>OFGE01000221.1_pt1 | contig 66398 bp, 48 predicted proteins | sample 1521681 | NCBI WGS metagenome assembly OFGE01 (sample SAMEA3504093, study PRJEB24116) | mouse gut metagenome | biome: mouse gut; feature: mouse-associated habitat; material: faeces | place: Denmark | collected 2011 | reverse complement strand
CGGTGCGGGGCTTGGCAACGGAGACGTTTCATGTGGCGGCGCTGCGCCTTCCGATGGTATATGGGGCGGAGGGCAAGGGGAATTATCCGATGCTGTCTAAGCTGGCGAAATGGCTGCCAGTATTTCCGGCGGTGCAAAACAGCAGGAGTATGCTTTATATCGAAAACCTGTGCGAACTGATCCGGGAAATTGTAGAACAGGGAGAGGGCGGTGTTTTTTTTCCGCAGAATGCGCAGTATGCTTCGACCGCAGAGGTGGTGGAAGCCGTTTCGCATGCGGTGGGAAAAAGGGTTGTCCTGCTTCCGTTTTTGAATCCGCTTGTAAAGCTTTGCTGCAGGATGCCGGGGAAAATCGGGTGCTTGGCGAATAAGGCGTTTGGGAGCTTTACATATGAGAAATCGTTGAGCGAATACAACGGGAACCGTTACCAAAGGTATGATTTGAAGCAGTCCATCCGCAGGACGGAACGTGGGGGCGGTAACAGGGGAATGTCCGTCGGGCATCCCCCCATATCCCCTAAAGGACACGTACCAAACGGTGGTAATAAGGCAAAAAAGGCTTTGGTTACGGCTTCAGTGGCTTCTATGATTGATTTGTTTAGTATGGATAATATCCATATTTTACAGCAGATGGGGTACGAGGTGCATGTGGCAAGTAATTTTGAGTTTGGCAGTATTACCAGCCAGGAACGGGTTGACACATTCCGGGAGGAACTAAAGCAGGCGGGGATTGCGGTGTACCATATCCCGATTCCAAGGAGCATTGGTGATCTAAAGAATATTTTTCTTTCTTACCGTCAGATGAAACGGCTTTGTACGGAGCAGAAGTATGATTTGATTCATACACAGTCGCCGATTGGCGGAGTGATTGCGAGGCTTAGCGCCAAAAAGCTGAGGGCGGGCGAAACGAAGGTGATCTATACCGCACATGGCTTTCATTTTTATAAAGGGGCATCTAAAAAGAACTGGCTGCTGTTTTATCCGGTTGAAAGATATCTGTCGCGCTTTACGGATGTTTTGATTACGATAAATAAAGAGGACTACAAGCGCGCGAAAGGCTTTTATGCGAAAAGGGCCTGCTATGTTCCGGGGATTGGTGTGGATATTGAAAGGTTTGGTAAGGGGCAAAACGATACGGATAAGCTGCGGCAGGAATTTGGGTTTGCGAAGGATGATTTTGTCGTTATAAGTGTTGGTCAGCTATCTAAAAGGAAGAATCAGGAAACCATGATCCGGGCAATGGCGCATATACCGGATAAAAGTATTAAGTATCTGGTTGTCGGGCTGGGCGAGTGTGAACAGGAAGACCAGAAGCTGATACAAGGGCTGGGGCTAAAAGGGCAGGTTGTATTGGCAGGATACAGGGAGGATGTGGATGCGCTTTTGCAGATGGCGGATTGCTTTGTGTTTCCGTCCATACAGGAAGGGCTTCCGGTATCCTTAATGGAAGCCATGGCGGCAGGCGTACCTGTTGTGTGCAGCAGAATCCGCGGCAATACAGATTTGATTACAGACGGTGTGGATGGGCTTTTGACAGGGCCGATGGATGAAGCCGGGTATGCAAAAGCAGTTTTGAAGCTAAAAAAGGATCCAAGGCTAAAGGAATTGCTTCTCAAGAATGCAAAGGAAAAGATAAAACAGTTTGATATGAAACGGGTACACTGTAAAATGCTGCGGGTTTATCAGGACTGCATGGATTTAAATTGAAATTTAGTTATAATCGTGTTATGATAACAGAAGTTTTAATTATCTGGAATAATATGGAAAGTGTAATGGTAATACAATGAAGCATATTCAGGTACTGATGTCAACCTATAATGGTGAAAAATATATAAAAGAGCAATTGGAAAGCATCATAGCGCAAAAAGGCGTTAAAATATCGCTTTTAGTCCGTGATGACGGGTCATCCGATAGGACAGCCGCCATCCTTAAGAGGTACAGCCAGGAACATGAAAATATAAGTTACTATACCGGGAACAACCTGGGCGCTTCCAAAAGTTTTTTTGATTTGCTGAAAAAAGCTGACCATAGTGCAGACTATTTTGCCTTTTCGGATCAGGACGATTACTGGCTGCCAGACAAGCTAATCAGGGCTGTAAAAATGCTTAGGCAAATAAAACAGCAGGATATCCCGCTGCTTTATGGCAGCATGGTAACATATGCGTCCGAGGATCTGCAGAACGGACAAGCAGTTTCTTACCGCAATAGAAGAAAAACCGGGCTTGGAAATGCGCTGGTTGAGAATATATTTATGGGCTGTACAGAGGTATTTAACCGCAGCCTCTTAGAATTGGTATCGTCCCACCAGCCAAAAGGAGAGGGATGGCATGATTGGTGGCTGTACTTAACAGCTTCGGCGTTTGGGAAAGCAGTATACGACCGTAATGCTTATATTCTGTACCGCCAGCATGGCGGCAACCGGCTTGGCATGCAAAAGTCCTGGAGCCAAAGGTGGAGGAACAGGTTTTCGCATTTTCAGCAGCTAAGGCATTCCTTAAACAGGCAGGCAGTGCAGTTCCTTAAGGCATTTGATGCAAAATACCCGGACAAAGATTTGGTGTGGCTGTTGGCACATTACCGCGAGTCCCCTGGTTTGAGGCTTCGTCTGATTGCGGAAAAGCGGATATACCGCCAGCAGAAAATGGACGATTTGACATACCGGCTGCTTTTTTTATTGGGGCTGTTATAAGGAGAACAAAATATTATGTTTAAGAAGTTAAAGGAATTATATGATTATAGAGAAATGATCATAAGCCTTGTCCGGAAAGACCTGCGGGGCAGGTATAAAAGTTCCGTGCTGGGATTTTTGTGGACATTTATCAACCCGCTTTGCCAGATTATTGTTTATACATTGGTTTTCTCACAAATTTTTAGGATGGGGATTGAAAAATACTATCTGTTCCTGACGGTTGTCATGATCCCGTGGGTGTTTTTCAGCTCCTCTGTTTCGGGCGGATCTATGTCGGTAGTTAACCAGCAGGATCTGGTCAAGAAAATTTATTTTCCCAGGGAAGTACTCCCGATTTCTTTTGTGACAAGCTGTTTTGTGAATATGCTGTTATCTTTTATTGTTGTATTTATTGTAGTGGCCGTATCAGGGATTGGCTTTAATCCTGTGGCGCTGCTGTTTCTTCCGCTTATCATGCTGATCGAATATATTTTGGCGTTGGGGATTACGATGGTTACGTCGGCATGTACCGTGTACCTAAGGGATTTGGAGCATATCATAGGAGTTTTAATGATGGCGTGGATTTACCTGACACCTGTTATGTATGACATTTCATATGTAACAGAAAATGCCCCTGCGAAGCTGGTATCCATTTTCTATTTAAATCCCATGACATCCATTGCTATTGCTTATCGTGATATACTTTATTATAAACGGATTCCACAAATGCAGCATTTACTGGTGGCTGTTGTTGTCGGGGTTGTTTTTCTGGTGGCGGGGAGTATTATATTTGCAAAACTACAGAGAAATTTCGTGGAGGAATTATAAATGAAGCCTGGAAATGCAATTGAAGCCATAAATGTCAAAAAAAGGTTTAAGGTATACCTTGATAAAGGCAGCAGCATGAAAGAGAAGCTGCTGTTTCGGAGCCGGAACCGCCATGAAGACCGCTGGGTATTAAAGGGAGTCAGTTTTGAAGTGAAAAAAGGAGAGGCAATTGGGCTGATTGGCAAAAACGGATGCGGTAAAAGTACTACCTTAAAAATGCTGACACGGATTATGTACCCTACGTCAGGGACAATTGAGTTAAAGGGCAGGGTTTCAAGCTTGATTGAGCTGGGGGCGGGGTTCCATCCTGATATGAGCGGCAAGGAAAATATTTTTACCAATGCATCTATTTTTGGGCTAAACCATGCAGAAATTGAACGGCGCCTGGATGATATTATCCGTTTCTCTGAGCTGGAGGAATTTATTGATAACCCAGTGCGCACGTATTCTTCTGGTATGTATATGCGCCTTGCCTTCGCAGTTGCCATCAATGTAGATGCAGATATTCTGCTGATTGATGAAATCTTAGCGGTAGGGGATGTCAGCTTCCAGGCGAAATGTTTTGAAAAGCTAAAAGAGATTAAACGCAAAGGCACAACCATCGTAATTGTGTCGCATGTTATGGGGCAGATCGAACAAATTTGCGACCGGGCCATCTGGATTGAAGAAGGGTTAATCAAAATGGAAGGCAAGCCGCGTGATATTGGGCAGGCCTATCTCGCGTCTATGGAGGAAAAGCGCCTGCAAAAAAAAGAAGAAGAGTTTGCAGAGCAAAGGAAAGGGCAAAAAAAGGCAAGTACAAAAGATCTGCCGGATTTTAGTGATAAAACTGCTACACGCCGCGGGAACCTTGCGGTGGAAATTACAGATTTTAAGACGTTAAACGGGAATGGTGAAGAGAAGGTTGTTTTTTCTACGGGAGAAGATATCCGGTTTGAAATTCATTATAAATGCCACATCCCCGCCCCCCAGGTAGATTTCCGTGTAGGGATTGCGCGGGATGACGGCGTACATTGCTATGGCATAAGCAGTTATTCCGAAACAGGAAAAGGGGCTCCTGTTAAAGAGGAAGGGTATGCCGTTTTGGAAATTAGCCAGAATACACTTTTGTCAGGCAAGTACCTGATTGACGTAGGGATTAAATCAACAGACCAAATTGCGTATGACGTTATCAGCGGCATCCGCGCAGTCCAGATTAAAAATGTAAACAGCTATGAAAGCGGCATTGTAAAAATGAAACACGATTGGATGTTTGGTTGTTAGGAGAGCATATGGGCAAAATATACAATATTGCACAATTTGGGGCTTTTGATGTAAATAGCTTTGGGGATTCTATGTTTCCTGTGGCAGCCCGCACCGAATTAGCAAAAAGGGTTACGGTAGGGGAATTTATCCTGTTTTCCCCTGTTGGTGCAGAGGAATCTTACAATGTAAACGGCAGGGTATATGCATACGGTGATTTTAATGCATTACATCAAAAGATTGGATTTGATTTGATTATAATTGGCGGTGGGGAGATGTTTCATTTTAACCCCATTGCATTTGACAATAAAAAAGACGGCAGGACAGAATATGCGCCGGGCTACATTTGGAGGGAGCCTGTCAGATATGCCATGGACCATAAAATCCCGTATCTGTTTTTTGGGGTTGGCGCGCCATTTTCGTTTTCAGGTGAAGAAAGGGATGAAGTATACCATGCAGTAATGCATGCCGTTTATACCGGGGTAAGGGATATCTATTCCTTACAGCGGGTAGAGGAAGTTATGAAAGGAAAAGGTTCCCTTACGCTTCAGCCCGACGGGTTGTGGCTATTGGATTCTTACTTTGATCAAAAGGAGCTTGAACAAGCAAGAAATAAGCTGCGCAGGCAAAAAGGCAGTTTTGCGGAAAGTAAATATATGGTTGTCCAATATGGTACAACTTATCAATATAGGGCAGTGGCAAAGGAATTGAAAAAGGTGGCAAAGGCGAAGGAATGGAAAATTGTCCTTTTGCCCGTCAATTACTGTCATGAAGATATCTGGGCGCTGCGGCTGTTTTATGAAGAATTGGGAAAAGAGGCAGATTTTTATGATAAGCTGTTACAGCCATTAGAAATCACGGCCCTGATATCCGGCGCGAAGTTTTTTGTGGGGACAAGCCTGCATGGAAACCTGGTAGCCTCTTTATATGGAGTCAAGAACCTCGTGTTTGATATGTATGGTACGTTTGTCAGTAAAATGGACGGGTTTTTGTATTGGAAAGGGGAAGTGCAGCATACCACAATCCAGCCCGAATGTATCAGCGGCGATATTGAAAAAATACTGGCATCGCCCCCCAATATAGAACAGGCCGAAGAAATCAGGAGAAAGCTTGCCATATGCTATGACAGCATGGCGCGCGCCATAAAAGGGGAGGGGCAAGAGCCTTTTGTATCCGCAGATAACGGAGGGATCCCAGCAGGGCAAAAGTGCTATTTTACTATTTACCCGGACTGTGGGGAGATATTTTCTGGTGTTGCCATCGGGCAGATAGAACAGAACTTAATTACATTTAGCCTGCAGCTGCCCAAAGGCAAACAGGCAAACGGCATGGAGGTATGTTTACCCTTAAAAGAAGCGGTCCAGCTAAACATAATTGCATGCCGTGATGAGGGCGGGGACGTCCCGTATGAATACCAAAATATTATTCAGCCAGGCTTTATCTGCCTGGAGAAGATAGCCAAGGTTAAAATATTGTGCAGCGGCGCAAAAGAATTAAGCATAACTGCCGAGCTTAAAACTGATGGCAAAGAACAAATATTAAGCCAGTTTTTTGAACATTATAATAATATGAAAAATGAGCTGGAGCAAGTAAGGGGCCTTCAGCTGCAGGCAGAAGAGAAAATGCAGTTTTACCGTGGTGAGGCCGAGTGTAAAAAAGCCCATATCGAGCAGTTAATGCAGTCAGAGCGCGAGCTGCAAAGCCAGTTAGATGCGGTGCATAATAGCAGGACGTGGCGTGCCGCATCCCTTTTGCACAAGCCAGTCCTATGGCTCCTTCCGGCGGATAGTAAAAGAAGGCTGTTTGCCAAAATGTTCGTAAGGCTCGCCCGGCATCCGGTAAATTCTGTCAAAATGCTTTCTCCTATGAAGATTAGGCATTTTGTGACATTTTTAAAAGAAGAAGGTCCGGCGTTTGTTTCACAGCGTATGGATGAGAGTATGCTGGGGGTTAAAATACGCAAAACAGAATTGGATTTGGAACCAATGGATGAAAAGAAGCCTTTTGAGGAATACGGGCCTTTGTATTTTAATGAAGAGCCCAAACCAGTGGTTTCTATTGTAATTCCGGTCTATAACCAGTTTTCATATACCTATCACTGCCTGCAGTCGATCCTGAAAAATTCTGGTGAAGAAATCAGTTACGAAGTGATTATTGCAAATGACTGTTCTACAGACGATACGACGCGCCTGTCAGAAATTGTAGACAATGTCTTGATTGTGACAAACCAGGAAAACCTTCGTTTTTTAAAGAACTGCAACCATGCGGCGCAATATGCCAAAGGGGAATATATTTTGTTTTTAAATAACGATACACAAGTTCAGAAAAATTGGCTGAAACCCCTGGTTGAACTGATGGAACGCGATTCTGCGATTGGGCTTACTGGTTCAAAGCTGGTGTATGCAAACGGTATGCTCCAGGAAGCAGGCGGGATTATATGGAAGGATGCTTCTGCCTGGAATTATGGAAATAGGTCGGATCCCGACAATCCAGAATTTAATTATGTAAAAGATGTGGATTATATTTCAGGCGCATCTATTTTAATCCGTACGTCGCTCTGGAAGGAAATAGGTGGTTTTGATGAATATTTTGCCCCGGCTTACTGTGAAGATTCCGATCTGGCATTTGAGGTGAGGAAGCGGGGCTACCGTGTAGTATACCAGCCGGCATCTGTGGTTGTCCATTTTGAAGGGATTTCTAATGGAACGGACGTTTCGTCCGGGATTAAGCAGTACCAGGTGAAGAATAACCAGAAACTAAAAGAAAAATGGGCGGATGAGCTTGCCGGGCAATTTCCAAATGGAGTGAATGTATTTAAGGCCAGGGAGAGGGGCCAGGGTAAAAAAACCATTGTATTTATCGACCACTATGTCCCCCATTTTGATCAGGACGCGGGCTCAAAGACGATCTACCAGTATTTAAAAATGTTTGTTAAAAAGGGCTATATTGTCAAATTTATCGGGGATAATTTTTACAGGCATGAACCGTATACGTCAGTTTTGCAGCAGCTTGGCATTGAAGTGTTGTATGGCTCTTATTATGCGGCAAATATACAGGAGTGGATTTGCCGTAACAAGGATCAGATTGACGTCATCTTTTTAAACCGTCCACATATTTCGGTTAAATATATTGATACCATATGTGGCCGGACTGATATTAAGGCCATCTACTATGGGCACGATCTCCATTTCCTGCGTTTTAAACGGGAATACGAATTGACGGGCGATATAAAAAAGAAAAAAGAGTCGGAAGAGTGGTTCAAAAAAGAAATGTACCTCATGAAAAAAGCGGATATTTCCTATTACCCGTCAGTGATTGAAGAAGAAGAAGTCCACCGGATTGCTCCTGATATTGCAGTAAAAGCGATTACGGCGTATGCGTATGATCATTTTAAAGATGATATTGAATACGACTTTTCTGAAAGGGAAGGGATACTGTTTGTGGGCGGGTTTGGGCATGAGCCCAATGCAGACGCAGTGCTTTGGTTTGTGGAAGAAATCTGGCCTGTCATACGTGAAAAGCTAAATATAGAATTTTATATAGTAGGTTCACACCCTACCCAGAAAATTCAGAGCCTAAATGGCCAAAACGGCGTTGTCGTCAAAGGCTTTGTCTCCGATGAGGAGCTAGAAGGGTTATATGCCAGCTGCAAGATCACTGTTGTCCCATTGCGTTACGGGGCGGGCGTGAAAGGGAAAGTCGTAGAAGCGCTTTATAATGGGATGCCTGTTGTTACTACGCCAGTTGGCGCGGAAGGTATACCGGACATTGGGGAGGCTGCCATAATTAGCAGTGATCCAAAAGAATTTGCAGCCCAGACAGTAAAGCTTTATCAGGACAACGGGAGGTTAAAAGAGCTTGCGGTGCAGGCGCAGAAGCTAATAAAAGCGCATTTTAGCATGGATGCTGTATGGGATATTATTAAGGATGATTTTGAGTAGGAAGGAGAAATGCTATGATTATTACCCAGACGCCATTCCGTATGTCATTTTTTGGTGGAGGGACAGATTTTCCGGGTTTTTACAAAGAGCATGGGGGGGCTGTCATCTCTACAACGTTTGATAAGTACTGTTATGTCAATGTCCGGCATCTGCCGCGGTTTTTTGACTACAGTACAGAGCTTTCCTATGCCAGGACAGAGCGCGTGACAGACGTGGAGGATATTGAGCACCCGGCAATCCGGGAGGCTATGAAATACCTGGATATGCATGAAATCCGGCTGACTTATGAAGCAGACCTTCCGGCAAGGTCAGGCCTTGGGACAAGCAGCTCGTTTGCCGTAGGCATGTTAAACGCATTTTATGCGCTTAAGGGGAAATATGCGGATAAGCGGAAGCTGGCGGACGACGCAGTTTACCTGGAGCGTACGCTTTGTAAGGAGAGCGGCGGTATTCAGGATCAGATAGCGGCGTCATTTGGCGGGTTTAACCGGATTAACTTTGATGCAGATGGCTATTCCGTCAATCCGGTGATTATTTCACCGGAACGCAAAGCTGCGCTAAACCGTAACCTAATGCTGTTTTTTACTGGATTTTCCCGGTTTTCTTCTGATATCCAGGTATCGGCGGAACAGAACCTAAAGAGTAAGCAGGGCAGGCTTCTAGAGATGAAAGCCCTGGTAGACGATGCAGAGAGGATTTTAACTTCCAAGACAAGCTTAGACGAATTTGGCAGGCTTTTGGATTATACCTGGAAATTAAAACGGGGTTTTAGTGATCAGGTGACGACGGATTCTATTGACGCAGTTTACGAAAAGGCTATCCGGGCAGGCGCTGTAGGCGGGAAGCTGCTTGGCGCAGGCGGCGGCGGGTTCCTCTTGTTTTATGTCATACCAGAACGGCAGGAAGCAATTCGTGCAGCACTGCAGGATTTGCTTTATGTACCGTTTGAATTTGAAACAGCGGGGACGCGTGTAATCCATTATACACCGGAAAGCTATGAGCCGAGAGAGGGATAGGGATAAGATATGCAGATTGTAATAATGGCAGGGGGGAAGGGGACTAGGATTGCGTCGGTGAATTCTAAAGTCCCCAAACCGATGATACCGATTGATGGGAAGCCGATATTAGAATACCAGATTGAAACATTAAAAGAACAGGGATATAGGGACATTATCCTGATTGTCGGGCATATGGGCCAGATGATACGCGATCATTTTGGGGATGGCGCAGCATTTGGCGTGTCAATCAAATATATTGCAGAAGAAGAGCCGCTTGGGACTGCGGGGGCGCTGTATTATCTGAAGGATAAAATTACGGATGATTTTTTGCTGTTAAACGGGGATATTATTTTTGATGTGGATTTAGCAAGGTTTTTATCGCATCATAAAAAACAAGGGGCTGTGGCAACGATACTAACGCATCCGAACAGCCATCCGTATGACAGCGGCATTATTATGGCAGATCAAGACGGGCTGGTAACCGGATGGCTTCACAAAGAAGATGATCGCCTGTGGTATAAAAACAGGGTCAATGCCGGGCTCCATATGCTTTCCCCTGCTGTTTTTTGTGCTTTTTCCGAATTAAAAAAACGCGATTTGGATCGGGATATACTAAAACCGCTGATTGCAAAGGGGCAGCTTGCCATTTATGATTCCCCAGAATACATCAAGGATATGGGGACGCCTGACCGTTATTATTCCGTAGCGTCGGATATTAAAGAAGGCAGGGTAAAGGCAAAAAATTTAATGAACCGGCAAAAGGCTGTTTTTTTGGATCGGGACGGGACACTCAACAGATATGTGGGGTTTTTACACAACATTGATACATTTGAATTATTAGACGGCGTGGGGGAAGCAGTCCGCAAAATTAATGAAAGCGGGTATCTTGCGATTGTTGTTACCAACCAGCCGGTTATTGCCAGGGGCGAGGTTTCCCTAGAGGAACTACAAGAAATCCATAACAAGCTGGAAACGCTTTTAGGTCAGGAAGGCGCGTATTTAGACGACATTTTTTTCTGCCCGCATCATCCTCACAAGGGTTTTTTGGGAGAGAGGCCTGAGTATAAAATGGACTGCAGCTGCAGAAAGCCAAAGCCGGGTATGCTATTGGCGGCGGCGGAAAAGTATAATATTGATCTGGCAAAATCTTATATGGTCGGGGATACTGAAAATGATATCAAAGCAGGGCAGAATGCGGGCTGTAAGGCCTGCGCGGTGGGAAGCGTTGGAATACCGGGCGTTAATGAATATGAAAGCCTGCTTGCTTGTATATCAGATATCCTGGGATAAAGCCTGGCATATGGGGGAGAGGTTGTGAAATTGAAATAAATCAGGAGGGATGGAATATGGAAGAAAACATAACAGGATATTTAAACGGTTTAATGAAAAGATACCCTGTGTTGGAAGGGCAGAAGGAAAACATTTTCCATGCATATGAAATGATGGCGGAAACCTTTGCAAGCCATGGCAAATTATTGGTAGCGGGCAATGGCGGGAGTGCGGCGGATGCAGAGCATATTGTAGGCGAGCTGATGAAAGGGTTTGTCAAGCAGCGGAAATTAAGCAGCCAGGAGCTGTTAAAGCTAGAGCAGGCGGATGCGCAAAACGGCAGGTATATTGGAGAACTGCTTCAAGGGGCGCTGCCGGCTATTGCTGTTGTGGATCATGTTGCGCTTTCGACTGCTTATCTGAATGATGTAGATCCAATGTTAGGTTTTGCACAGCAGGTTTATGGATATGGACAAGCGGGGGACACCTTACTTGCAATCTCAACGTCCGGCAACTCCAAAAACATTTTATATGCATGTACTGCAGCAAAGGCAAAGGGCATGAAGGTGATTGGCCTAACGGGGCGCGATGGCGGGCAGTTAAAAGATTTGGCGGATATAACGATAATTGCCGCAGAGCAGGAGACATTCCGGATTCAGGAGCTGCATTTGCCGATTTACCATGTGTTGTGCCTGATGCTTGAGGAACGGTTTTTTGCTTAAAACCAAATTACTTACAGGAAAAGAGGGGTGGACCTTTATGAATATTTCGCAGCATATCACATCCTATACAAAGCGACACAAGATTGGAATCTGTATTATGGCAGTAGTATTTTTTGTCGACTTGATTTACCTTTCCAATACCACATCTAATGTCCCTATTATGGATTACTGGAGATACGGAGACGAGTTTTTATATGAAATATTTAACGGCGGAATCTGGTTTGATACATTTTGGGAATCGATTAATGGCCAGCGGGGTTTTCTGACATATCTTCTGTTTTTTATTAATGTTAAGTTTTTTCATTGGAATACCAGGGTTGCTATTTTCTTTGGATCATTTGTAACGTTTTTGACAGGGCTTTTGCTGCTTTATATTATGGATTCCAATGCAAAAGGGCAGGGAAGGAAAGCGAAGATCCTCGAAGGGGCCATTGTCACCGGGGTGTCGATGCTTTTATTTAACTATATCCAATGGGAGATTAAAGTAATTGAATTTGCAGCGCCGTTTGCGGTCATTACTTTTTTTGTAGTTTTGAATATGTGGCTCGGCGATTATATTTTAAACCATCTGGATATCGGTTACGGGAAGATATTTGGCTATGCGGTATTGCTGGGGCTTTCTATATGCTTTATATATTCTGCTTTTTTTCCGGCAGTTGTAGGGGCGATTGGGCTTTGCGGCATGTTCCATTTCTTTGTCCAGTTTAAAAAAGACGGGTTTTCGTATATTGGCGCATACTTGATAGTTGGAGCGGGGATACTCTTGGCAGCGGGATTTTATCTGGCTGGCATCCAGGGGATTAGTGGAAGCGATTTTAACCTGGTGGAGTTTGGCAAGAGTATTTTAGATGGGGAGTTTTTTAAAGGGTATGCGGTCTACCTTGGAACGACTGTTTTGCATGCTTTGTTTTCGGAAAAGTTTGGTATAAGGGTAACGGGCTTGGCGGGCTGCGCAGTTGCGCTTTTTTATTTGATTTCCATTTGGATTTATTTGAAACACAGGGAACAGATAAAATCTTATTTTCCAGTGATGCTGATTGTTTATTCACTGCTGGCAGGCGTATTACTGTCATATGGACGGGGAAATGTATACGGCGTTGCTTATATGGCATCGTCGCGGTATGCTTTCCAGTCCAAAATGGGGCTGATTGGTGTGCTGCTTATTTTCAAAAGTGTGTTAAAGGCTGATGGGCAGCAGATAGCCAGATGGCGCTATGTGTTAAACGCTGCCGCGGCAGGGTGTGTGATTGGGGCATTATTGGCTTCCCAGGCAGCAGAGTTTAAGCTGTCGCCTTACCGCAGGGCAAATTATGACGCGTTGATTGAGACGATGCACCATATTGACAGTAAGGAGGATGATGAACTGGAGGGTTTTCAGGCAAATACGCCTGAGCAGGTGCGAAATACGGTTGAATATATGAAAATGTACCGGCTGGGGGTGTTTGCAAATTTGCCGCCGGACGGAAGGTATGATGGTACAGGCAGGGAAGCACATGGGGATTAAATGGGAAATCTTGACATTCTATGGGGGATAGAGTATCATTTTTACAGTTTATGGGTAATTAAGGTATGATATCATTTATATTTTTAGGAGGAATTGCCATGAAAGTTGCACTAATCGGATACGGCTATTGGGGACCCAATATTGCCAGGAATTTAAACAGGAGCAAAAAAGCAGATTTATATGCAATCTGTGACATAGACGAAAAGAACTTAAACAAGGCTCGTAAGCTGTACGGCGACGACGTGAAATATGTAAAGGATTACCATGAGGTGATAGACGAGGTGGATGCTTATGCCATTGCCTTGCGCCAGGATATCAGCTATCCGATTGCATGGGAGCTGTTGTCAAAGAAAAAAAATCTGTTTATGGAAAAGCCTCTGGCTACTTCAACTGCACAGGTAGATGCGTTAGGGGAGTTAAGCGAACAGTATGGCGTTGTATTACATGTAGATCATATTATGGTGTTCCATCCGATTATCCGCTATGTAAAGCAGATGATAGAATCCGGCGAATTGGGCGAGCTGCTGTATTTTGATATTTCCAGGATGAATCTGGGGCCTCATATTAAGAATGATATCAACGCTATGTGGGATCTTGCGGTTCACGATCTTGCCGTACTTGATTATCTGTGCGATGGCATGGAAGCAAAGCGTGTCAGCGCGGCGGGGCTTGCGCATTTTGGAAACAGTGAGGAGCTGACTTACCTGACTGTAGAGTACGACGGGGTCATTGCGTCAGTGCGTTCAAGCTGGATTTCCCCGATTAAAGAGCGTCGGATGATCATAGCCGGAACAAAAAAGATGGCTATTTTTGACGATATGCAGCTGGATGAAAAGCTGACCATTTGTGATAAGGGTATTGATATTTTGGACGATTTTGAAGAGTATGGAAAGTATGAGGCAAGAGTCCGCCTGGGGGATTTGAAAATGCCGCATATAGAGACAGAGGATATTTTGCTTAATAGCATTGAGCATTTTGTTGACTGCATCAATGAAGGCAGGGAGAGCATTTCAGGGTATAAGCAGGCGCACCGTGTGATCTCCATACTGGAACAGGCAGATCAATGCATGAAAGGGTAAGGGGATGTTATGAAAAGTATACCGGTTACAATACCTTATTTTGACGGGAAAGAAGCAGAAAATGTAAAAAAAGTACTGGATTCCGGCTGGGTTGCACAAGGGCCTGTAGTAGCGCAGTTTGAGGAGGCTGTCTGTGCCCATGAGAAGATTGGGCATGGCGTTGCCACAACTTCGTGTACGACAGCGCTGCATCTGGCAATGGCGGCAGAGGGGCTGGCAGCTGGCATGGATGTGATCGTGCCTGCGTTTACTTTTGTGGCGACAGCGAACGCGGCTGTAGAAACAGGGGCTGTCCCTGTATTTGCGGATATCTGCCAGGAAACGTTTAATATTGATACAAAGCATGTACGAAAGATTATTGAGAAGGATTATACGTTTGACGGCGGTAAGCTATATAACAATGAAACTAAAAATGTACTTTGGGGGATAGTCCCGGTGCATGAGTTTGGGCTTTGCTGCGATATAGGGGAAATCAACCGGATTGCAGAGGAATACCATTTAAAAGTAATTGAAGATGCAGCATGTGCTTTGGGTGCCAAAATTGGCGGTACCCACCAGGGGGGGTTTGGCAATACGTCCTGTATCAGCTTCCATCCCAGGAAATCCATTACGACCGGGGAGGGCGGCATGGTCCTGACAAATGATGCTGCACTGGCAAAGCGGATGAAAGAGCTTAGGACGCATGGCAGTACGGTATCAGCAGATGCACGTCATGCCGGGAAGGGCTTTTTGCTTCCAGAATTCCCTGAGGCTGGGTATAATTACCGTATGACGGACATCCAGGCGGCCGTCGGGATGGCGCAAATAGAAAAACTAGATCAGATTGTCGGGGAAAAACGGAGGCGCGCTGCGATTTATGACAAACTGATTGGGCAGACCCTGCCGGAATTTCGTGTACCGTATGTACCAGAAGGGTATTTCCACACATACCAGTCTTATGTATGTATGCTGGATTTGGAAAAGCTGCATCTGGATTCTGTGGAATTGGGCGGACAGTTCCGTAACAGGCTGCTTTCTGCGCTGGAAGAGGCTGGGGTTGCGACAAGGCAGGGGACCCATGCAGTGCATATGTTAGGCTATTACAGGGACAGGTTTGGGTATTCGCCAAAAGATTTCCCTAATGCATACGCATGTGACCATCTGTCGGTGACACTGCCTCTTTATATCCAGATGAGTGATGATGATCAGGCATATGTAGTGGAAAAAATACGCGAAACAATAGATAAATTATAAGATATAGGAGAGATATTATGGCGGCTATAGCAGGTAAAAATATTTTAGTAACCGGAGGCGCAGGGTTTATCGGAAGCCATCTGTGTGATGGGCTTTTGGCGGAGGGTGCTGCAAAGGTAGTATGTGTGGACAATTTTTTCCTTGGGAAAATGGAGAATTTGGAAGATGCCCTTTCCCATGATAATTTTGTTTTATACCGGGATGATGCCCGTAACTTTGGCGTCCTTCTGGCAATTATGGAAAAAGAAGAGATTGAGGTTGTTTATAATATGGCGACCATTGCGCTCAATTATTCTTTCTTTAATCCATTTGACGCTTATATGGTTAACGTGGAGATTGCGAATACGCTGCTTGAATTATTAAAAGTAGGCGCTTATAAGACGCTTGTCCATACGTCTTCTTCGGAGGCTTATGGCACGGCTTTGTATTCGCCTATGGATGAGAACCACCCGACCGATCCGACGACGCCTTATGCAGCGGGAAAGGCTGCGGCTGATTTAATGGTGCACAGCTTTTACAAAGTGCTTGGGCTTGACATTTCAATTGTGCGCCCGTTTAATAATTACGGCCCAAGGCAGAATGCCCAGGGGTCATTGGCAGCTATTATCCCGGCCACTGCAAGGCGTATGAAAGAAGGCGGCAAGCCTATGGTAGAAGGGGACGGCGAACAGACGAGGGATTTTATTTATGTGGCAGATACTGTCCGCGGCTTAATACTGGCCTATGAAAAGGAAGAATCCAGGGGCAAAATCATTAACTTAGGCTCCGGAAAGGATATTTCTATCAATACATTGCTTCAGGGAATCTGCGATTATATGGGATATACAGGCGATTGGGAGCGGCGCCCTGCGAGGACAAGCGATGTCAGGAATCTGTGTGCGGATTCCAAACGGGCCAAAGAACTGCTGGGCTTTGAGCCGCAAACCGGGTTTGAGGAAGGGATTAAAAAGACACTGGACTGGTACATGAAAAGGATATAAACCAAAATGAGACGGCATTTTAATGTGGAGGAGCATGGAGTGGAAAAGTATACAATAGAAGATTTATATGAAGGTCAGTACTATGAAAAGAGTTTTGTGATTACGGAAGATATGGGCAGGGCATTTGCTGAAATCTCCCAGGATTTTAACCCCATCCATTTGGAGCATAAAGCTGCAGAAGAATCCCGGTTTGGAAAAAAAATTGTCCATGGTATGCTGATTGGAAGCTATTTTTCAGGGATTATAGGCAATCAGTTCCCAGGCGCAGGTTCTGTTTATATCAGCCAGGAAATTTTCTTTAAAGCACCCGTATTTTATGATACAAGCGTTACGGTGCGGGTGGAGGTTGCATCTGTCAACCGGGAGAAAAAGCATGTACTGCTAAAGACAACATGTATGGGGAATGACAAGCTTTTGGTAGATGGGAAAGCTAAAATTTTGTTTGAATAAGATAAGGAGGTATGTATATGGCAAAAATATCTTACATTGATAATGATTTAAAATATGTCAGGGCTTTTATAAGCAGGGATTACAGTGGTATTGCAGATGAAATACAAAGGACCAAAGATGAAATATCTTATTCTTTTGAGTCTGGCGGTAAAATCTATGGCTATAACATTACAAAGAACAGCCTGTTGAGTGAAGTTTACCAGACGGATTTTCTGGTCGTACATTTTTGTTTCCGGGATATCGAAACGCTGCATGATCCGGAACAGGAAAGCTGTATTAGCAGGCTTCTGGATCATTTAGTGGCCGAAATGGATCAAAAAAAAGCATATTATAACTTAAAGCTCCCGGCAAATGTTGTAGATTTAATCCGGGCATACAACCATTTGGATCAGCCGTTTATCTTTTGCGGCGGGACAGTAGAGCAGTATATTTATAATAAAGCGGTACCAGACAGCAACAAAAACGGGCTGCATATTTTTATGGCTGATAAAGCTTATGTAGCTGCGCATCATGAAGAGCTGCTTGAAATGACATACCGTTCCTTTGAAACGTACCAGGGGCAGTACCATTTGTCATATGTGACAGGCGATATGGCGGGCGACATCTATAAAAAATGGATACAGGGCAGCCTAACGCCGGAATCCACGGATAAGGTTATTGTAGCGGAATACGGGGATATTCCGATTGGGTTTGTCACAATTATAGAAGATGATTTTTCTGTTGAGGGAATTTTATCTGCGGTATCTAGTGAACACAGGCAGTATGGGGCATATAAAGCTATGATCGCGTACATTATCAATTATGCGCACAGTATAGGAAAGAGTTTTATTACGGGTACGCAGTTTGATAATTTTATTGTACAGGGAGCTTGGAATTCTTTGGGCTTAAAACCATTTTATTCCTTTTATAATATCCATATTGATAAAAGATAACGGTTAAAAGAGGGCGTTGGATTTGAGTATGGTTGCAAAAGAAAGAGAACAGGGGCTGACAGTTGTCGTGCCATATCTGAATGAAGCGGATGGCATTGAAGAATGCTGTAAAGCAGTGGATCAGTATGCGGGTACAATAGATTTTCCGCTGGAGGCCATTTTTGTCGATGATGGATCGACGGACGGTACAACGGCCATTATCCAGAAATTCCATTTCCGTCAGATAAAGAAGGTCAAGGTGATTACGTTTGCCAAGAATTTTGGCTCCCACGCAGCGATCCGGGCGGGAACTTTGCATGCGCAGTTTGATGTCTGTACCTGGATGGGAAGCGATTTGCAGGAGCCAATTGAATTTTTGGAAATTGCCTACAGGAAAATAAGACAGGGGTATGACGCTGTTTATGTAGAAAAAAATTCCGTGAAGGTGTCAAAAGCAAATCGTTGTTTTTCAAAGGTTTATTCTTCTTTGATGAGGAAATATGCAGTGCCAAATTATTCTTCAGGGGGGACAAGCAATATTGTTTTTAACTGGAAGCTGATAGATTTTATCAACCAGAATATTGAAACTAATTCTTCAGTGGCACTGCAGCTTATGGATGCGGGGTTTAAAAGCTGTACGATTTCAATGGATTTTCATGAGCGCTTTTCAGGGGTGTCAAAATGGACATTGTCCAAAAAAATCAAATTATTTATTGATTCCTTTGTAGCTTTTTCGTTTATGCCAATCCGGATGATAAGCCTGATTGGGGGCGGAATGTTTATACTGGGCGCGGCTTTTGGTATTTTTACATTGGTCAATAAAATACTCAATCCGGCTGTGCCGCTTGGATATTCTACGCTGGCTACCATTATGGCGTTGGGGTTTGGCATTACCAATATTTCACTAGGGATTATTGCCGAATATTTATGGAGGACATTTGACGCGGCAAGGAACCGCCCCGCATTTATTATTTCAGAAGTGGAAGAAATCAAAACAGAGGCATCATCAGGGAACAATGTTGTATAGCAGTTGAGAAAGAAGGGTATTGATATGGAAGTAAAAATTTTAGATCTGGCAAGGCAGTATGAATTAATCCAGGATGAAGTAGAGAAGGCCGTATGCGAACAAATGAAAAGCGGTATGTACATTGGCGGCAAGGCAGTAGCAGATTTTGAACAAGAATTTGCGAAATACATTGGCGTAAAGCATGCCATCTCTGTGAACAGTGGTACGGATTCCCTGGTCATTGCGTTAAAGGCGCTTGGAATAAAGCCGGGTGATGAAGTCATTACTACGCCGTTTACATTTTTTGCAACGGCAGAAACGATTGCCATGGTAGGCGCAGTCCCGGTTTTTGTCGATGTGAAAGAAGATACCTACAATATCGATCCAGATAAAATCGAAGAAAAAATAACAGATAAGACAAAAGCAATCCTGCCTGTGCATATCTTCGGCCAGCCGGCAGATATGGAACAGATTAGCCAGATTGCCAAAAAACATGGCCTTGTTGTAATCGAAGATGCATGCCAGGCGGTCGGCGCGGCGATTTCCGGCAAAAAAGCGGGTTCATTTGCAGATGCCGGATGCTTTTCTTTCTTCCCGACTAAAAACCTGGGCGCATTTGGGGATGCCGGGATGATTACGACAAATGACGATTCAGTTGCGACTATCTGCCGTGCTTTCAAAGAGCATGGAATGGCGCAGAACGGTGCAAAAGCCAGATATATTCTAGAAGGGGTGGAGGATGAGCTTGAGGGGACAGCTTCCCCCGATGCATTGTATAACCCATATAAGTATTACAATTATCTGATTGCCTACAATTCCAGGATGGATGCCATCCAGGCAAGGGTGCTTAGCATTAAGCTTAAGCATCTAAACGAATTTAATGCTAAAAGGGCAGCGATCGCAGCGTTTTACAACGAAGCTTTTTCTGGGTGCAGCGGTATCACCACCCCAATAGTAAAGGAAGGCTATACCCCTGTTTGGCACCAGTATGCGTTCCGGTGTACCCAAAAAGACGAGATGGGCAATTTCTTAGCGTCAAAGGGTGTTGGCAGCGCTGCGTTTTATCCTGTGCCGCTGCACTTGCAGAAGGCATTTACTTACTTAGGATATAAAGAGGGGGATCTTCCAGTTGCGGAGATGCTCACAAAGCAGACGGTATGCCTGCCAATCTTTCCGGAGCTTACGAAAGAAGAGCTAATGTATGTTACAGAAAATGTCAAAGCGTTTTTTGCTGGATAGGAGGGAATATGTCAGTATATATCCATCCGTCTGCGGAAGTATCAGAGCAGGCCAAAATCGGCGATGGTACAAAGATCTGGAACTTAGCGCAGGTGCGTGAGGACAGTGTGATTGGAAAGAATTGTATTATCAGTAAAAATGTATACATTGACGCCAAAGCTATTCTTGGGGATCGTGTGAAGGTACAGAATAATGTCAATGTCTATCATGGTGTAGAAATTGGGGACGATGTATTTTTAGGCCCGTCGATGACGTTTACCAATGATTTTTATCCCAGGGCTTTTAATGCAGACTGGGAAATTACCAGGACATATGTAGAGAATGGGGCGTCCATAGGGGCAAATGCTACGATTGTCTGTGGCGTAACAATCGGGGAATATGCAATGGTCGGTTCCGGCAGTGTAGTGACTAAGGATGTACCTGCTTTTGCACTTGTGGCAGGCAATCCGGCCAGGCGGATCGGCACGGTTTGCAAATGTGGCAGGCGGGCCAATACAGCAACATGCCCCCATTGCAAATTTACGATTCCAGAAGATGCCTGGGAGAACAAATAAAATACGGGAGTAGGCAAAGAAGAAAATGTTTAAATGGGATCACAGGCGCATCCAAGTGTGTTGCGTCGTGGTATTTCTACTATTTTTGCTGCTTGTAGCAGCCCGGCCGCAGTTTGGGGCGCCGCAAGGGTATACAGGCATGGTGATCCGGGGCTACCGGGTATCGCTGCTGGCGGGGTACCTGGCGTGTACGGTGTTTCTTTGCAGTATGGTTCTATGGAAAGGGAATATTAAGAACCATTTTCTTTACGGCAGCAGTGCGGCGATTTCATTTATTCTGCTGCCTGCTGCCAGTTTTATTATATTTGAAACTATTGCGGGTAATATAGGTTCCATTATTCAAAACGGGCAGGTATGGATGTTTTTAAACTTATGTATTTGGTATCTGCTGTATGGGGCTGTATTTGCCGTTACAAACAGCACGCGGGGCACAGCGTTTTTGATGCTGGCATTTACTTATGTGCTGGCAGTGGCAAATGCATTTGTCGTCATGTTCCGGGGGCAGCCAATTATGGCAATGGATATCCGCTCTATCCGTACGGCGGCATCTGTGGCCGGGGAATTCCAATATACGCCTACGGCAGAAATGATAATTATGGGCCTTTTTACGGTTTCATGCTGTCTTTGGGCGGCAAAATCCAATTTTAAGCTGCCTGGCTTCAAATCCCGTGCCGTTTATACTCTGGTAATGGCCGGGTGCATCTGGTATGGCCTTTATGGGATGCTGGTAGGGGATGTGTTTGCAAAAGCGGGTTCGGACCGGATGGATTTTTTCCGGTTTAACCTTACCTATCAGACAGAGGGGTATATGGCATGTACAATGAAAAGCATCCGGTTTCTGCGTGTAGAGCCTCCGGAAGGATACTCAAAGGAAGCTGTTCTTGCGGCAGTGGATGGAACGGGAGGACAGGTGGACGGGCAGGGCAGGCAGCCGCAAAATGTAATTGTTATTATGAACGAGTCATTTTCGGATTTGTCTGTATTGGGCGATTTTGAGGTATCGGAACCAGTGCTGCCCTATATGGAGAGTATATCAGATCATACAAAGCAGGGGATGGTATCCGTATCGGTTTACGGCGGCGGTACGGCTAATACTGAATTTGAATTTTTGACAGGAAACACGGTGGCATTTATTCCTGCAGGTACGATTGCTTACCAGATGTATGTGCGTAAGGGGGCTTCTTCTATTGTATCCTTGTTTAAAGGGCAGGGGTATAAAACAGTGATGTGGCACCCATACCGGAAAGACAATTATAACAGGCCTGATGTGTATGGGATTTATGGATTTGACGCATATTACGGCAAAGGTGATATTAAGGTAAAAAAAATCAGGCAATATGCTTCGGACCAGTCGGATTACAAAGGTATTATAAAGCTGTATGAGCAGAAGGAGCCGGGGGAAAAGCTGTTCCTGTTTAATATTACCATGCAGAACCATTCTGGATATGACGATAAACAATATAACAGTACGGTTTCTCTGACAGAATATCCGAATGAGTTTCCGCAGGCAGAGCAGTTTTTAAGCTTGATGCGGGAATCGGATCAGGCGCTCGAAATGCTGATATCTTATTTTTCAAAAGTGCCGGAAGATACGGTAATCCTTTTGTTTGGCGATCACCAGCCCTGCCTGGAGGAGGATTTTTATAAGCGCGTTATGGGCGAAGATACGCCGGAGAACCTGCTTTCCCACATGCAGAAAAAAATGCTGACGCCATATCTTTTGTGGGCGAATTATGAAATAGAGGCGGATGAACCAGAGTATATCGGCGCAAATTATCTGGGGACATACCTGTTGAATGCTGCTAACATTCCGATGCCGGCGTTTAACCAATATCTATGGACACTGCACAAGAAGATACCTGCGATTAATGTCAATGGATTTTCTGACGCTGCGGGGAATCTGTACTGGTGGGGGGAAGAAGGTATATTACAAGAGGAGCTGGATTCTTACCGGATGCTCCAGTACAATAATTTATTTGACCAAAAAGGCCGCATAGAAGGTATTTTTAATGAAAGCGGCGTTTTAACACAACCTTAATATAAGTATGTTGGAATAAAAGGGAGGTACACATGGCAAAAACAACACTAATGATTATGGCGGCAGGCCTTGGCACCCGGTTTGGCGAAGGGATTAAGCAGCTTGCCCCGGTAGGGCCGGGCGGGGAAATCCTGATGGATTACTCCATTTATGATGCAATGGAAGCAGGCTTTGACGAGGTGGTATTTATCATCCGCCATGATCTGGAAAAGGATTTTAAAGAGGTAATCGGCAACCGGATTGAAAAAATCATTCCGGTAAAATACGCATTCCAGGAGCTTAATGCGCTGCCGGAGGGCTTTGAGGTACCGCAAGGGCGCAAAAAGCCATGGGGCACAGGGCAGGCGGTGCTTGCGGCCAGAGGGCAGGTGGAGAACCCGTTTGTAGTTATCAATGCGGACGACTATTACGGCAAAGAAGCGTTTGTGAGGCTGCATGATTACCTGACAGCCGGAACCAATACGCCGCCAGGGATACATGACATCTGCATGGCAGGGTTTATATTAAATAATACGTTAAGTGAAAACGGCGGCGTGACAAGGGGGATCTGTGAGGTTAACGGCGGAGGCATGCTGCAGAAAGTAACGGAAACATACGATATCCGGTTTGAAAACGGCGTATTAAGTGCAAGGGAAGAAGACGGTACAGAAAACATATTAAATGCTACACAGCATGTATCCATGAATATGTGGGGGCTTCGGCCAGAGTTTTTAGACGAGCTTGAGGGCGGTTTTGCGCGCTTTTTATCCGGGCTAAAGCCAGGGGATGTAAAGTCGGAATATTTGCTGCCGCGGATTATTGACAGCCTGATTCAAGGTGGGAGAGCAAAAGTAAAAGTTTTAGAAACAAAAGACAAATGGTTTGGCGTGACTTACCAGGAAGACAGGGAGAGCGTAATGGTAGCTATCCAGGAATTAATAAAGCGGGGGATTTACAAAGAGAAATTGTTTTAAATTACATCGTGAAGGAGAGGACGGAATATGCGAATGAAAAATGACAGCAGCAGATGTATATGGAAAGCAGCGGTGTTTTTGCTGCTGGTTATGATTTTGTCTGCGGCAGTAAAGCCGCAGGCAATACAGGCGGCGCAACAGGTCTCGGTAACTTCCTGTAAATTAAACGCTAAGGGCACTAAGATCACCGTAAAGGCGAAGGTAAAGTCTAAAACATCTGGGATGGGCAATAAACTATATTTGCTTGCCCTAAATGCGAATGTGTCCGAGAGCGGGAATAAAAGCATAAAACCAATTGCATCAGTGAAAGCAAAAAAGGGGAAGGTAACGTTTAAAGCCAATTACAAAAACTCTATGCTTTATAAGAAGTTTGTAGTGGCATATAAAAAGAATAATAAATATACCATTGTCAGTGACGCACGGTATATCACAAACCCGGAAGTGCTTGCGGTATATACTGGTAAAGGCCCAACGGCATCTTCCAAGAAAGGCCTGCAGGTTGAAGAGCTTTCTGACTCCTTAGAGATTGGGACACAGCATGCGGTGATTAACTGGACGTTAAACTCTCTTTTGAATAATAATGCAGCCAATAAAACAGAATTTACATATAAGGGCAAAAAATATTATTTTGATGCAGATCAGCTACAGCGCAATGACGAACAGGTACAGGCTTATAATGCAGCTGGTGTAAGGGTAAGTATCATTTTGCTTTTGCCAAAGGATCCTGCTTCAAGCGGCACGTCCTCTATGCAGTTCGGAGGTAATTCGTATACCAAATTTTCTTCTTTTAAAACAACATCTGCAGCAGGCTGCCGTACGTTTGAGGCAGTTATGACTTATCTTGCCATGCGGTATGGGACAAAAGAGAACCTGGTCTGTGGCTGGATACTGGGAAATGAGGTAAACAGCGCAGCTATATGGAATTATGGAGGCGGTAAAAGCCTGGACGCCTATATGGCAAATTATGCAAGGGCATTTAGGATATGCTATAACGCCGTAAGAAGCGTCAGTAAGCATTCCAAAGTATATATCAGTTTGGACAACAACTGGACCCGTGATTTGGACGGAAAAGGAAAGCAGTACTTTGGCGCGAGGGGTACGGTTGATAAATTTTACGAAAAAATAAAAGCACAGGGTACAATCAGTTTCCAGATTGCGTTCCATGCATATCCCCAGGGGATGTCTGATCCAGTATTTTGGGACGATACCCAGGCGACAAATTCTAAGAATTCGCCGATTATCAATTTCAAAAACATAAAAGTGCTGACCAGCTATGCAAAGAACAGGTTTGGCAAGGATTGTACGGTGATGCTTTCCGAGCAGTCTTTTAATTCCAGCAAAGGGCAGGAGGTACAGGCGGCTGCCTATGCCTATGCTTATTATATCAGCGAGGGCAACAGCCGGATTGAGGCATTTATTTATGGCAGGGAGTTTGATCATCCGGAAGAAATGAAAAGCGGCTATCACTGGGGGCTTTGCGACAACTGGCATAGTAAAAGGCTGATTTGGAGCGTATTCCAGTATATTGATTCTAAAGAGTCGTTTACATTTACGGATCCGCTTTTAAAATATACGAACTTGAAAAAATGGAATAAAATCAGCGGACACAAAAAGGCCAATTTTACCAAAAAAGCCTCCAAACTAAAGAAAGGTGCAGTGCAGTCAATTACACCCGCATCATCAACATCGCTTACCGTTACATGGGAAAAAATGAATACCGGGGATGGTTATGAAGTATTCCGTGACGGGAGTATTATAGCAACGGTTACCGGCAATTCTACAGTGTCCTTTACGGATAAAAAATTAGTTACGGGCTCCACGCACATGTATCAGGTGCGTATGTTCAAGGATGCGCCAGGTAAACGGCTATATGGAGAGTTTTCTGATGGCGCATGGGGGACGGTGACCGCGGCCCAGGTGGTATTAAATGAAGACAACTGCGAAGTGGACGGAAACGTGATTAAGATTGCCTGGAAAAAAATGTCTGATGTATCAGGCTTTGAAATTTACCGTTCGACAGAAGAAAATGGCGCATATACCCTGCTTGCAGCGGTGGCAGGAGATAAGGGCTCATATAAAGACAGCGACACTGTATCCGGGATGACATATTATTATAAGGTGCGTGCGTTTGTTGCACAAAATGGCTTGAATTATTATGGTGAATTTTCCGGTATCACTGCGCAGATGGCCCGTATTCAGCTTACGGCGAGCGTTGTAGACGGTAAAGTGGTGCTGAATTGGACAAAATGGCTGGATACGGAGCGTTACCGGGTATATTGTACACCAAAAGCAGCAGGAAGCTATGTGCGTACGAAAACCTTGAATGCGCTTACATACGAATGCAGCCAATATACTGACGCTGCCGGCCAGAAAATCGAATTTGCAGTTGGGGAAACGTATTGCTTCCGCGTACGGGCCGATTTTGGGAATACGACATTTAGCAAGTACTCAAATGTGGTTGAAGTCGTAATTAGTGCCCCTGTCCAGCCAGTGGGCATATCGCAGGAGGATGCGGCTGCTGTGGATTCGGAGACGGAAACAGAGATAGAAGATGAAACGGAGACAGAAACAGAGGCAGGAACGGAAACTGAAGCAGGGACAGAAACAGAGACAGAGGCAGCAACGGAAACTGAAGCAGGGACAGAGACGGAAACAGAGACAGGAACAGAAACTGAAATGGAAACGGAAACAGAGGCAGGAACGGAAACTGAAGCAGGGACAGAATCGGAAACAGAGACAGGAACAGAAGCAGATATAGGTACTGAAACAGGGAGGGAAATGAAGGCAAAAACAAAAGCAGAAGTAGAAACAGAGATATAACCTGAAACTATAGCTTGAGCCAGGACGAAAGCGGATTGAAAGACGGGAGTGTGTTTGAAAAAAGCTTTCTGGCGGATGTATTAATCGGAGCAAATTTGTGTAAATAGCGGATTTGCTCCGATATTTTTTGGAGTTTGAATAGAAGTTTTATTGGTGTAAGAATTATTTGTGTTTCATTATCAATGGGGGTGTATGTTGTTTAAATAAGGTTTTTATGTTGTTGTTAAAGTGTATGTTTTATTTGACGAACCCTTAGCCACCCACTTTCTACATTTCGCCGTCATTTTTCAACACGCTCTAAGACGCTCAAAAGGTATAAGCCAAAACAAAATACTGATATGAAAGGAATAAAAACTTTTCTTTCCTATATGCCGATTTTTTATGTTAATTTTCCGTAAATAAGGTTGACGTGTTTTCCTTCATTTCCTATAATAATAATGCTGCAACACGGATTTAAAAAAAACAGATAGGATAAAATATTCCTATATAAATGTGTATTTCATACTATACACAGAACGGAGGGAAACATGAATCATAAGTGCAAACATATTATAGCATTTTTAACAGGCTGCTTGGTTTTGCTTTGGGGCTCTACCTGCGTATTTGCGGCAGGCAGGCTTTCTGTTGCTGTATCGTCTGGTACGGTGAAAACAGGCGATACCGTTACTGTCACCGTTTATGCTGTTAATGCCAATAACGAAGATGTAATTGCAGACATGAACATTACCTATGACACCTCGCTGTTAGAATATATCAGTAGTTCTGATTCTGATGCTGGGTACGGCAACGGTAAAATAACTGCGGCCGGATCAGATGTCAGCATAAAGTTTAAAGCTATCGCATCTGGCGACGCATATGTAAAAGCGGAAGGGGCGGCTTTAACAGCAGCAGGAACCCATATTAATGTAACAGGCGGGGCTGAAACATCCCCGGATGATGAGGGGGCGGATGCTAATTCGGTCAAATCAGGCGATAATTCCCTGTCTTCGCTTAAGATTTCACCTGGGGCGCTTTCGCCGGCTTTTAAAGGGAGCGTTACGGAGTATACAGCGCAGGTTGCTGGGGACGTCAGTGAAATTAGTGTAGATGCAGTGACATCCAATAGTAAGGCCACCATAGAATCTATAAGCGGCAATAAGGATTTAAAAAGAGGCAAGAATGTTATTACTGTTTTAGTTAAAGCAGAAAACGGAACTGAAGCTGCCTACAAAATCACGGTATCTAAGGGGGAGGGCAGCACTCCTGCATCCACAGATATACCGCCTGCTTCTTCTGAAAAAACAGAGGGGCAGGAAGCGCAAGCTGGTGAAAACAGTACGACAGACGGCTCTGGTGACAGTATTACGATTGACGGCGCTTCGTACCGGATTTCGGAAGAATTTAGTGATGAGGATATTCCCGCTGGCTTTGAGAGGGCTGATTTTGAATACAAGGGTAAACCGTATAAGGGGATTTCTTTTCAGCATGGCCATCTAGGAATGTACTATCTCGTTAATGATGCGGGGGAGAGCAGGTTTTTTGTATATGATGCCGATCGTGATAAATTTTTTCCTTATGTACGATTAAACAGCGGCGATCATTATATTATTCTGATGGTAGTGCCTAATGCGGCTATCCCGCCGGATAATTACAAAGAGGCAAGTGTAGCGGTTGGCGACTGGGCTACGGTTTCTGCATATCAGTTTGCTGGCCCTGCCGATAAAGAAATTGTCAAATTTGACAATCCGGAAGAAGAGGCTGCATACAATGCAGAGTCTGATTTTTACCTTTTTTATGGGATGGACGATACCGGTGTGTCAGGATGGTACCAGTACGATGCGAAGCAGGGCACATACCAGAGGTTCAACCAGGATGCCATTATTCCTGCTGATACCGGGAAAAATTATGATATGCTTCTTAAGTCCTATAATGAACTGGATGAGCGTTATGACGATGTTAGGACAAGGGACAGGAGACTGATTGGGGCGCTTATCTTTGTCTCTGTAGTGCTGCTGCTTTTGGTGGTTAACTTTATTTTAAAGGTCAGGGAGCTAAAGCTGGATGAAGGCGCATCCTATCATGAGGAAGAAAAGCTAGGCAGGAAAAGCCGCACTAAAAAAACGCGTACAAAAAAGAAAAACAAGACCAAAAATGTGGGTAGGGCAAAGGAGTATGCCGTGGCAGAAGAGCCGGAAGACGGGCAGGGCTTTTATGACGCGGATGACAGGGATATTATAGACGAATTTGAAGAAGATCCAGAGATTATAAGCAGCAGGAAAAAGAAAGAAAAGGAAGCCAGGCAGGAATATATAGATGTGGCTCCAATCCGGGCGAAAAAGAAGGACACGGAAGATGAGGACATAGAATTTTTAGATTTAAACTAAAATAAAAATAAAAAGGTGGAACTATGCAGAAATCATTCACAAGTAAAGCGCTAAAAGCGATGAAACTGGCGGAAAAGGCAGCGAGGGCAATGCAGCATAATTATATAGGGACGGAGCATATGCTGCTTGGGCTGCTTAAGGAAGGAACGGGTGTTGCGGCTAAGGTTTTAATCGATAATAAGGTTTATAAAGAACAGGTAACGGATTTGATCCAAAGCCTGATTGCCCCGTCCGGAGATACGATGGTAGCAGATATGGACGGATGGACGCCACGGTCGGAACAAATTATAGAAAATGCCGGACGGGAAGCAGACAGGTTTGCAAGCCGGGAAATTGGGACGGAGCATTTTTTGCTTGCGATGATAAAAGAAACCGAATGTGCAGCATCCAGGCTTTTGACCACGTTAAGCGTCAATTTGCAGAAGCTGTACGTGGATACTTTAGTTGCGATGGGGGAAGACAGCAGCTTGTACCGTGAGGATTTTGTGAACGGTAAGCCAAGCAAACGCAAAAGCTCAGCTAATACCCCTATGCTAGACCAGTATGCCAGAGATTTGACAGGGCTTGCCAAAAGCGGCGAGCTCGATCCGGTGATTGGCAGGAATGAAGAAATCCAGCGTGTCATCCAGATTTTAAGCAGGCGCAGTAAAAATAACCCTTGTTTGATTGGGGAACCCGGTGTCGGTAAGACGGCAATTGCGGAAGGTTTAGCGCAGCGCATTGTTATGGGCTTAGTGCCAGACACTGTGCTTGACAAGCGGGTTGTTACGCTGGATCTTTCGGGTATGATAGCAGGCTCAAAATACCGTGGTGAATTTGAAGAGCGGATTAAAAAAGTAATTCATGAGGTCGTACAGGCGGGGAATATCCTGTTATTTATTGATGAAATCCATACTATTATTGGTGCGGGGGGCGCCGAAGGCGCCATTGATGCGTCTAATATTTTAAAGCCTTCCCTTGCACGTGGTGAAATCCAGCTGATTGGAGCGACAACTATTGCTGAGTACCGCAAATATATTGAAAAAGATGCGGCATTAGAGCGCAGGTTCCAGCCTGTAACGATAGATGAGCCGGACCGGGCTCATGCCATCGAGATTTTAAAGGGGCTTCGCGGGCATTATGAAGCCCACCACCATGTGGCGATTACAGACGAAGGGCTTGAAGCCGCAGTTGATTTATCCATCCGTTACATTAATGACCGTTTCCTTCCTGATAAGGCAATTGATCTTATGGATGAAGCGGCATCAAAGGTGCGCATTGCGGGCTATCAGATGCCAGACAACATGATGGATCTTGAGCAGCAGCTCCGCGGGTTTGATTGTAAAATAGAAATTGCGCTGCGTGAGGACGATATAAAAGAGGCTTCCCGTATCAGCGCCAAAAAACGTGATTCAGAGATGAAATATGCAAAATCCCTGCGAAAATACAAAAAAGAAGCCAATAAAAAAGAGCTGGCTGTGGGTGCAGAGGAAATAGCTGACATCGTTTCTGGCTGGACTAAAATCCCAGTCAAAAAATTAGAAGAAGGGGAAGCCGAAAGGCTGCGCCGCTTAGAAAAAACACTGCATAAGCGTGTCATTGGCCAGGAAGAAGCAGTTGCCGCCGTAGCAAAGGCTATCCGCCGCGGCAGGGTAGGGTTAAAAGATCCAGGCCGCCCTATCGGGTCTTTCCTGTTTTTGGGTCCGACCGGAGTGGGCAAGACAGAAATCACCAAGGCGCTGGCGGAAGCTATATTTGGAGACGAACAGGCGATGATCCGTGTAGATATGTCAGAATACATGGAACGCCACAGCGTTTCCAAAATGATCGGATCGCCCCCCGGCTATGTAGGTTATGAGGAAGGCGGGCAGCTCAGCGAGAAAGTACGCAGGAAGCCCTATTCTGTAATATTATTTGACGAAATTGAAAAAGCGCATCCAGATGTATTTAATATATTACTGCAGGTATTAGATGACGGTCATATCACAGATGCGCAGGGGAGGAAAGTAGATTTTAAGAACACGGTGATTATTATGACTTCAAACGCTGGCGCACAGGCCATCATCTCCCCCAAAAAGCTGGGGTTTGGCCAGACAGACGATGCTAAACAGAACTACGAGCGGATGAAAGAAGGCGTAATGGAAGAGGTCAGGCGTATTTTTAAGCCTGAGTTTTTGAACCGCATTGACGAGACAATTGTATTCCGTGCATTGGACAAAGCAGATATGAAAAAAATCGTATCCCTGTTGTCCGAAAACCTGGTTTTGCGGTGCAAAAGCCAGATGGGCATTACGCTTTGTGTAAAGGATTCTGTAAAAGAATATATTGTGGAAAACGCATTCGATCCCAAGTATGGGGCGAGGCCCTTGCGGCGTAAAATCCAAAATACAATAGAGGATGCTTTAGCAGAAGAGATTTTAGGGGGCGGGATTAAAAAAGGCGATACCGTAGATGTTCAGATGCAGGAGGGTGCTGTACAGTTTGAGGTTACTTAACGCAGCATCCTGCTGCGTTTCTTTTTTCTGGCAGTAAGCTGATTTAAACACTCTTTTGTACTGCAACGGACTTTTATCAGTCGTCCTTGTAAGGCGGCTCCCTATAGATTGCCCTAAATGCATTTTTTAGCTGTATGTATCCAGCATCCGTGTTATATTTGATTTAAGCATTTCTTTAGGATATCAAAGAAGAAGCCAAAAACAAGCTGCGGAGGGACAAATAAAATGTACAAAAAATGCAGTCGAAACTTGTCCTTTTACAAGGAAAAACAGGGACAAGCTCATACGGGTTTGTGCAGAATACCCAAAATTGGAAGTGGTTTCCGATATAAAATGTCAAAAAGAACAAAAAATACAATAATCTGTTAAAAAGTACAAAGACGCCTAGGGTAAAAAGAACTATAATAAAGTTACTCTGGATGGGATTTTTCAGGGAATTTATTATTATTTTAAGGAGGGAGTATTATGCCCAATATTGTTTTGACAAGGATTGACAACCGCCTGGTTCACGGACAGGTGGCCACCCAGTGGTACGGTAGTATTGGAGCAAACCTTATCTTGGTTGCAAATGACGATGCAGCTGGCAATAAGCTTCGTCAAGGCATGATGGATATGGCGGCGCCATCCGGTGCGGCAATGCGCTATTGGACATTGGAGAAGACGATTTCAACCATCCACAAGGCATCTGACAAACAAAAGATTTTTATCGTTTGTGAAACGCCGCAGGATGTGCTGAAGTTAGTAGAAGGCGGAGTTCCAATCAAAAAAGTTAATATTGGTAATATGCACATGGCAGATGGGAAGCGTCAGGTCGCAGGATCGGTAGCAGTAAATGACGACGATGTGGCGGCTTTCAAGAAAATGCGTGAGTTGGGCGTTGAGCTTGAGATCAGGCGCGTGCCGACAGAAGGTGCAGAGAACATTGAAAAATTGTTCAAATAAGTTTTATGACTTATGACAGTATGAAGGAAAGGAGATTAGTGAATTATGCAATTTAATGCTATTCAGATTATTCTGGTCGCTGTATGGGCGTTTATCGTCGGTATCGATCAGTTTGACTTTTTAGAATCTCTGTACCAGCCTATTGTAACCGGCGCTGTAATCGGGGCTATCCTCGGTGATTTGCAGACCGGCCTTGTCGTAGGCGGTACATATCAGTTAATGACAATCGGTAACATGCCGGTTGGTGGGGCTCAGCCTCCGAATGCCGTTATCGGCGGTGTTATGTCAGCCGTATTTGGTATCGCTTCCGGGCTTGATACGGGTGCGGCAGTTGCTCTTGCCATTCCGTTTGCTTTGATAGGACAGTACATGATTACATTGGTATTTACCGTTATGTCACCGCTCATGTCTTCGGCAGACAAACTGGCAGAAAAAGGCGATACAAAAGGTATTGTTCGTTTGAACTATTTTGCTATGGCTATGCTTGGTGTTTTGTTTGCAGTTGTATGTGTCGGCGGTTTGCTGGGCGGAAGCGCTCTGGGTACGTCATTACAGGAGTTTTCCGATAAATATAAGTGGTTCATGAACGGTTTAGACGCTGCTGGTAAAATGATGCGTTTCGTTGGTTTTGCCACACTGCTTCGTATTATGCTTTCCAATGACCTTTGGGGCTTTTACCTGTCAGGATTTGCGCTTGCAGTTGTAATCGGCAGTATTGAGGGCACAGCTGGTGCTACTCTGTTGCTTGTTGCATTTGTAGGTTTTGCAATCGCATTTTATGATTTCCAGACGCGCGTTGCAATGAGAAAGAATGCTGGAAACGGAAATGGAGGAGGTGACGAGGATGGCATCTAATGCAACACATTATAACAATTTAAAACCGGCTCAGCCGTTAGACAAAAAGACGTTAAACAAAATGGTATGGCGTTCCTTGAACCTGCAGGCATCCTTTAACTACGAAAGAATGCAGGCTGCTGGATGGTTATACTGTATCCTCCCGGGGCTTGAGAAAATCCATGGAGACAACAAAGAAGATCTTGCAATTTCTATGGGTCATAACTTGGAATTTTTCAATACGCACCCGTTCCTTGTAACATTTGTAATGGGTATTGTATTATCTTTAGAGCAGCAGAAAACAGATATCAGTACCATCCGCTCCGTCCGCGTTGCGGCAATGGGACCTTTAGGTGGTATTGGTGATGCTATTTTCTGGTTTACACTTGTGCCGATCACGGCAGGTATTACAGCGAATATGGCGATTGACGGTTCTATAGCCGGGCCGATTATATTCCTGCTGATATTTAATGGTGTTCAGTTTGCAATTCGTTTCTTCCTGATGGGCTGGTCTTATAAGCTCGGAGCGAAGGCGATTGAAATTATGACGGAAAACGCAAGGGAATTTACCCGTGCCGCATCCTTACTTGGTGTATTTGTTGTCGGCGCTTTGACAGCTAACATGGGTAATATCACCGTTGCATTGGAAGTTGCAAACGGCGAAAGCCCAATCGTTATCCAGAGTATTTTAGACGGTATTTTACCGAAAATGATTCCGTTGGCTCTGACACTTCTTCTTTATTTCCTGATGAAGAAGAAAAACTGGAAGCCGGTTATGTGTATTGGACTTTTATTGGTAATCGGTATTATTGGAGGGCTCATTGGCCTCTTCTAAGATAGCTGGTGCGGTTATATTTGATTTTAATGGCACGCTGTTCTTTGATTCATGCTTCCATATGGAAGCATGGTCAAGGATATTTAAGGAGTTGCGTGGAGAAGCAGAACCAATACCGGATGCTGCTTCCTTTTGCGGCCCGAACAACGATGATATTCTGAAAGTGATTTCATCCATGTTGACGGCTGAAGAAAGAAAGATGTACTCCGTTCGTAAAGAAACAATATACAGGGAGCTTTGTAAGCAGAATCCCGATAAAGTACACCTGACGAAGGGAGCTGTAGAACTATTCGAAGCTCTCAAAGAGTTACAAATCCCCTTTGCACTGGCTTCCGCATCCATTATAGACAACATTGAATTTTATTTTAAGGAATTTGCGCTAGCTCAATGGTTTGATCGGCAGATATGTGTCTATGATGACGGTACCTACGCGAACAAGGGTCAAATGCATATGGAAGCCGCAAAACGTTTAGGGGCGGCATTTTCAGATTGTATCGTAATTGAGGATAGTATAGGATCTATTAGCTATGCAAGAGAATACGGTGCAAAGAAAATCATAGGTATTGGAAGTGATTCGATTCATCCAGAGTTGATTCGTGCAGGCGCCACTCGCTGTATCCGTGATTTTACAGAATTTGATTTAGAGTGGTTGCAAGACTAAAATCCCAAAAATGGCTACTTGGCTGGTATCTACCGGTCAGGTAGCTGTTTTATTATGGTATGCGTAGTGGAGGGGTATGTATACCAGATGTCTTGGTGGCACGGGAAATAATAGAAATATTACAATATAATTTTATTAGCGGGTTTGGTATGGAATTTTCCATATCAAATTTTTTGTGTAGGATGGATTTATGGTTTGTCAAATGATATGTTATGCCTAAACAGGAATTTTTGTAACAGTAAATCCCATTCTTGCTCCAATGTCCGATCAGTGGAAAAAATAGTATACGAAATTCCGGTAGTTAAATTCAGTTGCCCATTTTGGAAAGATATGTTTAAATAAATACCAGTAATATCATGCAGGGAGTAGCCACTAAGCGATTGTGCAAGTACATTGGCTGTATTGTCAGGAGAGAGCATAAGGACAAATTTAAAACATACAGGGGTATGTTTACCACGGATTAATTGGTAGCATACAGGGCGCAATTTGGAATAGGGAAGAATTGTATATTCGCACAAGCCGGCTTCCTCGCGTTCTTCCGGGGAATAAAAAGAAGGGTTGATGTGCCCGTTAATGATAAAAGTGGCGTCTTTTGTAATGGATGCTTCCAGCAGCAGAAAGTTGTCAAAGGTTTCGCTGCAAAGTAGTTGGTTCATAAAAAATTTGGTGTCGGTAATTTTTAAAGAGATCAATTGTGTCACCTCAAATTTGAATTATATGTGTATTTTAACATAAGTACTGGGAAAAGTTCAAATAATATAGTAAAATATACAAAAAATGCAATTGCTCAAGAAAGAACGGAGGATATAGTGAAAATTAAGAAATATTGCCTGCTGGTGGTGGTGTGGGCCGTGGCTTTGCTGTCTGGATGCGGGATGGTGGAGAAGATACAGGGGTTAAAGGCAGAGTTTATTCAAAAGATTAGTGAAGCAGAAAAGGAAGCTTCTCCGGGTAAAAAGAGTGGGAACAAAAATCAAAAAGAACAGCATAAAAAGAAGGCGAAAGAAACAGGGGATACACAAGAGCTTGCAGAGAGAAAACAAGGGGATTTTTTAGGTTTGGGGCAAAATGCTGTATCACAGGGGGATTATGCAGATTATTTTGCATATCATACTCTGGACGATGAGGAAAAACAGGTATACCATGAAGTATTGACAGCGATTCTTGGCCATGAGGAAAATACAGAACTATCAACGACAGATGTGGATGTATTGGAAACGGCTTATAAGGCGGTTTGTGCGGATAATGGGGGCTTATTTTGGATATCTGGCTATGTATATACGCAGTATACAAGAGGAAAAGAATTGATTAGCATGGATTTTACGCCAAAATATACAATGGAATATGACGAGCGGGAACAAATCCAGCAACAGATTGATGATTCTGTAAAAGAGCTTTTGTCAGGGATTTCCATTTCGAATACAGATTATGAAAAAGCAAAATATGTATTTGAGATTTTAGTTCAAAATGTAGATTATGATGCTGCTTCAGAAAATAATCAGAATATTATCAGCACTTTTTTGAACCGTGCAACAGTTTGCCAGGGATATGCGTGTGGGACACAGTATTTATTGCGTTTGCTTGGCATCCAAAGCACTATTGTATCAGGAACGGCAAATGGAGAATCACATGCATGGAATCTGGTGCGTTTAGACGGGCAGTATTATTATATGGATACTACATGGGGGAATTCCAGGTATTTAGACAGCACAAGCCAGGCAGAAAAATATGTAAATTATAATTATCTGGCAGTTACTTCAGAAGAGATTGGCAGAACACATAAATTGGATAATAGCTTTCCATTGCCGGATTGCACGAGTAAGGACAATAGTTATTTTATAAAAGAACACCGGTATTTTTCAGAGTGGGATCCTTCTACAGCTGGTATGGTGTTAAAGGAAGCATGGGTTGCCGGACAAGGAAGCGTTGCGTTAAAATTTGCATCGGAAGAGCTCTATCTTATGGCGCTGGAGTATTTTATAACAGAACAGCATATTGCGGAATATTGTGAAGGTATTTCTTCGATATATTATTTGGAGGACAAGGAATTGTATGTACTGACATTTCGGTTTTAGCTGGCAGCAGCCCAGTAACGTAGTCAGGTGTGGATCAAAATGTGTTATTGAAAAACGGTTTCTGTTTTGCTATACTGTATACATAATTTTGGAAGAAATGCAAAAAATAAGTATACCTTGGCATTCTGTTAAGGTATATCCTCCGGGGGTACGTTTGCCACGTGGTATTTTACAAAAATGCCCTTGGGGGCACGTGCCCTGCAGCATTTATCAGAAATGGATCAAGGTGCGATATGTATAAAAAGATAAATATTTTAGATATTTGTGTAGATAATTATTCTGTTAGGGAATCTTTATTGCGGTTGGATACTTTTATGAGTAATACGGTTTTGAATATTATAGAAACCGTTACGATGGAAAAGCTAGTGTCGGCTGGGGAATATCCCGTGATTAAAGAGTGCCTTGAGCAGGCAGACCTCTGTATTATCGGGGAACGTGAAATCCTTTCAGAGACAGGCAACGATACAGCGCAGAGGGTACGCGAGGTCTGTGGGCAGGATTTTCTGCGGGAACTGCTTAAGCGTGTTGTTCGCAGCAAAAAAAGGGTATTTTTACTTGCTATGACAAAAGCAGAAACGGAAGATATGCAAGAGACGTTCCGGGAATTTGTGCCCCGGTTTGCGGCGGCAGCAAGCTGTGCGATAGAGGAATGCAGCAGTGATATGGAGGCCATTGTCAATGAGATTAACGGGGCGACGCCAGATGTGGTTATTTCTGGCCTGCCTACGCCTTTGGAAGAAGAATTTATCCAGATGCATAAGGATAAGATCGGGGCGGGCGTCTGGTATGGGGCAGGGATCTGCAGTTACCCTAAAGGCCGTGCCAGGGTTGGCAGTACTCTGCGCAAGCTGCTGTTAAAAGGCAGGCTGCGCCATTCTGTGGCCAGATACCAAAATGAAAATAAGGACAGGAATTGATGAATGGGGCTATTGGGCAAAAGGACGATATATGCGGACGGCATAAAGTTGATACTTGGTACAGGAGGCATAGCGCTTGGCATACAGTGGTTTTACGATCCGGGCGGATTTGTGACTGGAGGGTTTACAGGTATTGCGATTATGATAAGGCAGACAACGCTTTTTTTGGTAAAGGGGGGCGTTCCTCTGTGGCTGACCAACCTATTGCTTAATATTCCGGTTTTTCTTGCTGCCCTGCGGATTAAGGGCAGACGTTTTGTGGCAAAGACGGCTGCGGCTACGTTTATGCTGTCGGGATGGCTGTATGTAATCCCTGCGGTAGATATGGCACAGCAGGATTTTCTTCTGGCGTCGGTATTTGGGGGCGTGATATCTGGTGCGGGGATGGGGCTTGTGCTTTTGGCGAGGGCAACGACTGGAGGCACTGATATGGTAGCAGTTTTGATCCAGAGGAAGCTGCGGCATTACTCAGTGGTGCAGGTGTTGGAAGCGGTAGACGGCCTCATTGTGCTTTTGGGTATTTTTGTGTTTGGGTTAAAAAGCGGAATGTACGCAATGATTGCAATTTTTATTGCTTCTAAGGTGTCGGATGCCCTGATGGAAGGCATGAAATATTCCAAAGCCGCATTTATTATAACAGAGAGGTATGATGAGGTGGCAGGGGAGCTTATGGAACAGCTAGACCGCGGGGTGACTGGGCTTAACGCGAAAGGGATGTATTCCGGCGGGGAAAAGTGTATGCTTTATTGTGTGGTTTCCAAGAAAGAGATTGTGGCGTTGAAGGAAATTGTGGTGGGGATTGACCGGCATGCGTTTGTGATTGTTTCAGACGCCAGGGAGGTATTAGGGGAAGGGTTTATAGAGCATGATGTGAAGTGAAGGCTGTCCCCATGATTTTTCAAACACGCTCTAGTAAATAATAAAATTTGGGGAAATGCATAAAAAGTATTGCGTTTCCTCTTTATTTTTTCACAGTTTTATGCGAAAATGAAAGAAGGAGATTACGAGAAGGAGAATGGGATATGATTTCAAACCAGATATTGCAGAATACGATTGACGGCTTAAAGGGGATTACACGGATTGATCTATGTATTATTGACATGGAAGGAAAGGTACTGGCGGCGACTTTTCAGGATGCTGAGCGTTATGTGCAGGCGGCAGGGAATTTTGCGGACTCTCCTGCAGACTCACAGGTGATGATGGGCTGCCAGTTCTTCAAAGTATTTGATGAGCGCCAGCTGGAATATGTCCTCCTTGCGGATGGGGACAATGATGATGTGTATATGATTGGCAAGATTGCCGTATTTCAGATCCAAAACCTTTTAGTAGCCTATAAGGAACGATTTGACAAGGATAATTTTATCAAGAACCTGCTGCTTGATAATCTGCTGCTGGTAGATATTTACAACCGCTCCAAGAAACTGCACATTGACACGGAGGTACGCCGGGTGGTTTATATTATTGAGGCGAACCGTGACAAGGAGGGCAATGACCTTGAGAGGGTTCGCAGCATATACGGCGGCAAGTCCAAGAATTTTGTGACAGCGGTGGATGAAAAGGACATCATAGTCGTACGGGAGTTAGGCGAGTACGAGACGTATGAAGATTTAAATAAGACGGCAGAGGTAATCCTGGATTTGTTCCGGGGGGAAACAAGGCAGGAGATCCATATTGCGTATGGTACAATTGTCGGAGATATACGGGAAGTATCGCGCTCCTATAAGGAAGCGCGGATGGCGCTTGACGTTGGCAAGATTTTCTTTAAAGAAAAAAATATTGTGGCTTATTCCACGCTTGGGATCGGGCGATTGATTTACCAGCTTCCGATTCCGTTGTGCAAAATGTTTATCAAGGAGATTTTTGATAGTAAGTCCCCGGATGATTTTGACGAAGAGACACTGACCACCATTTATAAATTTTTTGAAAACAACCTGAATGTTTCAGAGACTTCACGACAGCTTTATATCCACCGGAATACGCTTGTGTACCGGCTGGATAAGCTGCAAAAGAGCACAGGGCTTGACTTGCGTGTGTTCGAGGATGCCATTACATTTAAGATTGCGCTGATGGTGGTGGAATATATGAAATATATGGAGTCTTTGGACTATTGATTGGAGGCATACATGATTAAGCTAGAGCACGTCAGCAAAGCATATTCTGCCGGGATTCCTGCGCTGAATGATGTGAATTTAGAGATAAGGGAAGGGGAGTTTGTATTTGTGGTAGGGGACAGCGGTTCTGGTAAGTCCACACTAATTAAGCTTCTGTTAAAGGAACTTGAGCCGACGGAGGGCGCAATTACTATTGGCGGACGCAAGCTACATACAATACGCCACAAACAAGTACCCAAATTCAGGCGGAATATTGGCGTGGTATTTCAGGATTTCAGGCTTTTAAAGGACAGGAATGTGTATGATAATGTGGCGTTTGCCCAGCGGGTAATCGGGGCGTCGGTTAGGGATTCCCGCAAAAAGGTGCCGCAGATGCTGTCTATGGTCGGGCTTGCGCCTAAATACAAGTCGTTTCCGCGGGAGCTGTCCGGCGGGGAGCAGCAGCGGGTGGCGATTGCAAGGGCGCTTGTCAACCGCCCCAAAATCCTGCTTGCGGATGAGCCTACCGGCAACTTAGACGCGACGAATGCCTGGGAGATTATGAAGCTGTTAGAAGAGATCAACGAGCGCGGGACGACGGTCATTGTAGTGACCCACAATATGGAGATTGTTAAGGTTATGGGCAAACGTGTCATTACGATAAAGAAAGGCGTCGTCATTTCTGACGTAGATGGTGAATATGATGAGGATTAGTACCATTTCATATACGTTCCGGCAGGGGATAAGCAATATTTGGCGCAACAAAATGTTTTCCCTTGCTTCGATTGCAACGATGTCGGCCTGTATTTTTTTGTTTGGCCTGTTTTTTGCCATTGTTACGAATTTTCAGGCAATGGTAAAGGAAGCGGAATCCGGTGTGGCGGTTACTGTGTTTTTTGACGAAGGTGCGACACAGGAGCAGATTGAAGAAATCGGCAGGCAGATTAAAGGGCGCGTAGAAGTATCCGAATATAAATATGTATCTGCAGAGGAAGCATGGAGCGCTTTTAGGGATGTGTATTTTGAGGGCAGCGACGAAGCGGCTGCAGGGTTTGGGGAAGACAACCCGCTTGTTAATTCTGCGAGCTACGCGATTTATATGAATGATGTTGCTATGCAGCAGGTGCTGGTAGATTTTTTAAATGGGCTGGATGGTGTGCGTGAGGTACGCCATTCCGCTACCGTTGCTAATACGCTTTCGGATTTTAACAGCTTAATCGGCTATATATCGGTCGGCATTATTCTGATTTTGTTTTTGGTTGCAATATTTTTGATCAGCAACACAGTAACGACAGGGATTGCGGTCCGTAGGGACGAGATTGGAATTATGAAGCTGATTGGCGCGACCGATGCGTTTGTGCGTGCGCCTTTCATTGTAGAGGGGGTGCTGATTGGCTTAATCGGTGCGATCTTGCCCCTTGTTTTGCTATATGTGCTTTATAGCCGGATTACGCAGTATATTGAAATGAAATTTAGTTTCTTAAGCAGGCTGCTTACCTTTGTTCCGGCTCAAGGGGTGTTCCATACATTAATCCCAGTGGCTCTGGTACTTGGCGTGGGGATTGGGTTTATTGGAAGCCGGATTACGATCCGTAAACATCTAAACGTATAATACTTCCGTGTTTGAAAACGCCCCTGCCGTATGGCGGGGAATTTCTGTGTACATCATTGTTTTGGAAAGGAAAGGAAAAAGCTATGGACTTCGAGGAATGGAACAGCGATCAGGAGAATATGCCGATGCCAAAGAAAAGTGGCAATAATTTTGCAAAAGGGGTTGCAACAGGGGTTTTTGGGACACTAATTGTAGGATTTGTAGCAGTTATGATTTTTACAACAGTAACAGGGGCCGGCAGCAGCATGAAACGCCCATCCCTGTTAAGTGATAAAGTCGTGGGCAAAATTGGGGAGCTTGTGGAACTGATCAATTATTATTTTTACGAAGACACGGATGAAGAGGAGATGGCAAACGGGCTGTATGCAGGCCTTTTGGCAAGCTTAGACGACAGGTATACCGAATATTATACAGCGCAGCAGCATGCGGATCTGCAGATTGCCGCTACGCAGAATTATTATGGGATAGGCGCCAAATTAAAACAGGACGCAGATTCCATGGTAGTGACGATTGACCATATATACGAAGGATCGCCAGCAGAGGAAGCGGGGCTTAAGGATAAGGATGTTGTGATAAAGGTAGAAGAAATTGAAGCGGTGAGCATGGAGCTTCCCGATCTGGTTACGCATATCCGCGGGGAAGAGGGGACTACAGTTCACTTGCAGATTATGCGGGAGGGCGAAAAGGATTACCTGGAGTTTGACGTGATGCGCGCAAACATTGATTTGCCTACAGTTGAGCACAAGATGCTAGACGGCAATATTGGTTATATCCGCATCCTAGAGTTTGGAGCGCCGACTATTAAGCAGTTTGACGGGGCTGTAAAAGAGCTGGAATCGCAGGGGATGCAGGCAATGCTTTTGGACGTGAGGGATAACCCCGGAGGTATGATCACAGCAGTGAACGGGATCTTGGATGAAATGCTTCCAGAAGGGACGATGGTATATACCCAGGATAAATACGGAAAACGGCAGGTATATACATCAGATGATGAAAAACAGATGGATTATCCGACCGTGGTTTTAATCAATGGCAACAGCGCAAGTGCGTCAGAGATTTTAGCGGGGGCAATCCGGGATTTTGAATATGGGACATTGATTGGCACAAAGACGTTTGGCAAGGGCGTGGTGCAGTCGATTATCCCGTTGGAGGATGGTGATGCCATTAAGCTGACAACGGCAAAATATTTTACGCCAAAAGGGGAAAATATCCACGGTACAGGGATTGCCCCAGATATTGAACTGCAGTTTGAGTATCAGGGGGATCTGGAGGGTGAGTACGACGAAATGCAGGATAACCAGGTATTAAAAGGGATAGAAGTACTGAAAAAGGAGATTTCTACAAAGGAATGAAATGGGTGTATGAAAAAAGGAAATATATTCTGTTCTTGGCGCTGGCTGTCTGGATGGGTTTGATCTTTGGATTTTCGCATCAGAAGGCGGCGCAGTCGAGCGAGATCAGCGGTACGATCACGTACCGGGTGGCAGAAGGGATTAACGAGGTGTTTGCGCTGGATTGGGAGGAGGAAACGCTAAAGGGGTATGCAAAGGCGTGGCAGCATCCAGTCAGGAAAGCGGCGCATATGACAGAGTATGCGGTTTTGGCATGTATTTTTCTGGCGAATGCGGTGCAGTATCCACGTTGGAAGAAAAGGGCATATTTGTGGGGATGGCTTGGTGCAACGGTTTATGCGGCGACGGATGAATTTCACCAGTTGTTTATTGAAGGGAGATCGGGGGAAGTTAAGGATGTAGGGATTGACAGCCTGGGGGCATTCTTGGGGATGGCGGCAGCCTGGCTGGTAATATGGATTTGGGGGAGGCTATACAGAAGTTCTAACCGAATAAAAAAATATTAAAATGAGAAAGAGGTGACACACATGGTAGAATTAGATCAGTATAAACAAATGCTGGCCGCATACAAAGGACCATTGGTGGAAGTGAGGGATTCACTTTGACTTAGCTGTAAAAGAGCAGCGTATTGAGGAGCTGGAGCGTGAAATGGAAGCCCCCGGCTTCTGGGATCATGTGGAGGCTTCCCAGCAGAAAATGAAAGAGCTAAAAAGCTTAAAAGACGATGTGGGGACGTTTGCAAAGCTAAAGGGGCAGCTTGAGGATATTGAAACGTTGATTGAAATGGCTAACGAAGAAGAGGATGCATCCCTGGTGGAAGAGGTTAAGGCCGAGTTTGCCGAATTTGAACAGACGTTGGAAGCAATACGTATGAAAACGCTTTTGTCCGGAGAGTATGACAGGGATAATGCAATTGTTTCTTTACATGCGGGGGCAGGCGGTACGGAGTCCTGTGACTGGGCGGCGATGTTATACCGGATGTTTACACGGTGGGCGTCGGATAAAGGCTTTAGCGTGGAAGTTTTAGATTCGCTGGATGGGGAAGAAGCGGGTATCAAATCTATTACGTTCCAGGTCAATGGAGAAAATGCATACGGCTACCTAAAATCCGAAAAGGGAGTACACCGCCTGGTGCGTATTTCCCCGTTTAATGCGGCGGGTAAGCGCCAGACATCGTTTGTGTCCTGCGATGTGATGCCGGATATTGAGGAGGATTTGGACATTGAGGTGAAGGATGATGATATCCGGATAGACACGTACCGTTCAAGCGGCGCGGGAGGGCAGCATATTAATAAGACCTCTTCGGCGATCCGTATTACGCATTTTCCAAGCGGGATTGTGGTGCAGTGCCAGAATGAACGCTCCCAGCATATGAATAAGGATAAGGCGATGCAGATGTTAAAGGCGAAGCTGTACCTGCTAAAGCAACAGGAAAATGCAAAAATTGCGGCAGGTATCCGCGGGGAGGTTACGGAGATTGGCTGGGGCAACCAGATTAGGTCGTATGTAATGCAGCCTTATACGATGGTTAAAGATCACCGTACAGGAGTAGAAACAGGTAATGTGGACAGCGTGATGGACGGCAAAATTGATTTATTTATGAATGGTTATTTAAAGTGGCTGTCTTTGGGCGCACCTATCAATAAAGAGGATGAGTGATATGGCAGGAATAAAAAGAATAGCGGCGGCCCTGGTATGCGCCGTAATATGCTTGTGCATGTTTTTTGGAGGGGCCGACTGCTGGGCAGGGGAAGCAGAAAAGGCGCCGGGCGTAACGGTTGCGGATGATGCAAATATTTTGATGGAGGAAGAAGCTGACTGGTTAAAGGGAATAGCCCAGGCACTTTCAGAGAAAAGCGGCTGGAGTGTTGTGGCGGCGACTTGCAGCGATGCCGGGGGCAAAAAGGCCCAGACGTTATGTGAGGAATATTTTAACAAGTATACAACGGGAGATGACGGCATTAGCTGTCTGGTGGATTTGGATAATGGCGAGCTTTATCTTGCGACAGCTGGGGAAGCCCAGCTTTACCTAACTGACAGCAGATTAGATAATATCCTGGAAAAAGCCCATGCGGCAGCCCAGAAAGAGGATTATACGCAGGCGCTTTACCTGATGATGTATGAATCGGATCAGGCGTATACAAGGGGGATGCCAGAGGATGTCAAAGTTACGGACGAAGGGGCTAATAAGCTCGGCACAATAGGCAGTATTGCATTTATGGCAGTAGCTGCAGTGGGAGGGTTCGTACTTGGCAAAATCGTAAGGGGCCGTACTAAGGGCAAAAGGGCAGGTTATTACAGAAGGCCATACAGAAGGCCGCCAAATGCGGCTTCCAGGAGGACGTCAAGGCCTGCAAACCGCAGTACGGTGCACAGAGGGGCAGGCGGACGCAAATTCGGGGGCAGGGGCAGAAAGTTTTAGTGTAAAGAAGGTTGCAACAGCCCTTCTTTTATGATATTATCTTTGTCACATGGACAACTGTACCCCTGACACATACATTACACACGGAGGATTCAGAAGTTATGGCAGTAAAATCAAATTACTTTGTCCTGAAAGAAAAAGCCATACCCGAAGTACTCTTAAAGGTCGTAAAAGCTAAGCGCCTGCTCGATACCGGGAAGGCGGCCAGTGTGCAGGAGGCGGCGGATGCTGTTGGGATCAGCCGCAGTTCTTTTTACAAATACAAGGATGATATTTTCCCGTTCCATGACAATACGAGGGGGATGACGGTTACTATGATCATCCAGATGGACGACGAGCCGGGGCTTTTGTCTGAGGTACTAAAGTCAGTAGCGGACTACCATGCCAATGTCCTAACGATCCATCAGAGCATTCCGGTAAACGGGGTGGCTTCCTTAAGCATCAGTGTGGACGTGTTGCCGGATACAGGGGATATTTCCGAGATGGCGGAGGAGATTGAGGGGAAAACGGGGATTCATTATCTGAAAATACTTGCAAGGGAGTAAGTCCCTGGAATGGAGGAAACATGTTAAAAGCAGCAGTAATGGGATACGGCACAATTGGCTCGGGCGTTGTGGAGGTACTTGACATCAACCGGGATTTGATTGCAGAACGTGCCGGGCAGGGCATTGAGATCAAATATATTTTAGATATCCGCGATTTTTCGGGCACACCTATCCAGGAAAAAGTGGTACATGATTACAAGGTTATCGCAGAGGATCCAGAAATACAGATTGTAGTAGAAACGATGGGCGGTGTAGAACCGGCTTATACGTTTGTAAAAGCAATGTTAGAAGCGGGCAAGCATGTGACGACCTCAAACAAAGCACTGGTAGCGGAAAAGGGGGCAGGGCTTTTAGCCCTTGCCAAAGAAAAAAATGTGAATTTTATGTTTGAAGCGAGTGTTGGCGGGGGTATTCCAATTATAAGGACAATGCTTAACGCGCTGACAGCGGATGAAATGGAAGAAATAACAGGGATTTTAAATGGGACAACTAACTATATGATGACGAAGATGAGCAGGGAGGGCCTGGAATTTGCAGACGTACTGCTCGATGCGCAGCAGAAGGGCTATGCGGAAAAGGATCCTTCTGCGGATATTGAGGGCTATGACGCCTGCCGCAAAATTGCCATTCTGACCTCGCTTGCCTGCGGCCAGCAGGTGGATTACCAGGATATTTATACGGAAGGGATTACGAAGGTTTCAGCAGTGGATATAACATATGCAAAGCAGATGGGGCGTGCGGTGAAGCTTTTAGCCGTCAGCAAAAAAACGCCGGAAGGCTATGCTGTTTTTGTAGCGCCGCACCTGCTTTCCCCCGAACATCCGCTATATGGCGTAAACGATGTATTTAACGCAGTATTCGTACATGGAAACGTACTTGGCGACGCAATGTTTTATGGCAGCGGCGCAGGCAAGCTCCCGACGGCTTCGGCGGTTGTAGCGGATATGGTTGGTCTCGCACGGCATATGGACTGCAATATCCCGGTGGAGTGGAAGCCAGAAAAGATATCGCTTTTAGAGTTTGGCAAAATAAAAAACGCATTTTTTGTGCGTACCTCTTCGGGCAGGGAAGAAATAAAAGGCGTATTTGGAACAGTAGATTTTGTGGACGCGGGCGTGGACGGGGAGTGCGGATTTGTGACCTCCATAATGGCAGAAGCAGAGTTTAAAGCAAAAGCGGCTGCCCTTGACGTGCGTTCTGTGATCCGCATGGGCAACCAGTAAAGGAGCAGGCTATGAAGTATCTGGTAATATTAGGGGACGGTATGGCAGACCGTCCTATTGAAGCGTTAGGGAACGCAACCCCGCTTGCATACGCAAAGACGCCGTTGATGGATGCGCTTGCGGCAAAAGGGGAAATTGGCCTGGTGCATACCATACCAGACGGCATGAGCCCGGGGAGCGATACAGCAAACCTTTCTGTGCTGGGGTATGATCCGCGTAAATATTATTCCGGGCGCTCACCGCTTGAGGCGCTTAGTATCGGCGTGCCGATGAAAGATACGGATATTGCGCTGCGCTGCAACCTGGTGACTCTTTCACAAGAAGAAGAAAGCTATGGGCAGCGCAGGATACTTGACCACAGCTCCGGGGAGATTTCAACGGAGGATGCTGCTGTTTTGCTGGAAGCAGTAAGGCAGGAGCTTGAGACAGAGGAATTCCGGTTTTATGTGGGGACGAGTTACCGACACCTTTTGATTTGGGAGAAGGGGGATATGGCAGAGCTGGTACAGCCCCATGATATCCTGGATCAGGTGATTGGGGATAAGCTGCCACAAAAGCCCGCACTCCGGAAAATGATGGAGAGGAGCTATGAGATTTTGGTAAATCATCCCATTAATATAAAACGCAGGGAAATGGGGCTTAATCCGGCTAATTCGTGTTGGTTTTGGGGGGCAGGTACAAAGCCGGAGCTTTCTGCATTTAAGGAAATGACAGGCAAAAAGGGGGCTATGATTTCGGCTGTGGATCTCTTAAAGGGGATTGCGGTTGGGGCTTCTATGAAAGTCATTACGGTAGAGGGGGCAAATGGCGGACTTACTACCAATTATGAGGGGAAGGCTAAGGCGGCAGTTGACGTTTTGGTAAAAGGCGGGTATGATTTTGTATATGTGCACCTGGAAGCGCCGGATGAGATGGGGCATCAGGGCAGCGCAGGGCGTAAGGTGCAGGCTATTGAGAATTTAGATCAAAGGATTATCCGTCCGGTTGTGGAAGGGCTGCGTGCGGCAGGGGAAGATTTTCGGATGGTGGTTTTGCCGGATCATCCGACGCCGGTCTGCATTCGCACGCATACCGCCGATAGTGTGCCTTATTTGTTATATGACAGTACAAATGAGAGGGAAGAGGGCTGGAAGTATAATGAAGAAGAGGCGCAGGCTTCAGGAAATTTTATTGAGGAAGGGCATATGCTGATTGGGAGGCTGCTACAGGTTTAGGGCGCTGGCAAAATAGAATAAATTATGAATATATGGCGAAGATACGCCGCTGGAGGGAATGATATGGTAAAGGTAGTGAAGTTTGGCGGCAGCTCTCTGGCGAGCGCGGGGCAGTTTGCGAAGGCCGGGGAAATTATCCGTTCGGATGAAAGCCGCAAATACGTTGTCCCAAGCGCGCCGGGCAAACGCAATGACAAAGACACGAAGGTCACAGATATGCTTTATGGCTGCTATGCGGCCGCGGAAGCAGGCGAGGACTTTAAGCCTATGCTTCGGAAAATTAAAGACAGGTTTGATACGATTATCAATGGCCTGAATTTAAAGACATCCCTGGAGGATCAGTTTCGTACAATTGAGGAGAATTTTAAACAAAAGGCAGGCGCAGACTATGCGGCTTCCCGCGGAGAATATTTGAACGGGATTATTATGGCAGATTTTCTGGGGTATACGTTTATTGATGCGGCGGAGGTTGTGTTTTTTGACGACAAGGGCGAGTTTGATTCGGAGAAAACGAATAAAGCCCTGTCCGCCCGCCTAAAAAAGTGCGAGAATGCCGTGATTCCGGGCTTTTATGGGGCAAAAAAGGATGGGACGGTATGTACGTTTTCACGCGGCGGGTCGGATATTACCGGGTCGATTGTAGCGAAGGCGGCAGGGGCGGATTTGTATGAGAACTGGACGGACGTATCCGGATTTTTAATTGCGGATCCACGTATTATTGAAAATCCAGAGGTAATCCAGGTAATCACATACCGCGAGCTGCGGGAGCTTTCTTATATGGGGGCAACGGTGCTGCATGAGGACGCAGTATTCCCGGTGCGTGCGGCGGGTATCCCGATTAATATACGCAATACAAACAAACCGGAGGATCCGGGGACGCTGATTGTGGAAAATACCTGCCATCATTCTAAGTTTACGATTACCGGGATTGCTGGCAAAAAGGGCTTTGTGGCAGTGAACGTAGATAAGGATATGATGAATTCTGAGGTGGGTTTTGGCAGAAAAGTACTTTCGGCGTTTGAGCAGAACGGAATTTCGTTTGAGCATATGCCGTCTGGCATTGATACGATGACAGTATTTGTACACCAGGAGGAGTTTGAAGGCAAGGAGCAGCAGGTGCTTTCGGCGATTAAGCGCCTTGCCAAGCCAGATACGGTGGATCTGGAAGCGGATCTTGCGCTGGTTGCAGTTGTAGGCAGGGGGATGCGCTCCACACGCGGGACGGCAGGCAGGATTTTCTCTGCTTTATCCCATGCCAATGTAAATGTGAAAATGATTGATCAGGGGTCGAGTGAGCTTAATATTATTATCGGTGTAGCCAACAATGATTTTGAAACGGCGATTAAGGCTATTTATGATATTTTTGTAACAACGCAGTTATAAAAGCGCTTGGAAAGGACGGCTGGATGCGCTGGCCTTTTCCGGAAAACAGGAGAAGATGGGGAGGTAATATACCAAATGAAATTATTAATTAAAAACGGCAGGGTAATTGACCCAGCATCAAAATTAGATGCAGAATCCGATATTCTGGTTGAAGATGGCAGGATTGCAAAGGTCAAGGAGAAGATCAAGGGGAAGGCAGATAAAGTGATTGACGCAAAGGGCTGCTTTGTTATGCCAGGCTTTATTGATCTGCATGTGCATTTGAGGGATCCAGGGTTTGAGGAAAAGGAAACCGTTGTCACAGGTGCAAAGGCAGCGGCGCGGGGAGGCTTTACCACAATTCTGGCAATGCCCAACACAAAGCCGGTTGTAGATAATGCAGATGTGGTAAATTATGTGCACCAGAAGGCAAAGAATCTGGCGCCGGTTCATGTATTGCAGATTGGGGCGGTTACAAAGGGCCAGGAAGGCAGGAAGTTGGCGGATATTAAAAAGATGGTGCAGGCGGGGAGCCCTGCTATTTCTGAGGATGGCAAGTCAGTGATGAATACGGAGCTTTATTACCGTGCCATGCAGGTGGCAAAAGAGGAAGGCATCCCGGTATTTGCCCATTGCGAGGATAAAAAGCTGATGCACGGCGGTGTGATGAATGCCGGAGAGCGTGCAAAGGAGCTTGGGATGCCTGGGATTTTAAATGAGGTCGAGGATATTATTGTGGCGAGAGATATTGTACTGGCCGGAAGCATTGGCGTGCATCTGCATTTGTGCCACTGTTCTACTGCAAAAAGTGTGTGGATGGTAAAGCAGGCAAAGGAAAACGGTATGCCTGTCACAGCGGAAGCCTGTCCGCATCATTTTACGCTTTCACAGGAGGATATTACGGCTGATGATGCCAACTTCAAAATGAACCCGCCGCTGCGTTCCGTAAAAGATGTGGATGCAATCCGGGAAGGGTTAAAGAATGGCGCGATTGATGTGATTGCGACAGATCACGCGCCTCATACGGCAGTGGAAAAAGGGCAGTCTATGAAACGCGCCCCGTTTGGGGTTGTGGGGCTTGAGACGGCGGCGGCAGTCACATATTCAGAGTTGGTGTTAAAGGATTACCTGACCCCGATGCAGATGGCGGAAAAATTAAGCTACAATCCCGCGAAGGTGATTGGGTCGGACAAAGGGACACTGCAGGAAGGCAGCGCTGCTGATATTGTTATTTTTGACCCCAACCAAAACTATACAATTCAGGCGAAGGAGTTTGCGGGAAAGGCGAAGAATACGCCGTTTGATAACCGCAAGGTGACTGGGAAGGTCATTACGACAATTGTGTCCGGTGAAGTGGTGTACAGCGAAGAATGATGGATAATGCATCCTTTTAGCCTACGCACGGCAATGCAGCTGAAGAAAGGATAAAGGTATGATTCAAAAATTAATAAATAAAATCAAACAGACACATGCGCCTGTCTGCGTGGGCCTGGACCCCATGCTAAGTTATATTCCGGGGCATTTGCAGGAGGAGGCGTTTGCGAAATACGGGGAAACGTTAGAGGGCGCTGCCGAAGCGGTCTGGCAGTTTAATAAGGCAATTATTGACGCCGTATATGATTTGATTCCGTCGGTAAAGCCGCAGGTTGCTATGTATGAGCAGTTTGGGCTGCCGGGGCTTGCAGTTTTTAAACGGACGGTGGATTACTGCCATGAAAAGGATCTGGTAGTCATTGGCGATGTCAAGCGCGGCGACATTGGTTCGACGTCCGCTGCCTATGCGTCCGGGCATCTGGGCAGGGTAGCGGTTGGATCGAAGGAATGCCGCGCATTTGACGAGGATTTTGCAACAGTAAACCCGTATTTGGGTACAGACGGCATAAAGCCGTTTATTGACGTCTGCAGGGAGGAGAAAAAGGGGATTTTTGTGTTGGTGAAGACGTCGAACCCGTCAAGCGGCGAGTTCCAGGATCGGATTACGGATGGCAGGCCATTGTATGAGTGGGTCGGGGAAAAGGTTGCCGAATGGGGGGAAAGCCATATGGGGGATTCCTACAGCTATGTTGGGGCTGTCGTAGGCGCGACTTATCCCCAAATGGGTAAAACCTTGCGGAAAATAATGCCAAAGAGCTTTATCCTTGTGCCTGGATATGGGGCGCAGGGCGGCAAGGGTGCAGATCTGGCGCATTTTTTCAATGCAGATGGGCTTGGGGCGGTTGTCAATTCCTCCCGGGGGATTATTGCGGCTTACAAGCAGGAGCAGTATAGTAAATTTGGGGAAAAGAACTTTGCAGATGCGTCTAGGGCTGCAGTGGGTGATATGATTGCGGATATTGACGGGGCGCTTCGCGCGGTGAAATAGGAGATTATGTGGGAGAGGTTTATCATGTGCGTGATGGGCCTCTTCTTTTAAAAGAGCAAAAGAGGAGTAAAGATTAAGGATAAAGGCAGGAAAAAATATGGCAGAGAAGAGAAAAGAGCGGGGGATCGTAATCTGTAATAATGAGATCTCAAATGGGATTTTTGATATGTGGGTAAGTACAACGGAAATTGCGTGTATGGCTGTGCCCGGGCAGTTTGTAATGCTGTACTGTGAAGACGGCAGCAGGCTCTTGCCCCGTCCGATCAGTATCTGTGAGATCAATCCGGATGGCTGTGCCATTCGGTTGGTGTACCGCATAGCAGGCAAAGGGACAGAGGAATTTTCCAGGCTGTCAGAGGGGATGCCCCTTACGCTTTTGGGCCCTCTGGGGAACGGGTTTCCTAAGAAAGAAGGGGCGTCATTTATAATCGGAGGCGGAATTGGCATCCCGCCAATGCTCGAGCTGGCAAAACAGCTTTCTGGTGAAAAACAGGTGATACTAGGTTTTAGGGATGTGCAGTTTTTAACGGAGGAGTTTTTGCCGTATGGGACGGTTTATATTGCGACAGAAGACGGCAGCGCGGGCACAAAAGGGAATGTTTTGGATGTGATCCAAGAGAACGGGCTTACGGCGGAGCGGATTTATGCCTGCGGGCCTATGCCGATGCTGCGTGCGGTAAAGGAATATGCCGCAGGGCATAATATAGAGTGTTATGTCTCTTTGGAGGAGCGTATGGCGTGCGGTATCGGGGCATGCCTGGGGTGTGTCTGTAAATCAAAGGAAGTGGACGGGCATACGAATGTAAAAAACAAACGGATTTGTAAAGAAGGCCCGGTGTTTTTAGCAGGGGAGGTGGAATTTTGATGAATATGGAAGTGGATATTGCGGGAGTTACTTTGAAAAATCCGGTGATGACAGCGTCCGGGACATTTGGTTCAGGAGAGGAATTTTCGGAGTTTGTGGATCTAAATAAGCTGGGGGCTGTTGTGACAAAAGGCGTTGCCAATGTCCCGTGGGAGGGGAACCCTACTCCCAGGGTGGCGGAAGTGTATGGCGGCATGCTAAATGCAATTGGACTGCAAAATCCTGGGATTGATGTGTTTGTAAAGCGGGATATTTCATTTTTAAAGCAATTTGACACAAAAATAGCCGTGAATGTCTGTGGAAGGAGCGCGGCGGATTATTGCGAGGTTGTGGAGCGGCTTTCGGATGAACCGGTGGATTTGCTGGAGATTAATATTTCCTGCCCTAATGTGAAGGAGGGCGGGATTGCGTTTGGCCAGAGCGCAAAGAGTGTAGAGGAGATTACACGGGAAGTAAAGAAGTATGCTGTGCAGCCCGTAATTATGAAGCTAAGCCCAAACGTGACGGATATTGCAGTGATGGCAAAGGCGGCGGAAGCGGGAGGAGCGGATGCGGTTTCTCTTATTAATACGTTGACAGGGATGAAAATTGACATCCACAGGAAGGCGTTTGCACTTGCGAATAAGACGGGCGGGCTGAGCGGGCCTGCAATCCATCCGGTTGCAGTGCGTATGGTGTATGAAGCTTCCCATGCGGTAAAAGTGCCTGTCATTGGGATGGGAGGCATAACAGACGCCGAGGGCGCTATTGAGATGATGCTTGCCGGGGCTTCGGCCGTATCAGTAGGAACGGCTAATTTCCAGGATGTAACAGTTACGGAAGCGGTTGTGCGGGGCATAGAGGAGTATCTTTTGTTACAGGGAGTTTCGGATGTGAAAGAAATTATCGGTGCGGTGCGGTGATGGTATCTAGCCCTCCAACAGTGAACATTTATTGTTGGAGGGTTTTTTACTGTTTTAATACAGGATATACTTATATTGGATTTAGCAGGAAGCCCGGGATGCAAAGCGCCCTGCCAAGAAACGGCAAAAAGGACAGGAAAAACAGAATATCTCACAGAAAAAAAGGAGAAGGTCATGTATAAAGCAGATGAAACAGGGAATGCAAACAATGCGATAGAGGATTTTGAAGCGAGGAAAAAGGAATTTACACTTTTGGGTGCCGCATGGCAGGAAGACCAGGAAGATGAAAAAGAATCCAAAGCCGGCAGCGGGGATATTGAAACGTTAACAGGCTACCGTTATTTCGATGCCGCCCGTATAAAAAGATCCATTGAGGTACCCCGCAATATATCAGAGGAAGGGCACAGGCTGGTTAGCCAGGGTATGATAAGTATAAAAAAAGCCTTAACCGGATTTGAACAGTATACCGGGGAAATTATGGGGCAGATTGAAGCGACAGGCAAAATAGGGTGGGAGGAATTTGCGCTGCATATTCTTTTTTCCCGCACAGAAGTGACTTATGCGGAGTGCAGATGCCCCAAATGCCGCCGGGAATACTATACATGGCATACTAATACGACAAGCTGCGCTTATAAAGCAGGTGCGCTTGAACTTTTAGAGGATTATTTGAACACACATAAAATGGGGGATGCCACAGACAAGGACGGGCGTATCTTACTTGATTTTTTTAAGGAAAAGCTGGTAAACTCAGTCCTTACTGATGCTTCTGCCCAAAAAGAAAGCATAAAGCTTGTGCCGCGGCTGACAAAAAAGGGGGATAAGCTGTCTGTAGCGTTTAAAATCGGGGATAAGAAAATGTTTATCATCAAAAAACTCGATGTATTTTGTGAGAATGTCAAAAATTCGGCTATGGACACCTACGGGGCAAATACACAGATCAACCACAGCTTAAACAATTTTACGGAACAGGGCAGGGGCTGGGTGCGGTTTATTAGCCGGATTGTGCGGGAGGAGGAAGAATTTCAACAGAGGATGTTTGAATCGCGCAGATATTATTCTTACCGGAAATTAAGTGTAGGAGGCGAGCTGAACCTGTTTGGATGGCGTCTGGACGAATTTTATGCACAGATGCAGGGGGAGGAAGTGGAATATGAGGATAAGGATCTGAAATTAAAAAAACAGCTCATAACCTGCGCCAAACATAACCCCAGAGTAAAAATGCATATTTCACAGGAAGAAATGGAAGACGGTGTATTTCACGGGATCAAGGTTGAAGGGAATTTGCCGGATATGTATATGGGGACAGATACGGCGTATTATATCGGGGACGGGCATATTAACCAGGTCGAAAACGGGTTTTTAGAAAAAATAAAGCCGCTTTCGGAGATTGCACACAGAGATGTGTTTTCCCTGCGTGTAGGAAGGAATAATATGTCAGAATTTTATAACCGTATCCTGCCCCAGCTGCAGGACGTTGTGGATATCACGGAAACCGAACCAGAAAAATTCCGCAGCTACCTGCCGCCGGAAGTGCATTTTGTCTTTTATTTGGATGCAATAGAGCAGAATGTAACCTGCAGGGTATACGCCTGCTACGGAAATCAAGAATATCCGGCGCTTGATATCATAAAGCAGCGGAGGTATTTGACGGAAGTTGAGGCATTCCGGGATCAGTCTGCGGAGGAAGAAATACTTTTGCATGCTTCACAGCTTTTTCCGAATATAGACTGGGAAAAAGAAGAGCTAAACTGCGGCGACAATGAGGGTTTGGTATATGAGGTGGCAAAGCATGGAGCGGCCCGGCTGATGGAACTGGGGGAAGTGCGCTGTACCAGGGCATTTTTGAAATTCCATGCTGTCCGCTCTGTTAAAGTATCCGTAGGGGTTTCTGTGTCGGCAGGGCTTTTGGAGCTTGACGTGGCAACAGAGGACGTTCCAAGGGATGAGCTTTTGGACATTTTAAGCAGCTATCGCGAAAAGAAAAAATATTACCGCTTAAAAGACGGCTCATTTGTAAACTTAGAAGACCAATCCCTTGAAGTGCTAACAGAACTGATGGAAACATCCCATATCAAGCCCAAAGAATTTGTCAAAGGCAAAATGCACCTGCCTATGTACCGTACATTGTACCTCGATAAAATGTTAGAGGAAAACGAAAGTGTCTACAGTACGCGCGACAGCCATTTCCGGAATGTCGTAAAAGGGTTTAAAACAGTAAAGGATGCTGATTTTGAAGAACCGGGAAGCTTGTCTAAAATCATGCGTAAATATCAGAAAAATGGGTACAAATGGCTGCGGACATTAGAAAACTGGCAGTTTGGGGGTATCTTGGCCGATGATATGGGGCTTGGTAAGACACTGCAGGTGATTGCCGTGCTTTTAGCGGCAAAGCAGGAAAAAAAGGAAGGGGTATCCCTGGTGGTAGCGCCGGCTTCCCTGCTGTTTAACTGGGGCGAAGAATTTGACCGTTTTGCCCCGCAGCTTACCGTTTCCTTAATTACAGGGGCACAGGATGAACGGCGTAAGAAAATTGAAGATTACCAGCAGGCCGATGTGCTGGTCACGTCTTATGATTTGTTAAAGCGTGATATTGTCCATTACGAGGGCAAGCAGTTTCTCTACGAAATTATTGACGAGGCGCAGTATATCAAAAACCATACGACGGCTGCCGCCAAGTCGGTAAAAATCATAAACAGCCGTTACCGCTATGCGCTGACCGGAACGCCGATTGAAAACCGTTTAAGCGAGCTGTGGAGCATTTTCGATTATTTGATGCCGGGATTTTTGTATAGCTACGATGTATTTAAAAGAGAATTAGAGAACCCTATTGTCAAAAACGGCGACGAAACCGCTGCAAAACGCTTACAGCGGATGGCAGGCCCGTTTATTTTACGCCGCTTAAAGGAGGATGTATTACAAGACCTGCCACAAAAGCTGGAGGAATGCCGCTATGTGCGCTTTGAGGAAACGCAGCAAAAGCTGTATGATGCACAGGTACTGCATATGCGGGAGGAAATTGCAAGTCAAAATGCAGAAGAATTTAATAAAAATAAGATGCGTATGCTTGCTGAATTGACGCGGCTGAGGCAGATTTGCTGCGATCCGTCTTTGTGTTTTGAAAATTACCAGGGAAAAGCCGCTAAGCTGGAATCATGCCTGCAGCTCGTACAAAGCGCTATAGACGGCGGTCATAGGATGCTTTTGTTTTCTCAGTTTACTTCTATGCTTGAGATTATACAAAAAAAGCTGGATGCAGAACATATTTCCTATTATACGATTACTGGCAGTACGCCAAAGAAAAAGAGGCTTGAGCTGGTAAAGGCGTTTAACGAAGGGGATGTAAAAGTATTTTTGATCTCATTAAAGGCGGGGGGCGTGGGGCTAAACTTGATTGGGGCGGATATTGTTGTCCACTACGATCCATGGTGGAACCAGGCTGTACAAAACCAGGCGACTGACCGCGCGCACCGCATTGGGCAGACGAAAAAAGTAACGGTATACAAGCTGATTGCCAAGAATACAATTGAAGAGAAGATACAAAAGCTCCAGGAAGCCAAGAAAAACCTCGCAGATCAAATTATCAGTGGAAATACAGGGCAGCTGGGGGCCTTAAGCAGGGAAGAGCTGATGGAACTATTGGAAGTATAAAGAACGTAAGAAAACGGCTAGAAAATTGTACAAAAGTTACAAAACTATTTTGTTAAAACCGTCAATGGTAAATTCAGGATCGCGATGATATAATAGAAAAATAGATAAAAAATGTACTAATTTGTACAAAGGGTGTACGAAGGCAGATTAGAAACACGCTTTAAAGCAGGAAGGGGGTGGACCGTTACAGAAAGCAGCTTTCGGCAGCCTTTTGGGTAAATCATTCCGGTTTGACAGCAATTCGTTTTTTTCCGGAACGAAATGAGAGAATACTTGTTAAAGGAGATAGTGAATGATGAAATGGAAAAAGATTATATCAGGCATACTGGCGTTCTCAATGGTAGCAGGATCCGTTGTGAGTGCAGCGCCAATAGCAGTAAGTGCGGCAAATGAAAGCCGTACGGAGTCTAATACGGCAGACGGCTACGCAGATCCCTGGACAAGCGCCCCACTCCCGCAGATGGAATCTAAGGTAAGCGGCAATGTGGACGGCCTTAAGTTTACACACAAAGAGTGGACAGGGACGACCTACGAGGATTTGGACGGGGAAACGGTAAAGGCAGCAGATGTCTATGGTATCAACCGTGAAGAAGCAAGTATGTTTGCAAGTACAAGCGTTATCTATGATACGGTGGATAAGGCAGTTGACGGCGCAGTGAATTATCATAAGGCAGCGTCCAAATATGTACAGTTTTTAACAGGCGAAGATGAAAAAGACTGGTCATTGGTAGTCTTACAAAACCAGAACCAGGCGCAGGCAGATGCTTATAAGGATTTTTATAAGGTACAATATGATACGGCTGCGGCCGACAACTGGAAATCAGGGCTTGAGCTCCCCTGCAGCTGGACACGCCAGGGCTTTGATTTTTCAATTTATACCAATGTACAGATGCCATGGCAGAATAAGTACGACAGCAATGTTCCAGTACCGAATGCACCTGTCAATTACAACCCGGTGGGGCTTTACCGCAAGGCATTTGACGTATCGGATGATATGCTTAGCGCAGACGGGCGCGTATATTTATCTTTCCAGGGCGTGGAATCTGCGTATTATGTATATGTAAACGGCAAGGAAGTAGGATACAGTGAGGACAGCTATGCACCCCACAGCTTTGATATAACTGATTACCTGACTGAAAACGGCAAAGGCAACCTTCTGGCAGTAAAGGTACATAAGTTCTGCGACGGCACATGGATGGAGGATCAGGATTTCTATTATGACGGTGGTATTTTCCGTGACGTATATCTTTATTCGGCACCCCTTGTACATATCCAGGACTATTTTGTAACGACGGATTTGGATGAAAATTATGAAAACGCTACCTTGGGTTTGAATGTTACAGTAGCGAATGCTTCTACTGAAGCGGCGTTAGGCTATAAGGTAGATGCGCGCATTTATGATGCAGATGGTGAAATGTTTGTAAATGGTGTTACGTTAGACGTACCGGAAATCGGGGCAGCATCCTCCGATATGGACGGCAAGGCTTCCGTTTCCGCCAGAAAAACTGTGCTTTCACCTAAATTATGGTCTGCAGAGACACCAGATCTTTATACATTGGTTTTGTCTTTGTATGATTCCAAAACCGGGGCATATATGGGCAGCGTTTCCCAACAGCTTGGATTCCGTGAGATTGAGTTTGTAAGCTCCGAGGTAGATGCAAACGGCAACAGGACGACTCCGGATTCCGCGTTTGAGCCGATTAAAGTGAATGGCAAGCAGCTTTTGATGAAAGGGACAAACCGCCATGATACCGATCCAGTATACGGCAAATATGTACCGCATGAAACACAGGAAAAAGATGTTTTGCTTATGAAGCAGTATAACCTGAATTCTATTCGTACATCCCATTACAGCAATGATGAGTATTTGTACTGGCTGTGTGACAAATACGGGCTTTATATGATGGCAGAAACTAATCTGGAGTCCCATGCGATTATGAGCAACCAGAACGCGCATAAGAACTTTAAGTCCCTGGCAATGGACAGGACTGTTACCACATTTCACCGTTTAAAGAACCGTACGGCAGTTGTAATGTGGTCAACGGGCAATGAGAACTATTACAACTACGATAAAAATTCTGCAGACGGTATGTTCTACGACCTGATCTGGTATTTCAAGGATAACGATCCGACCAGGCCGGTGCACTCTGAAAGCTCCAATAAATCCAGTGGTACAGATATGGGAAGCAACATGTACCCGTCAGTTGGCACCGTGCAAAATGAGGCTAAGAACAATATGCCCTATGTACTCTGCGAATATGCGCATGCTATGGGCAATGCAGTCGGCAACTTAAAAGAATACTGGGATGCAATCCGAAGCTCTGACAATATGCTGGGCGCATTTGTATGGGACTGGGTGGATCAGTCAAGGCTGTTAAGCTTTGAGTCACTGCCCGAAAAATATGTCCTTACAGAGAAGGCAAATAATATAAAAGGCAAAGCATCCTTTACAAAGATTAATGATAATCCGGGAAGCGGGGCATTGACGCCGCAGAGCGTACAAGGTTATGCGACATATGAGAGTGATCTTTATAATAACGCGCTTGTCGGGGATAATAAGAAATTTACAATCGAGGTAATATGTAAACCGAATTCAGCCGCATCCGATCAGGTCATGATGGGAAAAGGCGACAGGCAGTTTGCATTGAAAACGAACGGGAGCAGGCAGCTGGAGTTCTTTGCTTATACAGGGGGCAGCTGGAATTCTGTTACAGGCGCCCTGCCGGCTGATTGGGTAGGTAACTGGCATCAGGTAGCTGTCACGTATGATAGTGGCGCTGTCCAGATCCTTTGTGACGGCAAAGAGGTTGCCAGCGGCAATACAAACTCCAGGATGGATGCCAGCAGTATTGCGCTCGGCGTAGGCATAACGGCAGATAATAACAGGACATTTGACGGTGAGATCTCCCTTGGCCGTATTTATACACGCGTATTGTCCGCGGAAGAACTGGCAGCACAAAACAGCACGTCCCCTGCAATCAGCGCAGACGATGACAATGTGCTTTTATGGGCAGATTTTACGGATATTGCTATAGACGAAGACGGGCAGCCATATGATTATTATGCGGAAGATTTTGCACACAAGTCAATGTATGCAGACGAAGCAGAAGGCCATTTCTATGGCTATGGCGGCGATAGCGGCGAGAAGCCGAACGATAACTCTTTTTGCGTAAACGGGCTGGTTTCCCCTGACCGTGACGTACAGCCGGAGCTTTACGAAGTAAAATACCAGTATCAGAGCGTATGGTTTAACGCTTCGGATGTGCAGCTTTTAAGCGGCAAAATAGATGTCTATAATGAGAATAACTTCTTAAACCTTAACGAATTTACAGTAAAATGGGAGCTTTTGGAAGATAGCCGTATAATTGGCAGCGGCAATGTTTCTGATTTGGATCTTGCAGGACGGGAAACAAAGACAATTGAGGTTCCGTATCTGGACAGTATACCGGCCAAGAAAAAAGCAGGTGCAGAATATTACCTGAATTTCTCTGTACAGCTGAAAGAAGATACTCTTTGGGCAAAAGCAGGGCATGAAGTTGCCTGGGAGCAGTTTAAGCTTCCAGTAGAAGTAAAGCAGGTAAATAAGGTTACATCTTCTGATGTGGAAGTAGCGGAAGATGATACTGCATATCAAGTATCCGGTACAGGATTTAGCTTCCAAATCGATAAAGCTACAGGTACCATAAGGGATTACGTTTATAATGGGGAAACCCTTCTGACATCTGGTCCGGTTCCGAATTATTGGAGAGGGCTTTTAAACAACGATAATGGGAATTATGACGGCAATTGGAAGAGCGTGAACAATAACATATCCGCAGGTGGCATTCAGGTTTCCAAAAACGATGCAGGCCAGACAGTGATTACGGTTCCGCTGGTATCGGCTGCACAGGCTGCATTAGAGCAGGCTATGGTATATACTGTGGACGGAAGCGGCGCAGTAACGGTAGATGCAAGTGTAGATGCAACAAAGACAACCCTGGGCAGGTTTGTCCGTATCGGTACCGTAATGGAGCTGCCGGAGGGCTATGAAAATATCACATGGTACGGCAATGGCCCGGTTGAGGCTATGTGGGACAGGGAAGATTTTGCAAGGGTTGGCCAATATACCTCTACTGTCTCTGAAATGTTTTATCCGTATTTAGACACACAGGACACGGGTACAGTTACTGGCGTGAAGTGGTTTACGGTAACGAATGCCGCAAGGAAAGGCGCATTGGCAATTGCGGCTACGGATACAGTAGAAGCATCTGCGCTCCACTTTACAGTAAACGATCTGGATCAGGCACAGCACCCATATGAGCTGACCAAATTAGACGAAACGGTACTGACAGTAAATTACCGTTCACAGGGTACTGGTAATGCCAGCTGCGGCGCAGATACGTTATCCGCGTACAGGCTGCCGAATGACAAGGCGTACAGCTATCAGTATACAATTATCCCGTATACGGTACAGGATGCATCCGGCGCCCAGGCAGATGTAATGGAAATTACACGTCCATACAGGAATGTAGCGTCAATCTCTGAAATGGACATTATCAAGGAAGCGGCAGAGGCGCTGATTGAGAAAGTTGACAGTATCTTTGTGGCAAGCGGTGAGACAGAAGAGCTTTTAGAAATGAAAAAAGCATACGAAGGGCTTCCCGAAGCAGGCAAGAAAATCGTAACGGAAGCACGCTATGATAAAGTAAAGGATGCAATCGCCCTGGCAGAGAAGATTAAAAATGGCGAAGTAGAGCTGCATGTTGCAGATAAGGGGAAACATGCATATAACATGGACATTACTGCGGAAGCAAATGCAACATTGAGAAAGAAAGACGGGATCATATCATTTAAAGGCTATGCAGATGTCAAAGGCGAGGGCGCCAATGAAATGTTCAATAATACCATTTCAGGTACAAATAACTTTACAATTGAAGCAAATGTTAATCCGAATGGGGATGGCTCAAGCTATAATATGATCGCTTCAAAGGGCGATAGTAGCGCAGCATTCCGTATTTCGGAAAATAAAGCTTATTTCTTTATCAAAAACACAGGCGGGAAGTGGATTACTGCCCAGGCTCCTCTATCCGGGGAAGAATTAAATTCATGGCTGCATGTAGCTGCTATTTATAATGGAAATGATATTTCGGTATATGTAGAAGGCAAAGAATTAGTAACCACGGCAAATGCCGGAACTGTAGCGAGTGTAAATTATCCGCTTGGTATCGGTTATTGTCCGGAAACAGGGCGTACATCCTCCAACTTTATCCAGAATATCCGCGTTTATAATAAGGCGCTTACCAAGGATGAGCTGGATCATGGCGCATATGGGCCAGACAGCGAGAACGTAGTCCTGTGGTATGATTTTGACGAATATGAATACCGGAATCTGGACAGTACCCCCACAGGGATCCGCTCCTACACATCGTCCATAAAATTATCAGCGAAAGAAACGGCGCAGATCCAGGCAGAATTAGCCCCGTACTATGCACAAGGCAAGATCGTATATTCTTCAGAAGATGAAGAGGTGGCAACTGTAGATGCAAACGGCGTAGTGACTGCAGTGGGAAAAGGGAGCACGACAGTTATTGCAGCAGTAGAAGGTGATGAAAATAAGAAGGCGGAAATCCCTGTTGTTGTAATGTCTCCAATAGAAGCTATGACTGTATCCTTTGCGGAGCCTATGATTGGCAAAAACCCACAGGATACCGCAGTAGGGGATGAGGACGCTTTCCATTATGATTCGGTAGCAGACAGGACGGCAGATCCGGCTTCAATGGCTGTGAAAGAGGGCAGCAAGGATCCAGTGCTTGCATATGTAGACGGCGTATGGGGTTTTGCAGGGCAGCTAGGCTCCACCTCCACAACAGATAAGTTTGACGTTTACGGTGGGGATGGTATGGCAATCGCCTTTAAATTGTATATAAAAGAAGCGCTGGGCGGAGACGTTAATATTAATATCCTCGGTAAAATGGACGATCAGTACGGCTTCCAGATAGAGGATGACTGCCTGATTATGTATATGCACAGCGCTGCAGGCTGGCCAGAGCAGAAATATTATTTTGATGCCGATACCTTCTTTGGTAAATGGCATGATATCGTATTGTTTGTTGACGGGGCAAGCCATATGGGCTTCTATACCGATGGAGAACTTTCTGAGGCTACACAGGGAAGGCCTACAGACGCAACGGCTGTACACAGGGAAGATCCGTTTACCCTGGGGTATAATCCGAAGAAGGATAACGCTTCCATGTTTACAGACAGCATTGGATATATGGCGGATGTCAAATTCTATGCAAGCGACGTGGTGACAGACGGTTTGCAGAATGCACAAACCTACGGTGATGTCAGCAGAATGCTGGACGGGGAAGAGCCTTTGGCTAAATTTACCTTAAATCCGTTTGATACAAAGACTGTTTGGCAAAAAGCGGATACGCAGGAGGTTTTGAGTAAGTCCGATGAATTTGAAGACGGGGTTAGTTATGTAGTAACTACAACGGTAACAGCCCACGAAAATTTTGTTTTTGAAAATACGCCTGCATTTATCAATGCAGTAAAAGAAAAAGCAACGGGGGCAAAAGGAGATGTAGACGTAACTGTTTCAGAAGACACAAAGACAATGACAGTAACAACTACATTTGAAAGCGCAAAGGACGTTCCTTGTACTTGTGAAATTACAGCAATTACACAAGCGGATAAAACGGTAGATCTAAAGACAGAGAAAACAGTTGCATTGAAACCGGCTGCTGTATTGAGCAAGGGATGCGGCATCACAGGGCATCCGGATGCATCTGGCGTAACGTACGCTTATGCGGTATCAGAAGGGGCAGATGTGGCAGACGTAGCGGCAGACGGTACAGTAACAGCCAAGAAAGCCGGGGAAGCAGCTATCACTGTTACGGCTACACTTGCAAAAGGCGAAGGCAACGCTCCCGCAACCTTTGAAAAAGTAGTAAAAATAACAGTTACAGACGAAGCGTCTAACCTGCAGGAAGCAATCCGAACCGCAAAGGGTAAGATTGAAGGCGATAAGGAAAAACTTTACACACATGATACGGTACAACATTTAAAAGACGAAATTAAAAAAGCCGAAGATATTTTAGCAAATGCATCATCGACCAAGAAACAGGTGACGGATGCGATCAAAGCTGTGCAATCAGCGGAAGGCGCATTGAGGCTGCAGTCAGATTTAGACAAAGAAACGGCCCGCGCAGCATTGTCTAGTTTATTAGAGGAAGCGGGAAGAATCGTAGAATCCCAGAACAAGGACGGGGTTTATACGAAAGAGTCATTTGAACGGTTAAGCAGCCAGTATACAGCGTCAAAGGCTGTTTATGAAAAGGGCGATGAGGCGGCTATTGAAGATCTTACGAAGGCTATTACTGATTTACAGGGGGCTTTAAAGCTTCAGACTGTACAAGAGGTTGCAAAAGAAAACTTAAATAAAGTAATCGCAGCGGCAGATGCAGTTTATGCAGCAGGTGCAAACGGCTATACAGCTGATTCCTGGAAGGCATTTGCAGATGCATACACGGCAGCAAAACAGGCAGCCGCCACGTCAGATGCGGCAGCACTAAATATCCTGGCAGATTCGCTTGCAAAGGCACAGGCTGGCTTAGTAAAAGCACAGGCTGTTCCGGAGCCAGTTGTTCCCGCCTTAAAGAATGGGGAAACATATACGAAGGCCGGCATTACTTTTAAAGTAACCAGTGCTTCCAAGAAGACGGTTTCCGTTTCCAAGGTAAAGAGCAGCAAGAAGAGCATTACGGTTCCAGCAACAGTTACAATAAAAGGCGTAAAATGCAAAGTGGTACAAATTGATAACAAAGCATTTGAGGGCTTAAAGAAACTTACATCTGTTGTAATCGGCAAAAACGTTACAAAGATTGGCAAAAAAGCATTTGCAGGATGCCAAAAGCTGGGCAAGGTTACTTTTAAAGGTACAGGAGTCAAGGTAATCCAAAAGGATGCATTTAAAAAGACTGCTTCAAAAGTAACAGTCAAGGTACCAAAGAAAATGAAAAAAGCCCAGAGGACGAAGCTTTTGAACCAGATGAAAAAGAACGGAATGAGTAAGAAATCGGTTATCAAATAAAGGGTATTATTCCAAATATGAAAAGAGGACAGCGGCGTAAGCCGCTGTTCTTTTTTCAGAGACAGAGGGTATAATCTAAAAATGCCATACACACCGCAAACAATAAAAGCAATATGAGCAAAACAACTGCCCCCATATCATAGACAAACCGGGCATCCTTTTTACAGTTCCCCACCAGGATTTCTATTCCCATTAGAATAAAAATACAAGGCCATAGGCGGAAAATAAAAGAATAGCTGATAATTGGAAACACAATATGCAATAAGAATAAAATACCTGCTGTAATCAATGCCGTACCACAGGTAATTGTCCCCACGTGGTGCACTGTTTCGTTTGTATTATTTTGCATCTTCGTCCTCCCATTCTATATCGCCGATTTCCTTTTTCTTGCCCCGTATCATGGCAGCGCCAAGCAGTATAATGCCGATTCCGGCCAGAAACTTCGGCAGATCGTAGCTAAGGTGCCGGATGTAGAAGTAAATTGTCTCTGGCAGATACTCGTAAAGCAGGTTTAACATGCTGTTCCAGGTTGTTATAGTGCCCATGAAAATCAAAATATAAGCTAAGATGCGGCGGTTGTTTTTATAAAATTCTTTCCCTTGCTCGGACGGGGAAATGAAATGGAAAATATAATCGTCTTCAATGGAGTAAAATTCCTCATCAGGAAGGCTTGCCAGGTTATGCACATGGAAAAAGCTGTAAAACCAGATGACAAGCCCTACAATCATCAATGCGCCAAACTCAAGTGTCACGGCAAAAAAGAAAACTGCCATAAACAGGCTCATTGTACTGATCCCCATTTTCATAAACCCCATGTACATTTCCCCTGCCCCAGGCAGGAAGGAAAAACAGAGTCTCCAAAAAGAATTCTTTTTTCTGGTCATATTAATGATCCTCCTTTTCAAAAATAGAATTTGCGCCGTCGGCCAACATGCCGCAGAAGCTGTTTGCCTTTTGGTTTAGTTTCCGGAGGAATGAGTCCTCCCTGTGGCCGCTTACGTCCTCTTCCCGAAGTATAAATCCTGGCTGCAAGGCCTGTTCGGGATAACCCGGATCCGGCATTGTAAACAGCAGCAAAATGGCGGCAGCGGCAGCAGCAGCGGCAGTGGCAGGTGTGTGGATTACAACTTCATCTGTAGAAGTCAGGTGTAGAATGAGAAGCAGTCCTTCACGGTCTGAGCTGGGTCTTTTA
>OFGE01000210.1_pt1 | contig 67162 bp, 59 predicted proteins | sample 1521681 | NCBI WGS metagenome assembly OFGE01 (sample SAMEA3504093, study PRJEB24116) | mouse gut metagenome | biome: mouse gut; feature: mouse-associated habitat; material: faeces | place: Denmark | collected 2011 | reverse complement strand
AGGCAGATAAGCCAAAATAAAACTGACCCCGTCGGCCAAACTCTTCAGGGGTCAATAACAAATTATTTTCAGGGGTCAGATCAACCTTGGCCGCAAGGGTCATCCGCGCCTGGGTTTTCCACTTTGTAATGGACAGTGCGAAAACACTTTCTAATATGTAAACGCTAACGGCAAATGGCCGCCGGCATCGCAAAGTTAATAACTATTTTAAATATTTCAAAAAAAGAAGGATCTTTTCTTATTTCTCATTCGGATACACAGTATTACAAATAAATGATGGAGGCGTAGCCGTAATCAACGGCATTTTTAGACAGAAGGACATAAATGGATACGCGATACCAATGTGTTATTTAATGCCAATCGGCACGCTGACATAAAAACTTGAACCGTACCGTAAAAGTCAGAGACTTTTACGGTACGGTTCAATATATTTGATCCTGTATTTATTCAGGAATCTCTATATGTTCGCCGTCCTTGGAAATATTATATGTTTTATATATACCTCCGTCCTTATGTTTTACACTTATGATGATCTGTTTGTTGGAGATGGTGAAATTATCGATGTAGCCTTTGTCCTTATAGCCTGATGCTTCAATGGCTTCCCTGCAATATGTAGGGAGGTTATTGAGATATTTTCGGGCATCATCGTAAGTGAACAGCATCTCTTTATATCCGTCGTAAGAATCGACCACATCACTGTCGAGAAATGTGGAGACGGTAAGATCGAATTTCTCACATGCATTTCTGCGGTCCTTCATATCACTCCAGCTGTACTGTACCATCTTGTTTTTGTCATCAGGCGAGACGATCTGGACATACACATTGGCGGTGTTGTCACCGGGCTGGTAAAGGAATGTTGAAGAGATTTCGGCAAATTCCACTTTGGTGGAGTCCGTACCTGCCTGAGCCAGAAGTTCGTTTATTTTAGCCTGCAACTCTCCCGGCTGGTCTCCAATTATGTCCTCAGGGACAGGACCGGGATTCTGAAAGCCGCAGGATGTCATCAGCATTGTGAGTGCCGACACTGCCAATACGGATCTAAAAAACTTTTTCATATATGGATTGATTGATTGATTTTTGTGATGCAAAATTAGTGAAAGATTTCGGAAAAACAAACCAACCGGTTTGTTTTTTTACAAAAAAGCGTCTTCTGCTTCGATATCCTGTTGTTTTCAACTATCGAAATCTCTGATAATCAATGTTGATATTTGGAATACTTAACTGAAAAACATCTTATGGCTTCATAATAAAGAGTCTTTACACAATCCTATTATATGGGATGACGTAACTTTCAGGCTTTCAGCAAAGAGTAGGCGAAGCGCAGTTTTCGCGCAAGAAACTTAGTATCAAGTCCTCCCAGAAACGACTGTTCGAATGACAGACCTAAGAATATCTGACGGAACATGAGGGCCGCACTTTCAATGTCTATGTCGCCGCGTATCTCTTTGCGTTCAATTGCTGACTTTATTGCCGATCTCCATATCTCATAATCCTGCTCGAATATTTGCATAATTTTCTTGTCTGCATTCGGATAGTAGAGCCTTACTTGCATGAGGAGATGAAAATAATAGAAATTAAAGCTGCATCCTGAAGGATTATTTCCGTCATCAAGAATGTTTACAAGTCTGCTCATAGTGCGCTCCACACCGGAAATATATTGTTCAATAAATTCATACAGAGTGCAGACCTGAAAATTGAATTTGACGGAGGGAGACTGCATGCGGAACACAAATTTATCTATCACTGCGACAAATAGATCCAGCTTAAGAGGGAAATAATAGATAAGACCGGCTTTCGAAAGGCCGCAGGCCTTTGCGATCTCCACCTGACTTGCCTTCTCATAATTCATCTTGGCAAAAACGCGCAGGGCGTTTTCAAGCACTTCTTCACGGTTGGTTATCATGTAAAATCAAATAGATTGATATTTATCTTCCAAATATAGCACTTTATCTTGAGATACTGTGAAGAAAAAGCTAAATAATCATCCCGGTTCATGCTAAAACCTTTCTAAAACCTTGCAAGAGCAAATATCATCTTAAGAGTAAGTATATTTAAATCCAAAACTCTCTACGATTTACCAATAGATAGTTACAAATACGATATTACCGCATTAATCCTGAGCCGGATCTCTGCTCACGAGAAATACAAATGACTGAATACAGGTACTGGGATTCAATAAAAAAGACTATATTTGTGGAATGGAAACCATATATATAAAAACCGAAAGACTGATGCTGCGCTCATGGAAAGAGACTGACAAAGTGCCTTTTGCTGAAATAAACGGCAATTATAATGTAATGAAATATTTTCCGGCGCCACTGTCAACAGAAGAATCAGATGCCTTCGTTGAGAGGATCAATGCTGAATTTGAAGAAACCGGCATCGGATTGTATGCCGTTGAAATTAAGAAGACCGGAGAATTTATCGGCTATGTGGGATTCCATCGCATTGCTTTCGATGTGCCTTTCTCGCCGAATTGGGAAATAGGCTGGCGAATCTCAGACAAATACTGGCATAAAGGATATGCCACTGAGGCGGCGAAAGCGTGTATAAACTATGCCCGTGAGAAAAGATTCTGCGATAAGCTATATTCTTTCACTGCCGTTCCAAATATTCCTTCAGAAAACGTCATGAAACGCATCGGGATGGCTTATGAAGGGTTATTCATGCATCCGGCTTTAGCTGATGGTCATTGGCTGAAAGAGCATAAATTATATTCGATAGATTTATAGACTGTTTAATGGAAACGGCACTCACCAGTCCCTGAATGACGGGTTATTGCGTTGACGCGTAAGTTCTATCGCTTCTTTGCCGGTTATACTGTCTATGTTGATACGCACCATGCAGACTGTGTTCCGGAATCGGGCAATTTCGTCTGCAGGATCAATACCCGAACTGTATTTAGCGCACAATAACTGTATTGCCTCAAGTCTTTGCATGTCATCTTCAACTATTTCCGCTCTACCAAATACAATCACGCTACGAAAATATGATGTGAACTCCTCTGGAACCACATCAGCCTTTTCTACAATACACAGAGAACATCTGGGATTGCGGGCTATGCTGTCGATTTTGTGACCCTGCCGGGAGCAATGGATATAGATGGCGTCACCGTCATACACATAGTTGACCGGAACCGCGTATGGGTAATCGTCATCGCCGTCCACCGCCCATACCGCATACTTTCCTAAGGTAAGAATCCGCTGTGATTCCACATCAGGCAATGACTGTTTGAATCGTATCATTTTCCTTTCCATATCAGCCCATTACTTTCAGTCCGATAATCGATAGAATCAATGTTGTAATGAAAAAGATTCGCCAGAAAGTAGCAGGTTCGTTAAAAAACAGAATTCCCACCACAACGGCACCCACCGCACCGATACCGGTCCACACCGGATAGACCGTGCCGATCGGAAGCCTTTCGGCAGCTTTAGCCATTAAAAACATACTGAGTGCCAATGCACATAGGAAACCAAGCCACCATAATGCCTGCTCGTATCCGGCAGCGGTTTTGGTCTTGCCGAGACAAAAAGTAAACCCCACCTCCATCAGTCCGGCAAAAATCAGAATAATCCAGGACATCGTTTTGAATCTGCCTGTTCGAGGGCTGCAGCAATACCCGGCGTCTCCTTCTAAGGCTCTGCAAATTTAATGAAAAATTTTGAGATTTCAACACCGGCAGAATGAAAAAACAAGGCTGACAAATCGATTCGCATATTCGCATATTCAATCGATTCGCATATTCAATAACCAAGCAATAACCAAGTGCAAAATCAGACATAATGCGGCCGTTGCACTTAACATTATTATGGCTAAGCCTACCATCATTCAAGATAACGATGAAAATTATGGTTTTAATGATTAAATTTGCAAAATATGAAAGGCTTTAAGACAATATCGACCGCGTTTATTATTGTCATTGCAGTCGTTTTCGGCTGCAATGTCTACTATCTTGTCAGTCTGTACAATTCAATAAGGGGCAATTTGGAGAGGGATGTGATGACAGCCATGGCAGATGCCGACATTGACGATATGTGGGAACGCGCTGACAGAGCCAATCGCGCGGCAGTCGCGGCTCAAAAAGCTGCAGCGGAAAATGTAGATTCAATTGACTCCATTCAGCCCGGCGGCGTTTCAGGAGTAAAAGACCCGGATGGGAATTTCGTCACCACATCGAAAAATAAAGATGGAAGCACCAAAGTCAATAAGACACACCTGCGTCGCGACAGATCATATACGAATCAGATGGTTAATGATATGAGCCGGCAGATGCACGAAAGCATGGATCCATTCGTGGATTTCAATCTCGCTATCATGGACAGTATTTTATCACGGCGTCTCTCTGACCGCCGGATAAATCCGGATTTCCTCGCAGTGGAGATTGTGAACTCAAGAGGAGATATCCTGAGAGGGAATGTACATGTACCAAAAAACAAGTCGGATTATGATGTGTTCTCCCTGTGCTTCAATCCATACTCGGATATGTACTACAGAGCATATATGACACCCCTGACACGCCACATCTTCTCGGAAATGGCGGGAGTCATTGTCACTATATTCTTAATGGGGATTACCTTTTCTCTTGCATTCCTGTATCTGTTTCAGACGATATCGAGAATGCGGACTATCGAGGAAATGAAAGATGATTTTGTCAGCAACATGACGCATGAACTGAAAACACCCATCGCTATCGCTTATTCCGCCAACGACGCCCTGCTGAATTATGATACGGACAATGACCCGCAGAAAAAAGTGACATACCTCAATATCGCCAACAAACAGCTCAAACGGCTTGGAGAAATGGTAGAGAATATCCTTGCCATGAGCATGGAGCGACGAAAAACGATGAAGCTTAGAACTGAGAAAATTCCATTACGCCCGTATGTTGAGGAAATTGCATCAGCCCAGCGTATGAGAAAAGAGAAAGAAATTGCAATTATCGTCAATTTGAGCGACAACGCTTCGGCAGAGGCCGACAAAACACATCTTGCAAACGCGCTGAACAATTTGATTGACAATGCAATCAAATATTCAGGAGATAGCGTGACAATAACCATTACGGGCGATAACAACAGTATTTCAGTCGCCGATAACGGGATAGGCATTCCGGCAAAATCAATCCCCTACCTCTTCAATAAATTCTACCGTGTGCCTCATGGCAACCTTCAGGATATCAGGGGTTACGGAATCGGGCTGTATTATGTCAAGAGTATTATTGATAAAATGGGATGGGATATCGAAGTCTGCAGCAAGGAGGGCAAAGGCTCCGTGTTCACAATAAAATATGGCAAAAATGAAAAATAAGGTACTGTTCGTAGAGGACGAGGAAGACCTTGCGCTGATTGTCGCCGACACGCTGCGCGGACTCGGATATGAGGTCGTCACTGCGGCCGACGGTGTGGATGGATTGGAAAAATTCAAGTCTTGCGGTGCCGATATTATAGTTGCCGATGTGATGATGCCTCTGACGGACGGCTTCTCAATGGCCAGGGAGATCAGGAAACTCTCTCCGACAGTCCCACTGCTTTTCCTTACAGCGAAAAGCACGATTGAAGATGTCGAGAAAGGCTTTGAAATCGGAGCTGACGACTACCTCAAAAAGCCTTTTGAACTCCGGGAACTGATAGTGAGAATAAGGGCCTTGTTGCGCAGATACGGTGCAGACAGCAATGCTGACATCAGGCATACGATCGGGGCCTATACGTTCAACGTGACGACTCAGATTCTCTCGATTGGCGACAAATCAGCAGAACTGTCATACTTCGAGGCCAGGATACTTGAACAGCTTGCCGCAAATATCGGCAAAACGGTAGATGCGTCCAGGCTGATGATTGCCGTGTGGCAGCGCGATGACCCAAGCAACCGGAATTCTCTCCACGGATACATCCACAAACTGCGACGCTTACTCCGCCATGATCCCGCTATCTCAATCATAAATCAGCGAGGTTTCGGCTATATGCTGACAATCAGAACCTGACAGAATCCGGATCTATATCGGCTGCTTCACCCGCTCAGTCAAGAGTCCTGCCACCGCCACCATTCACAAATATGCTTTTTTGTAACTTCGTATTTTAAGACATAAATTTGCCAATATCAGCTTTGCGGGACAGGAATCAGACACCAGGCGGCAATTTAGCAAGCGGGTGATAGTCGCCTTTTAAACCTGTGGGAACAGCGTGGCGGATGTCGCTTACAATCTGGATGCAGTTGCGGGCTTCGCTTATGCGGAAACCTTCGCCATCCAGAATCTTCCTGTAGCTCAAGGTGTGAAGTTCGGTAAATCCCTCGCTGAATTCAAACTCGTTTCCGTCAATACTGATTGTCCGGAAAGTTCTCTTCTCTCCCTGGACTGCATTATCGGGAAGACAGTCTGGATTGATGCTCAGGAAATAGCGTACGCGCGCTTTCTCAAGTTCCAGATATCCGGCAACACGGTCAAAGCTCATCAGATGAACGATATTTCGCCTCACCGGACCGAATATCCACTGCAGCATATCGTAAAAATGTACACCGATATTGGTAGCGATGCCTCCACTTTTGCTGATATCACCTTTCCATGAAGCATAGTACCATTTTCCCCGTGAAGTAATATAAGTCAGATCCACATCATAAATTTTGTCTCCGGGACCTTCGTCTACCTTTCTCTTCAAGGCCACGATCGAGTCATGAAGACGCAGCTGGAGGATGGTATATGCCTTATGTCCGGTCTCTTTCTCCATGTCCAGCAGTCTGTCGATATCATCGGGATCGAGCACTACCGGTTTCTCACAGATCACATCAGTGCCGAGCCGCAGTCCGAAACGTATAAACGCATCGTGCGTATGATTGGGGGTGCAGATCGACGTATAATGCAGCGGATTGCCGACATTCATCAGCCCCGAACAAAAATGACTGAACTGCTCGTTATTTGTAAAGAAATCGCATTCAGGAAAAGAACTGTCCAGACGCCCGACACTGTCAAAGATATCGTAGGCGGCAACGAGGTTATTGCCCGTCTCGGCGATAGCCTTGATGTGGCGCGGCGCTATATAACCTGCCACACCGATCAATGCAAAATTATGTCCTGTCATATTTATTCAAATTATAATCAATACATTTGTTCATCACCCTGACACGCTGCCAGTTATAAATCGGCTGTGGTTTTTCACCCATGACGATTCAGCCGTTATCGGCGCCATACGGAGTTTCTTCCCACGACTTCTGTTCGTAAAACATGAAGGACCAGGAGGATGGAGAGTATATATTGGACCGTAAGACCGAGGCTGTAGACAAGAACGGTGGCACCCGCAGATAAGTTGCGGAAGTATGATATAAAGAGACCGGACGTCACTATCACGATACGCGAGACCTCGAGCCACAACACGAGCTTTTGCCGCTCAAATACATTGAATATACCGTCGCTTATCGGACTGTAGACAAACCGGAATATCAGATAAAAGCAAAGGTAACGGGCATAAGTGCCCGACTGTACCCATTCGGCGCCAAAGAAGGTCCGGAATATCCAGGGTCCGAAACAAACTACAAGCGTAAACGGGACAATACTGACTACCAACAATTTTATCATTATCCTCACTGTGAGGGCTGACACCTCGCCTCTGCTTTTCCTAACCAATGATGCGATCTCTCCATAAAAAGCTTTTCCTACAGTAGTGCATACAATAATGACCGGTGCCGACAGCATGGCTGTCGCCAGACTGATCTGACCGGTTGTGCCGGTACCGAAATGCCAGGCAAAATACAGAATCGGGATGCTTTCTCCAGCCTTAAGAAGTATTTGGGAGGGAACTCTATATAAAGGAAAGTTTATGTATCTTTTCAGCACAAAGCAGATTTTTCCGAAAGTCACGTCGCGCGCACTTTCTTTCAACCTCTTCCAATAAGTACGCAGGTATAAGGAAAGACCTCCGCTTTCCCCCAGAATATTTCCTATCAGCAGACCTGTCACATCAAATCGAAACAGACCGAAAACTATTTTGGCTGATGCCCCTACAGTTTTCTGCAGGACTGAAACCTTGGCAATAGTCGAAAAGTTCCGGTATCGGGTGGAATAATATGACATGACTTCGGAGATACCGTAAAGGAAGAATGCCAACGGAATGAAATACCATAAGTCATCTATACTCTCGGAGGAAAAAAGCGAAAGAATCGGCGAATGAAATAAAACGAAAGCTATTCCGAGAATAAAAGTATTGATGAGAAGTATAAGAATACATGCCGCCAATGAATTGATTCCTACCTTTTCATTGGTATGCAACGGAATGACAAGCGTATATCTGAGCGTACAGAACGGGTAGCATAAGACACATACCGACGCGAAGACCGCAAGCATCCCGAAGTCGGTCGGAGTGTATAGTCTTGTTATCACCGGTGTCATCAGGAATCCGACGGCTCTTCCGATACCTTCTCCCGATATCAGTTTGAGGATATTCTTAAAAAGCGTCTTATCTGAATCGGATTTCATACTTTACACGTCAGACTCTACTTGCCATTGTCTACTTGCAGTTTTCGCTGAAACGACACTTCAATTTCCACCGTTCAATCTTTCGCCCCGCAGGAAAACCCTGATTGAGTCACATACCGCATCTATTTCATCCAGTGACATATACGGATGCATCGGCAGTGACAGGACTGTCTCGCATAACCGATCGGCAACCGGACAATCCGCCTCAGACAAATCCATGGTGCGGTACGCAGTCTGACAGTGCATCGGCACTGGATAGTAAACCATCGACGGAATGCCTTTCCCTTTGAGGTATTCCTGCAATCCGTCGCGTCCGGATCTGTTGTCGAGTCTTACGGTATACTGCGCCCAACCCGACATAAAACCGGCAGGCACAACAGGCGTCTTCACTAAATCTGACAGACGGAGGCTATATTCCGCCGCCGCCCTGTTGACTGCCGCGAGTTCATCGGGAAAGGCCTTCAGTTTTACCTGAAGTATGGCTGCCTGAACAGTGTCCAGCCGCGAATTCATGCCTATGCGGACATTTTCATATTTGGAAGAGCCTTTTCCGTGCATGCGGTATGAGTCGATCAGTGCTGCCCATTCATCGCTGTCGGTAAAACATGCCCCTCCGTCGCCATAGCATCCGAGCGGCTTGCCCGGGAAAAACGAAGTTGTCGAGATGTCTCCGAAAGAACAGCTTCGTTTGCCGTTGACAGCGCCACCGAAACCTTGGGCACCGTCTTCAAGTATGAAGAGACCATAGTCGCGGGCTATTCTGCGGAGAGCAGGATAATCTGCCGGAAGCCCGAACAGATCAACGGCAATTATTACTTTAGGAATCAATAATCCATTCCGGACCGTCGCCTTGATTTTTTTCTCAAGATCTTCCGGGTCAATATTAAAAGTTTCCCGGTCCACATCGACAAAGACGGGTGTAGCTCCTTCCAGAGAAACCGTCTCTGCCGAAGAAAAGAATGTAAAATCCGGCACAAATACGGCATCGCCTTCTCCAATGCCCCATACTTTCAAGGCGAGTGTCAGGGCATCGGTACCGCTGGCGCATGACAAGCAATGTCTTGCTCCAACATATCCGGCAAGTTCTCTTTCAAGCTCTTTAACCTGAGGTCCCATTATATACTCGCCTGACACCGCAACATCAAGAATGGCCTTGTCCATCTCCGATTGCAGAATCCTGTACTGTCGTTTTAAATCTCTGAACTGCATGATCAATGCTTTCTCATCAGATTGTCTCCGTCAAGAGAATACTCTCTTCCGCAAGTGCATTTCAAGTTTTCATCAAGCCGCTTTCCGCATTCACACACCCAGCCGGTCTGCCGCGCGGGCACACCGGCCACAAGCGCATGGTCCCGTACATCTTCGGTCACAACGGCGCCTGCGGCCACAAGAGCGCATCGGCCTATGGTATGACCGCAGACTATCGTGCAGTTCGCCCCCAAGGAAGCTCCCTCTCTGACAATGGTTTTTCCATATAATCCGTGCACAGGAAAATGCGCGCGTGGATTCAGTACATTGGTAAACACACACGATGGGCCGCAAAATACATTGTCTTCAATTTCCACACCATCATATACCGACACATTATTCTGGATACGCACTCCGTTGCCGATCCTGACATTGCTGCCTACGTACACATTCTGCCCTAAAGAACAATCATGCCCTAACGAGGCTCCGGTCTGCACATGACAGAAATGCCATATTTTCGTTCCCTCTCCGACGGTTACATTGTCATCGATAAAGCTCGACGGGTGTACAAAATATTCTTTGTGCTCCATAATGACAGTCATAGCAGTTCTATATTGCTTCTGTCGGTAATATTCCGGAGAGCGTTTCTTGTGTCGAAAACAGCCTTTGCATGACGCCGGACAAATTCATAGTCCACTTTGCTGTGTGCGGTGATGACAACCGCCATATCAACACTTTCCATAAGCTCTGCCGTAAGATTCCTCTCTCCCCCGTAAGTACGGCCGTTATAAAAGAAACCGGAGACATACGGATCGAAAAATATAATATCCGCTCCTTTCGCCCGCAGACTGTCTATGATCCGGGGTGCGGGTGATTCGCGGCAATCGTCGATATCCGGCTTGTATGCCACACCGAGTATCAGTATTCTCGAACCTTTGAGCGGCTTGCCGAAACGGCGTCCGAGCATTTCTTCAATACGTTTCACGCAATATACGGGCATATTGTCGTTGATTTCCATTGAAGCCTCTATCGTAGAAAAGCGGAAATTGTATGCACTCGCCTTGTAATTCAGATAACAGGGATCGACAGGTATGCAATGGCCTCCCAGTCCCGGACCGGGATAGAATGGAGTGAAACCGAACGGCTTGGTTTTTGCGGCATCTATCACCTCCCATATATCAATGCCGATTTCGTTGCAGAAAACAGCAAACTCGTTTATAAGCCCTATATTTACATTGCGGTATGAATTCTCAAGCATTTTGGACATTTCCGCCACGGCCGGAGAAGAGACACGGAACACCTTGTCATCCAGTATCGCCTCATACATGGAGGAAATAAGTTCGGTGGCATCGGCTCCATGCCCCCCTACCACTTTAGGGATATTCTGTGTATTGTAGGCCGCATTGCCGGGGTCGACACGTTCCGGAGAGAACCCGAGATAGAAGTCTTTTCCGCTTTTCAGGCCTGTCGATTCGAGTATTGGTTTTACAAGCTCCTCTGTGGTGCCTGGATAAGTGGTCGACTCAAGAACCACCATCATCCCTTTGCGGAGATACTCCGCAACAGATTTAACCGATGATTCCACATAACTTATGTCAGGCTGCCTGCGCGCGTCAAGAGGTGTCGGCACACATATAACCACGAAATCGGCCTTATCGAGAGCGCGGAAATCAGTCGTGGCAGAAAGCATCCCTTTCCCGACAAGTATATTCAAATCGGAACCGGCAACATCCCCTATATAGCTGCATCCCTTATTGACCGAATCCACTTTCTCCTTTTTCACATCGAAGCATAAAGTCCTGAAGCCGGCTTTCGCGATCGCCACAGCCAACGGCAATCCGACATAACCAAGACCAATCACTCCCGCTACAATTTTCCGGTCAGCAATTTTCTCAGATAGAACATCCTTTATATTTTCAGTAAGTTTATTGCTGTTCATATCTCTCTCAATGCGGCAATCAGGGTTAATTGTAAAAGATCTGACTTAGAGAGTGTTTGGATTTAACACGAATTTTATGTTGAAATGTTTTTTAATTCTTTTCATCCCCCCAAAGGGCCTTTCCGGTGAATTTCACAAGCATCGTCGGTCGCATAGCCCGCTATGCTCCCTCCTCAACTTGTGAAATCCCCTCGAAAATCCCTCTTTGGGTGAATGAAAGTTAAATTCAAACACACTCTTAAAAACGGAACCTGACGGACCGTCATACCCATCCATCTTTTCGTACTGCAAATTTAATCGTTTTCTTTTGATTTTTAGGCAGTTTTTACACACTTTTTTATTCGGGGGGGGGTAATTCATTGATTTACAATCTTATATCCGATACAATCCTGAACCGGTAAAATATGCAATTACTTAACTCCAATATTGTTCCGCATCTTTGTATTCCAGAGTTGGCAAAGTGATAAAATTTGTGTAATTTTACGACCTGGAAATGATATCAAGATGGAAAAGATAGCAAGTTTTACGATTGACCATGAACGTCTGGAGAGAGGAATATTCGTTTCCCGGCGTGATGTGACTCCTTCTGGCGATGTAATCACAACTTTCGATATACGCCTGACGCGGCCCAACCGTGATCCGGCGGGCCGGCCGGAGGCTCTCCACGCCATGGAGCATCTGGCGGCGACATTCCTGCGCAACCACCCGCAATGGGGTGGCCGCGTGGTATATTGGGGCCCGATGGGCTGCATGACCGGCAACTATCTGCTGCTGTCAGGAGACTATGAGAGCCGCGACATCCTGCCGCTGATCAAGGAGACAATGGAATTTGTAGCCGGCTTCGAGGGAGAGATTCCGGGCGCGTCACCGCGCGACTGCGGCAACTGGTCCTTCATGGATCCGGAAGAGGCGCGCCGTCTCGCACGACGTTTCCTTGACGAGGTAATCGCCGACCCGCGCCATGAAAACCTCAATTATCCGGAGTAAGGTCACTGCAATGGCCGGACAGGACACACTGCAGGTCAGCGCCTGACGGATGCTGGTACATGCGCAGTGAGAAAAGATGCACCGAGGCTATGATCTCATCCAGGATATCGGCCTGCGTATGCTCGTAGTCCTTCCAGTCGGTGTTGGAAGTGAAAAGATAGATCTCCACCGGGATGCCTTCGGAGCCAGGCTGAAGCTCGCGCACCATATTTATCATATCGTCGCGAAAACCGCTGCTTTCAATCAGCCTTCTCTCCAGATACCGCCGGAACAGCGAAAGATTTACCTGCTCTTTGCCGAGATCCAACCCATCGGTCCATTCCTGACCTGCAAAGCGTCTGAGTTCCTCAACGGAAAGATACCGCACGGAATTCACATCGATATTGAACGACCTCTTGATGCGGCGTCCCCCACTCCGCTTCATGTATTCATAATTATGGAATCCTCCCGAGAATAATGCGTATGGAGGGACGCTTGTCACGGAATTGTCCCAGCCGCGCACCTTCACCGCAGAAATAGCCACATCGATCACCGTGCCGCTCACTCCGAGTTTCGGCACCTCCACCCAATCTCCCTTTACCAGCGATTTGTCGATCGAAAGCTTCACTCCGGCCACAAGGTCGAGAATCGTATCCTTGAATACGAGCGACAGGATGGCCGCCATCGCGCCGAGTCCCGACAGGATATACGCGACATTTCTGTTGAGCACTATGCTGAGGATCACGATAGCTGCCACAACAGCTGCCACAATCTTGACAAAATTGCGCAGCACTATCAGCAAATGAATCTCCATCCCCTGCCTCTCCGACGCCTTGTAGATTGTGTCCGTCAGTCTCAATACGAAAATAAGGACCGACACCACAAACAGCGACTTAAGCGTCTTGACCAGAACAGAGGCCCAGCTTATCGACATATAGAGCGACGCGGCAGGCAACAGCTTCATGATCATAAAAGCTATCACCATAAAAGAGAATCCCCGTATCACCCGGTCGGATATGATATAATCATCCCACTTGGTAGGAGTCTTGCGTGTGAGATAATGCACGGCCCGGGTTATCGGAAAGGCGAACAGCCAGTAGACCGCACCGGCAATGACAAACACTCCAAGCCAGAGAGTTACCGTCACCGACAGACGGATCATCGAGTCGGGCATGCCGAGCGACTGAAGCCAGGAAGCGAGAACTATATAATATTCGGGAAACATTGGGGATGCATAAAATTGTACATACATGCCGGCGACAACGGAGACATCGCCTTCTCCGGCAAAATTAGCAAATTTTTCTAAATTGCGCAAATTGCCTGATTATCAGCATTGTTTGAAAGGAGTCGGGTACTAATAGTGTACTTTATAAGGAGTTGGTGGAAAACAGCGGCAAATGGATTTGAAATATTTATGAGGCATTAGGGATTTTTAATTGCGCTTTTTTGTCTTTTTTCGACTCTTGATTATATGGGCTATGGCTGCAAATACAATGAGCGGTGACACCAGTCGGTTTTCCGCAGTGCCACCACTCTGATATTGTAAGTTGATTATTCCTTTATCTAAGGAGAATTATCACTTCGTCATTTTCCTTCAAGTCTGATAAATCAGAAGTTTGCCGTAAGAGATATGCACCTGCATATTTCCCGACAAGATTCTCAACAGATGAACTGTAGAGGACTTTTGTCCATTTTATTTCTTTGTTCTTTAGGATGTCGGCAAATAACATGTCGGCCAACTCATCTAAGGTATGGTCAGGTATCTTTTCAAGGATCACCTCACAGTCGCCATTGTTTTCGGTGTGATAGCTTAACAACTGTGGATCAAAATCACTCTCAGAAGGCAACCATTCTTTATCGTGAAGAAATTCTCTTAGCTTTGTTAGTGATTCGCTTTTAGAGGAGATGCCCCTAAAAGCGAATCGAAAAGTTATATGCGACATTACTTTCATCAAAGAGCAACCTTGAATGATTTTCCATTGACTGAAACTATATAGATGCCTTTGTTAAGACCATCGATAACCGGTTCTTTAGTCTCCACAAGCAAGCGCCCTTGAAGATTGAATACTCGGATTGTTGAATGGACAGGAGCATTGCCGACTATAATTCGACCACCCACGGCTTCAATAGTGATATTATCATTGTCTGATACAACACCTTGTATTCCTGATGAAGGCTCTACTATGATTCTCTTGGAAACAGTCCTTGAATCGCTGAAATCATAAAATCCCATATCATTTTTCCTACATTCAATGCTGAACCATAATGTCGTTTCACCTTCTTTCAGCCCTGTAGCAAACCAATAAGGGTTGTTGCTCGTTTCTCCTTCCGATGAAATAGAGATGACTTCTTCATCGAAGACTGTATTGAACTTGCACCACAAGTCCGCATGATAAGTTATGCCGAGGTCTACTTTTTCTCCCTTTTTAACTCGAAGGGGAGAAGAAGCAGCCCATTCAAGGCTGTTTGACGCACGGTTAACAGTCAGATAGGCTCGCGACGGATTCGCCACTACATTGGGATTTGTTCCCTTTGATGTCAGGTTAAATATATATTTACCTGCCCACATTGGTCTGTCAATATTTGTGTTGACATAATCGCCCGCATATTCTCCGCCGGTGATTGTTGCCACATGATTCTGCGAGCTGTTATCTCCGTCAAGATACCAAAGTTCAATCCAGAAATCGTCTTCACTAAAGGGACCGGTTATTTCAGGGATAAAATTAAAGTAATTGTCATATGTACTAACTGACATGTCATTGTATGTGACAGCGTTGTATACATCCTTGAAACCAACAGTCAGCGGTTTTACCACGAGTTGACCATCCTGATATACAAATCGGTAATTCTCGGCATTGCCTCCTGAAACCGTTATTGTATATGTTCCTGCGTTGGAGTCTTTTGTGGCTGCGCATTCAACCTTGGGCTCCGATTGTAGAGCAGTCTTTGAATCGCCATTGACAAAGCCAATGTAGGAAACCGAAAAATTAGGATTAGCCTCGCCATACAGCCTTTCACAATCATCAGCTTTCACTGTCAAATCTCTTTTTATGACTGACAGCAATCCCGAAGTATAGGATTTTATATCATAGTTCCTCGTTTCGCCGCCACTGACGCTAACCGAGTATTCTCCTGCAGAGGAGTGTGCATTTGCAGTTGTGCTAAAGTTCGGCCTTGTAATCCAATCCGTATTTGTTTCATTGTTTTTAAGACCTGTATATGACAGTATGAATTGGGGATTCTCGTCACCGTAAATCTTTGACGAGTTGACTACAGCGACAGAAAGAGGCGCTTTCAAGACTGAAAGATTCCCATACCTATAGCTTATTTCGTAGTTTGGCGCATCCAGAGAGGCGAGAATACGATAATTTCCCACGTTGCTTAACTGCGTTGCCTCACACTCGAATGATGGAGTTGTTCCGAGTGTCTGTTCATTCTCACCATTGACAAACCCCGATATCTTACATGTAAATGCGGGATTAACCTCGCCATACTCTCGCTGAACATCATCAACAGTCAGTGACATCGGCGCTTTTGATATCGTGTAGTTGTATGGTATTTCAACTGTGAAGTCAACCCCATTGGAATATTTTACCAAAAGGCGTTTAGTGTATGTTCCGGCGCTTATATCAGTTTTGCATTCAGCCTCTGCAATCTCGCACTTGTAAGCTTTCAGGTTGTTTGTCCATTCGATGTTATGCGATTGTCCTGAATATTGGAACGTGCTTTTTGGGAAAGTCAGATACTCTTTGCCAAATCCGTAGGTTGCGTAAGACGGGACATATATCTCTAACGCAGAATGTGCGCCGGAAAAAGTCTCAAGATCCAGTCCGTTTGGTTTGGACCATGAAGTCAGAAAAACTTCAATTAGATTTTTGCAAGAAGAGAAACAGTTTGATCCTATTTGGTGGAGATTGATTCCAAGAACTGCTTGATTCAACATAGAGCAATGATTAAATGCTTCTTCCCCAATCATATTAACCTCGTTTGGAATCCGCAGAGAATTAAGGCCACTGTATTGAAAAGATTTCTTGCCGATTGTTGTCAAACCATCTGGTAAGATTACGGAGGTCAAAGCCCTACAACTCATAAAAGCCCAATCTCCTATTTCTTTTAAAGATGTAGGGAGATTTATACGTTTTAAGGACGCACAATTCTTGAAGGCTTTATCTTCAATTTTTCGAATTGTTTCTGGTAACGAAATACTTGTTATTTTACATCCATAGTTATCTAAACTGGATTGTCCACCATGTTGCAAGTCATAAGTATAACCTAAAAAATGAGTGTCATCGGAACCGAATGCTGCCTTCTCGATAGTAGTCACGGTAAATGTCCTATTATTATAGTTAACTGTAGGCGGAACCACTATGTCACCATTATAGGAATCATTTTGAGCGTAGATGTCTTTCGTATTACTTGGCCAATACGAAAAATTTCCAAACTCGTGCTTGTGCTGCTCCTTATACGTTACACCTACTTCCAAGTCTGACATCGAAGTGATGTTGTAGTAGATGCCATCGACCTCGAAGTCGTAAGCTTGAGCGGAGAGGACTGTCAGCAGCATAGCCACAAACAATCCGAGTTTCTTGATGAACTGTTTCATGTGTGATTAAATTGAAAGGTTTTCCAACTCGAATGCTGCATGAAACATTGACTTCGCAAAGTCTGCTTTGTTGCAGAGTTCATGAGCTTTAGTCTCAATCTCCTTCTCAGAAAGACCTTTGAACAACTCTGTTTCTTTTAGAGCATTCATAAACATGTCTGGATGGAATCCGATTCCTTGTTTCCACGCATAGTGCACCATTCGTGCAAATCTACGTTGGTCGAATACATTGATTATCTCAACGTCTCGAGTAGGGAAACCACCACAGACATTGTTGATTAATTCTTGCAAATGTTCTTCCATATGCATACGTTGCCGCGGTCATCCTCTCGTTGGCGTTTGCTGTTGTACGAAAAAAGCGTAGGAATCTGTATCTGTTACCGTCCTACGAACTGAGGCTTCTCGCATTGCCCTTTAGATGTCGGACGGCAACGCAGAAGCCCACGCCTGTATATGTAATCAATGCGTCCGGCTATATTTCTCCCGAAATATCGTGCCGAAAGCAAGATAATCACATATCCACGGGCATCTACCGTTGCTCAACCCTTGACATCTAAATGAAAGTTTGCGAGACATTCCAGTTCGTCAAGAATCAGCGCGGATAAACGCTTTCTTATTATGTTCACTACATCCCGCCTCATATAACCCCAGACCGGGGCTTCTGCGATGCGGCCTGCGACCGCAAAATTAACGATTATTTTTTGTTTCACCAAATAATTCATCAAAGGCGACCTCAAAAATTAGAGTGACACGTGATTCAATCATTTTGTCGTTCAAGTGATTAATCATTCAGTCATCAAATCATTTAGATGATTAGTCATTCAATCACTCAGTCATCTAATCATTCAATCATTTGTTCCAACGTTCAGTTCGTTTATAAATTATTTCATCATTTCGTCATGACATCATTCCATCGATACGTCATTTCATCATGACGTTCATAAATAAATACATCATGACAACATTGCGTCAGTACGTCATTACGCCCACACGTCATTCCATCAATACGTCATGACATTCGTCTATCAATACGTCAGTACGTTCATACGTCAATACATAATAACCGACGTCTTGCAATCAAGGCCTCAATAGGCAACAATCTGAAACGATGTGCATTAGCCATATATCAATAGCGAGAGCATTTTATGTATCCGCCCAATCTATCAACTATCTTTCCCTAAATTCTGTTCTTCCTCATCGCAAGGAGTGGGAGTCTGCCCCATATTGATGAGCCGAACTATTGAACCGAGGGTATTATCCCGGCTAAAGGCACCTTTTTTGCATGACATCCACTATAATTTGGTGTTGTTAAGGCTTATAATTTCCTAATCCATAACGAGATTCACAAGAATCGGCAAGGTATGTTTTGAGCAGCGCGAAATTGATTTAGCTGCTCAAAACCCTTGCCGTCATATTGGTTGGTCTTACTCCAAAGTCGTAATCCCCATTGCCGATTTACACTCTCCATTTTTCGTTTTTATTTTTCATTGATATTGGCGGCGAAAAGAAAAAGCCGATAAATCCCTTTGGACTTACCGACTTTGCTTTTTGGTTGGCGTAGCTTACACGGCTACATAATTTATTTCGCCGAGGGAATTGATTGCGTCCTGCTTGAGGCTGTCCACGACATGAAGATACCTTTCGGTCATTCTCACCGAGGTGTGTCCCAAGAGGCTTGAAACGGTCTTGATGTTCGCTCCTTTTGTGAGGACATTCACCGCGAAGCTGTGACGCCCGCAATGCCAGGTAATTTTCTTGCGGATACCGGCCTTCTTCACCCATTTCGCCAGATAGCGGTTGCAGACGTCGTAGTTAGGGACATCGAACAACCTTTCATCGTCATTGTCATTCTTCGGCTGACCTATAAGCCGGACAAGCGCATCGCTCAAAGGAACGATTACCCAGCTGCACGAGCTATGGCCTTTCGTTTTCTGCTGCTGGAACCTCAATGTCTTTGTCGTGTAATCCACATTGCGGAAAGTAAGGCGACAGGTGTCGCACCACCTCGCTCCGGTGTATAGGCCGAAGATGAAAGCACGGTGTATTTCCGTCCTCTCCCCTTTGAAGTGGGTAGCCACAAGGCGGTCTATCTCTTCGGGCAGGAGGATTTCTTTTTGCAGCGTCATGTTGTCGTTCTTGATTACAAAGCCACGGCAGGGATTTTTCTTGATGAGGTCTTTATCGACAGCCGCAGTCACCATACGCTTGAACATCCGGAAATAGGCTTTGGGGCCATCTCCCTTGCCGTTCGCCTTAAGATACTCCACAAACGCCGCCACCATCTCCGGCGTGAGCTGCGTCATTTTCAGACGCTCCCTGAAGATTGCGTATTTGGGAGTGTCCGCGAGGAAGTTCAGAAACTTTTTCAGACCGCGCAGCTGCGTTTCGCGGATATGCTTCGTGAGAGCCGGAGACTTGCAGAACTCACGGCAGAACTCTATGAAATCCTCGTCCATCTCCTTGCGGAGGCGATAACCCTCCCTGTCCTCCAGGAAAGACTGCTCACGCTCGAAGCGTATCTTCTCGGCTAGCGCGAGTGTGTTTTTGTTCTGCAAACGCTCCTCCGAGGTTCGCGGATGCAGCCATATATAAAGGTTGAGGTTCTCTTTCTTGCGGGTATGCTTGATTCTGAACTTCGGTTTTCCAGCCATCGCACCTTCGGTATAGAATACCTGATTGCCGTCCTCGTCAAGCACGGGTGTTTCGGTTCGACCGATATAGTATTCGAGGTAGAGGCTGGCGCGTCCATCGCTCAATTCCGATTGCAGGAGCTTGGGATTTTGCTTTTTGCGATTTTCTATTCTTGCCATAAATGTCTGATTATCTGATTTTGTGCAAAGATAATCCGAGGTGCATGAATTTGAAAATCGCCCTACACACTCCTTAACGCTTCACTCATCCTTACGACTCCCGAATCGGGGTACAAAACGTGTACTTTTTGAGAAAATCACCCCAAATCCTGCCAAATCCCCGAAAATCAACATCTTGTTAAACCGCTAATCCACTTGCCTTTAACTTAAATCCCATTTTCGCACTTTTATATGGCGGAAAATTAGCAATTATTTGTCACACGCGCAAATCACCGACCAATCCGCAGCCCGGCGACAGCGTGGAACCTTGCGGGACTTCTATTTGTTATTACGCGAAGATTTTATTACTTTTGTAATATCTGGAGTGTCTGGATTTAAATCCAACGACTCTCTGAGCATCTGTCCACACACCTCAATTTTAAATCGAGCAAAACCCATATAAACAGAAATACCCATGCCGAAAGAGAAAAAGACCAATGCCGCCAGGATTCTTGACCGAGAAGGCGTGACATACCGACTGGTGCCATACGAGGTGGATCCCGATAACCTCGCCGCCGACCATGTCGCGGAAAGTCTCGGCGAACCTGTCGAACGCGTGTTCAAGACGCTTGTGCTCCGCGGTGACCGCACAGGTCTCTTCGTATGCGTAATAGCCGGCAACCGCGAAGTTGACCTCAAGAAAGCCGCCAAGATTTCCGGCAACAAAAAAGCGGAGATGATAGCCATGAAAGAACTTCTCCCCGCCACGGGATATATCCGCGGCGGCTGCACGGCCATAGGCATGAAAAAAGAACTCCCCGCCTGGTTCAGCGAGGAGTTCGTGGCTTTTTCCGAAGTATATGTAAGTGCCGGTCAGCGAGGTCTGCAGCTTGCGGTGAATCCGAATGAATTTCTCCGCGTTGCCCGGGGCTCACTTGCCGACATCACAGCCGATGTCAGAGAAGAGACACGGAGCGACGTATGAACGCCGCGAGCGCCTCGCCGCGCAGCAGATTGCTCTGAAGCAACGCCAGATCGATGATCTGCTTCACCACCGGCTGCTCCGAGGCATAGTCCGCGATGAGTTTCTCCTCGCTGCTTCTGGTATCGCCGACTTCCTTCTCAATCTCAGAGATTTTATCGCGCAGTTCCTTTTTCTCGCTTTCTTCCTTCTTCGAATCCATCTCCTTGCGGAGCTTCTCAATTTCAGAGTTGTCACTATCGACCTTGGCGCGGAGAGGACCTACTTCTGTCTCTAGGGCCTCCACCGCGTCGGCGAGAACTTTCTTCACGACCGGCTGCTCCGTGTTGACCACCAGCGCATACATGTCCGGCATCTGTCCGTAAAAATTCATGCCCTGCTGCATGGCAGCCATCTCCTTCATTCGCCGCATCATCTCGTTCTGCGTCACGGTTGCGGGAGCGTCACCGGCCGACAATGAGTTATACTCCACGATAAAGTTGGTGTTGTCGATAGCAGGAATCTGGCTGCGGAAAATACCGGTAAGCAGGTCGGCCTGCAGCGGAGAGACATCGGCATTTTTCTCATCCTGCTTGCGGATGAGACGTTCCGGAGTGTCGGAATCGACACGAACGAACCGGGTCTTGCCGAGTTTGCTCTCAAGCATCTGAATAAGATGCTGGTCCAGCTGCCCGTCAAGAAGCAGAACATTGTATCCCTTCTCCTCGGCACCCCTGCTGTAGGAATACTGCGCGGTGCGGTCAGTGGCGTACAGATATACCACGTCTCCATCCTTGTCGGTCTGGGTGGCCTCGACAAGAGTACGGTACTCCTCGAGAGTATAGTAGCGGTCGGAAATATCGCGGAGCAGGAAGAACTTGCCTGCCGCATCATAGAACTTCTCGTCGGTCAGCATTCCATACTTGATGAAGACCTCTATGTCATTCCATTTCTTCTCGAACTCGGCGCGGTTATCGCGGAACATCCTGTCCAGCTTTTCCGCCACTTTCTTAGAGATATAGCTTGATATCTTCTTAACCTGCTGGTCGGCCTGCAGATAGCTGCGACTCACATTCAGAGGGATGTCGGGAGAGTCGATCACTCCCTGCATGAGCATCATGAACTCGGGCACCACACCCTCTACCTGATCTGTGACATACACCTGATTGCAATAGAGCTGGATGCGGTTGTGACGGATGTCGATGTTGTTCTTAATCTTCGGGAAATAAAGGATGCCGGTGAGAGTGAACGGATAGTCCACATTGAGATGGATCCAGAACATAGGATCCTCCTCACCCGGTTTCAGCTCACGGTAAAACCTGAGGTAATCCTCGTCGGTAAGATCAGCCGGTTTTCTGGTCCAGAGCGGTTCGGTGGCGTTCACCACCTTCTCCTTATCCGTGTCGACATACTTGCCGTCCTTCCATTCCTGCTCCTTTCCGCTGATGACGGGAACGGGGAGGAAACGGCAGTACTTGCGGAGAAGAGTGTCGACTCGCATCTGCTCGAGAAACTCCTTATTGTCATCGTCGATGTAAAGGATCACATCGGTGCCACGGTCCCCTTTCTCTATCTCATGCATCTCGAATTCAGGACTGCCGTCGCAGCTCCATTCCACAGCCTTGGCTCCCTCCTTGTAGGAAAGAGAACGGATCACGACCTTCTTCGACACCATGAATGCCGAATAGAAGCCGAGGCCAAAGTGGCCTATGATTGAATTTGCCGTATCCTTGTATTTTTCCAGAAACTCCTCGGCTCCCGAGAAAGCGATCTGATTGATGTAGCGCTCGATGTCGTCGGCATCCATACCGATTCCATGGTCGGACACGGTCAGTGTCCCGGCCTCTTTGTCAACATTGACACGGACCGACATGTCGCCCAGCTCTCCCTTGAAGTCACCGAACGACTCGAGTGTCTTCAGCTTCCGGGTGGCATCGACTGCGTTGCTCACCAGCTCACGGAGAAATATCTCATGATCGCTGTATAGGAATTTTTTGATTACGGGGAATATGTTTTCAGTAGTTACCCCTATCTTGCCTGTAGCCATATCTATGATAACTTTTTGTAATTTCTATTTTTGTATCAGCTTTTGTATTTGTTATTATACTTGCTATTTGACCAATATCAAATACCGTGCCATAACTGCCATTTTATATAACAACCGAGACCCCCGGAATTCCTTCCGGGAGTCTCTTAATCAATGTTAAAGAATCAGATATTACGGATTATTCAGCGCTTTCCTCTTCATTCCATGTGGCGGAGACGAATTCGAACTTACCCTTCTCCACACACCGGAACACTACGGTCTGCGGATCGGTGGTCTTTCCGTTGTAGCTGAAGCAGTTGATGGTGACGGTGGGCTGCAGTTCGCCGACAGGCGCCATCTCGGGATACAGTTGCGCGAGCACTCCGGGACCCACTTCCCGCTCGAAGTGCATCTGCTCGGTACGCACCACTTCCTCGTCGCTCATAGAGCCGTAGACATCGGGACACTGCGTCTTGGCCGAACTTGCGCGGAAATCGAAATTGCCCTGATATGCCGACGCGCCGGTATAATAGTCATTATTGCCGTAACTGGTCACATACTTGGCTCCGTCGGGAACATTGTCGAGCACCCAGTCGACGCAGGGCTGGAAGAAAGCCTGGCTTGCCGGCTGGTTGCGGCCTGCGGGGAGAGTTAGCGTTACTGAAGGATCAAGCTGCCATTTGCCGTCGCGGAGAACGAACTGGCTGGTGACGGTGGTCACTCCGTTGCTCCCGATGCTGTCGATCCAGTCGGTCCCGGTAAAGGTGTACTGCGAGCATGCGTACTTCGTCTCGTCTCCGGCATAATAGAGATATGCCACGAACTTTGTGTCATCCTTCTGCGCGTATGGGAACGAACGCGTCAGGAATATGGGGAGGAACTCGTCAGGCTGGCTTCCGGAGAGATTGCCGTGACTCTGACCCATGGCCTCGTAGTCGGCGGGCTGAAGCACAACAACATCGGTGCCGGCCGCAGACCATTTGCTGCCGTCGAACACGTATGCGGCATTGCGCGGCACTGACGTGACGGATGCCACACGGCGCGCCGCTTTGTGACTGGCCGCCTTGGAGGCGTACTCGACATCGGTCACCACGAAATTCGCATTGACAATCTCGTCGCCGTTGTCAAGTTTGGAAGTGGAAGTCTGCGTGAAATAGCCGAGCAGCGAGACTTTCCTGCCATCCTCAAGCCTGGCCTTGACGGCATCCGTGGGATTGTATACGCTGCCGCGTGCCGCCATGGACCCGTCGAGCATCACATTGTAAAAATTTCCGTCGACCACCATCGTTCCCGTGATATGCGCATAAACGGCTGGAACCGGAGCCTCGTTTCCGTTGGCCTTCACCAGATAGTCGGCTGTGAGTTCCACCGGCGCGGGATACGTGTATGTCTCCTCTCCGAGCTTTACCACAGTGGCATTATTGTAGTCTATCTGCAGACAATTCTTATAGGAGGCTACCGCACCGTTCACCTTGACCTGATCACCCACCTTGTAGGTGCCGGATGGGAAAGAGCCTGAGTATACCAGAATGGAGCCGCCTTTGTCGGTGACAACGACGCCACGGGTACATATTGCCGTAACTATCCCCTGGATTTCAACCTTTGAGCCTGCGGTCAGTCCGGCAGAAACCACATCGGACATCTCGAACACCTGGCCGAAGTCAGGGTCGGTGTCTGATTCATTGTATTTCACCACACGGTATTCTCCGGCCGCCGCGTCATCGAAGACATCGGCAAGTATGCCGGGGATGAGAGTGGCCGCAGGATACGACGGGGAAAACGCCATGGCATAGTCCGATGTCGACCCGTATGCGTACTGATAATCGCGCTGACTTACCACATACTGCACATCTCCGTTCAGGCCCTTGATCTCATCGGGCAGATTGGCATCTACCTCGCGGTAAGAAATGTTTATGGCCGACCCGTCGCTCAGCGTATAGTAGGAAAAGAGAGAATCCTTGAGCAGATTCGGGATATACTTGTCTGCGGGAATGGCAGGATTGAGATACTTATCGGTACCGACTGCCTTGAGTTCGGCCTCCACCCCATCGGCCTTTGCGAGAGCCTTGTTGAAACGGTTGTTGGCGAGACGGGTATAATCATTATCCGTCATCTCATACTTGATGGTCTGGACATCAGTGGGTCTGACTCCCCCCTCGAAGCCTTCGAGCCGGTTGTTCCATGCGTCCTCGGAGCAGGATCCGAGCGCAAGAGCAATGCCGCCGATCAGAAGAGCCCTGTTTATATTGGTTTTCATATTTTCTTAGAAGTTGATTTTGAGTTTGATGGAATATGTGCGTCCGAGAGCGTAGAAGACGCGGAATGCGTTGTCCCATGCGCCGGCTGTTCCCGAAAGAGTGTATGCGTCCTTCACATAGTTGTAGTTGCATACGTTGTTGACATTGCCGATGATGGTGGCGTCCACGCCGCCGATCTTGAATCGGTAGCTTGCAAAGAGGTCGAGTTCATTTCCCCATGGTATTCTCCAGGGATCTTCCACCTCAACGACAGAATTGATGCTGTAGGAACTTGATGAAATCTCATAATCGGAATAATTACGGGCCGAAGCGGTCCAGTCGGCGCCTATACGGAAGCCCTTGAAAGGCTTGAAAGTCACGCCGAGATAACCTGTTGTCTGTGCGGAACCTCCGATTTTGCGGCCTTTCTGCATCACGGTAGCCCATGCATGGTCCGGAGCGAGGATATCGCTTGCGACAGTGCCGCTCATATCGGCCATGGGCTGGCCGGTTTCCGAATAGAAATAACCAGTTGGATTGGAGTCCCAGATCCAGTCGCCTACGGAGATCATTCCGTTGAGCTCCATCCAGTCGAGAGGCTTCCAGGTGGCGTTCACCTCGACACCGGCGTGACGGGCATCCACTCCGCTGAGAGCGAGAGAATAGTACTGGCCGGCAAGCGGACCTTCCTTGATTTCGCCGGAGCGGACTGTTGTCTTGTCACACTTGTCCATCCACTTGGTATAATACAGGTTGACGTTCATCTGGAAGTTGCGGTTGTGGAATCCGTAACCGAGTTCCACAGAACCGATCTTGGCGTTCTTGGCCTCAGGATTGACAGCGTTGCTTGTGGCGGCCTTCAGGAAGACACCGTAGGAGAAGAAGGGAGAGCGGGAAATGAAACCGCCGTTCACGAACACATTGTTGTACTCGTTGATGTTGTAGTTCACGCCGGCCTTGACGGTTCCGCCGATAAAGTTTTCGGTGGAGGAACGCTCATGGTCCTTGTCATAGTAGAAATAGTCGCGCTTCCAGTAGCTGGTGTTGTTGAGCGTACCGGCGAGCACGGCAGTCAGTCTGTTGTCGAGTCCGGTGTATTCAAGCTGTGCGAATATGCCTTCTTGTGCGGTGAACCCGTCGTAATTCCGGTAGACAACATCGCCTACTCCGAGTTTCTGGAATTTCCAGTCGGGATCGAGAGCGGCGGCGTTGTTCTCAGGCTTTACCGACGCGCGGTTCTCATAGTTCATGTAATATTCGCCGTCGTAAAGGTCCACAATCTTGTTGTTGTGGTGACCGATGTAATAACGCACATCTATACCGCCGGTGAACGCGAGGGTCTTGGGGATGAACTCGTTCTTGTAGGTGGATATGATTCCGTACCATTCATGGTCGTTGTTCGACGACGACATGATCATATTTGAACCGGTAGTGGAATTCTCGTTCATCTCCTGGATTGCGGCATAGTCGAATGTCCCGTCGGCGCAGCGGAAAAGAGTGGAGAGCACTCCCTGGGAAGCGCCGTACCAGCTGGTGTTGGACAGGGATGTTCCGTTGTAGGTGCCATGACCCTGGCCGGAGTATCCGCCGCCGGTGGCGAACGATACATAAACCGAAGTCGAGAGGCTCGACTTATAGTCTATCTGCCAGATATGGTTGAGCGAGATCTGTGGCTTGTGATAAAAGTTATAACCCGAGTTGCGGTACTGGCCGTGGCGATCGTAGCCGACAGTGGGGTTATAGAGGTAAGGACTGCGGCCGTCCATATAGTTGCGGGCCTGCTGCCAGCCCTCGATGGTGAGACCGTCCTGCGAGCCACGCTTGTAATGGGTCTGCGGTGAACCGAACGCGGTCAGCGAGAGCTGATGGCTGTCACCTATCTTCTTCGAGATGTTGGCAAAATATGTGTAGGAATTAAACTGCGAGCCCTCCACCATACCGTCGCCCCAGCGGCGCGAGCCAAGTATTGTGATTGCCCATCCGTTCTTCATCAGACCGGTAGAGGCGGAGAATCCGAACTGATTCATCAGGTCGTTGCCCATTCCATACCATGCGGTACCGCCCCTCTTGGCATCGAGCGAGCGGGTGGTGATGTTGATGGTACCGCCCACGGATGGAGCAGAGACAAGTGCCGCACCCAGACCGCGCTGTGTCTGCATGTTGCTGGTCACGTCGCTCAGACCTGCCCAATTGCTCCAGTATACACCGCCCCATTCCATGTCGTTGATGGGCACACCGTTGATGAGCACCGCCACATTCTCCGACTTGAAGCCGCGCATGTTGATTTTGGAGTCGCCGAAGCCGCCGCCGTCGGGAGTGGCCCAGACACCGGGAGTGGTCTTGAGAATCTCAGGAAATTCCTGCGCGCCGAGTTTCGTATCGATGGTAAGCGCGTCGACCTGAGAAAGTGCCACGGGAGTCTTGCGGGTACGGGCCACCGACTGGGTGACCACCACATCCTGAAGCATCTTGCTTTCAGGGCGCAGCTCAATCACGCCCATCTGCGCCGAAATGGGCACATTTTCATCGAAATAACCGAGATAGGAAATTTTCAACGTCTTGGCGTTGTCCGGAACTGAGATCTTGAAATTTCCGTCAATGTCTGTCGGGACTCCGGTTTTTGAACCGGGCACCGCGACCACGGCTCCGACCGCAGGTTCACCCTGCTCGTCAAGCACACGTCCCCGGCACACCACGTCGGCCATCGCTCCGAGCGAAAATGCCGACGATGCCAGAACGGTGGCACCCACGAGAATCATTCTCTTCATAATTGCTGAATTTTAGTTATTGTTGTTATCTTTTCGTTATTCACATTCCATTCAGTACATCTGTACCAGGTATTGCCGCCATCCCCGCTTTCGACAACCTTTGACTGCAAAGATAACCAATTTAAACTTTTTTAGCAATTATCCTTCTGAATTTAACAATTGTTTCAAGAACCATACTAAAAAACAGACCTGAATGCCATACAAAATCGCTATATTTGCACTAAACAGGTGTTTTTGGTATGGATGTCAAGGATTTTGTTAATTCCGGTCAAAAGATTTTGTCTAATTTTGCATCTGGAAATCAGAAACTGTTTATTTGATTCAATAAAATTTAAACAGTTTCTCAGAGGATAGCAAAAGCGGCCAAAAAGATCAACTTTTATCGTTCAGTATTTCAACTACTCATAAATCGTTTATTGTTCAACTACCTAACTGTCAGAAGCATGAAGACAAAGATAGCAATTGCAAAACTGGCTGTGGGGTTTGCTCTCCTGCCGGCCTCCGTCGCAGCAACCGCACAACAGGTCGCACCGACCACATCGGACTCGGTCTCCACAGTGTATTTCATCAAAGACATCAATTCTGAAAATCTTCTGAAGATTTACAATGCTCTCGACCGACGTGCCACAGGTAAAATCTGCGTAAAACTTTCATTCGGAGAAGAAGGAAACCCCAACCATCTGGCTCCTGAGCTGATCGCTCCGCTCGTAAAGGGTCTGAACGCCACATTGGTCGAGTGCAACACCGCATATAAGAGTTCACGACGCCAGTCATCGGACCATCTTAAAACCGCCAAGGAACATGGCTTCACGGCTATCGCCCCTATCGACATTATGGACGAGGCCGGAGAAACAGCATTGCCGGTCAAAAACGGAAAACATATCGACTATGCCCTGATAGGCAAAAACTGGCTGGACTATGACTATACGATAGTATTGTCTCATTTCAAGGGTCACCCGATGGGAGGATTTGGCGGCGCTCTGAAAAATATGGCTATCGGAATGCAGTCGAGCAACGGCAAGGCATGGGTCCATACGGCTGGAAAAAATCAGAATGCCGATGACTGGTGGAACGACGGCGCCGCCCAGAATGATTTCCTTGAGACAATGGCTGAATCGTCAAAAGCCATCATGGACCATGCCGGCGACAGGATCCTGTACATTTCGGTGGCAAACAATCTGTCGGTCGACTGTGACTGTGTGGCACATCCGGAGCCGGTACGCATGGCCGACATCGGCATATTCGCATCTCTGGACCCGGTGGCCCTCGACCGGGCTTGTGTGGATGCCGTCCGCAACTCCACAGACCACGGCAAAATACATTTGGAAAAACGCATCGCCGACCGCAACGGCACGCATATTCTCGACTATGCCGAGAGCATTGGCCTCGGCACACAAAAATATGTTCTGATAACAATTGAATAATCAGGCGCTCCGGCAAACAAGAGGCTTATTAATACAAACGCATGAAATATAAAATATCGACCTCAGCCGTAGTGTTATCAATCTTTTTTTCGGCTCTTGACTTGTCAGGAGCCGAAAATGTTGATACGGCGAAAGTTCTTAATGAAGTGGTGGTGACCGGCACAACCAATTCTGTTTCTCAGAAATTGCTGCCATATACCGTTTCGGTCATAAACAACCGTCAGCTTGAGGCTGCCGGACAGACACAGGTACTGTCCGCAATATCCGGCATGGTGCCAAGCCTTTTTGTGTCGCAACGCAGCATCTTCGGGTTCGGCGTGAGCAACGGAGGAGCCGGCCATATCAAACTCCGCGGCGTAGGGGGAGACAGGGCAAGCGCAGTCCTGATGATGGTTGACGGGCAGCCGCAGTTCGCCGGCATATATTCACATCATATCGCTGACTTCTATGATAAGGAATATGTGGAGCGAGTGGAAGTGTTGCGCGGACCCGGCTCCGTACTGTATGGTTCAAATGCAATGGCCGGTGCGATAAATGTAATAACAAAAAAAGCTCCAGACGACAGAGTGCACACCGTCCTGCAGTCACAATACGGTTCTTACAACACATGGCTCTCATCCGCTGCCAACACTGTGCGCTATGGCAAGTTCTCATCGCTTGTATCGCTGTCATATAACCGCACTGACGGCAATGTCGACAATTTCGATTTCAAACAGGCGGACGGCTATGTAAAAATCGGATATGATTTCTCCGGCCACTGGCGGGCATATCTTGATTATACACTGATGAATTTCCGTGGCAATGACCCGATATATCCCAAATTGTCAAATCCGGAATCCACCGACATATACCGCCAGAACATAATCCGCGGAGAAACATCCGCCACCGTGACAAACGCATACGGTCCCGTTTCCGGTTGCGCCCGCGTATATTACAGCTACGGCAATCATTTCGTGGACGACCCGAAACATTTTCACAGCATGGACGACCGTCTGGGGATAATTCTATATGAGAATCTCAAACCGTGGAGAGGCGCATCGGCAACTGTCGGATTTGATTTTGACATCTACTCAGGCGAGATTCCCGTTTCCGGCGGCAACAGCCACACAGAAGGATCAATGAGTACGATATCCAGGAAAACCATTGTTGAGTATTCTCCATATCTGACGCTTTCCCAGATGTTTCTGGAAGGGCTGGTAAATCTCAATGTCGGTCTGCGGATGGCGAACAGCGACAAATTCGACACTCAATGGATTCCGCAGTTCGGCTTCTCTGTCAATCCAGGACGCGATTGGACCTTGAAAGGCAATCTTGCAATGGGTTATCGTAACCCCTCCTTCCGTGAATTATATCTCTACCGGATGGCAAATCCAGACCTGCAGCCGGAAAAGATGATGAACTATGAAATTTCCGCAGGCAAATCCTTCTCCCGGTATTTTTCGGCCGAAATCACCGGATATTATAGCAAGGGAGACAATATGATTCAGACCGTCGACCAGAAAAATCAGAACACCGGGCGATTCATAAACAAGGGTATCGAACTGTCGGCACACAGTCACCCCACAGACAATCTCTGGCTTACGGCAACATACAGCTATCTCCACACTTCGCTGCATAATCTTGCGGGGGCTCCGAAAAACCAGTATTATCTCGGAGTGGAATGGCGCCCATGGCATTTTATCAATATCGGCGCAGACCTTAAAGGAGTGAGCGGACTATACGTAGCCGACAACATGAGCCTTCAGGACTATGCTTTACTCAATCTGAAAGTGACATGGGAGATCTGCCGGTACGTATCGGTTTTCATAAGACTCGAAAACATCACCGATGCCCGCTACACAATAAACCGTGGCTATGAAATGCCCGGCTTCACCGCAATGGGCGGCTTCAAAGTCATATTCTGAATCAGCCATTCGTAAAGATATACAACTGTTATGAAACGGAGCGACTTCGTGATGAAGCCGCTCCGTCTGTCTGTTGTTCGCCGAAAGAAGACTCAGTCTTCCTTTTTCTCTTCCGTCTCCTCCTTTTTTTCCTCCTCTTTCTCCTCTACAAACTTTGTATAGTCTGCGGCGAGAAGGATGTTGTACCAGCTGTAGAGTTTCTTGATGTCGCTGTCGTGAACTCTGTCACGGTCAAAATCCTCAACCGCCCTGCCGAAGCTGTCTTTCAGGCCCTTTGCGTCAACCAGACTCTTGATGTCGATTTCTTTTCCTTCATTTGAGGCATAGACCTTGTCGAGGATTTCACCAAGCGGGGTGTCACCGTTTTCAGTGTACATCGATATGTCGCCGAGCGAAACCACTCTGTCGCGGGCATGGACAGGAAGACGGTTGCCGCTGCCAAGCTGTTCGACAATCAGTGTGCCTTTGCCGCGGCTCACAATTTTGTATAGACCGGGTTTGCCGGTGATTGAAATTATTTCTCGTAACACGGATACTTATTTTTAATTGTTTGAATTATTTTTTCCTATTTCCTGCAACAGCCGGTCGATCTGCGGAAGGAGCGGTGAGACTCCGTCATTTTGAATCACCCGGACAGTCAGCGACCCTGAAAAGTCATACTCACCTATCTGTCTTTTCATGCGTGATTCAACTTCATCGGGAGAAACAGAGTCGCGTTCAAGAACTCTGCCAATCCGGACCGCGTCAGGAGCCGTGACAAGCCACATCTCCGAACAGAGTCCGTCAAGTCCGGAAGTACGCATGATGGCCGACTCCACAAACAATACTCCTCCCTCCCCCGCCGCGCGGGTTCCGACATCTTCCAGCACCTCCCCGTGGACGAGTGAATTAAGAAAAGAAAGCTTCTCACTGTCGGCAAACACCCGGGCGGACAGATACGGCCGGCATAAAGAACCGTCGGGATTGAAAGCCTCATCCCCGAAAAAAGAGCGTATCCCGGAGAGAATCCTCTCTGAACTGTCCATCATCGACTTTGCCTGCGAATCACAGTCATATACCTCATACCCCTTCAGGCGGAGAATCCGCGACACAACGCTTTTCCCCGACCCGATTCCTCCGGTGATGCCGACTATCCTCCTCATTTTCTGACCAACGTGTACTCCACGGAATCTGTCTTAAGTTCAGGATTCACGACATATTCCGGATAACTCTTCAGTCTGACGCCGAGTTTGTTTCCCACCCTCAGCCTTGTCTCCATATAGTCCACAGACACCTCCACGGGCACTGTCTCGTCACTGAAAACACTCATCGGCACATAGTACTCCACAGGCACCTTGGCTGGGAAAAGCAACAGGCTTTCATTATCAGGCACATTCTCCGCCGTGACTGTCGCAAAGCCTTCCTTTCTTACAAGAGGCTCCACGGGAATCTCCACGCGTACCACCGAAGGCACTATCCTCACATTGGCAATGGGAGCCACCTTGACATCGAAATACGACGTGGCGGAAAGATTTCTCTTCACAAGCCTTTCGGTGTAGACATGGTTCACGGTATCTGTGGCGGAGTTGACGGAATATATTCTCACACTCTTTTCCACCGGCACGGGAGGCCCTGAGATAATGTAGCCGGATGCCGCGGAGATATCCACACGCACCACAACCGGCACCCGTTTGCCCGGCTCTGTAGTATAGTAGAGGCGCAAAGAATCGAGGCCGATGGATGATATCTGCACCCCGCTTCCGAATTTCTGCTTGATCACCGCATTCAGGTCTGTCTTTCCGAGCCGGAAAACACCCGAATGCGCGTAATCGCGGAAATTCACATTCACCGTGGGATCGCGCATCACTCCCGAACGCAGTATATTCGTTCCCTTGTCGCGCAGAGTGACATGGATCTCATGCGGAGGGTCGGTAATGAACGTGACCGAATCCGGCACGTTATCCACGCGGAATTTCACCCGGAATGTATCGGTGACACTGTCATTCAGAGTGATTACAATCCAGAAGACAGTCGCGATGACCACAAAAATGAGAAAGACAAGCGCATTATGGAAGCCCCCGGATTTTACAATCCGGGAAAGCCAATCGCGCATCTTTCCCAATCCGATCATCAGTCAGTGTCTCATTTCTTGGCCGGAGCAGCCTCGACAAACGGATAGACCGAAGCACGGTCAACCTTGATGGTAACGCCGGGAGCGACTTCCACAAGCATCGTGTCGGCACCCTCCCTGAGTTCCTTGATACGGCCATGGATTCCGCCGGCGGTCACCACCTTGTCTCCGCTCTGCATGGCTTCTCTCTGCTTTTTCAGCTCCTTCTGTTTCTTGGACTGCGGACGGATCATCACGAAATAGAAGATGGCTATCATAGCCACGATCATGAGCATTCCGCTCCAGCCGGATCCTGCCGAGGACTGAGCCTGCAGGAGAATGGTGTTGAGTACGTACATTATTATTCCTATTTATAATTATTGTTCTTATTATTCTTTCCCTGACGCCGTATCAATGCTTGTGCAGGATGTTTTCCTTCTGAAGACGGGTGATTACGGTTCCGAGAATGCCGTGTACGAATGTGCCGCTCTTCGCGGTACTATAGCACTTTGCCAGCTCTATGTACTCGTTGACGCTAACGGTCAGCGGTATCTTCGGAAAATTGAGAATCTCGCCGATTGCCGAGATGAGCACCACCACATCCATAAACGCCAGACGCTCCTTGTCCCAGTTCGCTCCGTCGAGAGCCTCGTCCACATAGCGGCGATAGATCTCCTTGTTTCGCAGCACGGAATAAAGCAACTGTCGTCCGAAAGCAGCATCCTCTTCATCCTTGTACTTGTCAAGAATGAAGTCGCCGCCCTCCTTCTCCTCGATGCGCCGGAGAGTCTTGACCACAAACGTGCCCATTATATCGATGTCATCGTTCCAGAAAACCGACTTTTCCTCCAGAGTCTCAAGTAAAACCGGATTGGGGAATATGACTTTCCGGAAAAGATGGCGCCACAGTTCGCAGTCATCATGAAGATCCGCCGACGGAGCCGCCATATATTCCTTATATATATCGGATTCCACCACGGCTTTCAGCAGCGTATCCATAAGGAGATGGTCATCGGGCATCCATTCAACCTTGTTCTTCGAAATATATGCGTTTACAGCGGGACTCTCGCGGATAAGACGCGCCACCTGATTTTCCACAAACCTCATGTTGGGATTCATATCCTCTTCGGTGCGCAGATGCCTGTGGCGGCGGTCGTCGAGACGGCGTTCCTGCATAGCTGTAAGCTCCACGGGAATCATCAGTAACCTGAAATAGAGCTCCCTTGCCTTGTCGAGACTCTTGTCGAGAGCCCGGAACACTTCATCCACATTATCCTGCGACGCAAGGAAATTGGAGAATGTCCTGTTGAGCATCCCCTGCATGGTCTCGACTCCTTTCATAGTATAATTCACCCGATCAGGAATCACGGCCGTGAGAAGCGGCGAGGGCATCACCACCATATTGAGCAGGTTGGTCCATACCATTTCCTCGGCTGCGGGGACATCGCGGTCCAGGTCCTTGAGAAATGACTTGTAGACACCGGAATCCTTTACCGCCCGAGCCAGCCCCTCCACGATTCCATCGAAGGGGAAAGGCTCCGAAGAATACCTGGTCATCAGAGATTTAACACGCTCATCCATAAGCAGACGCGAGATAAAGCGCGTCCCCGCGAGAGGATACTCCCCGCGACGGCGCTCCACCTCCCGCGACAGCTTTATCAGAAGCACAAGCATATCGAGATAGAGCGAATAGGCAAACCTCTTCTCCTTGGTAGGAGCCGACGGATTCGATTCGATTGAAAACTGTTTTTCCACAAGAAGAAAGGAATACAGTGTCTGTATCACCTTTATTCTAATCAATATTCGATTTATCATAACTCTTTATAACAACCTCCGACTCCACGGAGTAATCGTATGCAAATTTAAGTCTTTTCAGCCAACTGTCCAAATTAAATTTTGTCCGCGGTATCCGCAGCGTCCGCGCGGCGCTGCCTCACGGCCTCATAAATCATCACACCGGCAGCCACCGACACATTGAGCGACCCGATATTTCCAGCCATCGGAATGGAGGCGAGTCTGTCGCAATGTCTCAGCACTTCGTCGGAAATACCGGTCTCCTCGTTGCCCATCACGACTGCTACCGGAACGGTATAGTCGATCTCCGTATAGTCAACGGCTCCCTTCTCAGTGGCTCCCACCACCATTATACCGTTCTGCTTCAAAGCCTTCACCGCGCCCGGGACATCATGTTCGCGACACACGGGAAGATAGAATAGCGCTCCCGCCGATGTCTTCACGGCATCCGGAGTGACCGAAACACTGTTGCGCTCAGGTATCACTATTGCATCGACTCCGGCGCAATCCGCCGTGCGGCCTATCGCGCCGAAATTGCGCGTGTCTGTAAGCCCGTCAAGAACCACGATGAACGGATTCCGGCCCTCTTCATAAAGCGCGGGCACCACGTTGTCGAGCCGGTGATAAACCACCGGCGACACCAATGCCACCACTCCCTGATGATTCTTCATCGTTATGCGGTTCAGCCGTTCCACCGGAACACGCTGCATGAGAACACCGTATTCACGGATTCTAGCAAACAGCTCCTTCGAAAGCTCTCCCGAAAGGTCTTTTCTCACGAGCACCTTGTCAATGCTTTTACCCGATTCCAGGGCCTCGATCACAGCCCTGATTCCAAATATATAGTCGCTTTTCTGCATTTTATCAATTTTAAATATGATACTTTGTTATAAAACGCGCTCTGACCGCGCTTACGGTTTCATCAGATCGCGGGCCGCCGCCAAAGCGCTCCCGGTCACTTCAGAACCGGACAGCATCGAGGCTATCTCACGGACACGCTCATCGTCGGAAAGACGCTTCACATTAGTGAATGTCCGCGACTCGTCATCATGCTTGAAGACCTTGAAATGAGCGTTTCCCTTGGCTGCCACCTGCGGCAGATGGGTGATGACAAGCACCTGCATGTCGACACCCATGTCGCGCATCATTGCGCCCATTTTATCTGCTATCTCACCCGACACGCCGGTGTCGACCTCGTCAAAGATAATAGTGGGCAGATTCATTTTTCCGGCGAGGATGGCCTTGAGGCTCAGCATCATCCTCGACACTTCGCCGCCCGAAGCCACATCTGCGAGGGGCTGCATACGTCCGTTCTTGTTGAAGGAACAGAGAAACTCCATATAGTCCTGCCCGGCCGGTCCGAGTTTCGCTGTCGACAGGCGCGCCTGGAACGTAAGATTCGAAAGGCCGAGCGGGCGCGCCGTTTCAGTTATGAGCCGCGACAGGCGTTCGGCACCGACAGTCCGGCTCTCGGTGAGAGCGGCAGCCACCCTCTTTAACCGTCTCGCAGCCAGCCTCGACAACTCCTCGAGCTGCGGAAGTTCTGTGCCTTCTCCACCTATGTCGGAGAGTTTCCGGCGCAATTCATCCCGCAGGTCCACAAGTTCGTCGGCTTCTTTCACTCTGAAATTTTTCACCGCCTCGTAATAACTGTTCATGCGGGCGGAAAGCCGGGCCAGCCCCGCGGGGTCTGAATCCACCTCCTCGGCCATGTCGCAGACAGTCTCATAAATATCCTTAAGCTCCACCGAGAGAGACGCGAGGCGGCGTGGTATGTCGGCATTCTCCGCTTCCTTGCCAAACAGGGAAAAATCTACCTTTCCGGCTTCAGCCCCAGCCTCCGAAATGAGGGTAAGGGCACCGGAGTCGCCGGTACCGAGCATGGCTCCCATAGTCCGGAGCCGGTCGCGGATTTCGTCAGCGTCGCTGAGCACCTCGAAGCGTCGCTCTGTCTCGACAAGCTCGCCGCGTCGCGGCTTGAGCTTGTCAAGCTGCTCCAGCTGGAATTTCATAAAATCAGCGTTCTCCGCCGATTTAGACATCTCCTCGCGCAGCGCCTTGAGCCTTCGCCTGATGTCGACGTATGCGGCAAATTCCTTGCGGTATTCCGCCAGCTGCGCCTTGTTGTCGGAGAGCAGATCGACCACCCGCAACTGTTCCGCCGGATCTGAAAGCTTGGCATTGGCATGCTGCGAATGGATATCGATAAGACGGGAGGCCACAAGAGAGAGCGTGAGAAGAGTCACCGAACGGTCGTTTATATAGACCTTCGATCTTCCGGAAGCCGAGATTTCCCGACGTATTATCACCTCATTACCATCCCGTCCGTCGGAATCGGCATCTACCCATTCTATGCCCCTCTCGTCGAATACAGGACGCAGTTCAGGATCGACATCCACAAATATAGCCTCCACTTCCGACTTCCGGCTGCTGTCGCCGATCACGCGGGTATCCGCGCGGCCTCCGAGCAGGAGCGACAAAGCTCCGAGCATTATCGACTTTCCGGCGCCGGTCTCCCCGGTGATTATGGTCAGTCCGGGACCGAACTCAAGCTCGAGCCGGTCGATCAGCGCATAATTCGTTATTCTTAATGTCTTCAGCATTTATTAAGGGATTCTGTCAGTGGTTCAGATCTGTCTGGCGGTGCAATGATTTTTTTATTGCTCCGGATTCTTGATTTTGTCAAGCCTCTGCTGCTCGGTAGGATATAAAGGCTGGAGTATGTCGTAGGCCTTGGTCCGCTCCGTGTCGGGGGCTTTGGAATAGACATTCACAAGCTCATCAAGTTTCGCATCGCGGAATATGGAGAGAGCCACCGACATCGGCGCGTTATCTCCTATTTTCTTCATCTCCTCAAGCGACTCGGTAATAACAGCCCTCCCCTTGTCCGGACTTGTAACCATCTCGTCGAGTCCTTTCCGATGATAATTGTAGAGCAGGTTTCTTATACCCGAAGTGTTGCTCTCAGTGTAGGAGTTCAGCACGGCGGCGCGGTTCTTGTTGTCCTCGAACGTGCGCCATCCGATTTCTCCGCTCGACTGCTGTTGCTGCACTATACTCTGTGCGCGGTCGTAAAACCGCTGACCGCCAAGCGGTGAAAAACTGTCGAAGTCAATAGCGAGTAACAGGTTGGCATAATAATCCAGAATAGCCGTCAGATTGTTTTCCGACATGCTCTCGTTGTATATCAGCGGATCTCCCTCGCGATAGTCGAACTCTATTTTCTGATCGCGGAAATTGAACAATGTCGTGGTGTACGTGCTGTTATAGACCGGTCTCGACAACTGCACCTGCAGGTCTCCTTTCATCCTGTCGTCGGAATATTCCGCTATGGTGAAAAAGAGACGACATTCTATTTTCTCGTTGGGAGAAAAAGTGGCGTCACTGAACTTTGTCTCATTCATGTATGTGTTCAAAGCCTCCTTCAGAGTCTCGAACACATTCTTGTTCGTACCCTCGATCTGCTGGGAATTGACCTCGACCGTAGCGCGGAATTCCTGAGCCTGGGCGCCGAGACCACCGGCGGCGGCAATCAGAACCGCCGCGCACGTTTTCTTTATTGCATCAGCATTTGTCATAGTCCGTTATGGTCAGTTATCGCTCAAATCTGCCGTGGCGTCAGCTCCGCGCCTCTGCAGCAGCATTGCGTCCACTATATCGCGGGCCACCTCCCGCTTGCTCTTCAGCGGATACTCGGTCACACTGCCGCCACGACCGAAGATTGTGATTCGGTTTGTATCTGTACGAAATCCCGCACCATTGTCACGCAGAGAATTCATGACCACCATATCGAGGTTCTTTTTCTCAAGTTTATGGGCGGCATTCAAGCGTTCGTTGTCTGTTTCGAGAGCGAATCCGACGGTGGTCTGACGCGACCGTTTCGCCATGCCGCAACGGGCTGCGATGTCGGGATTGCGCACCATGCGGACAGTCATCTCTTCGGCATTCTCACGTTTGATTTTGGATTCGGCGGGTTCGGCGGGACGATAGTCGGCGACGGCGGCGGCGAAAACCGCCACATCGGCATCGGCAAAAGCTTTCTCAGCAGCCTCACACATTTCCACTGCGCTCTCCACGTCCACCCTGCGGATTGCAGGATTTTCGGTCGCGAGCGACACAGGGCCGGCCACAAGAATTACCTCGGCACCGCGTGCCGCACATTCTTCGGCAAGCGCAAAGCCCATCTTCCCGCTGGAGTAATTGCCTATGTACCGCACGGGATCCATACGCTCGCATGTCGGTCCTGCCGTTATCATCACCTTCATTCCCTCCATGTCGCGCGAACGGGAGAAATACTCCTTTATCCGACGCACTATCTCCTCGGGTTCCGCCATTCTCCCCTTGCCACTCAATCCACTGGCCAGTTCGCCGGAACCGGGCATGATGATTTCCACCCCGTCGCGCCGCAACTGTTCGATGTTTCTCTGTGTGGAGGGATGGGCCCACATATCGAGGTCCATGGCCGGAGCTGCCATAACATGCTCTTTCGCGGAAAGATATGTCGTCACCAACATATTGTCGGCCACACCGGTGGCCATCTTCGCCATAGTCGACGCAGTGGCGGGAGCCACCACCATCAGATCCGCCCAGAGTCCGAGTGACACATGACTGTGCCATTCGCCGGTGTTTGCTGTGAAAAAATCGCAGATCACCGGGTTCTGGCTCAGCGACGACAAGGTCACCGGAGTGATGAATTCCTTGCCGTTGGGGGTGATCACCACCTGCACCTCGGCTCCTTCCTTTACAAGAAGACGGAGGAGGAACACCGACTTGTAGGCCGCTATTCCTCCGCTGATTCCCAATATGATATGTTTTCCTTTCAACATAAGAGAAGTTCATTTGCGCCTTTCCGCCTGCATTTCGTAGAAAAGGCGGGTGGCGACATCCTTGCTGTTTTTAGGGAAATCTCCCTGCATCATCCAATGATAGAACGATGGTTCGCGACGAAATATTTCCTTCACGGGACGGTCCCTGTACTTGCCGAAATTGAATACAGGCTCATCCTTGTCGTTGAGTACGAACCGGGCTGCGAGATCCACATTTCTTCCTATCCTTGAAAACTCGGAAAGCGAGTCCACATCGTTCTTGAGCTCCGGATAGCGGTCGAGCTGTCCGAGAAGCACCTCGTATGTGGCCCGGGTATCCGCCACTGCTGAATGCGCGCCCTCGAGATTCTTGCCGCAGTAGAACTTATAGGCGGCTACCAGTGTGCGCTGCTCCATCTTGTGGAAAATATTCTGCACGTCAATGAAGCGGCGTCCGGCCACGTCGAAGCTGATTCCGGCGCGGGCAAACTCCTCGATAAGCATAGGAACGTCGAACTTGTTGCTGTTGTAGCCGGCAACATCACAACCCTCGAAAATGTCGGCCAGAGACTTCGCCACCTGACGGAACGTCGGGCAGTCGCGGACATCATCGTCAGTGATGTGATGCACCTTGGTACTCTCCTCCGGGATGTGCATCTCCGGATTGATACGGCGGCATTTCTCCTCTTCGGGGCGTCCGTCGGGATAGACCTTGATATAACTGAACTCCACTATCCTGTCACGCGTGACGTTGGTGCCGGTGGTTTCGAGATCGAAAAAAATGATGGGGCGTGTCAGATTGAGTTTCATATCACCTGCATTGGCATTTGAACGATAACTATATCCTCACCGTCGTTCTTTTCAGCCGGAGTATAAAGTCCGGGACGTGCCGGGTCGGACAGGAGCAGCCGGATGGAATCTTCCTTCAGGTTGCCGAGAATCTCCACCATGTACTGGCCGTTGAATCCTATGGTCATCACATTACCCTCGTAAGAGCACGTGACGCGCTCCTCGGCCGATGTGCTGTAGTCATAGTCCTGGGCCGATATTATCACCTCGTTGGGCTGGATATTGAGCACCACAAGCTTCGAACTTTTCGAAGAGAAGAGGTTGACGCGTCGCAGCGCACCCATGAGCGTCTCGCGGTCCACTTCGAGGTTGAAGGGATTGTTCTCGGGAATCACACGGCGGTAGTCGGGATAATTGCCGTGGATGAAGAGACAGGAAATGAAATATTCGCCGAATTCGAAGAGTCCGCTCTTGGAATCGAACGAGATACGGATGTCGACATCCTCACTCGTGATCAGCGAGCGGATAATGTTGGCCACCTTGGAGGGCATGACAAAATGCGCATCGAGACCGGGAGCCTTAGCTCGGTTCACGTAGCGCACAAGCTTGTGCGTGTCGGAGCTGACGAAAGTGATGTCCTCCTCATGGATATCCCAATAGATACCGGTCATGATCGGCCGCACTGTGTCGACGCTTACCGCGAAGCAGGTGTTGTCAAGCCCCTTCTTAACCATGTCGGCCGGTACGGTGAATTCCACCCTTTCTTCCGTGGACTGCGCCAGACGCGGATACTCATCGGCCGGCACTCCCATAAAGTTGAAATGTCCGTTAAGGAACCGGAGGTCAACCTCCTTGGTATCATCGTTGATGTAGAAAGTAAGAGGCTGGTTCGAAATCTCCTTGGTTATCTCAAGCAGACGCTTGGCCGGAATGGCGATAGCACCCTCTCCTTCCAGATCCGTGACAGGTACGTAGACGGTGAGCACATTTTCCGAGTCGGAACCGGTGATGCTCAAACGGTCGCCACCCACTGTGGAAAGCAGGAAATTGTCGAGTATGGAAAGAGCGTTTTTGCCGTTTATCACTTTGCTTGCAGCCTGAAGGCGCTGCTGGAAAATCTTTCCGTCAACGTTGAATTTCATCGTGTATAGCGTAATATTTTATTTCAGTAACTATTTAACTGCAAATATAACGATTTACGCGCAGATTTCAAAACGCGCAGACGTCATTTTTTAATGAGACAAAAAATCCGGGTTCACAAGACCCGGATTTTTTTTATATCATGACCACATTATGTCCCCAAAGGAACATTGCGGCTGTTCTGTTCAATGATGTTACTCGGCTGTCTCTTCTTCGCGGACAACCTCGAACTCCACTTCCTGAGCCACTTCCTTGTGGAAGCGGATTGTGGCGGTGTAAACACCGATCTCCTTTACAGGGTTCTTGACCTCGATGAACTTGCGGTCCACAACGTGGCCGAGTTTTTCAAGGGCATCAGCCACCTGGGCTGCGCCTACAGAACCGAACACAGTGCCGGTGGCGCTGGTCTTGGCGGGAATAGTGAGTTTTACGCCCTCGATAGCCGCGGCTGCAGCCTGAGCCTCCTCGAGAATCTTGGCGATCTTGTGGGCACGCTGTCTCTGATCCTCTGCAAGACGCTTGAGAGCGGAGTCAGATGCGATGACGGCAAGACCCTGCGGAATGAGGTAATTACGGCCATAGCCGCTCTTAACCTCCACTACATCATCCTTATAACCTAAGCTGGGAATATTTTCCTTGAGTATTACTTTCATTTCTTTCTGCTTTATGATGGTTAACGATGATTACTTCATGAGGTCAGTCACGTAGGGAAGAAGCGCCAGATGACGCGCACGCTTCACGGCCTGGGCCACACGGCGCTGGAATTTCAGCGAAGTACCGGTGATGCGGCGGGGAAGAATCTTGCCCTGCTCATTGAGGAACTTCTTGAGGAATTCGGGATCCTTGTAGTCGATGTACTTGATACCGCTGCGTTTGAAACGGCAGTATTTTTTCTTTTTCGTATCTACGGTGAGAGGAGTGAGATAACGGATTTCGTTGTTTGCTGCCATTTTATGCCTCCTTTACTTCTTCTGTGGCCTCGGCGGGAGCTTCGGCGGGTTTCTCTGCTGCTTTCTGTGCTCTCAGTTTTCTGCGCTTGTCAGCGTACTCCTTGGCATATTTGTCAAGGCGGAATGTGAGGAAGCGGATCACGCGCTCATCGCGGCGGAACGCTGTCTCGAGGCGCTTCACGATGGTGGGCTCGGCATCGAACTCTACCATGCAGTAGAAGCCTGTGGATTTCTTCTGGATCGGGTATGCCAGCTTGCGGAGACCCCAGAGCTCTTCGTTGACGATCTCTGCGTCGTTCTGCTTCAGCACATCCTTGAATTTCTCTACCGCTTCCTTCATCTGGTCATCAGACAAAACGGGAGTCAAAATGAAAACGGTCTCGTAATGATTCATAATGTGATTTATTGTAATTTTATTGATTCTCACAAAATTACGGACCAACCCGACGGCTGTCCGCTCTTTTGCGATGCAAAGTTAACTCTTTTTTCTCATTTTTCCAAATCCCCGCCACTCCACTTTCTTCCCTCAATGGCACCCTGTTCAGTGAAATTTATGCCCGTTATCTTGATTTAATCGCCCAATATCCTGATATTTTAGACATCATTTCGTTACGCGACATAGCCTCGTATCTTCTCATACCCCCGTATATCTCAGCAGGATCAGAAAAATATTGCTAAAAAATCCGGCGAATAAAACTTGTTTTATCCCGAAGTCATTTTTTCTGCCGAACTTTGCAAAGACATACTTTTGGCAAATGAAGCATCTGACTGCATTCATACTACCGTTTTCCGTTCAAATCCATGATTGTTAAGAAACGTAAGAGTCCGGCGGGATGTCGCGCAAGGCAACCCGCCGGACTCTTTTATTATCTGTCCGAGATTCTTGATCCAATATTTATCTGCTCCAAGAATCTCTATCGTAGCAAACCAATAATCAGAAAGTATAGTTGGAGAGCTGATCAGGAGTGAAATTGGCGATGAAGTCAGCATGCTTGGCCACCTCTGCCTGTCCATACTTCACGAACACTTCAAGCGAGCGGCGGAAATCGGCGCAACGGGTGGTATCCTCGAGCAGGAGATAACCCATCACGATGTAGCCGGCCATCTCGACAAGACGACGCGCCATGAAGTCAACATAGCCGGGGTCTCCAACACCGGTCACAGCTTCGACGGCAGCTGCATACTGCTGTGTCATAAACTCGAGAGTGCCCTTCGTTGCCTGATCTTCGGGAAGGCATTCCATAGAGCTATGCCCGTTGATCCATCCGAGGTAAGTACCGGTGGTGACGTGACGGATCGCCGCCACAACCTGCAACTGGGTCGTACCCTCATAGATGGAGGTGATGCGGGCGTCGCGATAGACACGCTCGCACGCGTAATCCTTCATGAAGCCGGAGCCGCCATGAATCTGGATGCAGTCGTAGGCATTCTGATTGGCGAATTCGGATGTCATACCCTTAGCCAGCGGGGTGAACGCGTCGGCGAGACGGCTGAACTCTTTCGCCTCCTTCTTCTCATCGACAGAAAGTTTGCGTTCTTTGGCGATATCGTCATAGATTTTGTACATATCCACAAACCGCGTGCAGGCATAAAGCAGCGCGCGCGACGCATCGAGTTTGGCCTTCATCACCGAGAGAATCTCGCCTACGGCGGGGAATTCTATGATGGCCTTGCCGAACTGCTTGCGGTCGCGGGCATAAGCCAGGGCCTCGCGGTAAGCGTTCTCGCTCAGACCCACGCTCTGTGCGGCTATGCCGAGACGCGCACCGTTCATAAGCGCCATCACATATTTGATAAGGCCCATGCGGCGGGAGCCGACAAGTTCAGCGGGCGCATCCTTGTAGACAAGCTCGCATGTGGGACTTCCCTTGATACCCATCTTGTTCTCGATGCGGCGGACAGTGACTCCGCCGTTGCGCTTGTCGTAGATGAACATGGAAAGTCCACGGCCATCCCTGGTACCCTCCTCCGAGCGGGCGAGCACCAGATGGATGTCGGAGTCGCCGTTGGTGATGAAACGCTTCACGCCGTTGAGCACCCAGGTGCCGTCGGGACGCTCGGTGGCCTTGAGCATCACGCTCTGAAGGTCGGATCCGGCATCCGGCTCGGTGAGGTCCATCGACATGGTCTCTCCGGCGCAGACACGCGGAATATATTTCTCCTTCTGCGCATCGTCGGCGAACTCATAGATAGTCTCCGCACAGTCCTGCAGACCCCAGAGATTCTCGAAGCCGGCGTCGGCGCGGCTCACTATGTCCGCTGCCATGATGTAGGGAGTGATCGGGAAGTTGAGACCTCCCAGACGGCGCGGCATAGCCATGCCCATGAGTCCGGCCTTGCGGCAGGCCTCGAGGTTACGCTTCGTTCCCTCGGCATAAATCACGCGGCCGTTCTCCACGCGCGGTCCCTCATGGTCCACATCCTCGGCATTGGCGGCGATGATGTCGCCGCAGATCTCGCCAACCACCTCGAGCACCTTGTCGTAGCTGTCCATGGCATCGGCAAAGTCGAGAGGAGCGTAATCATATTTGTCGGCGTCGGCGAAATCCCTCTCCTTGAGGGCCACTATCCGCTCCATCAGAGGATGGTTCAGATAATGTCTGAGCGCCGGATTGTCATTATAATAATTAGCCATTTTCAATCTTTGTTACTGCGGTGTCCCTGCCGGAACAGGCAACACGGCTCCGGGATTACGGAATCCCGATTATTTGGTGTTCTTTTTGTAATATTTGATGAGGCGGGGAACTACATCCTCCACATTGCCGGTGATCACATAGTCCGCTATCGCATTGATCGGGGCATCGGGGTCATTGTTGACCGAGATAATGATAGAGGAGTCCTGCATTCCGGCGATATGCTGGATCTGGCCGGATATACCGCAGGCAATGTAGAGCTTGGGACGCACGGTGAGACCGGTCTGGCCGATCTGGCGGTCATGGTCGGCCCATCCGGCGTCGACAGCCGCGCGGCTCCCCCCCCCCCCCCCCGCCGAGAACGTCGGCAAGCTGTTCGAGCAGCTGGAAATTCTCCTTGCTGCCCATACCGTAGCCTCCGGCCACCACTATGGGACTTCCCTTGAGATTGTGTTTCGCCTTCTCCACGTGGCGGTCTATCACCTCCACCACATAGTCCTCCGGGGAGGTGTAGTCATCGGCCTTGAGGTCGACGATCTTTCCGGTGTAGTTGGAATCCTTCACCTCCTTTTTCATCACACCCTCGCGCACGGTGGCCATCTGGGGTCGACACTCGGGATTGACGATAGTAGCCACAATGTTGCCGCCGAACGCCGGACGGATCTGGAGCAGAAGATCCTTGTATTCCTCACCGTTGCGCGCGTCGGTATGGTCGCCGATTTCGAGCGATGTGCAGTCCGCCGTCAGTCCGCTGTGAAGCGAAGAGGAGACGCGCGGTCCGAGATCTCGTCCTATCGAAGTCGCTCCCATGAACGCGATGCGCGGTTCCTTCTCCTTGAAGAGATTGATGAGCAGCGATGCGTGAGGGAGAGAGGTATAGGGATAGAGGCGCTTGTCCTCGAATTTGTATAGGGTATCAACTCCGAAGGGAAGGATCTGCTTTTCGATCTCCTTCAGATTGTCGCCTGCGACCACGGCCTCGAGTTTGATTCCGAGACGGTCGGCGAGCTGACGGCCCTTGGTGAGGAGTTCGAGGCTTACGTCTGCCACCTTTCCATCCTCATATTCGCAATATACTATAAGATTATGCTTGTCTGTTGCCATGATGTCTCAGATTATCAACCGATGGTATGGTTGGCTATTAATTCCTTGACGAGCTTTTCGATTTCCTCGTCATTGTTCTCCACGCGTCGGGCGTCCTTGGCGGCGAACACCACGTTCTCGATTCCCTTCACCTTGGTCGGCGAACCTGCGAGTCCGCACTGAGCGAGGTCGGCTTCCACAGTCTCCGCGCTCCACTCCCCTATCCGGAGATACGGACGCCTGGCGATGAGGTCCTGCATTGCCTCGTCGGAGGCAACTTCGGAAGGAACGGCGGCATATTTGTATTTCTGGAGATTCTTTGCATTGCGCGGACGGCATTCGGCAGCTGAACCGTTTACCGTCACCACAAGAGGCATAGGCGCCTTGACGGTCTCCACGCCGCTCTCGATGCGGCGGCGTATCAGTACCTCTCCGTTTTCAGCCTTGATGATTTCCTCGGCATAAGTCACCTGCGGCAGACCGAGCTTCTCGGCCACCTGGGGTCCGACCTGGGCGGTGTCACCGTCAATGGCCTGGCGGCCGCCGATAATCAGATCATAATCGCCGATTTTCCGTACGGCGGCGCTAAGGGCATAGGAAGTGGCGAGCGTGTCGCTGCCGGCAAATGCGCGGTCCGAGAGCACAACGCCGTCATCGGCACCGCGGTAAAGGCCCTCACGCACGATTTCGGCGGCGCGGGCCGGTCCCATAGTGAGCAATGTCACCTTCGTACCCGGATACATCTCCTTGAGCCGGAGAGCCTGCTCCAGCGCATTGAGGTCCTCGGGATTGAATATGGCCGGAAGCACGGCACGGTTGATTGTGCCGTCGGCTTTCATAGCATCCTTGCCGACATTGCGAGTGTCAGGCACCTGCTTGGCCAATACAATGATATTAAGACTCATATCTATTTAGTTTGTTTGAAATATTTTCCGATATATCCTGCTGCCCCTGCTCCATATTCAGTCGGGATTCAGTCGGGGCATATTTTGCGCAAAGTTAACAAAAATTTCTCGAAAACCTTTAATTTGTGCAAAAAAAGAGAGAAAAGCCCTGTCTCAACCCGTAATCTTTGTGGAAATAGCACCTACGTCAATAAAATATGGATGTAATCGGGCCCTTTATTTGCAGTGTCGCTGAAATTCATTATTTTTGCAGATTATCTGACAATAGAAAATGAAAAGACTCAATATCTTCACAATATCAGCGGCATTGCTTGGTTTGTTGTCATTTCAGTCGGAGGCCCAGACTGTGGCCGACGAATTGCTCGACAAGGGCCGGAAAGCATACATGGACTATGACTTCGACGGGGCTTCGGAGCACTATGCCAACGCTCGCAAGAAAGCCGGCAAAAAAGCATCGGTGGAATTCCTCGAGACTCTTGACCTGTACAACAGACAGCTGACCATGGCCGAGAACTTTCTTGAACGCGTCGAAAAAATCGAGATAATAGACAGCATAACCGTCCCCAAGAAGACGTTTTTCAAGAACTATCTCCTGCCTCCCTCCTCAGGATATCTCGGAGACGGCGCGATGCTTCCCAATGGTGCGGATGCCGATGAAGTGGACTATGTGTTCACCAATGAAGGGGGAGATTACAAACTGTGGGCGCAACCTGATTCATCGGGTGTCTTCCGCCTGATGGAAGCCATACGTCTCACCGACGGCAGCTGGAATCCACCGGCGCACCTCGACGATGAACTTTCCGAAGGCGGGGATGCAGTCTACCCCTTCATGATGGCGGACGGAGTGACGCTTTACTATGCCGACAACGGAGACAATTCCATGGGAGGATATGATATAATGGTGGCCACACGCGATGCCGCCGACGGAGAATTCCTTCAGCCCCAGAATCTCGGTATGCCTTATAACTCTCCATTCGACGACTATCTGCTCGCGGTCGATGAACTCAACGGTGTCGGCTGGTGGGCCACTGACCGCAAACAACTCGGCGATTCGCTGACGGTGTTCCTTTTCAAAGTGAACGACCTGCGCAGGAACTATTCGCCCGAGGATGAAAACCTCACCGCTTTCGCCCGCGTCGACGACATTATCCTCACTCAGGATCCCGACAGCAATTTCGACAGCCTTCTCGAAGAGATAAAGAAAATCAATCCCGCGGTTCCTGCCGAAAGGAACATCGATTTCATATTCCCGATGAGAAACGGGAAAATATACTACGAATACAGCGATTTCAAAAACGCCGGAGCACGTGCCATGATGAAGAAGTATATGGCGGCAAAGAAGAATCTCGATGAAAAATTAGCCAATCTATCCGACCTCCGCAGGGAGTATTACGACACTCCTGTGGAAGCTACCGGCACCAAGATCAGACGTCTGGAAGCCGACACAGAACGCGATCGCGTGAATGTGGACAAACTCCGCTCGGAGGTCTACCGCGCCGAGGTGCAGTGACAACTTTCGACAGGTCAGGGTTGCGACAAAAAAGATTCGACAAAAAATACCGATATGATATCCTTTACAATTGCTCTCGCAGTGCTTATCGCAGGGTATTTCACCTACGGCAAATTTGTTTCCAGAGTATTCGGTCAGGATCCCGCACGGATAACTCCGGTACATACCCGTGCCGATGGCGTTGACTTTGTACCGCTGCCGACATGGAAGATTTTCCTCATCCAGTTCCTCAACATCGCCGGACTCGGCCCGATCTTCGGAGCTATAATGGGAGTGATGTACGGTCCGGCCGCATTTCTGTGGATTGTGTTCGGCACCATTTTCGCAGGTGCGGTCCACGACTATCTGTCCGGGATGCTCTCGCTCCGAAACGGCGGCGCGTCACTGCCGGAGATTGTCGGTGCCGAACTCGGGTCGAAAATAAAGACTGTGATGCGCGTGTTCGCCCTGTTGCTGATGATTCTTGTGGGCGCGGTTTTCGTCTACAATCCCGCCGACCTGCTGGCAATGCTCACTCCGAACAGTCTCGACAAGATGTTCTGGATCGTAGTGATTTTCGCCTACTATATGCTCGCCACCCTTCTCCCTATCGACAAACTTATCGGCAAACTCTACCCATTGTTCGGAATAGCCCTGCTCTTCATGGCTTTGGGAATAATGACCATGCTCTACGTGCACGCGCCGCAGATGCCGGAAATGTGGGAGGGATTCTATAACCACAAGGCAGATCCCAAGGCCAACCCGATATTTCCGATGATGTTCGTGTCGATAGCATGCGGAGCCATTTCCGGATTCCACGCGACACAGTCGCCGATGATGGCCCGTTGCCTGAAAAACGAGAAATACGCTCGTCCAGTCTTCTACGGCGCTATGGTCACCGAAGGCATCGTGGCCCTGATCTGGGCCGCGGCCGCCATCGCCTTCACCGGAGGCTACAGCCAGCTTCAGGATGCCCTCGGCAGCGGCAGTCCTGCCATTCTCGTGAATGACATCTCGAAAGGATGGCTCGGCGCATTCGGCGGTATTCTCGCCATACTCGGAGTGATTGCCGCTCCCATCACGTCGGGCGACACAGCCCTCCGCTCGGCGCGCCTTATCGCCGCTGACTTCATGGGAATGGAACAGAAGACCATCGTCAGACGTCTGATGATATCCGTGCCGATTTTTCTCCTTTGTTTCGTGATAATGCTCATGCCCTACGACGCACTCTGGCGCTACTTCGCATGGTGCAATCAGGTGCTGTCGGTTTTCACGCTCTGGACAGTGACCGTATGGCTGGCCCGCAACCGCAAGCTGTACATGATCACATTGCTGCCTGCAATGTTCATGACATGCGTCACCGTGACATACATATTCTTCGCTCCCGAGGGATTCGGCGCGCTGACAGAAACTCTGTCCGGCTACAGGTTCAGCTACGGACTTTCGCTTGGAGCGGGTATATGCGTCACAACACTGCTCACATGGCTTTTCGCCCGTCGGCTCGCGGACATGAAAACCACCGATCCATCCCTCGCACACGAATGATACCTGACAGAAGATGACACCGCAACAGCTTTACAGTCTCATCAAAGAGACCACGAATTACAACCTTCACTCACATACCGAGTTCTGCGACGGGCACGCCCCGATCGCAAAAATGGCAGACACAGCCGCAGAGGCCGGCATGAGCGTATGGGCCGCCACGCCGCATTCTCCTGTCTGCCTGGAATCCCAATGCAACATGTCGGAGAAGAGTGTTCCGGAATTTCTGTCGCAGTGCGATTCCGCAAGAGAGAGACATGCCGGAAACATGAGATTCCTGACATCCATGGAGATTGATTTTGTAAGCCGGGATTTCGGTCCGCACATCGATTATTTCCAAAGGCTGCCGCTTGACTTCCGGCTCGGCTCGGTGCATTTCGTACCGACACAGGACGGTGTATGGCTTGACTGCGACGGAAGATTCGAGCGGTTCGCAGGATATCTTCGCGACGGCTTCAGGGGAGATCTGCGATATGTGGTGGAAAAGTATTTCGAGCAGGTGCTCACAATGCTCGAGCTCGGCGGCATAGATATGCTCGGCCACTTTGACAAAATAATAGGGAACGCCGCCCTCGCCGACCCCTCGATCGAGACGCAGAAATGGTATGAAGCGCTTGTCGACGATGTGGTGTCGCATGCCGCGGCATCCGGTGTAGTTGTAGAAATCAACACGAAGGCCATACTTGACAAGGGAAGGTTCTTTCCGGACCGCCGCTGGTGGGATAAACTGAAGAGCGCTGGAGTACCCGTTGCGATAAACTCCGACGCTCATTATCCTGACAAGGTCAATCTCGGCCGCGCCGAGGCTCTCTCCCTTTGGGAAGAATCCTGAGCGGAGTCGTACTGTCCCTGCGGGAACGGCATCAGTCGCCGCCCGTTCTTTTTACCTTGATTTGCAGGCCGCGCAGTCTGTCGCGGCACAGTTCCTTAAGTTCCTCGCTACGTTCACTGCGCTCTATGAGATCTGCCTCGTCATTCTTCGGCACTTTGGGAAGCGTGACATGCAGCAATGCCCATCCCGCGATTCCGGAGATAAGCGAACCGGCCAGAATGCCGAGTTTCGCTTCATTGAGCAGCAGCGAGGTCACCGGGTCGCCGCCAAACGACAGATTGGCGATGAACAGCGAGACCGTGAATCCTATTCCTGCAAGTACCGACACCGAGGCCAGACTTGCCCACGAGGTACCTTCGGGCATACGTGCGATCTTGAGTCTGATGGCAGCCCACGACATGAGGAATATACCGAGAAACTTACCGGCCACAAGACCGAGGATAATAGCCAGACTGACTCCGCTGACCACCATGCCCGGGGTCATGTCGCCGAAGAAAATCCCGGCATTGGCAAAGGCGAAGAGAGGAATAATCAGATAGTTCACGAGCGGATGCAGTGTATCCTCCATATCCTGAAGCGGAGAAATAACTTTGTCTGATGCAGTCTCGATCTCTTTCAGCCAGTTCATCTGATCCTTGTCCAGAATGGTTCGGGAGTTGAGCTGTTCGTCATCATCGTTTGCAAAATATGATATGTTTTTCCTGATGGTCTTCACATATCTCTTGGGCGCGAACACCGGCTTCGCAGGGACAGTGAACGCCACTATCACGCCGGCGATCGTGGGATGTATTCCGGACTGCAGGAAAAAGAACCACACGAATATTCCGATTCCTGCATAGAAAAGTTTAGACTGGATTCCCAGCCACCCCCCTGCAAGCAGCATGAAGATGCATCCGGCCGCCCAGAGAATCGACGTGACATCTATCTGCTGGCTATAGAAAATGGCGATCACAAGTATACCGCCTATATCGTCGACAACCGCGAGTGTGGTGATGAATATTTTCAGCCCGACAGGCACCCGGCGCCCGAGCATGGCAAGGATACCGAGCGTGAAAGCGATGTCGGTGGCCATCGGTATCGCCGCGCCGCCGGCATAGTCGGTGCCACGCGAACAGAGCCAGTAGATGAGCACGGGCATACCCATGCCTCCTATGGCCGCGATGATGGGAAGAATCGCGTTCTTTATAGAGGAAAGCTCTCCCACAAGAATCTCGCGCTTTATCTCAAGACCCACCGAGAAAAAGAATATCGCCATCAGCGCGTCGTTGATGAACTCCATCACCGACATCGGGCGACCGTGATGGCTGAAGAGGTTGAAGTTTCCGATGCGCAATTCTATCTCATTCAGCCAAAGGCTGTTGTAAAACTCCGTAAATGGAGGAATGTTCACTATTACCAAAGCAAGCAAAGTGGCGACAATCAATACGTTGCCGCCATTTGCATAGTTTTTCAGCGTCTTTTGCGCTGTAAAGAATACGGATGCCATGTTGTGTGTGTGTTGCAGGATTTCATGCCTTCAGTAGTTTGAATCCTGAAGTTTATATTTCAGTGGATCAGGCCGGATTGGGATTGTTTCGGCCGTCAAGAAGCTCGAAAAGCTGTTCGGCCGCGGCCTTGGTCTTCACCTTGTCGATCTTGTCGGTGACAGTGCCGTCATGGTCGCAGATGAATGTGGTCCGCAGAATGCCGAGATATTCTCTGCCGGCCATTTTCTTTACGGCCCAGACTCCGGCTTTCTCGCATAACCGCACATCCGTATCGGCCACGAGCGGGAACGGAAGACACTGCTTCTCGGCAAATTTCCGGTGGCTTGCCTCCGAATCCTTGCTTACACCGATGATCTGATAACCCATATCGAGAAAAGTCCGGTAATTGTCACGCAGACTCACTGCCTCAAGGGTACACCCCGAAGTGTTGTCCTTGGGATAAAAATATATGATGAACTTTTTATCCGGAAAATCCGAAAGTCGCACATCTTTGCCCTCGGCATCCACACCGAGAAGATCAGGAAATTTATCACCTATGTTCATAATCCTTAATTTGTTTACTCCTCCCCTCTACAGTTGTGGGGAAATTGCAGAAAGAAAGATTTTATTATAAAAACATTCGCGCCGCCCAAGGGTTCATCCTATAGCGGCGCGGTTTGTGTCAATCGAGTTTGAGGACGGCGAGGAATGCTTTCTGCGGCACCTCCACCGATCCTATCTGCTTCATTCGCTTCTTGCCGGCCTTCTGTTTTTCGAGCAACTTCCTTTTTCTGGAAATATCGCCGCCGTAACATTTGGCGGTGACGTCCTTACGGACTGCCTTCACAGTCTCTCGGGCTATTATCTTAGCGCCGATCGCGGCCTGGATGGCTATGTCGAACTGCTGACGCGGAATCAGTTCCTTGAGTTTCTCGCACATGCGTCGGCCGAATCTCACGGAGTTTGCCTCATGCGTCAGTGTCGAGAGCGCATCTACACTTTCTCCGTTTAGGAGGATATCAAGTCTGACAAGCTTTGACTCGCGGAAATCATGGATATGGTAGTCGAACGACGCATACCCTTTCGATATGCTTTTAAGTTTGTCATAGAAATCAATCACAATTTCTCCGAGCGGCATATCGAACGTAAGCTCCATCCGGTTACCGGAGATGTACTCCTGTTTCACCAGTTCGCCCCGTTTGCCGAGACATAGGGTCATGATCGGCCCTATGTAATCGGCCTGGGTTATTATGGTTGCCCGGATATACGGTTCCTCGATGTGGTCTATCAGCGTAGGCTCCGGAAGGCCGGAAGGATTGTGCACCTCTGTCTTGTTTCCCTTCTTGTCGTAAACGTTGTAGGAGACATTGGGCACGGTAGTGATCACGTCCATATCGAATTCGCGGCCGAGGCGCTCCTGGATTATCTCCATGTGCAGCAGGCCGAGGAAGCCGCAACGGAAACCGAAGCCGAGGGCTGCCGACGATTCAGGCTGGAACGTGAGCGAGGCATCGTTCAGCTGCAGTTTCTCAAGCGATGCACGGAGATTTTCGAAATCCTCCGTCTCAATGGGATAGACGCCGGCGAACACCATCGGCTTCACTTCCTCGAATCCCGCAATGGCAGACTCGCAGGGTCTGCTGACATGGGTGATGGTATCGCCCACCTTCACTTCCTTCGATGTCTTTATACCGGAGATGATGTATCCCACGTTTCCGGCCGACAGGTCCTTGCGGGGAGACATTCCGAGCTTGAGCACTCCTATCTCGTCGGCATGGTATTCCTTGCCGGTGGCGACAAACTTTACGAAATCGTCCGTACGGATCGTACCGTTGACAATTTTGAAATAGGCTATGATTCCCCGGAACGGATTGAACACGGAGTCGAAGATCAGAGCCTGTAGCGGAGCTTCGGGATCTCCTTTGGGCGCCGGGATACGACGGATGATCGCCTCGAGAATATCATCGACCCCCATACCTGTCTTGCCGCTGGCGCGGATCACCTCCGAGCGGTCGCAACCGAGCAGATCCACAATCTGGTCCTCCACCTCGTCGGGCTTCGCGCTGTCCAGATCGCACTTGTTGAGCACCGGGATAATCTCCAGGTCATTTTCTATGGCCATGTACAGGTTGGAGATGGTCTGGGCCTGAATGCCCTGCGAAGCATCAACGATGAGGAGGGCACCCTCGCACGCGGCAATGGAGCGCGACACCTCGTATGAGAAGTCCACGTGTCCCGGAGTGTCGATAAGGTTGAGAATATATCGTTCGCCGTCGAGAGTCCATTCCATCTGGATCGCATGGCTCTTGATGGTGATGCCGCGCTCGCGCTCAAGATCCATGTCGTCGAGCACCTGGGCCTCCATATCCTTAGCGTCTACGGTATTGGTGCGCTCAAGCAACCGGTCGGCAAGTGTCGACTTCCCATGGTCGATATGCGCTATGATGCAGAAATTGCGTATATGATTCATCAATTGTCAAGTGAATAGTCCGAATATTTTACAAAATTACAAAAAAAATGTCATTCACCGAAATAAGTAACGCCAAACCATTCTTTCCCCGACATAAAACCGACAAAAAACAGACCCCTGCTTTTTTTGGCAGAGGTCCTGGTGAAAAAGTACATATTATGACAGGAACATATTTATAAAGAGAATGGTGAATCGAAGTCGGCGAGAACGGGGTGCCTGAGGTCCTTGTCTGAGAGGAGGGCCTCCGCAGGGTCTATCTGCCAGTCGATGCCGAGGGAGGTGTCACGTATGGAAATTCCTCCGTCGGCCTGCGGAGCATAGTAGTTATCACATTTGTACTGGAACACAGCCACATCGCTAAGCACTGCGAATCCGTGTGCAAAACCGCGGGGAATGAAGAACTGACGATGGTTTTCCTCGCTGAGTTCCACGGCGACATGCCGTCCGTATGTAGGCGACCCCCTGCGGATGTCTACAGCCACATCGAGCACACGGCCCCTGACGCAGCGCACAAGTTTCGCCTGCGCGTATGGAGGACACTGGAAATGAAGTCCCCGCATCACGCCTCGTGTGGAGCAGGATTCATTGTCCTGCACGAAATCCACCGGCGTAACCTCGCGGTCGAACACCTCCTTGTTGTAGCTCTCGAAAAAATAGCCTCTCGAATCGGGAAATATGCGGGGCTCTATAATAACAACCCCTTCAATGTCGGTCTTGATAACGTTCATGTCTCATAGATTTGGTTCGTGGGTGCGGTCGATCTCTTCAATCACTTTCATCAGATACTGCCCATAGCCGTTCTTTATCATCGGACGGGCCACCTCCTCCATCTTCTCGCGGGAAATCCATCCCTGACGGTAGGAGATTCCTTCGAGACATGCAATCTTGAGTCCCTGACGCTTCTCGAGCACCTCCACATAGATCGACGCCTCGGCGAGCGAATCGTGCGTGCCGGTATCAAGCCATGCGAAACCACGCGGCAGAGCCTGCACTTTCAGTGTGCCGCGACGGAGATACTCCTGATTGACCGAGGTGATTTCAAGTTCGCCGCGAGCCGAAGGCCTGATGTTTTCAGCCACTTCCACCACACTATTGGGATAAAAGTAAAGACCCACCACAGCATAATTCGACTTTGGATGCTTCGGCTTCTCCTCGATAGAGAGACAGTTTCCGTCGCGGTCGAACTCCGCCACACCGTAACGCTCCGGGTCGTCTACCCAATAACCGAACACTGTGGCCTCTCCATTCTTTTCGGCGGACTGTACCGAATCGCGAAGCACCTTAGAGAAACCTGCGCCATGGAAAATATTGTCACCAAGCACAAGACATACGGAATCGTCGCCGATAAACTCCTTGCCGATTATGAAGGCCTGCGCAAGGCCGTCGGGCGAAGGCTGCTCCGCGTAGGAGAAGCGCACGCCGAAATCCGAGCCGTCGCCAAGAAGCCGCTTGAAAGCGGACAGATCGGAAGGGGTGGAGATAATGAGTATGTCACGGATACCGGCCAGCATCAGGACCGAAATCGGATAGTACACCATCGGTTTGTCGTAGATGGGAAGCAACTGCTTGCTCACACCCTTCGTGATCGGGTACAATCTGGTGCCGGAGCCTCCGGCGAGAACTATTCCTTTCATAATCAATAATTAAGATGCAGATTCAGACACAATACACAATTCTTGTCACAGACTATATGAATCTGATATAATCCTGCGACACTTCCACAGCCGATGAAATCATGCCGGGAAGCTCCACAATAAGCCTCTTTTTACGCATACCTTTTACTGACAGCAGGTTTCCCTTGTATCCGCAAAGCGGTCCGCCGGAAATTTCCACCCGCCGTCCCACCATTCCCGCCGTAATTTCTCCGGGAGCGAAATACTTCGGGTCGGAGGTACTTGCCGAAGCATGGATGAACCGCTCCATTTCCGGAGTGCCTACGGTCATGGCCTCGCAGTACTTACCTCCGCGAACATAGCGGTATTGCAGCGTGCCGGTTCTATTCACCACCGGATCAAGCAGCTCGCGCTCCGAATTAACGAACAGCAAGTCGTGGACCACCGGAACGAGCACCCTCTCCCGGCGGCTATGTCGCTGACGGATCTTCCACACCATCGGAGTGAAAATCTCGAACCCCTCCTCGGAAAGCATCTTGTAGGCAGGTCGCAACGCATTGGGGCGCGTAAGGTCGCGCATCACAAACCAAGTCATCGAAAATACTTATTTAAAACCATCACCGCCCCGCACCAGAATGCAGGAGGGGGTCTGAACGCCTCCTGAGAGACATCAGCGCCGCAAAATTAGCAATTTATATCAAGGATTGCAAAAAAAATTATTAACTTTGCGAGACCGCAACGCGCGGAAAAGTTAAAAACGAAACAAAAAATCATTGAAAAAACGAGATATGACAACAAAACCCTTTCATTATCAGGAAATGTTCCCGCTCGGAGCTGACACCACCGAGTATCAGCTCCTCACCAAAGAGGGCGTGAAAACCGAGAACTGGAACGGCCACGAGATGCTTGTGGTCGCCCCCGAGGCCCTTACCCTTCTGGCCAATGTATGTTCCCACAACTGCTCGTTCATGCTGCGCCGCGAGCATAACGAGATGGTGGCCAAGATTCTCCATGACCCCGAAGCGTCGGAGAACGACAAGTTTGTGGCTCTCACCATGCTCCGCAATGCCGAGGTTTCCGCCAAGGGCGTGCTCCCCTTCTGTCAGGACACCGGCACATCGATATGTGCCGCCTACAAAGGCCAGCAGGTATGGACAGGCTGCGATGACGAAGAGAAAATTTCCGAAGGCGTCTACAAGACCTACACCGAGAACAATCTCCGCTACTCGCAGAACGCGCCTCTCAACATGTACGACGAGGTGAACACCGGCTGCAATCTCCCCGCACAGATTGAAATCCACGCCACCGAAGGCGCAGAATACAACTTCCTGTTCGTGGCAAAGGGTGGCGGCTCGGCCAACAAGACATATCTTTATCAGGAAACCAAAGCTATCCTCAACAGGAAGACACTCGTGCCTTTCCTCATCGAGAAGATGAAGACCCTCGGCACGGCCGCCTGTCCTCCCTACCACATCGCGTTCGTGATCGGAGGCACTTCTGCCGAAGCCAACCTTGCCGCAGTGAAGAAAGCCTCCGTAAAATATTATGACAACCTTCCCACACAGGGAAATGAGTATGGACATGCCTTCCGTGACATCGAACTCGAGAAAGAACTTCTCGAGGCAGCCCATTGCCTGGGTCTCGGCGCACAGTTCGGCGGCAAGTATTTCGCTCACGACATCCGCGTGATCCGCATGCCTCGCCACGGCGCAAGCTGCCCCGTGGGTATGGGAGTGAGCTGCTCGGCCGACCGCAACATCAAGGCGAAGATCAACCGCGACGGTATATGGATCGAAAAACTCGACGAGTTCCCCGGCGAACTGATTCCCGAAGAGTTGCGTCACGCCGGCGAAGGCGAGGTTGTGAATATCGATCTCAACCGTCCCATGCCCGAGATTCTCGCCGAACTCGACAAATATCCCGTATCGACCCGTCTGGCACTTAAGGGCACCATCATCGTCGGCCGCGACATCGCACACGCAAAGATCAAAGAGCGTCTCGACGCCGGCGAACCTATGCCTCAGTATCTGAAAGACCACCCCATCTACTATGCGGGACCTGCCAAGAAACCGGAAGGAATGGCATCCGGCTCATTCGGCCCGACAACTGCAGGACGCATGGACTCGTACGTCGACCAGTTCCAGGCAGCCGGTGGCAGCATGATAATGATCGCCAAGGGAAACCGTTCGCAGCAAGTGACCGACGCATGCAAGAAACATGGCGGTTTCTACCTCGGCTCTATCGGCGGTCCGGCCGCCATCCTCGCGCAGAACTCCATCAAAAATGTCGAACTGCTCGAATATCCGGAACTCGGCATGGAGGCGATCTGGAAAATCGAGGTGGAGGACTTCCCCGCATTCATCCTCGTTGACAACAAAGGCAACGATTTCTTCAAGCAGATCAAGCCCCGCTGCCCATTGTGCAACGACTGACGCAAAACAATATAATAAAACAATATAATTAAAAAATCATGAAAAAAATAAAATATTGGGCTATAGCCCTTGCGGCTGTCGCTCTTCCACTCGGATTCGCGTCGTGCGGAGGAGACGATGATGAAAACGAACTCTGGAAAGGCGAACTTCCGAATCCAGAATTCGAGTCGGACGCCGTCATGTTCAACGTCAACAACAATTCCGACATCGAGAGCATAGAACTCACGGCAAGCGGAAACTATATCATAATGCCTTCCAGCAATGCTGCATATCAGCCGCAGATGGCTCCCGCACGCAGCGAAGTCACCAGCAGGTTCTTCAGCAAACGCTCCGCAACACGTTCTTATGAAGAATATGGTGTGTTCGGAGAGTACAGGAAGATAAAGGACGGTGTCTATGACCTGATAGGATACGGCACACTCACCATCGAAAGCGACAGCAAGGTCAATCTTGTCCTCGACAACGGACAGGATCTGAATCTTGACGTCACCCGAGAGAAAGAGATGCCCTCCAGCTCCCTCAACGACCGGCTCTGCCGCACATGGTACATTACCGGCGTAAAATTCAAGGTATATGACAGGAAGGACAACGTTCTCTTTGAAAAAGAACTATCTGACGTCACTATCAAGGAGGACTTCGTGGAATACATCGTCATGTCGAAAGCCTCCACATATATCAGTGTCGACTGGGACGGCGACATCGACGGTTACGGCAGGTGGAAATGGGACGACGAAGACCTTCAGGTGTTCCGGTACTCTTTCATTGACGACCCCGATGACACGGGACTTGTCAAAGTCTCTTTCGATGGAGACAAATGCCAGTTCATCGAAACTTATTACGACGATGAATGGGGCGAATATGAAGATGAGCTGGTAAGGGTCGAAGCAACTATATCAGCCCGGTCCAAATAACCGCATTCACTACCATAAGGTAAACGGCAGGAAGGATACCCTTTCCTGCCGTTTCTGTTTTCAGCTGTTTTTATAGCGGTTCACGTTGCGCATGTCGGCGGAATGATGTAATTTTGTAGGGATGAACTATTCATTTTTTCTGGCCCGTCGCATCGGGCTGTCGGAGGGAGGCCGCAAAAGCAGCCCGGCTGTAAAGGTGGCAGTCACCGCCGTGGCTCTCGCGGTGGCCGTGATGCTCGCCTCCGTGTCGATAGTGCTCGGTTTCAAAAGGGAAATCCGCGATAAGGTTATCGGCTTCAACTCCCATATATCCATATATGCCGTTCCGGCCGGCGAGACCGATACAAATCTGCTGACACTCACCCCGACACTCAGCGGGATACTTGACGACATGGAATTTGTCACCGACTACAGTCTGGAGGCATCGATTCCGGCAATTCTGAAGACTAAAACCGACTTCAAGGGAGTGTACATGCGCAGCCTCGGCGGAGAGAGCATCAGGAAGTTTCTGTCGGAAAATCTCGAAGAGGGCACGATTCCGGACTACACCGATGAGAAGGAGATACAGAAGGCAGTCATTTCGAGAATCGCAGCCAACCAGCTAAGACTGAAGACGGGAGACAGAATCGACACTTACTTCATTTCCGACGATGTAAGGGTACGACGCCTTGAAATAGCAGGAATCTTCAACTCCCATTTCGACACCTACGACGGCATCTATATCTACGGCGCCCTGCCGCTCATACAGCAGCTCGGAGGCATCGGGGAAAAGCAGGGAACGAGTCTGATGATACATACCGATGACTTCAACCGTGTAGGCGAATATTCCGACGAGATCCGCGCCACCCTGAATAAAGCGCTGGCCGAAGGACTCATTTACCGGCACTACAAAGTGCAGGACGCCCTCACCCAGGGAGCAGGGTATTTCCAGTGGCTCTCGCTGCTCGACACGAACGTGATTGTCATTCTCCTGCTTATGACCGTAGTGGCCATAGCCACTCTTATCTCCGGAATGCTGATAATCATACTCGACAAAAAGCGTTTCATCGGAATAATCCGCTCGCTCGGGACGCCGGTGCGCAATGTCCGCAAGATATTCGTTTTCCTCGCCATGAAGGTGGCGCTTATCGGACTTCTCGCAGGCAACGCGCTGATGCTGTCGCTCCTTTGGGCGCAGCAACGATGGCATCTGCTGCGACTCGACCCCGACGCCTACTACATAGACTTTGTTCCGGTGGAGATGGCTCCCGGATGGTTCCTGATGCTCAACGCCGGCATCCTTGCAGTGATATACCTCTCCCTCATACTCCCCTCCATCTTCGCTGCCAAAATTTCCCCCGCCGAAACCATGCGGTATGAATAACACCTCCGCCGGAAACAGAAACACCGAAAGATACACGGAAAGATGCCGGGATTGCCTCGAGGTATTGATTTGACTGTTTCGGCTTTTTTTTGTAATTTTGTTGTTTATTGCGGACAGTGTGCGCCCATTTTCCGGGTCGCACACAATATTTGCATGAATATAAAATAATTAGGACCTCAGACATAAATGAATCCTCGCAGATTGTTATATATCCTTGTCGCGACGTTGCTGACATTGGCGGTCACCGACTCGCCGCAGATTTTCGCATCTTCTTCGGAAACGGAGGCTGCCGCATCATCCTCCGCACCCAGAAAGAAATCGAAAAGGAAATCCTCACGCAAAAGCTCCAGAAAGAAATCCAGTTACCGTTCGCGGAACAAGAAACGTACATCCACCCGTCGCAAGTCTTCCAGACCCGCGGCGAAGACCCCTAAAAAAGAGCAGCCTCAGAACGACTCGCTGACACTGCAGGTCAACAAAGCCCTGCTCGACTGGATTCCCGCCAACCTCAATCCCGGAGGGTTGCGCGTCAATTCCGTGAAGCCTGACAAGTCGAGGCGGTATGCCGTGGTGAACCTCAACGAACATTTCACCTATCTCCCCGTAACGCGGGAACTGATAGACTCCCTCTCCAGCCACGTGTCAAAAGCGCTCCCCGACTCCCTCGCAGGATTCCGGGTAGGACTGAACGTGGGCAACAAATCGCTTGCATATTACATCACCAAAGTCGACAAGCTCCCTCAGCAACACCGCACCAATCCGGCTTTTGTCACGGAACGCAACCCGATGGTCCGCCCCACAAAGGGAATGGACCACGACATCGTGGCCCTGTGGCACTCTCACGGCAGATATTACAAGCCTGGCAGCGGAGCCTGGATGTGGCAGCGTCCTCTCCTGTTCCAGACCGTCGAAGACACCTATACCATGGGTTACATACTTCCGTTCGTCACACCGATGGTGGAGAATGCCGGCGCCTACGTGATGCTGCCTCGCGAACGCGATACAAACCGCAACGAGGTAATAGTCGACAACGATACCAACGACGAAGGACGTATATATTCTCAACCCTACTACCGAGAGAAGTCCGGAGCAACACACTGGAGCACCGGCGAACTCGAAGGATTCATCTACGACCTGCCTGATTTCCGCGACACCGAGAACCCGTTTGAAAACGGCACATACCGGCAGACCACTACCCAGAAAGGAGGAACACCATCCGTAGCTGCGTGGTATGCCGACATTCCCGAGGATGGAGAATATGCTGTATATGTCAGCTACAAGACACTCCCCAACTCCACCGCAGACGCGCATTACACGGTGAATTACTCCGGAGGAAGCAAGGAATTCACCGTCAACCAGCAGATGGGCGGCGGAACATGGATATATCTCGGCACCTTCCCCCTTGAGTCAGGATACAGCGACACAGAGCCTATCGTGACGCTCACCAACGAGACCGATGGCACACCCGGAACCATTGTCACCGCTGACGCAGTGAAAATCGGCGGCGGAATGGGGAACATCGCCCGCTCCGCACGCCGCTCCGACATCTATTACGACCCCTCCACCCCGATCGAGCCTGACTGTGACGAAAGCGAGAACGCGGAAGAAGAGGACGGAGAGAGCGAGGAAGATGACACAGAATCGGCCGACGAAACCGTGGCGGAAAATGAAGACCAGTTCGACAATGCCGACGCCAAAGAAAACACTCCCGAAGAGAAGACCCCCGCGGCCAATCCGGCTGAGAAACGGGGACCGGCGCCGGTGTTCCGCACCTCCGGCTATCCCCGTTTTCTCGAAGGCGCCCGGTACTGGCTCCACTGGGCCGGTTTCCCCGAATATGTCTATTCTCCGTATCACGGATCGGATGACTATAAGGATGACTACACCAGCCGTGGAAACTGGGTCAACCATCTCGCCGGAGGATCGCGCGTGCTGCCCGGCCAGCGGGGACTTAACATACCGGTCGACGTGGCACTTGCCCTGCATTCCGACGCAGGCAAAAAGAGCGACGACTCATTCGTGGGCACCCTCGGCATATACTTCACCAACAACGGCGACTCATACCGCGACGCGACTCCGCGCATCAACTCGAGAATGCTCACCGACATCGTGATGCAGCAGATCACCAACGATATCCGCCGCCAGTTCGAACCACAGTGGGTGCGCCGCTCCATGTGGGACAAGTCATACGTCGAGGCACGTGTTCCGGAAGTGCCCACAACGCTTATAGAACTCATGAGCCACCAGAACTTCGCCGACATGCAGTACGGTCTCGATCCTGCTTTCCGGTTCACTGTGGGCCGCGCCATCTACAAGGGCCTCGCCCGGTTCCTTGCAGAGCGCAAGGACCGCCAGCTCGTGATACAGCCCTTACCTGTGAAGAATTTCGCCATACGACGCACCGGCAGACAGAAATACCGTCTCTCCTGGGAACCGACGCCAGACCGTCTTGAGCCCACAGCCGTCCCCACGAAATACATAATCATGGAGCGCACAGCCGACCTGCTCGGGTTCAACAAGATCGCGGAGACCACATCCACCCACTACGACCTTAAGGTAGCCGACGACGACATCCACTCCTTCCGTGTGATAGCCGCCAACGAGGGGGGAGTCTCGTTCCCCTCCGAGACACTCGCCATGCGCGACGTACCGAACGACAGCAAACCCGTCCTCATAGTTAACGGATTCTCAAGAGTCAGTGCCCCCGGACACTACTCGGCCGGAAATGAGGCCGGATTCAATTCCGACACCGATTTCGGAGTTCCATACATCAAGGACATATCCTTCACAGGCTACCAGACCGAATTCCGCCGCTCCGCGGGGGATGGTTTCGGCCGTTCCGGATCGAACTACGCCACCACCGTCATCGCCGGCAACACCTTCGACTATCCTTATGTCCACGGCGAAGCCATCGCCGACGCGGGACGCGGATTTGTCTCCGCATCGGCCGGAGCCGTAGAGAACGGAGATGTAAAACTTACTGACTACAATACAGTTGACCTTATCCTCGGCAAGCAGCGGCGCACAGTCACCGGCACCGGCAAGAGCGGAATCCGTTTCCATACCTTCCCGACAGCCCTGAAGAACGCGCTGCGCCAGTTCTCCGACAAAGGAGGCCACCTTATAGTGAGCGGCCAATACGTGGCGTCGAGCCTGACCGACATGCGCTCCGACGCCGAAGACCGCACATTCGCCGCAGAAATACTCGGAGTGACATCCACCGAGAGCGACCTCCGCAGATCGGGACGGGTGCGTCTCCCCTCGGGCAAAAACGCCGGATACTCCGCCACGCTCAACGACCGCCAGTACATCGTGGAGGCCCCCGACATACTTCAGCCTGCCGAAGGGGCCGACACCGAGACCATACTCACCTTCTCCGACACCGGCACCATCGCCGGCATACGCCATGACCGCGGCGGAAAACGTGGAGACGTAACCGTGCTCTCCATACCGCTCGAGAGCCTTCTCGACACAGCGGTCCGCTCGCAGCTCATGAAATCGCTCCTCCGACAGTGACAGACCGGCAACCCGGCCAAACCAGATAAATAACCGACATCCCTCCTCAGACAACCACAACGTGAAACTGATAAAATTCACCACCGTCAACGCCCTTCGCGAAGAGATATTCCGCACGCCTCTGGAGCAGTTTGTACTTCTCCAGATCGGCGACAGGGATGTGCGGCTTGACCCGCACGCGGTCCACCGGCTCACAGAAGTGGCCTCCGACATCGACGCCACCATAACATATTCCTACTATCGCGACCGTCTCCCCGACGGGACAACGCGTCTGCACCCCGTGATCGACTATCAGCCCGGCTCCATCCGCGATGATTTCGATTTCGGCCCCGTAGTACTCCTGAACGCCGCCGATGTGCTCGCCTCGACCGAGGATTTCACGGCCGAGGAGTCGGCCTATCTCGACGGCGGATGGTACGCGCTCCGGCTCCGGGTGACAATGGGACGCATGCTCGCAATGATTCCCGAACCCCTCTATACCGTGGAGCAGACCGACACACGGAAAAGCGGCGAAAAACAGCATGATTATGTACGCCCTGACAACCGCGCATATCAGATAGAGATGGAGAAGGTCTGCACCGAACATCTGCGTGACATCGACGCACTCGTGAGTCAGAACCGCGAGCAGGTGGACTACGACTCCGAGCCCTTTCCGGTGGAAGCATCCGTGATCATTCCCGTACGCAACCGGGCCCGCACCATAATGGATGCCGTCGACTCGGCACTGTCACAGGCAGCCCCTTTCGATTTCAACGTGATTGTGGTCGACAACGACTCTACCGACGGCACCCGCGAACTTCTCGAAAACGTGGCAGACCCACGGCTCATACTCATCAAAGCCGACAGTTCGGAAAACCTCGGCATAGGAGGCTGCTGGAACAAGGCGCTTCTCGACCCGCGCTGCGGGCGATTCGCCATCCAGCTCGACTCCGACGACCTCTACAACTCCACCGGCGTGATCGACAGGATTGTCTCCAAATTCCGCTCCGGGAACCATGCCATGGTGATCGGCAGCTACACGCTTGTCAACTTCGAGGGGGAGACCATTCCTCCGGGAGTGATAAGCCACAGCGAATGGACCGATGCAAACGGTCCCAACAACGCGCTGCGCATCAACGGCCTCGGCGCGCCCCGAGCCTTCTTTACCCCGGTGGCCCGACGCTTCCTCTTCCCAAACGTAAGCTATGGCGAGGACTATGCGATGGCCCTGCGTATATGCCGCGACTACTCCATAGGACGTATTTTCCAGCCGCTGTATCTGTGCCGGAGATGGGAGGGAAATTCCGATGCGGCACTCTCCATCGAAAAAACGAATGCCAACAACTCCTACAAGGACTGTCTGCGCTCCATAGAGCTGATGGCCAGGGTACGCCAGAACTATATGGAAAGCGGCAACGACCGCTATGGCTGGCAATTCCTCGGCTCGTTTCCCGGCAGCATCCTCGGCAACATCATCAGGGATGATGACGATGACTTCGATGACGACTTTGAAGACGATGACTATGACGGGGAAGATGACAACTGACAAATATGGCGCCATCCCGATGGTGACCCTCGAAGAGCTTGTTGAATCGCAACTCGAGGCGTGGCCCGACGCACGCCGCAACTATGCGGCTCTTCGCGAAACGGAACGCAGACGCATCCCCCTTGGCGATCTTGACACGGCCATTCAGCTCAACCCCGCGCGGATACGTTCCACCGGAGCTGCCGTCGACAAGGCTTCGGTGGAGGCACGTCCCTGCTTCCTCTGTGCCGCGAATCGCCCCGTGGAGCAGTTGTCCGCACAAGTAGCTCCCGAATGGGAACTTCTGGTCAACCCTTTCCCTATCCTGCCGATGCATTTCACCATCGTCTCCAAGACACATGAGCCGCAAGGATCGGTCCCACTCGACATGGCCACCATCGCCGAACGGCTTCCAGGCATGGCTGTGTTCTTCAACGGCGCACGCGCCGGAGCGTCCGCTCCCGACCATCTGCATCTGCAGGCAGTCCTCAGCGACGAGCTCCCTCTTCTTCGCCTTGCCGAAAAGAGACATGACCCCGATGCCGGCGGATTTCTCACCTCGGAACAACT
>OFGE01000209.1_pt1 | contig 67169 bp, 56 predicted proteins | sample 1521681 | NCBI WGS metagenome assembly OFGE01 (sample SAMEA3504093, study PRJEB24116) | mouse gut metagenome | biome: mouse gut; feature: mouse-associated habitat; material: faeces | place: Denmark | collected 2011 | reverse complement strand
AAGACAAATTAATAATGTTGTCAGCAATAATACAAAACAAAGGAAACTTGACAACAGCAGATAGTGAAACACTATTGAATTATATCGGTGGAAATGCTGATTTGACCAAATACTATTAATAAATTTCATAATAAAAAGTCCCAAATTTTGGGACTTTTTTGATAAGGTTGACAATATATTAATTACATATTACTGCCATAAATTTCAACATAACCATCGCCACCATCGCCACCTTGTGTTGCACCTTTGCTAGCTCCACCACCACCAGAACCTTTAGATCCGTTAAAACCATTTTGGAATACAACGCCACCGTCTCCACCTCTATGGAATACAGAAGCTCCACCACCTTTACCTGATAGGTTAGTACCAGCAGGACGGAAAATGAAATATTGCTTTCTAAAACCTAGGTCAACAGTGAAAGCATTTGATGCCTCTCCACCATTTGCGCCATCTTGTGAATAAATAAGTTCAAAATATGGTTTTGGATAATCTGTAGTAGCAATACTTCCCCCTTTACCTGGAGCAGTACTGCTACCAGCTGTACCTCCTTTGCATACAACTCCATCCATGTCAATTGGCCATGATGAAGCATATTTTAATGCAATAACTCCTGTATCATATCCAACACCATATTGATAATCAGGTGACTCATAATCAAAAGAGCCTCCACCTTTTCCTATAGTTACTATCATAGCAATGGTATCATTTTTATCTATTTTTGCCACAGCCATTCCACCAGAACCACCACCATAGCCAACGCTATTTTCATCTGATGCACCACCCATTCCGCCTGCACCACTAATAAATACATAAAAATACTTATATTTGCTTAATTTTGAGTTTGAATTATTAAATGAATACATTGTCATTGAGGGGTATTCATTTTTTTCAGAAATAGCTAGATAGTCAATTTTCTCCCAAATAACCATTTCGGCGTCAGCTTTTTGAGTTAGCGTAAAGCCAAGTAGTAGTGCAACAATCAAAATTAATGCCATAATTAAGCTTGCTACAGATTTTTTAAAAACATTTTGCTTCATAAATTTTTCCTCCCTTTTCTTTAATTTTAACATCCATAAAAATATCATTCAATATGCATATTGACTGTTATTTTTATAAAAGCTTTCTTAATTTGTCGAAATATGTCGAAAAATCCAAAAATTAAAATTCAAACAAAATCTTGAAATATTTAATAATTAGTGGCTGTATAACTTTAGCTATTTACAATTATGAAAAAGAATGTTATAATTTGAGTAGAAATAAAGTTCATCTAAGGAGATATTAAAAATGGATTGGGATAATATGAATGATAGTATTAATTCATTTATTGCTTATAGTTTTATAAATGACAAAATTCTTAATAATGATAGTGATCTAATAATCGCTAGTTCAGATAATGATGACGACGAAGAATAATTAAGGAGAAAACCATAGATTTTTGAAATTTTTTTATTTTTGTATGGCAAACGATAACGCATTGCCAAATGACAATATTAAAAAATTTAATAAAACAATTGATGATTTATAAAATAGTTGGTAAAATGTCATTGCTTAAATCAAGGTGCTAATAAGTATTTAAGCATGTGCATAAAGGAGGTGAGCCGTATGAAAACCTTAATTAAGGCTTTAATGCGACTTTGTCTAGCTTCTGAGTGGTATTGCTGGTACATCCTTTCTTCAAAAAATCACAGCAACCTTAATGGGTAGCTGTTTTTAATATTTAAGCAGACTTTTGTTGCAAATTTTGTTAATAAATTTGCTGTAAATCATTGTTTTTAATATTGTAATAAATTAATTTTAATATGTTAAACAATGTAAAAAGCCTTGATTTATAAGGCATCAAGATTCTTTTACAACATTGTTAGCTTTTAAAACAAAAAATGCTTGCTACTTAATTGTAACAAGCACGAAATGGCAGGGGAGACGCGATTCGAACACGCAACCAATGGTTTTGGAGACCACTACTCTACCGTTGAGCCACTCCCCTAAGTCTAATCCATTATATGATAAATTTCTGTCAATGTCAATTAAATTATTGCCATTTTGTAAAAAATTAAAATTTTATAAAAAAATTGCTTTAAAAGGTTGTTTTTTTTGTTAATATAGTTTACAATTTATGTTGAATAATTATGTTTTAATAAAAGAATATTGCACATTTGGAAGAAAATGTTTTATTATTTTTTTAATTATAACTATACTTAAATTTATATTGCTTTGAAGTTTTATGATTAATGTTATGTAAAATTAATCATTAATTTAATATAGCAATTTTGCAAATTGTAATTTGGATATTTATGTAAAAACGAATTATAAACTTTTATAAAATTTAAAAATAATTGAAATTTTGAGTGTAAAAAATGTTGTTCACTTTTTAAGGAAATAAATTGTTTGTTCAGCAGTGTGAGGAGATAATATGGAATACAACTATAAACTTGGCGTCATTGGCGCAGGAAATATGGCAAAAGCTATTGTTAATGGCATAGTTGACAGCAAATTGATAAGCACAGATAAAATTATTGCAACAGATCCATTTGCAGATTTGGGAATTGATGGTGTGAAGACATTAAAAGAGAATGTTAAGATTCTTAATGAGTGTGAATATGTTTTGCTTGCAGTTAAACCACAGATTTTTAATCAAATTGCTGAAGAAATTGGCTCTGAATGCAAAGCAAAACACATTATTTCAATTATGGCGGGAATAACTTATGATGCTATTAAAAAATATTTTGCGAATGCAAATGTGACAAGAGTTATGCCAAACACACCTTGTAAACTTAAAAAAGGTATGATTGCAATCCGAAAAAATGATGCTATCCCAGCGTGCGAAAAAGAATTTGTTCAAAGTATTTTTGACAGCATTGGAAAAACAATTTATCTTGAAGAAGAACTTTTTCATGCAGTGACAGCAGTAAGTGGCAGTGGACCAGCATATGTATATATGTTTATTGAAGGTATGATTGAAAGTGGCGTTAAAATGGGTATGACATATGAAGACGCTAAATGCTGTGTTTTGCAGACTTTTGCAGGCAGTGTTGGAATGGTTGAGCTTGCAAGTGAACCAATCGGGCAGTTGATTGATGCAGTTTGCTCAAAAGGTGGCACAACAATTCAAGCAGTTGAAAGTTTCAGACAAGACAAGTTGTATGACATTATTGATAGCGCAATGACAAAATGCAAAAACAGATCAGAGGAGCTTGGTAAGTGAAAGAAGTAGCAATTTACACTGATGGTGCGTGCAGTTACAATCCCGGTCCTGGTGGTTGGGGGGCAATTTTGATGTATAACGGCTCTGAAAAAAGAATTTCAGGTGGAGATGCAAACACTACAAACAACAAAATGGAGTTGCTTGCTGTTATCAATGCGTTATCCTGCTTGAAGGAGCAATGCAAAGTGCAGCTTTATTCTGATTCAGCATATGTTGTCAATGCATTTTTGCAAGGCTGGCTGGAAAACTGGAAAGCTAATGGTTGGAAAAAACAAAATAAAAAAGTTAAAAATCTTGAATTATGGCAACAACTTGATAAATTGGTGAGTTATCATCAAGTTGAATTTATCAAAGTAAAAGGGCATAGCGATAATAAATATAACAACGAATGCGACAAACTTGCTAGAGCTGAAGTTGATAAGCTTTTAGGAGGCTCAAATGAATGAAAAATCTAAAATAACTTTTTCTATACTTGCTGCTTTTTTAGGCATTGCAACAATTGTTGATGCAGTGTTTATGTTTGGCGTGATGGAAGTTTATTATCCAATTTTGCTGATTATTGGTGCAGTTTTAATTTCTGCCATTTGCATTATTTCAATTTTTAAAAGAAAAGAATCAATGTTTAAAATGACTTTGATTGTTTTGTTTTTTGCTGCAATTGGTTTTGCAATTTATATTGGTTTGCAAAGAAGTGGTGCAATGGAATTGCTTAAAGATGCAGAAAATATTTCCGATTTGATGAAAAAAACGGGAATATGGGGGCCATTGATTTATATTTTGATACAATTTTTGCAGGTTACATTTATTCCGATTCCATCAGCTATCACTACGGTTGCAGGTATGGCAGCCTTCCAAAACTTGCCGTTAGTTTTTGTTTGTAGCTTGGTTGGTATGATGATTGGTTCTATGTTTGCATTTTTCCTTGGCAGAGTTTTTGGTGTTAAATTGTTGATTTGGATGGTAGGACCAAAAGCTTACAACAAATATCAAAAAATGCTTAAGGGCAGAGATAAACTTATGTTGTTTATGATGTTCTTGTTGCCAGTCTTCCCAGACGATTTGCTATGCATTTTTGCAGGCGTAACAACAATGTCTTACACAACATTCTTCATAATGCAAATTGTAACAAGACCAATCACTATTATTGGACAAACATTGACATTTGACATTATGGCGCAAATTCCACTTACAACTTGGTGGGGAATTTTGATTTGGGTTATTGTAGGTGCTGCAGTTGTTGCAATGTTTGTTTGCTTGTGGAAATACAGTGACAAGCTTGAAAATTGGCTTGTAAAGATAATAACAAAGCATTTTGGTGCAAACGAATTGAACCTTACAATTAACAAAGAAAAATTGAATGGCGATATACAAAATTTGATAAGCGACACTATCATTGATGCGGACAGAGATATGTCATTGCAGACAACAAGTAGCAAGCCAAAATATAAAGCTAAAAAATATCAAATAAATTATAAAGAATGAAATTAGTATCGATTTTTGATTGATTTTGATGTGATTTTTGTATTATAAGTTTTATTTATATATAACTATTTAAAGGTTACAAAAATGCATTCTAATTGCTTAATTATGATATAATTTCAAATTAGTACTGAATTGAAAGTAAAAGATATACTAGGTTTTTTTTAAAAGTAATATTAGAAATTTATTTTGTTAAAGATATAATCATTTAATTAAAATTAAAAATTATTATTTTGTTTTGTTAAAATAGTTGACAAATGTTAATAATTAATATATAATCAGTGTAAAGGCAAAGTCCTTTACACATTATTATTTTGGAGGCAGATGTGTCTAAATCAGAAAAACTTTTTATAAGTAGGTATAATGATTTTTATGGCTGTCTGCTTACAGAACACCAGTGTGAAATGATCAGATTATATTACGATTGCGATATTTCACTTTTTGAAATTGCTGAGCAATTTGGCATAAGTAGGCAAGCAGTTAGGGATACAATTAAGCGTGCTGAACAACTGCTTGTTGGATATGAACAAAAATTGAAACTTGCAGAAAAATCTGATGATATGATGGCTGCTATACAAAAGATGGAGTGTGCATTAAAAAGTGATGATAAAGAAATGTGTGAATTGTCGCTTGGCACTTTAAAACATATTTTGGAGGATAATGATGGGGACATTTAATAGTTTAAGCGATAGACTTGGACATATTTTTTCAAAGCTTAAAAATAAAGGTAAACTTACTGAACTGGAAGTTAAAGGTGCTATGAGAGAGGTGCGTATTGCACTTTTGGAAGCAGATGTTAACTTTGGTGTTGTTAAAGATTTTGTAAGCAAAGTTAGTGAAAAAGCAGTTGGAGAGGAAATTCTTCGCAGTTTATCTCCAGCAGAACAAGTTATTAATATTGTAAATGAAGAGCTTATTGCTCTTATGGGTGCAACTCATTCTAAATTGGCTGTAAGTGACAAGCCACCTACAATAATAATGATGTGTGGTTTGCAAGGTGCAGGAAAAACTACAATGTGTGGTAAACTTGCTTTGATGCTTAAAAAACAAGGCAAAAAACCATTGCTTGCTGCTTGCGATATTTATAGACCAGCTGCAATAAAACAATTGCAAGTTGTTGGTGGCAGTGTTGGTGTTCCTGTTTATGAGCAAGGACAGATTTCTCCATTAAAGATTTTGAAAGGTGCATTTGAAGTTGCTGAAAAAAATGGAAATGATGTTGTAATCATTGATACTGCAGGAAGATTGCATATTGACGAAGAGTTGATGCAAGAGTTACAAGCAATCAAAAACACATATAAACCACATGAAATTTTGCTTACTGTTGATAGTATGACAGGTCAAGATGCAGTGAATGTTGCTGACACATTTAACAAACAACTTGATATCACAGGCGTATTGCTTACAAAATTGGACGGCGATACAAGAGGTGGTGCGGCACTTTCAATTAAGGCAGTTACAGGTAAGCCAGTTAAATTTTGTGGAATTGGCGAAAAAATGACTGACCTTGAGGCTTTCCATCCGGAGCGTATGGCATCAAGAATTCTTGGAATGGGTGATGTGTTAACTTTGATTGAAAAAGCAAAAAATGCCATCACTGAAGAAGATGCAAAAAAATTACAAAAGAAAATCAAGGACAAATCTTTTGATTTAAATGATTATCTTGACCAATTTGAAAGAATGAACAAAATGGGTAGTATGAAAGATATGCTTAATATGATTCCTGGATTGAGCAGCAAGCTAAAAGGGCAAGATTTGGATATTGACGAAAAGCAAATTGACAGAGTCAAAGCAATTATTCGCTCTATGACAAATGAGGAGAGAGAAAATCCTAACATAATAAAGGGCTCAAGAAGAAAGAGAATTGCAAACGGCAGTGGAACATCTATTCAAGAAGTAAACTCGCTTTTAAAGCAATTTGAGCAAACAAAAGAAATGATGCGCCGAATGACAAGTGGTGGAATGAGAGGCGGCAGAATGAGAATGCCATTTTGATATTGCGTGAATAGCAAGTTGTATGCATATTCAGCAGTTTTAAAATGAATTAATAATGATAATTAATTTTAATTATACAATATAAAAAAGATTTTTTTTTGGAGGAATTAACTATGGCAGTTAAACTAAGATTAACAAGAATGGGTAAAAAAGGTAAGCCATTTTATCGTATTGTAGCAATGGATAGCAGAAAGGCAAGAGATGGTCAATACATCGAGTCTATCGGTTACTATGATCCAACTAAAGAGCCAGCAGTTGTTAAAATTGACACTGAAATTGCTAGCAAATGGATTAACAATGGCGCACAATGCACTGATACTGTTAAAGCTTTGTTGAAGAAAGAAGGAATTGTTAAATAATTATGCAAGAATTAGTAAGAACAATTATCAATGGACTGGTCACTAATCCTGAATTGGTAGATATTGTTATTGACGAAGAAAACGGAGTTATCAATATCAATGCCGATAAAAGTGAAATTGGCAGAATAATTGGAAAGCAAGGCAGAGTTGCAAAGGCTATAAGAGCAATTATTAAGTCAGCCAGTATGAAGCAAAACAAACGCTATAATGTAGAAATCAACGAAAAGTAATTTGCCTTTGACCCCACCGAATAAGTGGGGTCTATTGGTAATTATTTTATTTTAAATTTAATTTAGTAAAGTTTAGATTTGAATTGTATCAAAAAAATATTAATTGGATAATATGAAATTTTAATATTAAATTAAATAAAAATAGCTTTTTATTATTTATACAATTTACATGTAGTTTTAATAGAAAAAATATAAGTTTTTGAAATATTTTTTATATTCTTTGTGTTAAAACTATCAAATTAGTATCGATTTTCTGAGGATTTTAGGTGTTTTATGAATAAAATTATAATTGGCAAAGTGATTAAGCCACAAGGCATAAAAGGCGAAATTAAAGTGGATATTGCTGCAACGGATATGGCACTTGCAAGCAAATTGACACAAGTTTACATCGACGATAAAATTTTTAAAGTTGAAAATGTAAAAAATTTGGTTAATGGAGTTTTTGTTAAACTTGCAGGGATAAGCGATAGAAATCAAGCAGAGCTTTTGAGAGGGAAAAATATTTCCATTGAAAGAGACAAAATGCCTAAACTTGAAGAAGGCAGATATCTTATTACAGATGTTATTGGTTGTGATGTTTTGGTTGATTCCAAACCTGTTGGTGTACTAAAAGATATTTTGCAATATGGAGCTGCAGATGTTTATGTTGTAAAAGGTACAAACGGATACAAAGATTTTATGTTTCCATGTCTTAAAAAAGTGCTTGTAAAAGTGGACACTGAGGATAAAAAAATTTATTTAAAATCTGATATATTGGAGCAAATTGCAGTTTATGAAGATTGAAGTTCTGACATTATTTCCAAATATGTTTGAAAGCCTCAAAGAAGGTGTTATAGGAAAAGCATTGGCTGCGCAAAAGTTTAAGCTTAATGTGACTGACATCCGTGAATATAGTTTGGATAAACATAAAAAATGTGACGACTATCCATTTGGTGGTGGTGCTGGTATGGTTATGACTCCACAACCGATTTTTGATGCTATTGCAGCAGTTGACCCAAACAGGCAATGCAAAAGAATATTTTTATCTCCAAAAGGCAAAACATTATCCCAATCACTGGTTGTTGAGCTTAGCAAAGAGGAAAATCTGTTGTTTTTGTGTGGACATTATGAAGGTGTTGACCAAAGAGTAATTGACAGCGAAATTGATATGGAACTTTCCATTGGCGATTATGTTTTGACAGGTGGAGAATTGGCTTGTATGGTTGCCATTGATGCTATTGCTAGATATGTGGATGGTGTGCTTGGTAGCAGTGAGTCAACCAACGAAGAAAGTTTTTCAAATGGACTTTTAGAATATCCACAATATACAAGGCCTCAGAATTTCAGAGGAATGACAGTGCCAGATGTGCTTTTGAGTGGTAATCATCAAGAAGTTGATAGGTGGCGATATAATGAGCAACTTAGAATAACAAAGGAAAAAAGACCTGATTTAATGGAGGAAGAGTAATGCATATTCAATGGTTCCCCGGGCATATGACAAAGGCCTTGAGAATGATGGAAGAAAATGTGAAATTGGTTGATTGCTTGATTTATGTGCTTGATAGTAGGTGCATAGCGGCGTCTTTTAATCCGAAATTAAACGAAATTGCAGGTGGTAAACCAATTTTGTATGTGTTGAACAAGGCAGATTTGGTTGAAAAAGAACATTTGTTTGCATGGTTGAAGTATTTTAAAGAAAATAATATGCAAGTTGTAATTTGTAACAGTGCAACGGGAAATACCTCTAAAGTTATTGATGGACTTAAAATTTTGAACAAAAATTTGATTGAAAAATATCAAAACAAAGGTGTAAACAGAAGTATAAGAGCAATGGTTGTTGGCATACCTAATAGTGGTAAATCCACTTTGATAAATAGTTTATGTGGGGCAAAACGGACAATCACAGGCGACAGACCAGGTGTAACTCGTGGAAAACAGTGGGTTGTGCTTACAAAAGGTGTGGAGCTTTTGGACACTCCTGGAACACTTTGGCCGTCCTTTGAAAATCAAGAATATGCAAAGCATTTGGCATTTGTTGGTAGTATTAATGAGGATATTTTGAATATTTTGGAACTTGCAGAAGAAATGATTGAGTTTAACAGGCAGAATAATTTGCAAAACTTTATGCAAAGATATAAGTTGACTGAATTGCCTGAAAATAATGCACAAGCTTTGGAGTATATTGCAAAAAAGCGTGGATTTTTGCTTAAAGGTGGTGTGCTTGACACAGAGCGCCTTGCAAAAACAATCATTGACGATTTCAGAAAAGGAAAATTAGGCTTGATTATGCTTGAAAAGGCAGAACAATTATAAGTTTGTATTTTAAGTAGATTAAAACAATATTATAAAGATATATAAAGACATATATAATGATATAAATAATTAATATAAAATAAAAAGACACACAAAGGAAAATTATGGAAAAATTAAGTTTGCAAGAAAAACTAAAATACGAACTTGAATGTTTGTCACAAGGCTATAAGTACATTGCTGGTGTTGACGAGGTGGGCAGAGGTCCACTTGCTGGTCCTGTTGTTTGTGCAGCCGTTATTATGCCTATTGATGATTTGATTGAAGGAATTGACGATAGTAAAAAACTTAGTGAAAAAAAGAGAAATATGCTGAGTGATTTGATTAAGCAAAAAGCAATTTGCTACAATATTGAGGAAATTTCGCCTGAAAAAATTGACGAAATTAATATTTTAGAGGCAACAAAATTGTGTATGAAAAATGCTTTGGAAGGGCTTAGTATCAAACCAGATGTTGCGTTGATTGATGCACTAAAACTTGATATTGACATCCCTGTTATAAACATAATAAAAGGCGACTTTTTGAGTTATAGTATTGGCGCTGCCAGCATAATAGCAAAAGTTTATAGAGATAATCTAATGGTGCAAATGGCTGAAAAATATCCTCAATATTCTTTTGAAAAGCACAAAGGCTATGGCACAGCAGCTCATATTTCTGCAATCAAAGAGTTTGGTGCGACACCAATACACAGACGCAGTTTTATCAAAAAATTTGTTTAAGGTTCGTTATGCGTGGGATGAACACAAAAAATATTGGTAATAGTGGAGAGAATATTGCCACTGAATATTTGCAAGGCAAAGGCTACAAAATAATTGAAAGAAATGTGCATTTAGGTGCAGGAGAGCTTGACATTGTTGCGCAATTCGGCGATTTGATTGTTTTTGTGGAAGTAAAAGCAAGAAATAATTATTCATTTGGCAATCCTCTTGAGGCAATGACAAAGCAAAAAATCAAAATGCTAATTCAAACAGCAAAACAATATATATCTTTCAACCATCTTTTTAACATTCAAGTCAGATTTGATGTGATAAGCATTGTTGGAACGGAAATTGAGCATATTGAGGACGCTTTTTGGCTAAATTAATTGCTTGAAATTTAAAATTTTTGTAAAAATTTAAAAAATGCTGAAAAATATTGTAAAAACACTTGCAAATATATAATATATATGCTAAAATATTCAAGACTTCGGGTGTTCCTCTAAGCATATGAACACTGCGTAATAGGAGGTAGGTCAAATGAGTAATATTATTGATGTAATTGAAAAAGAGAACCTTCGTACTGATTTGCCTGATATCAAAATCGGTCAAACTGTTAAAGTATGGTTCAAAATCAAAGAGGGTAACAAAGAAAGACTTCAAGCTTTTGAAGGCGTTGTTATTGCTCGTAAAAATGGTAGCGTTCGTGAAACTTTCACTGTTCGTCGTCTTTCATTCGGTATTGGTGTGGAAAGAACATTCCCATTCCATTCTCCAAAGATTGATCATATCGACATCGTTCGTACTGGTAAAGTTAGAAGAGCTAAGCTTTACTATTTGCGTGGCAGAACAGGTAAGGCTGCAAAACTTAAAGAAGTTATCAATAAGTAATGCAAAACAAAAGTTAAAATCAAAAGGGACAAGAGTCAATCTTGTCCCTTTTATCTTTATTGCTCATCTAAATTTTCACTTCGTCTGTCTTCTATTACAACAGAGTGTTTGTCAAGTTCTTCATAAAGCTTTGTCAAATCCTCATATGAGCCAGTTGGCACTGGATTGTAACACCTATATATTTTATCAGTAAAATCAATGAAAACGGAAGATATTGTTATCTTTTTACCACCACAATACATGTATAGATGATAGCCTGCATAAAATCTAAAATCAGAATTGTTTTTAAATTTAACACCTTTATAATATTCTTTTACAATGTCTTTTGCAACACTTGATGGAATTTCACAAGTTATAAAATAGTCGTGACTATATGTGATTGTATCCGAACTTGCAAAAAAATCGTCAATTTTATCATCAAGGTCAAATTTCACAGTAAAGAAAATTGAAAAGAATATCACAACACTAAGCACAATAATACTGGCGATACTGACAACAATAGTCAATCGCTTTTTTTCATAAGATTTATCAACATAATATTCACTTTTCAAGGCTTTATTCTTTTTCATATCATACCTATATTTTAATTATAGCATATGCAAATTGTATTTTCAATATCCAATTTCAAAATTAGACTAAAAATAAAAAAGGCAAATATAAATTTGCCTTTGTGTTTATTAAATTCTTCCAAGCATTTTGTCAATTGAACCACCTAACTCATATGCAATGTTGATTAGAACTTCAAATTTTGGTAAACAGCCTCTCTTCCAACTGCTTAAACTTGTTTCAGTAACTAAATTATTTTTTGACAAGCGAAAATGATTTGTATGATTAATTTTTAATAGTCTTTGATATTCTGGATAAAAGCTATTTGAGGTGTAGCTTTGTTTCATGTTTTCATATTTAAAATTATTGTTTAAACCAACCATGTAATCAATAGAGCAGTTAAAATAGTCACAAATTTTAACCACACTTTTAATTGTAGGAATTGTTCCTTGCAAATAATGTTCAATTTGTGAATGCTTAATTCCAACTTCATTTGCAAATTTAGTTTTATTAAAATTTGTTTTTATAAATAAATCAGTAAAATTTTCTGTAAAAATTGTTGTATTTTCTGTTAAAATATTCAATTTATCATTCCTTGTTTTGTGTTATAAAATACTATATTTTTATTATATCATAATATTTTTTATAAAACAATAATGTTAGATAAAATTATTTAGATAGTACATTTAAATATAAATAATAAATATCGTAATTTTTGGCAAATTCGGGACAACTAGTGAATATATTATTTTGTAGATATAAAAATAAACTTTGATATTCAAATTTGGTGCATTTTGTAATAGCGACATTAACTGCAATTATTTCGACAAATAGGAAATTTATTGTGCACAGAAGGCGTTTATAATGTGGTTATGATAATTTATATTGAATGTGTGCTATTTAATAATTTTGCTATTGATTGTTTAATGCTTTACATTAGTTTGCTTACTGCAAAACGCAAAATAAAATTATGGCGACTTGCTTTGGCTGGAATTATTGGGGCTGTTTATGCACTTTTTTCTCCTTTAATAAGTTTTACGGGCGACATTGTGATTAAAATTGCAGTTGCCTTTATTCTTTGTTTGATTGCTGTTAAAATATTGTCATTAAAAAAATTGTTGATTTTGTTTGCCGTTTTCTTAGGTTATTCTTTTGCATTTGGTGGAGTGCTTACAGGCATAATGAATATGTGGCAACCATTTAGGGAGACAATGTCAAATCCATCCAATATCAATATAGGTTTGATGAGTACAATTTTTATTTTAGTTTTGGCGTTTAGTCGTAAGGCAGTGCAAATATTTCAAAAAAAACACATATCGGAGGGCAATGTGAAAAGAGTTATAATTAACAAGGACAAACAAATAATACGCGAGCAAGCGTACTATGACAGTGGAAATACTTTGTATTACAAGGGAATTTATCCCGTAATAGTTATGGATGAATCATTAAAATGTGAGGAGAAGGCTGTTGGGTCAATTGATATTGATACAATTTGTGGCAGTAAAAATGCAGATGTTTTTAAACTGGAACAAGTAGTGGTTGACAACCGTATTTATGACAGCGTTTATTGTGTGTTTAACAAGCTGGGTGGTGGCTATAAAATATTATTACATAACGATATTTATTGAGGTGAAAAATGTTTGAAAAAGTTATATCAATGTTGAAAAAATTGTTGGGTTTTGATAGTAGCGGACAAGTTCATTACATAGGTAGTGGAGATGCTTTACCTGCACCTTTGGAGGCAGATGAGGAAGCTTTGGTTATTGAAAAAATGATGCAAGGCGATATGGATGCAAGAAACAAACTTATTGAGCACAATTTGAGATTGGTTGTTTACATTGCAAAACGCTTTGAAAACACAAACATTGATATTGAAGATTTGATTTCTGTTGGAACAATTGGACTTATTAAGGCAATAAATTCTTATGACAACAGTAAAAAAATCAAGCTTGCAACTTATGGAGCAAGGTGCATTGAAAATGAAATTTTGATGTATCTTAGAAAAAACAATAAAATTAAAAATAATATTTCTTTGGATGAACCTTTGAATGTGGACTGGGAAGGAAATATGCTTTTGCTTTCCGACATTTTGGGCACTGACCCTGACGAGGTTTTTTATGATGTAGAAAAATCTGTTGAAACAGAGGCACTTGCAAAATGTGCAAACAAATTGCCTGAGCGTGAAAGACAAATTATCAAAATGCGTTTTGGAATATTAGGAATTGAAAAAAAGACTCAAAAAGAAATTGCAGACATTATGGGTATTTCTCAATCGTACATTTCAAGACTAGAAAAAAAGGTGCTTTCTAAACTTAAAAAAGAAATAGCAAAAATGGTTTAAATGAAAAATGTAATACTTATGTAAAGAAAATTAGATTTAAAAAGATAATCACAATTAATTTAACAAATACATTTATTGCAAAAAATATGTCAAAAATGGTATCTAATTGAAAAAAGATATCATTTTTTATTTAATTTGTATAATTTGTGCGTTTTTCGACATAATAGTAAAAGGAAAATTATAATTGGTAAATTTATACATTTTTTGCTTTAAATGTATACTTTGCTTTTTATGATTTTGTACGAAGGAGGGAATATGCACAAAGTTTTAGTGTGTGGTTTGGACACTGCAAAACTGCCCAAAATCACAAATAAAGAGGCTGATGAGCTGCTTTTGAAAATCAAACTGGAAAATGACGAGGACGCAAAAAACAAATTTATTATGGCAAATTTAAGATTGGTTTTGTCTTTAATTCAAAGGTTTGACAGCAAGCATAATAGTGACGATTTGTTTCAAGTTGGCGTTATTGGTTTGCTTAAAGCTATTGGTAATTTTGACTTGAAATACAATGTTAAATTTTCAACTTATGCAGTGCCAATGATAACAGGCGAAATCAAAAGATATTTGAAGGATAATTCAAGCATTAAAGTGCCAAGAAGCGCAAGAGATATTGCATACAAAGCGTTGCAGGCAAGAGAGGCTATTGAAACAAAATGTCAAAGAAATGCTACTTTAGCAGAAATTGCAGAGGCAATCAATTTTAATGAGCAAGAGGTTGCTTGTGCCTTGAATGCAGTCAGCGAACCTATAAGTATTTATGAAAATGTTTTTTCTGACGAGGAGGATTCTTTATCCCTTTTTGAGCAGCTTTATGATAAAGGCGAGTGCGAAGATATATGGAATGAAAAAATGCTTTTAAAGCAAAGTTTTCTTACGCTTAATGAAAAAGAAAGAGCAATTTTGAAGGCAAGATATTATCTTGATAAAACACAAATGGAAATTGCAGAAAAGCTTGGTGTTTCACAAGCCCAAGTTTCCAGACTTGAAAAATTGGCACTCAAAAAAATGAAGGCATTAATGTAATATTCTTTAAATAATTTGTTTGCATTAAGCCATTAAAATAAAAAATATAAACGATAATAATTTAAAAATAATACCAATCAAAAGTTTTTAATTGCGATTTTTGATTGGTTATTTTTATGCATACGCCATATATTTTACAATCAATATAAGCAGTTTAATATAAATATGCAAATATAAATAATAATAAAATATCAATTTGTTTATTGATTAAAAAATAAATTTTGTGATAAAAAAAATTTTTATGTCATATTTTGAAGTGTAAAAACATTTAATATAGTATGATAAATGATATAACTTTTTGTGAGCTTAGAGAGAAAGAAGTTGTCAATACAATTGACGGCAAAAAATTGGGCAGAATAATTGATATGGTAATCACTTGCACAGGAGAAGTGGTTGGACTTGTGGTTCCAGGAGAGCGAAAAGCTATTCGGGTGGTGGCATCTGGAGAAAGCTTGTTTATTCCGTGGAAATGTATCACAAAGATTGGCGAAGATACCATTCTTGCACAGCTTACAAGCCAAAAAATTAACGATTCTGACGACAATTAATTAAAGCGATTTTATTTGAATGTTAAATTTAATTTAAGCTGTGTACAAAAATGTTTTTATTAAAAACAATTTTTTATTTTCAGCTAATTTTTGCGTTAAACTGACTATTTATCCTTTTTCAATGATTAACATTTTGTGTGAAAGTCATTCCAGTTAAAGTGCATTAATAGTGATTTTTGATATGATATTTTGAATATTTAGCAAAGATTTCTTCAAAAAATGCTTGTAAAATTAAAAAAAGATATTTACAATTTGCAATATTTTTGATATAATGTAACAAAAGTAATCGTAAAAAAGTGTACAATACATTTGTACTTTTTAGATAATTTGAAAAAAGCTTTTTTCAATTGCATTGTCTATTGATTGTAGTTTCAAATTTTCTTTAACATTGCTTTTTAATTTGCATATCAAAAATTTTGGAGAAAGACTATGAAATGTCCAAATTGTAATTGTTTAGAGGATAAAGTTATTGACAGCAGACTTAGTGAAGATGGCGTAAGCATAAGGCGTAGGCGTGAGTGTGTGGCTTGTGGTAAACGCTTTACAACTTATGAGACAATTGAAACTTTACCAATTTATATCGTCAAAAAAACTGGCGTTAGAGAGCCGTTTGACATCAATAAAATCAAAACAGGTATTTTGAAAGCTTGTGAAAAACGACCAGTGCCTATTACGGAAATTGATAAGCTTGTGGCAGAAATTGAAAAGAAAGTTACAAACTCTTTGCAACAAGAAATTACTAGTCACGAAATTGGAAATATGGTTATGGCTGGACTTAAAAAAATTGACGATGTTGCTTATGTAAGATTTTCCGTTGTGTACAAAGAATTTAAGGATTTGGAATCTTGGTTCCAAGAAATGGAAAGCTATTTGAATGAAAGAAAATAAGTTTTGTTTTTGTCTACTTTTGCAGAAAATTTAAGTGAGCAGGCTATGTTCGCTTATTTTTTTGATATATAAGCTCTTTTCTTTTGATTTTCAGAATGATTTTGGCTGAAATGTGGCTTTTTTAAAAAATTTTAAAAAAATAGTCTTATTTACTTTATTTTTTTATTAAAATATTTTATAATATAGGCAGTAATGTATAGGAGAGTGTTTTATGGAGGTTTTGAAAAATTATCTTAACAACTTAAGTTACTATGCTATTATTGATTTAGTTGTTATAATATTGGCAGCAGTTGCAGTGCTTTGGTTTTTTAAGCGTCGTAACAATTTAAAAATGGCGTTGTTTGTAGCAGTATATGTTTGTGCATATATTGGTGCTTGTGTCGCGTCTGCTTTAACTTCCATAAATATATTATTTATCACAAGTCAAGTTTTAAGATGGGGTGGTATTGTTTTAATTTTCTGTATCATTACAACTTATCAACAAGACATTAAATCCAGCATTACTAGATTTGCAAGATGGCATGACAGCAAAGATACTTATGATTACGGCAACAGCGAGGACGATTTAAGGCAAGCAGTTGATGAAATTGTTAAAGGCTGTCAAACACTTAGCAAAAATGATACAGGTGCATTGATTGTTATCACTCCAAGCGTTGTTCCTTCACACTTGCTTGAAACAGGCACAATGCTTAATGCAAAAATTTCTGATGGACTTTTGCAATGTATTTTCAACACAAAAGCTCCTTTGCACGATGGTGCAATTATCGTAAAAGAAAATGTGATTTTGGCTGCAGGTTGTTTCTTGCCACTATCTCAAAGAGAAGATATTTCAAAAGAACTTGGAACAAGACACAGAGCAGCAATCGGTATTACTGAAGAAAGCGATGTTCTTGCAATTGTTGTAAGTGAGGAGACAGGAATAATCAGTACTGTTAGACACGGCGAAATTAAGCGCTATATGACACCAGAAAAATTGTCTGACGAAATTGAAAAGGCTTTTGGTATCAAATATTCAAAACAAAAGGCTAAAAAGAGGTAATAATGAATCTTGTTAGAGTTCCGAATATTTTATTGCCAAACAAAAATATCGATTATAGCAAATGGTCTTGCATAGCATGCGACCAATTTTCTAGCGAACCAATATATTGGGCTGAGCTTGCTGAAAAAGTGGGCGACAGCCCATCTGCATTAAATTTGATTTTGCCAGAAGTTTATCTTGATAAAAACACTGATGATGCTATCAAAAAAATTAATCAAAATATGTTAAATTATTTGAATAGCGATATGTTTTATGAGCTTAATTCCATTATTCTTGTTGAGCGTACTTTGAACAATGGTAAAGTTAGACTTGGACTTATGGTGGAAATTGACTTGGAACAATATGAGTACACAGACAAAAACAATTCTTATATAAAAGCTACTGAAAAAACTGTGACATCAAGATTGCCTGCAAGAATTGAAATAAGAAAACATGCAGAACTTGAAATGCCTCACATTATGATGTTGATTGACGACAAAAAAAGCGAAATAATTGAAAAATTGTATGCTGACAAACAAGATATGCAAGTTGTTTATGACTTTGATTTGAATATGAACGGAGGACATATAAGAGGTTTTAAAGTTGCAAACAGCAACGATGTCGTAAGAAAACTTAACAGCTTGGCAGATAGCTCAGTTATTAAACAAAAATATAATAATGATGGCAACATTGCTTTTATTGTGGGTGACGGAAACCACTCACTTGCAACAGCAAAAGAATGTTGGAATTTGATTAAACAAAATCTTTCTGAGAAAGAAAAACTTAATCACAAAGCAAGATATTCTTTGGTTGAGATAGTAAATATTTATGATCAATCACTTGAATTTGAACCAATACATAGACTATTAGTAGGTGCAAGTTTTGATTTTGTGGATAGCTTTTGCAAAGCTATGAAAGGGGAAAGCAAGATTAAAGTCATTTTTGACGGAAAAACTTATTTTGCCAGTGTTCCAGAAAATCCAAGCGATGCAATCAAAAATATTCAAGATTTTATTGATGATTACAAGCAAAATCATAAAGAAATTGTTGAAGACTATATACACGGAGATAACAGCTTAACACAGCTTGCTAAAAAGCATAATGCAGTGGGAATTTTTATGCCAACGATAAGTAAAGATGGATTGTTTGACTATTGCTTTAGGCGTGGTGCTTTGCCAAGAAAATCTTTTTCTATGGGAAATGCAGAAGATAAAAGATACTATTTGGAAAGTAAAAAAATCAAATGATTGAATAAAAATACTTGTATTTTCTTGACAACATTTCATTTAATTGTTAAAATAATTTTCATAAATAGCATTATTTTGTAAAAATCCGTTTTATTAGTTTTTGCAGAATATTTTTAATTTAATTATAATTTTGGAGATATATTATGAATACTAAAGTATGTAAATTTGGTGGTACTTCAATGGCAAACAGCGATAATATCAACAATATTGCAGATATTATCAATAGCGACCAAGAAAGGCGTTATATTATTGTTTCTGCTCCTGGCAAAAGAAACAGCAATGACAGAAAAATAACCGATATGCTTTATGCTTGCTATCACGAAGTCGAGCTTAATGGTGAGTGCAAAGAAACTTTTGACCAAATCCGTGAAAGATATGTTGAAATCGTTGAGGATTTGAAATTGGATGTTGACATAAACAAATATTTGGATGAAGTTTATGATGGCATTATCAAATATCGTTCAAGTGATTTTGCTGCATCTCGCGGAGAGTATTTGGGTGGAATTATTATGGCAAGCAAACTTGGTGTTGAGTTTATTGACCCTAAGGATTTGATTAAATTTAACAGCAATGGCGATTTTGATGCAGAAACAACAAACGAGCTTACTCGCCAAAGACTTAAAGATGTGGAAAGAGCAGTTATCCCTGGTTTTTATGGTTCTGACACAAATGGAAATATCAAAACTTTTTCAAGAGGTGGATCAGATATTACAGGTGCAATTATTGCAAGAGCTGCAAATGCAAGTGTATATGAAAACTGGACAGATGTAAACGGCTTTATGATTTGCGACCCACGAATTGTTAAAAATCCTGCTCACATTGCAGAATTATCTTATCGTGAATTGAGAGAACTTGCATATATGGGTGCAAATGTTTTGCATCCAGAGTCAATCTTCCCAGTAAGATACAACAACATTCCAATCAACATTCGCAATACATTTGAGCCAAAACATCCTGGTACAATGATTGTTGCAAAGCGTAACAGCACAAATCAAAATATCATCACTGGTATTGCAGGCAAAAAAGGCTATAGCATTGTGTTTATTGAAAAATCAATGATGAACAGCGAACTTGGATTTGCAAGACGAGTTTTGAGCGTATTTGAGTACTATGGCGTTTCTTTTGAGCATATGCCAAGTGGTATTGATACATTGAGCATTGTTGTAAGCGACAGCGAAATTGCAGGAAAGGAAGAAGTTATTATTGACAGACTTAAAAAGACAATCAACCCTGACCATATTGAACTTTTGAAAGGTTTTTCTTTGATTGCAACTGTTGGACACGATATGTCCTTTAAGCCTGGTACAGCTTGCAGAATTTTCAATGCTTTAGCAAAACAAAATATCAATATCAGAATGATTGATCAAGGTAGCTCTGAAATGAATATTATTGTTGGCGTTGCTACTTGTGACTATGAAAAAACAATCGAGAGTATTTACAACGAATTTATAAAATAATATCGATTTTCGTAAGGTTATTTTTAAATTTTACATTAAACATTCAAATAAAATTAAATTCCACAGCAGGTTGTGCTGTGGAATTTTGCGTTTTAAAAGTAATGATTTGTTAGTCAATTATTTTGCTAAAATTTATATTTCGCATATATTTTAAAAATTTAAAATATATTAAATTGAGGTGGAATATGAAAAAATATGATTTAATTATTGCAAGTGGGGCAACAATATGTTATAATAAATTGGCAAAAGATTTTTGTGCTTTTAAAACAGGTGGAAAAATTGAAAGATTAATTATGCCAAATAGTGTAAGCAATATGATTGTTAGTCTTAAAAATGCTGAAACTCCTATTGTTTTTGGTGGTACAACAAACAGCTTGATTTCTGACAATGGTTTGTTTGGGGATGTGATTGTCACAACAAATGTAAAAGGCATTCAAGTTGATGGCAATAAAATTACTGCCAATGCTGGAGAGTCACTTGCCAAAGTTTGCAATATTGCCAAAGAAAATTGCCTTAGTGGTATGGAAGAGTTGAGTGGTATTCCTGGAACAATTGGTGGTGCCGTGTGTATGAATGCTGGTGCTTTTGGGCGTTTTATAAGCAACATATTGATTAGTGCAGAGGTTTATACTGACGGAAAGGTTATTATCCTTTCAAATGAGGAGTGTGGCTTTGGTTATCGCTCTAGCCTTTTTGGAAAAAGTGATATGGTTGTTTTGTCTGCAACTTTCGAATTGCAACCAAGCAATGGATTGCTTATTTCCAACAATATGAAATTGTATAAAAATAAAAGGCGACAAAGTCAGCCAAATGATATTTCACTTGGCTCTGTATTTAAAAAATATGACAATAACGGAGCAGGTTATTACATAGAAAACTGTGGACTTAAAGGTGTCACGATAGGTGGATGCAAAGTTTCGGAAAAGCATGCTAATTTTATTGTGAATTGTGGCAATGCAAATTCCACTGATTACGCAAAACTAGTTAATTTATGCAGTGATAAAGTTTATGAAAAGTACAATATAAGATTGGAAAGAGAGGTAAAATACTTTGGAGAATTTATATTCTAAATACAAAATAATTGCTGACTACCATACTCATACTACATACAGCCACGGCAAAGGTAGTATTGAGGACAATGTTAAAAAAGCAATAGGAAAAGGACTGAAAACTATTGCTATTACTGACCATGGCAGTAAGCATTTTATTTTTGGTGTAAGCGAAAAAAATCTTTTGAAACAAAAAGAGGAAATTAATACAATTTTGCAAAAATACCCCGATTTTCAGTTGCTTTTTGGTGTTGAATCTAACATTACAGGCATTGACGGAGGCTATGACATTACCACAGGATTTGAAAACAATTTTGACATAATATTATGTGGTTTTCATAAGCCTGTGTGGGCGGACAAGTTTACTGATTATTTTGATATTTTTTACAACAGCTATTCAAAATTAATTTACAATCCAACCAAAGAACAGATTGCAAAAAACACAAAAGCATATGTCAATTTAATCAAGTCGAAGCCTATAGATATCATATCTCATATTAATTATCATTTGAAGGTGAATATAAAAGAAGTTGCAAAAGCTGCAAGTGATTACGGAGTGGCAATTGAGGTGTCATCAAGACATAGTGATTGTACGGAAGAAGATTATGAGGCACTTTTTTCATCAAATGTAATGCTGACATTAAACAGCGATGCGCACAAGCCAGAAGATATTGGAAATATTGACAAAGCACTTGCGATTGTTGACAAGTACAGTGTTGACCCAAAACGAATTATCAACAGCGAATTTTGTGAATTTAAATTCAAAAGCAGGTAAAAAATGAGTTTTAACGAAAATTTTAAAAAAGAAATTTTATCTACAGACTTTGCAAGTAATAATGAAATATTTGCTTTTTTGGCAGGTGTTTTCAGACAGATTGGCAGTATTCACATTTGCAAGCAAAATGTCAACCTTGTTATAGAATGTGATTTTTATGATTTGATTTTGAAAGTTGCTGAGCGCATAAAAGTTTTATATAATGTGGAAATTGAAATTAAAATCAGTCAAGATAAAAGCTTAAATAAAACTATTTACACTTTGAATTTGCCTGCAAACATAACAAAAGATATAGCGCAAAGCACCAAAATTATCAAATATAATGGCGATATTGCAGTAAGTTTTACAAACAGCATTAATGAATACAAAACAGAAGAGGAAATTAAGTCATATATGCTTGGTGTTGCCGTAAGCAGTGCAAACATAAGTGTTCCAGTAAAACAAAATGAAAATAGCGATATTTATGACGGAAGTTATTCATTAGAAATTAGATTTAACAGCGAAAATATTGCTGACGAAGTTATGGGATATTTTGCTGGTTATGACATTTTGTTTAAAAAATTTGAAAGAATGGAAAATTTTATGTTGCAAATTCGCGAAAGTGAAATGATAAGCGATTTTATGGCATATTGTGGTTGTAGTGATGCAGTGCTTGAGATAAACAATATTATGGTGGCACGCTCTGTCCGTAACAAGACAAACAGGGAAAGAAACTGTGTTATTGCAAACATTGACAAGGCAGTTGTTGCTGGACAAAAACAATATCAAGCCATAAAATTGATTGACAGTAAGATTGGCTTGGAAAACTTGTCTGAAAAATTGCGAGTTATTGCAAAAATAAGACTGGACAACCCAGATTTTTCACTTGACCAAATTGCAGAAGAAGTTGGTGGTGGAATATCAAAAAGTGGTATTAATCACAGGTTCAGAAAAATTATGGAAATTGCAAATGCTATTCAAAAATAACGATTAAGTCAAAACAAATGATAATAAATTTTTAGTTGCTTTTGATTAAAAAGTTTAAATTACTTTGAGAGAATAAGGAGAGATAATGTCAAAGCCCTTTATACATTTACATGTACATACAGAAATGAGTTTGCTGGATGGTGCTTGCCGCATTACAAACGGAAAAAAACATCCATTGATTGAAGCATGTGTTGCAAAAAATATGCCTGCTTGTGCTATTACTGACCATGGTTCAATGTTTGGTGTTTTCACTTTTCAAAAAGCTTGTTTGCAAGCAGGAATAGAGCCAATTATTGGTTGTGAACTTTATATTTGCGACAATATGCACGACAAAACAAACAAGGAAATGTTTCATATTTTGTTGCTTGCAAAAGACAATGAAGGCTACAAAAATCTTGTAAAACTTGATTCTCTTGCGTACACGGAAGGATTTTACTATAAGCCAAGAATTGATCTTGACTTTTTGCGTGAGCATAGCAAAGGACTTATTGCAACAAGTGCTTGTATTGGTGGCAGAATTCCTCAATATTTGATTGAAGGTAACTATGAAAAAGCGAAAGAATATGCAATCATAATGCGTGATATTTTCGGAAAAGACGACTTTTACATTGAAATTCAAGACCATGGCATACCTGAGGAAAAGATGTGCAATCCTTTGCTTGTGAAAATTGCAAGGGAAATTGGCGTTAAAGTTGTGGCAACAAACGATGCTCATTACCTTGAAAAATCTGATGCAGAGGCACACGATGTTTTGCTTTGCGTTCAAACAAGAAAGACTATTGACGACCCAAAAAGAATGAAATTTTCCTCTGACGAATTTTATCTTAAAACATATGAGGAAATGTATGAACTTTTCAGTTGGTGTCCCGAATCGCTTGAAACACCATTTGAAATTGCACAAAAATGCCATGTAAGAATTGAAAAGAAAGATTTAATGCCTCCATATACACCAGATAACGGGCAAACACCAGCTGAGTTTTTGCGTAGCTTAGCATATGAAGGTTTGGTAAAAAGATATGGCGAAATTACAGAAGAAATCAAAGAAAGAGCAGAATACGAGCTTGATATTATAATCAAAATGGGCTTTGCAGAATACTACTTGATTGTTTGGGATTTCATATTTTATGCACGAAATCACGATATTCCAGTTGGTGCAGGCAGAGGTAGTGGCGTAGGCAGTATAATCGCTTATGCAGTTGGTATTACAAATGTAAATCCACTTAAATACAACTTGCTTTTTGAAAGATTTTTGAATCCAGAGCGTGTTTCAAATCCCGATTTTGATATTGACTTTTGCGTGGATGGGCGTGGTCAAGTTATTGACTATGTTATTGAAAAATATGGTGCAGAAAAAGTGTGTCAGATTTTGGCACTTGGCACAATGGCAACAAAAAATGCAATCAAGGATGTGGCAAGGGTATATAATATTCCACTTGCTGATGTTAATGCACTTACAAAACTTATTCCTGGTGGTAAAGTTAAGCTTGAAAACTTGCTTGGTTTTGGCAAAACTCAAGATGAAATTATCCCAGAGGTGCTTGATGCCTACAACAACAATCCTGCAATGAAAAAGGTGCTTGATATTGCAATGCAGCTTGAAGGTATGCCAAGGCAATGTTCAAAACATGCGGCAGGTGTTGTTATTTGTAAAGAGGTTATTTCTGACTTTGTTCCATTGCAAAAAAGTGGCGATGATGTGACAACTCAATTTCAAAAAGAAGAAGTCGAAGAAGTAGGAATGCTTAAAATGGACTTTTTGGGTTTGAGAACACTTACAGATATCAAAAAGGCAAAGCAATACATAATGGAAACAACAGGAAATGAGGTTGACTTTGAAAAGTTGGGTTATGATGACCCTAATGTTTATGAACTTTTAGGTTCAGGAGAAACTGACGCTGTATTCCAACTTGAGTCTCCGGGTATGAAAAAGTTTATGAAACAGCTTTTGCCACAATCTCTCGAGGATATTATTGCGGGAATTTCTTTGTATCGTCCCGGTCCTATGGATAGTATTCCAACCTATATTGATAGTAAAAATAATCCAGAAAAAATTAGTTATATGCATCCAAAGCTTGAACCAATACTTAATATGACATATGGCTGCTTGGTATATCAAGAGCAAGTTATGCAGGTTGTTCAAGTGCTTGCAGGTTACACTTACGGAAGAGCAGACTTAGTTCGTCGTGCAATGGCAAAGAAAAAAGCTGATGTGCTTGCAAAAGAAAGAGATTATTTTATTAACGGAGCACCTGCAAAAGAGGCTGTTTACAATGAAAAAGGCGATTTGGTTGCTCCTGCACAAAAGGCTGTTGATGGCTGTATTAAGAGAGGCGTGCCAAAAGAAGTTGCTGATGCAATCTTTGACAATATGATGAGTTTTGCATCATATGCCTTCAACAAATCACACGCAGCTGCATATGCAGTTTGTGCGTATGAAACAGCGTATTTAAAAAGATATTATCCAGTTCAATTTATTGCGGCTGTAATCAACAACAGAATTACCAACCAAGACGAAATTGCAAAGTATGTGGAATATTTGCGTAGTAGTGGCGTTACAATTTATCCACCTGACATAAATATTTCAGATGTATATTTCAAGTGTGAAAATGGTGGTTTGCGTTATGGTTTGATGGGAATTAAAAATGTTGGAGAAAGTGCAATTACAACCATAGTGGAAGAGCGCAACAAAAATGGCAAGTTCGAAAGTTTGGAAAACTTGATTAAAAGATCGGACAAAACATCTTTGAACAAAAGAATGCTTGAGTCTTTGATAAAAGCTGGAGCATTAGATTGTTTTGGCGAAACAAGAGCAACTTTGATTGTCAATTATGACCAAATTATCACAGTGAGCAACCATGATAAAGCTATCACAAACACAGGACAAATGACTTTGTTTGACGATTTGTTTGGCGAGGAAGAAAGCAGTAGCTACAAAATGGTAAAAATCAACGAATATCCTAAAAATGATATTTTGTCTGCTGAAAAAGATATGCTTAACATTTATTTGTCAGGACATCCACTTGACGAATACAGAAGTAAGTATGCAACAGAAAGCTTTACTTTGCATGACATAAAGCCAATTTTGGATGCAGAAAGAGAAAGTGCAGAAGACAGCGAAATGGCAGAGGAAAATGAAGATAGCGATTTGTGCGCTTTGATAAAAGAGTATGACAAACAGCCAGTTTCCTTAGGTGGAATGATAACTGATGTGAGAATAAGGGTTACCAAGTCAAACAAATCAATGGCAATGGTAAGACTTGAGGATTTGCACAGCTCAATTGATTTGGTGTTTTTTCCAACTTCATTTGATAAGTATCGTCATTTGCTTGTTAAAGATAAAATTGTCAAAGTTGAAGGAGAATTGCAGGTTTCAGGCAGGTCACAAATTGTTGCAAGAGGTGTTAAAGAATGGTTTTTGGATGAAACTTCTGCTCCTCAAGTGCAAGAAAAAAAAGCCGCAAAACTTTATATAAATATCGCAGATAATGAGGAGAGCACTTTGTCAAGCGTGCTTAGCGTGCTTAAAGCATATCCTGGCATGATACCTGTTATTTTGAAGTATCAAGGGCAAGCAATGAAATGCCAAGTTAGAGTACAAAATACAGAGGCGATGTTCAGCGAACTTGCAGGCATTGTAGGCGAGGAAAACTATAAATTAGTTTGATAAGTTAGCCTAATGTTAAAAAATAATTTTATAAATATTACTGCTATAATAATTTATTATTGCTTTATAACGATATAAAATTACAATTATTTTGCATTAAGCTGCTAAAAAATCTAAAATTATCTTGACAAAAATCAAAAAATATATTAGTATTTATGTGTATTTAATAAAAGGAGTTTTTATGGAAATATCAAACGAAAACAACGGAAGTGAATATATTGCTGTTAAAGCACAAACATCTGGCGTGCAAGTTATTGGGATGACAAGAGGTTCGGATACTCGTCCGCATCACACAGAGCAGCTTGACAATGGCGAAGTTCTTATTATGCAATTTACTGACAAAACTTCTTTGATAAAAATTAAAGGAAATGCAAAAGTTTACACAAAATTTGGTGTGATTGAAAGTGAAAAATACAATAAAGAGCAAAAATAAGCTGATTTAACAAAGTTTTTCATAATAGCATTTATTGAAAACATATTTTAAATAAAAATCAATTCAGCATATAGAGGTATGAATATGGAAGCAGTTAATAAAGACGGCAAAAAAATTAAAAATATTGCCATATTGACAAGTGGTGGCGATGCTCCTGGTATGAATGCTTGTATTAGAGCGACTACAAGATATGCTTTGGCAAAAGGGCTAAAAGTTTTTGGTATTGAAAGAGGCTACAGTGGTTTGATTGAAGATCAAGTTAAGGAAATGAACTCAAGGTCTGTTTCTGATATCATCCAAAGAGGTGGTACAATTTTAAGGACAGCAAGATGTCCTGAGTTTGAAACAATTGAAGGACAAGAAAAAGCTGTTAAAACTCTTAAAAAATATGATATTGACGCATTGGTTGTCATTGGTGGTAATGGTAGCCTTATGGGTGCAAAAGATTTGACAACAAATTTTGGTATCAACACTGTTGGTATTCCTGGCACAATTGATAACGATTTACAATATACAGATTACACTTTGGGATTTGACACAGCAGTTAACACTTGCCTTAGTGCAATCAACAACTTGCGTGATACAATGACATCTCACGACAGAATCAGCATTGTGGAAGTTATGGGTAGAAAATGTGGTGACATTGCAATGTACACAGCACTATGTGGTGGTGCAGAAAATGTTGTTGTTCCTGAAGTTCCACTTGACATAATTGGCATTTCAAACAGACTTACTGAAAATGCTGCAAAAGGTAAAAATTCTGACATTATTATTCTTGCAGAAGGCGTATGTCATGCTGAAGAGCTTAAGATTATGCTTAAAGGTATTAGTCCAAAGCTTTCAATCAGATGTACAACTCTAGGACACATCCAACGAGGTGGTTCGCCAACAATGATGGACAGACAACTTGCTGCAAAATTTGCAATTCGTGCAGTTGATTTGTTGCTTGAAGGCAAGTCACAAAGAGCTGTTGGAATTCACAACAACGAAATTATCGACTACGATATTGTGGAAGCGGTAAAAATGAAGAGAAAATTTAATAATGCTTTATATGAGCAAATTAATATATTAAGTTTATAATTTTTTAAGTTACGGAGGTAAAATTTATGTTAAAAGGTGCTTGTATGTTTGGACAATCAGGTGGTCCATCATCAGTTATCAACAGCAGTGCTGCCGGTGTATTTATCGAAGCTTTGGAGCAAGATTGCATCACAGAAGTTTATGGTGCTGCACATGGTATCAGAGGTATTCTTCACGAGGAATTCTATGATATTTCAAAAGAGTCTAAAGAGGAACTTTTGCTTTTGAAGAACACTCCAAGTTCTGCAATGGGTTCTGTTAGATATAAGCTTAAGGATGCCAGTGTTGACGATACTGATTACAAGAGATTGCTTGAGGTCTTCAAAAAATACAATGTAAGATATTTCTTCTATAATGGCGGAAACGACAGTATGGATACTTGCAACAAAATTTCTAAATTTATGGCAAACAGCGGTTGGGAGTGCAGAGTAATTGGTGTTCCAAAAACTATCGATAACGATTTGTTTGGTACTGACCACTGCCCAGGATATGCATCTGCTGCAAAATATGTTGCAACAACTACTATGGAAGTTAAGCTTGATGCAAGTGTTTATGACACTCCAATGATTACTGTAATTGAGGTTATGGGAAGAAATGCTGGCTGGCTTACTGCTGCATCAAAACTTGCAAGCTACAAAGGCTTAGGTCCAGATTTGATTTATCTTCCAGAAGTTGCATTTGATATTGACAAATTTGTAAACGATGTTGATGCTGTTATGAAGAAAAATGCAAATAAATGCCTTGTTTGCGTAAGTGAAGGTATTAAAAATGCTGAAGGCACTCTTGTTGCTGAGTTGTTTGCTGAAAATCTTGCAAAAGACTCTTTCGGACATGCTCAACTTGGTGGTGTAGGCAGTGCGCTTGCAAATATCTGCAAAGAGAAGTTTGGTTGCAAAACAAGAGCTATCGAGTTCAGCTTGATGCAAAGATGTGGTGCACACCTTGCAAGTAAAGTGGATGTTGAAGAGGCTTTCAATGCAGGTCGTGAATCTGTAAAAGTAGCAGTTAGTGGTCAAACTGACAAAATGGTTATCTTTGAGCGTAGCTATGACAAAGATGGTAACTATGTATGCAACTACAAAGCTATGCCTCTTGAGCTTGCTGCAAACACAGAAAAAACTGTTCCAGCAGAGTGGATTATCAACAATGGCACTGATGTTTCAGACGAATTTGTTAAATATGCTTTGCCATTAATTCAAGGCGACTGCAAAGCTCCACTTGAAGATGGTCTTCCTCGTTTTGCAAAACTTAAAAAAGTTTTTGTTGAGAAAAAGTAATTTTTAAAATTCATTTGTAAGCTTTAATTGATTATTGTTTAAAATCAATTTTAAAATAAAATATTTATTCAATTAGAGTATACTAAAAATATGTAATCAAACAAATTTAATCTCCACATTTGTGGAGATTATTTTGTTTAAAATGAATATTCTTTAATATTTATTCATATACTATTCATAAAAATGAATGTTTCTTTTTTGTAATTTTTAACTATTTTAAAATTGTGTTACAAATTAAATAGTTTTATATAAAAAACTTTACATAAAAATTAGTTTGTAAAAGATAATTATTACACAAATAATTTTAAATATGTGAAATAAGTGATAAATTACTAAAAAAAATTAAATTTTGATACAAAATCAATTTTATTTTAATTTTACATTGACTAATTTGAATTTTTGTGTTAATATTAATTTGATATAATAAGTATCAAAGGAGAAAAAATGAATAAATTTGTAATTACAACCGATTATACATGCGACATTGATAATCAATTTTTTGAAGATAACAACATTGTAAGAGTAGTAATGCCTGTTAATATTGATGGCGTTGAATATGATTTGGAAAGCACAAAAATTTCTCCAAAAGAATTGTATGACAAAATGCGTGCTGGTTCTGTTTGCAAAACTTCTCAAGTTAATCAATTTGATGCAATAACCAAATTTAATAATATCTTAAATGAAGGCAATGATATATTGCATTTATGCTTTTCATCAGGTGTAAGCTCAACTTTTGAAAACTTTGCATCAACTGTAAACGAATTGAAAAAGAAATTTCCTAACAATAAAGTGATTGTAATTGACACTTTGTGTGGCAGTGGTGCTTTGGGAATTATGCTTTATGATTGTGTAAAAATGCAAAAAGAAGGCAAAAGTATTGATGAAATTGCAGAATACTGTGAAAATAACAAATTGTGCTATTCTCACTATTATGTAGTGCAAGATTTGGCTCATCTTAAAAAAGGTGGCAGAATTAATGCTATTGAGGCAACAATCGGCACAATACTTGGTATTAAGCCAGTTTTGTCTTTGGATTATTCGGGAAAAATCAATGTTGTAAGCAAAGTTCGTGGCTCTAAAAAGGCATTTAAAGCTATGATTGATATGGTCATGAAAAACATTATCATACCAAACAATGATTTTTTGATTATGGCACATAGCGATTGTTTGGAAGATGCAATTGACATTGGAAAGGTACTTGCAGAAAGAACAGGTCTTGAAGTTAAATATTGTGATTTAACTTGCTTGATAGGCGCTCATGTTGGACCAAATACAGTTGCTGTTTTCTTTAAAGGACACGAAAGACAAGGTCAACAAAGTTTGATTTTACCTTTTCCAGCACAATAATCTGATTGTTTAAAATTGCAAATCTTTACAATAGTAAAAGTGCTTTAAATTTGCTCAAATAGTCTTTATATTTGAGAAATTATTTGAAGTATTAATCGTATTTTAGCTGCTTAACCTGTAAAATTAAATTAATAATTTTTAAAATAATAGTCAATATGTGGCTATTATTTTTATTTTGCACAAATTTTGTTGATAAATATATGTAAAATTGTAAAAAATATGAATTTAATTTGGTTAAATTTGTAAAAATAAATAAAAAGGGTTGCTATTTAGATTAAAATGTTTTATTATAATATTATTATAAAAATAAGAGGTGCAAAATGAAAAGGTTTCGCAAAACATTTTTAATTTGCTTGGTTGTTATTGCTGTGCTTGCTTTTGTGCTTACCGGTTGTAGTCACAAAATCGGTAACGAATTGCTTTCAAACGGCAATTTTGAAACTATAAATCAAGACAATAACAGGCTTGATAACTGGGAGTTTGTATATATTGACAAGGACGGAAAAGCTGACAAAACAAAAAACTTTAAAACGGAAAAAACAGCTACTGGAAGTAACGAGCAACAATTGTATGGAGATAGATATATTTCCATAACAACTTCCGATTATGCTACTGCATATTTGAAAACTTCAATCAGATTGTATGCTGGTCAAACATATCGTTTAAAATTTGACTACAATGTCAGTGGAACAATTACTTCTCAAAGTAGCAATACAACAGCTGTAAAAGGCTATTTTGGCTTTTTAGAGGACAAAAATTTTACACCTTTTAATGTTTCATCTTCAAATGGCTGGCAACAAGGTCACGAAATTTATTTCACTCCAAGACAATCTGCAAAATACACCTTTGTTGCAGGTATTGGCAGACAAGATTTGGGTGGAGCAACTGGTACAATAGAGTTTGATAATATTTCCATTCAAGCAGTAAAAGATTTGCCACTTGGTGTGGAGGCTGTAAAATTAACTCCGGGCAGTGCCGTAACCGATAATGAGGTTGGAGGAGTTGTCTATACTGTTCTATTGTGCTTGTTTGGTGTTGCTTTGGTTGTTGGTGCTTATTACGCAATCAGAAAATTGCAAACAAACAAAAAATATACAGACAACGAACCTTTGTTTGACGAGGTGGCTGTTTCTGAGAATAATAAACAAGAAGATAACACTTCAGACGACAGCAAGGATGCAAAAATTGTCAAAAAGAAAAAAACAGCAAAGGAATGGTTTGAACCAAGTAATCTTAAAAAAGTTTTCACATCGCCAATGGCAGTGTTCATTTATACCTTGGTATCAGCATTTATAGTCAGATTTATTTTGGTGTTGACAGTGTTTGGTATGGGCGATACAATTACCGATTATGCTGAAATTGCACTGACAATAGCTCAAGACGGACCATCAAAATTGTATGGAATACACAACACATATTTGCCGACGGGTTGGCTATATTTGTTAGGATTCTTTGGTGTGATAGGAAATGCTGCTGAGTTCACTGCAAATTCAATTGGTCTTTCAATGCTAATAAGAATACCAAACATCATTGCAGATTTGGCAGTTTGCTATATGATTTATAAAATGCTTGCAAGTAATTATAACTTTAAATATAGCTCTGTAATTGCTGGCATTTATGCGCTACTTCCTGCAATGTTCACTCAATCAGTTGTTTGGGGTATGAATATCAGTGTTTCAATGGCATTTTTGGTGGCAATGATCAACTTTATGGTTGAGAAAAAGCATGTTTATGTTCCTATTATGTACACTTTAGGCTTGATGTTCAATAACTTTATGTTAATTGCTTTGCCAGTTGTAATAGGTTATGAGATATACTATTGCATTAAGGATAGAAAGGCAATTTTGCCAATTGTGATTGCATCTCTTGCAAGTTTGGTTGTATTCTACTGTTTGTCAATTCCATTTGCAACTGCATATTTCGGAAAAGAAAGCAAAAACGCAGGAGTTCTTTTGGTATTTGCAAAAATGCTTGAAGGAATAAAAGCAAACAACTTGATATCAAACAGCTCATTTAATTTCTATGCTATTTTTGGGCTTGGTCAATCTGCATCAAATATTGCAATGACAATAATCATAATTATGATTGCAATTTTGTTTATCATTTTTGGCGTATATCTTTATGCAAAAACAAGAAACAGACTTGATTATATACTTTTGATGGCTATGTCATTTATTCTTTGGGCTGTGTTTGGTGTAGGCTCAAGGGTAGAATACACTTTGATAGGACTAGTATTGTTGTTGCTTTATGCAGGACTTAAAATGGAAAAACGCGTATTCAAAGTGTTTGGAATTTTGTCTGTTTTAAACTTTATCAATTCAGCAGTGATTTTGACAAAGAGTGGTGCAATCAACTTTGCTTTTCTTGACGGAACAGGTTTGCACAGTTTCTACGCACTAAATGCACTTTATATCATTGGTTCTTTGATTACTGTTGCAACTGTTGTTTATATGATTTGGGTAATGTATGACATCATGTTTAATGGTGTGGAAAAAGAAATTTCACCATTGCCAGAGAGCTTAGTTGAAGAATTCAAGGATAATTGCACTAGAAATATAGGCAAAATTACAAAATTGTTTCAAGGGAAAAAATAATGCTAGCAAAAACAAATAGCTTTGCATTGAATGGTGTTAAAGGCTACAAAATTGATATAGAAATTGACATTAATGCAGGTTTGCCATCCTATGATATGGTTGGACTTCCAGATACTGCAATAAAAGAAAGCAGAGAAAGAATTCGTTCTGCAATAAAAAATTCGGGTTATAACTATCCTGTAAAAAGAATTACCATAAATTTGGCTCCTGCTGATTTGAAAAAAGAAGGTCCTGTTTTTGACCTCGCATTAGCTGTTGGCATATTGGCTGCATCTGAGCAGCTACCAACTCTTGCGTATAAAGACTACATCATTCTTGGCGAATTGTCTTTGGATGGTGGCGTAAGGCACATAAACGGAATTTTGCCAACTTTGATTGCAGGGCTTGAGAGTGGTTACACAAAATATATTATCCCTGCTGCAAATGCAAATGAGGCAAGTTATTTGAGCAAAGCACAATGCTATGCTGTGTCAAATTTGAGGGAAGTTGTTCAATTTTTGTCAGGCGACAATAATCTGCAACCAATTGAAAGCAGAGAATATGTTGTTTGTGATAATACAAACAAATTCCACATTGACTTTGCAGATGTAAAAGGTCAAATAATGGCAAAGCGTGCTTTGGAAATTAGTGTTTCAGGTGGACACAATATTCTTATGATTGGCCCACCGGGGGCTGGCAAAACAATGCTTGCAAAATGTGTGCCAACAATAATGCCTAATATGACATTTGAAGAGGCAATTGAGGTTACAAAAATTCATAGCATTGCAGGCACTCTTGACGAAAAATTGGGAATTGTAAAAACAAGACCATTTCGTTCGCCACATCACACGGCAACAGTTCCTTCACTTACAGGTGGTGGAGCAAATTGCAAACCGGGTGAAATAAGTCTTGCACACAATGGTGTGTTGTTTTTGGACGAAATGCCTGAATATTCACGAAAAACTTTGGAAACTTTAAGGCAACCATTGGAAGACGGCAATGTTGTCATATCAAGGTCAAAAATGACTTTGGAATATCCTTGTCACTTTATGTTGGTTGCAAGTATGAATCCTTGTCCTTGTGGCAACTATGGTTCTTCCAATCCTTGCAAATGTACGCCAAATGAAATACATAAATATGTAAATAAATTATCTGGACCACTTTTGGACAGAATTGATTTGCAAGTTGAAGTGGATAGCGTGAGTTATGACGATTTACGCTCTAAAGTGAAAGCAGAGTCTAGTTGTGAGATAAAAGAGCGTGTTGAGGCAGCAAGAGAAATTCAACGAGAAAGATTTAAAGGAACAAAAATATTTACCAATTCTGAAATGACAAATGCAATGCTTGAGCAGTATTGTGCCATACCAAAAGAGGCTGAAAGGCTTATGGAAGTGGCTTTTGAAAAACTTCGTTTGTCTGGTAGGGCAAATGCAAGAATACTAAAAGTTGCAAGGACTATTGCAGACATTGAGGAGTGCAAAGATATTCAAACAAGACATATTGCAGAGGCAATTCAATATAGGTCTTTGGATAGAAAATATTGGGAATAAATTGTCAATCATTTTGCAAACTTTTAATCAAGGAGTTATATGTATAATCAAGACGAAAAAGCTTTAATATGGCTTAACAATTTTAACAATATCAGCACAAAAAAGAAGCTTTTGATATTGGATTTGTTTATGTCGCCAAGTGAAATGTACACTTCTTTTAAAAGTTGCAGAGAAGATATAATTCAAATTATTGATACCAAAGTTTACAATCAACTTGCGCTTTTATGTGAAGATAGCTATGTTGACAAAATCATAAATGATTTGAAAGTAAAAAATATTAAAACACTCACTATTGCAAGTGAAAATTATCCTAACAAGCTAAAAGACGATTTGCTTGACCCACCTATATGTTTATATTACAAAGGCAATATAGAATTACTTGACAAATTGTGCATTGCAATTGTTGGAGCAAGAAAGATTACACGATACGGCAAAGATGTTACGGAAAAATTCAGCAGAGAGCTGGCATTGAATGGTTTTTGCATAGTCAGTGGCTTGGCAAGAGGTGCAGACACAGCAGCACATGCAGAATGTCTTGCAAACGATGGCGATACAATTGCAGTGCTTGGATGTGGTATCGATGTTGTTTATCCAAAGGAAAATAAAGATTTGTATTTGGATATTGCAGAAAAAGGTTTGATACTTTCGGAATTTCCACTTGGCATTGAGCCATTAAGTTATAATTTTCCACAGCGAAACAGAATAATCAGTGCATTGAGTGATGCAGTTTTGGTTACTGAGGCAAGTGAAAAATCGGGCTCGATTATCACGGCAAATATTGCCTTGGAGATGGGAAAGGAAATTTATGCTGTGCCAGGAAATATTTTTTCCGAACAAAGCAAAGGCACAAATGATTTGATAAAAAATTGTAGCAATGTAGTAATGGCTACAAATGTAAATGATATATTAAAACAATTTAATATAAAAGAAAGGGAGAAGATTGTTGATGCTATTCAGCTTGATTTTTTGCAACAAAACATTGTGAACGAACTTGCTTGTGGCAAATTGCATTTGGAAGAAATCTTGAGCAAAACAAATGTTGAAATCAGTTCATTATTTGTGTCATTGCAAGGGCTTATCAATGCAAAAGTTATCAGACAATTACCCGGAAATTTTTATGAATTACAACCTAAGTAAAAGGAGAGTTTAATGGATTTAGTTATTGTTGAATCACCTTCAAAAGCAAAAACAATATGCAAATATCTTGGCTCGGGCTATAAAGTTTTGGCATCAGGTGGTCATGTTCGTGATTTGCCAGCTGACAAACTTGGTGTGAATGTACACAGAAATTTTGAGCCTGAATATGAGGTGTATCCACAAAAAGAAAATACAATCAAACAACTTAAAAAAGAAATTAAGAATTGTGAAAAAATTTATCTTGCAACCGACCCCGACCGTGAAGGAGAGGCTATTTCTTGGCATTTAAAAGATATTTTGGATATCAAAGAAGACAATGTTAGAATTGTTTTTAATGAAATAACAAAAAAAGCAGTTAATAAAGCTATTGAAAACCCAAGAAATATTGATTTGAATCTTGTAAATTCGCAACAAGCACGAAGAGTTCTTGACAGATTGGTTGGTTATTTGATTTCGCCTGTTTTGTCCAAGAAAATTCAAAAAGGCTTGTCAGCAGGTAGAGTTCAATCAGTTGCTTTAAGAATGATTTGCGACAAAGAGCGTGAAATTGAGGCGTTTAAACCAGAAGAATACTGGAACATTTTTGCAAATATTTCAGTTGACAATAAAAGTTTTTATAAAGCTCAATTTAATGATAAAAACGGCAAAAAAACAAAAATTAAAAATGAAACTGAAGCATTGCTTGTTGAAAATGAATCAAAACTTGGCGAGTGGTATGTTGGCAATGTTAAGCGTGCCAAAAGTTTTAGCAAGCCTAATCCACCTTTTACAACTTCGACTTTGCAACAAGATGCTGTAAATAAACTTAATTTTTCTGCAACACAAGTTATGAGAATTGCTCAGCAACTTTATGAAGGCGTTAATATCAAAGGCGAAGGCTTGCATGCACTTGTTACTTATATCCGTACGGATAGTGTAAGAATTAGTGACGATGCAACTGCCATGGCAAAAAGCTTTATTAACACACATTTTGGTTCAGAATATTATCCAAAAAAGGCAAATGTTTACACAACAAAAGGCAATGCACAGGATGCACACGAGGCTATTCGTCCAATCAATTTGGATTATTCTCCTGAATTTTTAAAGGGTAAAATTGAGACTGAACAATGGAAATTGTACAAGTTGATTTACGACAGATTTTTAGCGTCTCAAATGGTTCCTGCAGAGTACAACACTTTGACAGTAAACATAATAAGTGAATATAACGGCACAAAATATGGATACCTTCTTAAAGGAAAAACATTGGTATTTGCAGGCTTTACAAAAGTTTATAACATTTCAAAAGAGGAAGAGGATGATGTTCAATCAGACACTTTGCCAAACTTTGAAGAAGGCGAAAGCATCCTTTTAAAAGACATTGTAAAAGAACAAAAGTTTACAAAACCACCACTTAGATACACTGACAGTACAATTGTCAAAGCAATGGAAGAAAACGGCATTGGAAGACCTTCAACTTACGCAACAATCATCAGCGTTATCTACAAGAGGCAGTATATTGAAAAAGAAGGTAAATATATGAAACCGACAGAGCTTGGCTTTGTGGTGTGTGACCAACTTGTAAAATATTTTCCTAACATCATGGATACAAAGTTTACTGCTGATATGGAAAGCAAACTTGATATTGTTGCCGATGGTGAAGTTGATTGGCATAAGATAATTGTTGATTTTTATCCAGGATTTTTGAAAAATCTTGAAAAAGCAAACGATGGCGAAAGGGTTAAAATTGAGCCAATTATGACAGATATTAAATGTCCTGATTGTGGAAAACCTATGGTAATTCGTGATGGAAAATATGGCAAGTTCCTTGGTTGTTCAGATTATCCAAATTGCAAAAAAATTATGCCGTATACTGATGGAAATCCACAAGAAAATGGCGAGAATGCAGACGAAGTTTTGTGCCCTGATTGTGGAAGGCCTATGGTACTAAAAAATAGCAAATATGGCAAATTTTATGGTTGCAGTGGCTATCCAGATTGCAATAAGATTTTGAAAGTTAACGAAGTTAAGCGAATGAAAAATGCTGAAAACAATGCAAAAGAAGATATTGATGCAGAAAAAATTCCAGAAAACACAATTTTTTACAATCAATCTGCTTATGAGAATGACATAAAGAATGAAAGCCTTGCTCAAAACAATGAAAACACAGATAGTGAAGATGTAATTTGCGAAAATTGTGGTGCAAAAATGGTTATTAAATCGGGTAGATATGGCGAGTTTTATGCTTGTCCGAACTATCCAAATTGCAAAAATATCATACCGATAAAAAAGAAAAAACAATAATCAAAAGGATGTGTATGGAAGTTCGTGTTATTGGTGGTGGACTAGCAGGCTCTGAGGCAAGCTATCAACTGCTTAAAAGAGGCTATAATGTCAAGCTTTATGAAATGAGAAAAGTCAAACAAACACCTTGTCATAATACGACAAATCTTTGCGAATTAGTTTGCAGCAACAGCTTGAAAAGCACGGAACCTTCCACTGCAAGTGGCACACTTAAAGAGGAACTTAAAAGATTAGATTGTCTACTTTTGAGATGTGCAGAAAAGGCAAAAGTACCTTCAGGTGGAGCACTTGCTGTAAACAGAGAGCAATTTTCTTTGCTTGTTGAAGAAGAACTGAACAAGTTTGAAAACTTTGAGAGAATTGATGCTGAATATATTGAAATTGACAGGGGCGTGCCAACAATCATTGCAAGTGGTCCATTGACATCTGATAAACTTGCAGAAAACATTGCAAAATTGATTGGAAACAGCGACAATTTGCATTTTTATGATGCAGTTGCACCTATTGTAAGTGGAGATAGCTTGGATTATGACAAATTGTTTTTTGCCACACGCTATGACAAAGGCGAGCCGTCTGACTATTTAAATTGTGGAATGAACAAGGATGAATACACTGCGTTTTATGAGCAATTAGTGGGGGGACAAGTTGCAAATTTGCACTCCTTTGAAAAAGGAGAAATATTTGAGTCTTGTATGCCGATTGAGGTCATGGCAAAGCGTGGTGCTGACACTATCAGATATGGTATGATGAAACCAGTTGGCATAACAAACCCAAAAACAGGCGAAAGATATTATGCAGTGGTGCAGCTACGCAAAGAAAATGTGCAAGGCAGTGCTTACAATTTGGTGGGATTTCAAACTAATTTGACTTTTCCGGAGCAAAAAAGAATTTTCAGTTTGTTGCCGGGACTTGAAAATGCAGAATTTTTAAGATATGGCGTTATTCACAGAAATACTTTTTTAAATTCGCCAGAACATCTTGATTGTTATTTTGGCTTAAAAAACACAAAAAACATTTATTTTGCAGGACAAATAACGGGGGTTGAGGGATATGTTGAAAGCATTATGAGTGGGCTTGTTGCAAGCATAAATCTTGATGCCGATTTGAAAAATAAAAACAAATATTTGGCACCAAACACAACAATAATTGGTGCTTTGCAAAGACATATTGCAACAAATAATATCGATTTTCAGCCAATGAATGCAAATTTTGGAATTTTGCCACCATTAGATATGAAAATCAGAGATAAAAAACAGCGTAAACTTGCTTATTATGAAAGAGCAATAAAAGATATTTGTGAATTTAATAATAAGTTCGATTTTTAAAATATCAATATGAAATATAATTTCAAATAAAAATATGTCAATTTAACTGTTACATAAAAGGAGAGAATAATGGGAAGTTTGATGGGGACTACAATTTGTGCTGTTCAAAGAAATGGGCAGATTGCAGTGGCAGGCGATGGCCAAGTAACTTTTAGTGAAAGCGTTATTTTTAAGTCAACTGCAAAAAAAGTTAAAAGAATTTTTGATAATAGAGTTGTTATTGGGTTTGCAGGATCAGTTGCAGATGCTTTTTCATTGTCTGAAAAATTTGAAAGTATGCTTAACAAATACAGTGGAAATCTGATGAGATCTGCTGTTGAACTTGCAGAATTGTGGCGCAGTGATAAAATGCCAAGAAAACTTGAGGCAATGATGATTGTTGCCGACAAAGAAAATTTGTATATTGTAAGTGGTCAAGGTGATGTTATTGAGCCTGATGGTGGTGTTTGTGCTATCGGTAGTGGTGGAAATTATGCTTTGGCAGCTGCTCGTGCAATGATAAAGGAAACTGATTTGTCAGCAGAAGAAATCGCAAAAAAAGCTTTGCTGATTGCAAGTGAATTGTGCGTGTTTACAAACGACAACATTACAGTGGAGGTGGTTTGAAATGCAATTGACACCAAGAGAGATAGTAAAAGAACTTGACAGATATATTATCGGTCAAAATGAGGCAAAAAAAGCTGTTGCCATTGCACTTAGAAATCGTTACAGAAGAAATCAATTGCCAGAACATTTGCGTGATGAAATTACTCCAAAAAATATCATTATGAAAGGTCCTACTGGTGTTGGTAAAACAGAAATTGCAAGGCGTCTTGCAAAAATTGTTAAAGCGCCTTTTGTCAAAGTTGAGGCAACAAAATTTACTGAAGTTGGCTATGTCGGCAGAGATGTTGAGTCAATGATAAGAGATTTGGTTGAGGTGGCTGTAAGACTTGTTAAAAATGAAAAAATCAAGGAAGTTGAGACAAAAGCAAGCGATAAAGTTTACAAAAAAATCGCAAAAGCATTGGCTCCTTCCAAAGCCCAATTATACTCTGATATGAGCGAAAAAGATTTGGTCGCAAAATTATATAAGGAACTTAAAGCAGGAGAACATAAAAACGAAACTGTTGAAATGGAAATTCCTGTTGCTCCAAAAAACATCCAACTTGCACCTGGCTCAGGCATTGAAATTGGCATTGGCGATATTTTTGGTGGAATGTTGCCACAAAAAACAAAGAAAAAATTGATTGAGGTGGAAGAGGCTTACAAAATCCTTATGGAAGTTGAAAGCGACAAGTTGATTGACGAAGATTCTGTGAATGCAGAGGCAATAAGGCGTGCAGAAAATGAAGGTATAATTTTTGTGGACGAAATTGACAAAATTGCTGCAAAAGCAAACAATGGTCAAGATGTTTCAAGAGAAGGCGTTCAAAGAGATATTTTGCCAATTGTTGAAGGTAGCACAATCAGCACAAAATATGGTCAAGTTAAAACAGATTACATTTTGTTTATTGCAGCAGGTGCCTTCCATATCGCAAGTGTGGATGATTTGATTCCTGAACTTCAAGGCAGATTTCCAATTAAGGTTACACTTGACAATTTGTCTGAAAAAGACTTTGTTGAAATTTTAAAAACAACTGATAACTCAATTTTAACTCAATATACAGAGCTTTTGAAAGTTGACAATGTTTTAATCAATTTCAATGACGATGCTATTGCTGAAATTGCAAAAATCGCAGCTGCTGAAAATGAAAACAACGAAAATATCGGTGCAAGGCGTTTGCATACAATTATGGAAAAACTTTTGCAAGATATTTCATATGAGGCAGGCGGTTTGAACGATATGGTTACAATTGAAATCAATCGCGATTATGTGCTTAAAAATCTTGACAGCACAATCAAAACTTTGAATTTGAAAAAATATATTTTATAAAAATTTGCTTTTAATATTGCTGCAAATGCGATATAAGCGATTTGGTAGAGAAGGTATAAAATGATTAATATTCCAAAAGGAACAAAAGATGTCATTCCAAGCGAAAGTTATAAATGGCATTATATTGAAAATCTTGTTAAAAGTGTGGCAGAAAACTTTTGTGTGAAAGAAATAAGAACACCAACTTTTGAGTATACAGAGCTTTTTTTGCGTGGCGTGGGCGACACAACAGATATTGTCAATAAGGAAATGTACACATTTTTAGACAAGGGAGAGCGTAGCATTACGCTTAAGCCTGAAGGCACTGCTGGTGTTGCAAGAGCGTTTATTGAAAACAGTATTTTTGCACAGCCTCAGCCAACAAAAATGTACTATATTACGCCTGTTTTTCGTTATGAAAAGCCTCAAAATGGCAGATTGAGAGAGCATCATCAGTTTGGTGTTGAATATTTTGGCAGTGATAGTCCAATTGCTGATATCGAGGTTATGCTGATTGCAAAAAGTATTTTTGATAAACTTGGCGTAAACAACATTACACTTAACATAAACAGTATTGGTTGCCCAGAGTGTAGAGCAAAATACAATGAGGCTTTAAAAGGCTTTTTGAAAGATAATTTTGACAAACTTTGCTTTACTTGTCGCGAAAGATTTGACAAAAATCCACTTAGAATTTTGGATTGCAAAGAGGATAGTTGCAAACAACTGCTTAAAAATGCACCTAAAGTTTTGGATTATTTGTGCGATAGTTGCCGTGAGCATCACAATGCAGTTTGCAATGGCCTACAAAATCTTAATATAGATTTTGTTGTTAATCCTCAAATTGTAAGAGGACTGGATTATTACACAAGAACAGTTTTTGAGTTTATAAGCAACAATGTTGGTGCACAAGGCACCATTTGTGGTGGTGGCAGATATAACAATTTGGTTGAGCAAGTTGGTGGAAATGCTTGTCCTGCTGTCGGCTTTGGTATGGGCTTGGAAAGGCTTATTTTGATGCTTGAAAATCTTGGTTTGCCATGTGGCGAGGCTGAAAAAATTGATGTTTATGTTGCTCCAATTTGTGAAAAAGGAAGACAGATTGCATTGAAATTTGTGACAGACTTAAGGTCAAAAGGCTTGAGAGTTGAACAAGATTTGATGGCAAGAAGTGCAAAAGCTCAAATGAAATACGCCAATAAGCTTGGTGCAAAATATGTAGCTATTTTGGGCGAAGATGAATTGAAGAGCGATTGTTGCTCATTAAAAAATATGCAAAGCAGTGAAAACACTATTGTAAAATTAGATAAAATTTTTGATTTAATAAAGGAAGGTAAATAATTATGGCTGAATTGATTGGTGGTTACAAACGCACAAAACTTTGTGGTGAGTTCAGAAAAAGTGACATTGACAAAGAAGTTGTTTGTATGGGATTTGTAGGAAAATATCGTAACCTTGGCAATTTGATTTTTATTGATGTTAGGGACAGAGCTGGTATTGTTCAAGTTTCATTTGATGACAGCACACCAAGTGATATTTTTGAAAAAGCTACCAAATTGCGTAATGAGTTTGTTGTTTGCGTAAAGGGTATTGTCCGTTCAAGAGGCAGCAACATCAACAAAAATTTGCCAACAGGCGAAATTGAGATTATTGCACAAGATTTAAAAATACTTAATGAGGCAGAGGTTACACCATTTGTCATTAGTGATGATGCAAAAGTTGGCGATGTAACAAAACTTAAATACAGATATTTGGATTTGCGCAGACCTTCTTTGCAAAATATACTTATAACAAGAAGCAAAATCACAAAAATTGCACGCGATTTTTTGGATTCAAAAGGCTTTTTAGATATTGAAACACCTTTCTTAGGAAAATCAACTCCAGAGGGTGCAAGGGATTATCTTGTTCCATCAAGAATACATCCAGGCGAGTTTTATGCACTTCCACAATCTCCACAACTTTTTAAGCAATTGCTTATGATTGCAGGCTTTGACAGATATTATCAAATTGCAAGATGTTTCCGCGACGAAGATTTGAGAGCAAACAGACAACCTGAGTTTTCTCAAATTGACCTTGAAATGAGTTATGTAGAAAAAGACGAGGATGTTATGGAAATTGCCGAAGGCTTGATTTGTGAAGTTTTTAATCAATGCTTGGGTATGAATTTGAAAGTTGGCGAATTTCGTAAAATTCCTTATTCAGAGGCTATGGAAAACTACGGCAGTGATAAGCCTGACACAAGATTTGATTTAAAAATCAAAGATATTTCTGAGGCAGTTAAAGGCACAGATTTCAGCGTTTTTGCAAATGTTTTGGCAAATGGTGGCGGCATTCGTGGTATTAATGCAAAAGGCTTAGCAACACTTACAAGAAAACAAATTGATGCACTTGGAGAGTTTGTCAAAGGTTATGGCGTAAAAGGTTTGGCATGGGTTGCTCTTAAGGCAGAAGGAAACACATCTTCTTTTGCAAAATTTATGACAGAGGAGCAAATGCAAGCAATTTATAAGACAATGAATGCAGAGCAAGGCGACTTGTTGCTTATTATTGCAGACAAAACTAAGCTTGTACTTGACACTTTGGGTGGCCTAAGATGTCATATTGCAGACACTTACAATTTGTATGATAAATCACAATACGATTTCTTGTGGGTAACTGACTTCCCATTGCTTGAGTATGATGAAGAGGCTGGCAGGTATTGTGCTGTTCATCATCCATTCACTTCAGTAAAAGCAGAGGATATTCCATTGCTTGATACAGATCCTGGCAAAGCAAGAGCAAATGCCTACGACTTTGTTATCAATGGTCAAGAGGCTGGTGGTGGTTCAATCCGTATCCACAATGTAAAAATGCAAGAAAAAATGTTTGCAATGCTTGGTATGACAGAGGAAGACATTAAAAATCGTTTTGGTTTCTTTGTTGATGCTTTCAAATATGGTGCACCACCTCATGGAGGACTTGCATTTGGTCTTGACAGATTGGTTATGCTTGTAACAGGCACGGACAATATAAAAGATGTTATTGCTTTCCCTAAAGTGCAAAATGCGTCTTGCTTGATGTCAGATGCACCAAGCAAAGTTGACGATATACAATTGAAAGAATTGTTTCTTGAAATCAACAATCCACAAGATTGATTATAATAAATAGAAGATAATAATATCTTTTAATTGCAATATGGTAATTAATCACAAAAAAATTGATTTTGAAAATTTAAAATTATTTTGTAAAATCATTCGCCGAGTAAAGACTTTGAAATCGGCTGACTAAATTGGAGCACTATGGCAGATATTTTTGACAGAACAAAGCTTTTGATTGGCGAAAGTTCACTTGAAAAATTGAAAAATTGCAATATACTTATTGTGGGAGTTGGTGGCGTTGGTGGTTATGCACTTGAAATTCTGACAAGGTGTGGGATTGGCAATTTTACCATAGTTGACGGCGATAATGTTGATATTACAAATATTAATCGTCAAATAATTGCCACACATTCCACAATAGGCAAGTCAAAAGTTGAAGTTTTTGAAGAGCGAATTAAAGATATCAATCCGTCTGTCAATGTCAGAGCTTTAAATGTGCGTTTTAATGAGCAAACGCGCGATGTGATTTTTGACAGGCATTATGATTATGTTATTGACGCTATTGACAGCGTACAGGACAAATTATTTCTTATTTTGACTGCAAAAGCAAAAGATTATAACATTGTAAGTGCAATGGGCGCAGGAAACAGAGTGCAGCTCAGTGATTTTCAAGTGATTGATATCTTTAAAACACAAAATGACAAGCTTGCAAAAAAAATGCGTAAATTGCTTAAAGATAATGGCGTAACAAAATTGGATACAGTCACAAGCAATACAATTCCGTTGCAAATAAATGACAATGTGATTGGTAGCATTGCTTATATGCCATCACTTGCAGGTGTTAAATTGGGTGGATATGTGATTAATCAGTTGCTAAAGGAAAGTTAAAAGGTATATTAGCAATTAATAATCAAGAATTGTAAAAAAATATATAAAAACAAATTGTTTGTTAAAAGCAAATAAGTTTTAAATAAAAAATAAATAACAGAGGTATAAAATATGATGGATTTATCAATTATTAAGAAAAATGACCCAGAATTGTACGAAAGTATGATGAAAGAGCTTGTAAGACAAAGAGGTAATCTTGAGCTTATTGCAAGTGAAAACATTGTAAGCCCAACAGTGCTTGCAGCTGCTGGCACTCACTTGACAAACAAGTATGCAGAAGGTTTGCCAGGCAAAAGATATTATGGTGGCTGTATGTATGTTGACGATGTTGAGAACCTTGCAATTGAGCGTGCTAAAAAACTTTTTGGTGCAGATTGCGCAAATGTTCAACCACATTGTGGAACATCTGCAAACATTTCTGTATTTTTCGCATTGCTTGAGCCGGGCGATACAATTATGGGTATGAATCTTGCTCATGGTGGACATCTATCTCATGGCAGTCCTGTAAACATCAGTGGTAAATACTTTAATATTGTACCTTATGGAGTTGATAAGGAAACAGGTAGAATTGATTATGAGGAGCTTGAGAGAATTGCTTTGGAGAGCAAACCAAAGTTGATTTTGGCAGGTGCAAGTGCTTATCCAAGAGAAATTGATTTTGCAAAATTCCGTGAAGTTGCAGACAAAGTTGGTGCTATTCTTATGGTTGATATTGCACACATTGCTGGCTTGATTGCGGCTGGTTGTCATCAAAATCCAGTTCCTTATGCAGATGTTGTTACAACAACAACTCACAAGACTTTAAGAGGTCCAAGAGGTGGTTTGATTTTGTGCAAAGAAGAATACGGCAAACAAATAAACAAAGCTGTTTTCCCAGGTACACAAGGTGGTCCATTAGAGCACATTATTGCTGCTAAAGCTGTTGCTTTGAAAGAGGCAATGAGTGAGGAATTTGTAAACTATCAAAAGCAAGTTGTTAAAAATGCAAAAAAACTTGCAGAGGTGTTGTTGAGCCGTGGCATTAAATTGGTAAGTGGTGGTACTGACAACCATTTGATGTTGCTTGACCTTACAAATTATGACATCACTGGTAAAGAGCTTGAAGCATTGCTTGACGAGGCACATATCACAGTAAACAAAAATGCTATTCCGTTTGACACTCGCTCACCATTCATCACATCTGGTATCAGAGTTGGTACTCCAGCTGTAACAACAAGAGGTATGAAAGAAGAAGAAATGGTTATTATCGGTAACTGCATTGCTGATATTATTGAGAAAAAAGAGGCAGCCATTGCACAAGTTTCTGAAATTGTTGGAAAACTTTGCGAAAAATTCCCTCTTTATGAAAATGACATTTTATAATTGATATCTTATTTTAAAAACAAAATTAATACAAAATCTTATTGAATTTTTTGCATATGCATATTTTATCATATGCAGAAAGTTTGATATATATTGCTTTAAAATTTGTCAAATAATAGTAAAAACAATACATTTTTTGCGAATATTTGAGCAAGTATAATATCATATCAATATATTGTGATATGAATATATGAAGATATTTTAATGCAAAATACAATTATTTTCTGTAATTATACCTTCATAAAAAATTTTTTATGACAAAATTTAAAAAAAAGTATTGACATTGAAAATGTTTAGGTATATAATACTAGCAAAGAAAGGCGATGGAGTAATCTATGAAAAATCTTATTATCGTTAACAACTATTACTTTTACTTTAGCGTTGGTAAAATTTTATCAAGGTCGCTTTAGCCTTACTTAAATTTTTATTTAACAAATTTAGCGACCTATTTTATTAGGTCGCTTTTTTTTAGGAGTTTTTTATGATTATTATTTTAAAAGATGGAGCAGAACAAGAGCAAATTAATTCATTGGTACAAAACATTACCAATCGTGGACTTACTGTTCATGAAAGTATTGGTAGCCAATCTCATATTTTGGGCGTAATTGGCGATACTTCAAGAGTGGATACCCAAACAATCATCAACCTTGAGTGTGTAAGTGATGTTAAGCGTGTAAGTGAACCTTACAAGGCTGTGAACAGAAAATTTCATCCAGAAGACACTATCGTTGAGGTTAGTGGCAGAAAAATCGGTGAAGGATATTTCAATATGATTGCTGGACCTTGCTCAGTAGAGTCGGAAGAGCAGATTATTGAGGTTGCAAGGAGAGTTAAGGCAAGTGGTGCAAGTATGCTTAGAGGTGGCGCATACAAGCCAAGAACATCTCCTTATGCATTCCAAGGACTAAAACAAGAAGGTATAAAGTTGTTGCTTGCTGCAAAAAAAGAAACAGGACTTCCTATTGTAACAGAACTTACAAACATAATGAATTTGAAATACTTTGATGATGTTGATGTTATTCAAGTTGGTGCAAGAAATATGCAAAACTTTGATATGCTTTATGAATTGGGACATTCTAACAAGCCAATTTTGCTAAAAAGAGGTTTGTCAAGCACAATCGAAGAATGGCTTATGAGTGCAGAATACATTATGAGTGGTGGTAATCAAAATGTTATCCTTTGTGAGCGTGGAATAAGAACATATGAAACTGCAACCAGAAATACATTTGATATCAGCGCAGTGCCTATTTTAAAAAGATTGTCACATTTGCCAATCATTGTTGACCCAAGCCATGCAACAGGTAAAACTTGGTTAGTTGAGCCACTTGTAAGAGCTGCTATTGGTGCTGGTTGCGATGGTGCAATGATTGAGGTACACAATAACCCAAGCTGTGCTTTGTGTGATGGTGCACAATCTATAACTCCTGATACATTTGACACAATTATGCAGGATGTTAAGAAAAGAATTGAATTTGAAGGAAAAATTTTAGTATGAAAGTTGGCTTTATTGGGGTTGGATTAATTGGTGGCTCAATGCTAAAGCGCCTTGCACATTGTGGCGTACAGTGCTTTATTATGGACACTGATACACAAGTTTTAGGTGCTGCACTTAAGGAAAATAATGCTCAAATACTTGATAATTTTGAGGATGTTGACATGTTGCTTTTGGCATTGTCGCCAAAAAATTGCATAAGTTTTATTGAGGAAAACCATTCAAAAATCGGTACTATTTTGCTGGCTGATGTTTGTGGGGTAAAAAATGCTATTGCAGAGGTGGCAGAAAAATACTCCTTAAATTATTGTGGACTGCATCCAATGGCAGGCAGAGAAGTTGGTGGTTATTTCAATAGCAAAGAGAATTTATTTGATGGTGCAAACATTGTTATCACAACCTCAAATCCACCACAAATTGTTTTTGACATAATAAAAATGCTTGGCTTTGGCAAAATCGTTTATACAACAGCGGAAGAGCATGACAAGATTATAAGTTATACTTCACAGCTTTGTCATATTGTGTCCAATGCATATGCAAAAAATCCGTCTTCAACCATATGCGATGGTTTTACGGGTGGTAGCTTTGAGGATTTGACAAGAGTTGGAAAAATGGATAGCAATCTTTGGGTGGAATTGTTTGATAAAAATAGAGATAACTTGATTTGTGATATAAAAACTATTATAAATGAATTGCAAAAATATGTCGATTGTCTTGAAAATGGTGACAATGAAAAATTAAAGCTACTTATTGACGATGGCACAAAAATTTTAAATAATAAAAAATAATTTCAAATTTAGCAATCATTTTTTTGTTGAAATATTCTATATTGACAAAAATCGTATTATACGATATAATATAAATAAGTATAATAAGAGGTCATTATGAAAAAAAGTATTTTTTTGATTATTGCTGTTTTGGCAATAATGGTGTTAGCACTTGTTGGCTGTTCTGGAAAAGTTAAAGCTGATACTGTTGCAAAAACACAGGAAATTTGGGACACTGCCACAAATAAAGAGGCAACTGATGTGATAACAATCAAAAATTTCAGTTTTGCAAAGCTTGTTACCATAGAAAATGCAGTTTTTACAATTGAAAGAAAATTTGAGGAGAATAAAACTACAATTAATTTAACTTTAAATGCAATTAAAGTTAAATTTGACTCAAGTTCAGGAGTAATTTTCAATGTTATTTTAAATATGGTAAAACAACAAGCAGGAATAACAAGTGATATCACTATGGAAGATATTCGCAATATTCTTGATAATATTGAGGAATTTAAAGCGCAATTTATTTTAACTGAAAACAACTCAAAATTGGAGTACAATATTACATCAAAAGTAAACTATAAAAAACCAACTTATGATAAAGACATAAAAGGTAATCTTGATATTGAGACAAGTGCAGAATATGATAGTGTTATCGGACAAAGTATGAATTTGCTTACAAGCCATTTTACAAGCTTTATTGAACCTACAACAGATGGTGGTGCAAAAATCAATCCTACAAAAATAAATAATATTTTAACGGCTTTTATTAATATTAAAGAGGCAAATGACCCTAATAAGGACACTGAAGGATATGTTCCAATAAGCAAACAAATTACAAACATTCTTGGTGTACCTTATAACCAGTTTATCTCTAAAAAGGTTAAAGTAAACGATTCAAAAAGTCAATGCACTATAAAAAAGAATTTAATTACTGAAATGAAAATTTCTTTGTCTAAAGTTCAAGTTTTGTACAACAAAGAGCAACTGACAAATGTAATCATAAAGGCAGTTGAGTTAATTTCTCCTAATGATGCGGGAAGTGTTGGTGCCCTTAAGACATTTTTAAAAGATATAACAGAGGGAGTATCTTGCATTGAAACTGAATTTTTCATGATAAATTCAACATATAAAATTAGTAAATAGATTTTATATTAGCAACAAAAATTGTTTTTAATAAATACCACTAAAAAAGTGGTATTTTTGCATATGCGATTATAAGAAAAACATTAAAAGAGGTGTATTATGGAAAATTTAAAAGAAATATGTGAAAAGGCTAGTCAATTATATGCTAACAAGAATTATGCTGAAGCTGTTTCATTATGGAAAAATGCTGCTGAGCAAGGCAGTAGTGACGCTTTATATATGCTTGGAATTTGTTATAACTATAAGTTAGGTGTAAACGAAGACGACTCTGAAAAATGTGGTGAAATTGCGAGTGATTATTTTATTAAAGCAGCAAATTTAGGTCATGCTGACGCACAATGCTTCGCCGGCTTATGTTATTTGCATGGTATTGGTGTAGAAAAAGATACAAAACAAGCCGTTAAATGGTTTGAAAAATCTGCTGAACAAAATTGTACTCAAGCGATGAATAATTTAGGTCTTTTGTATAAACAAGGTAAGTATTGCAATAAACAATCTGAAGGCACTGATGATAATGAAGATGATGATTGTTATATTATTGACAACTATAAATTATCATTTGAATGGTTTAAAAAGTCAGCTGATTTGAATGATGCAACTGGTCAATTATATTTAGGCTTAGCTTATTACGATGGCTTAGGTGTGGAACCAGACCAAAAAATTGCAGTTAAGTACTATAGCATGGCAGCAGATCAAGGGTCAGCAGAAGCAATGTTGCAACTTGGTGAATGTTACGAAGATGGTTGTGGCATAGAATCAAATAAGATTGAGGCATTTAAATTGTATAAAGCAGCAGCAAAGAAAAATCATAGCAAAGCCCAGTGCTATGTTGGTTATTGCTATGAAAATGGCATAGGGGTGCCAATGGATATGCAAGAAGCTCTAAAATGGTATCAAATTTCTGCTCAAAATAATTATTTTCAAGCATATTGCAATTTAGGTTGTTGCTTTGAGGAAGGCAGAGGAGTAAAAAGAAATATGCAAAATGCTATAAGTATGTATGAAAAAGCAATTGAACTTGGTAGTGTTTTTGCTATGTATAATATGGGTAATGTATATGCTTTTGGCAGAGGTGTTAAAGTCAACAATACACTTGCTGTTAAATATTACAAAATGGCAGCTGAGCAAGGCAATCCTGAAGCACAATTTAATTTAGGTCAACATTTTTATCAAGGGAAGGGAGTGGAAAAAGATGATAAGGCAGCTGCATATTGGTTTTATCAAGCAGCAAATTCTGGTGATGCTGATGCACAATATAAAATTGCTGTCTTTTTTATGGATGGTGTTGGCGTTGAGGAAGACTTGGAAGCTGCACACTACTGGTTTATGCAAGCAGCCTTACAAGGAGATGCCGATGCTCAATATTCTTTGGGCATTTGCTATGAAGAAGGTCTTGGTGTGGAAAAAGATTTAGACGAAGCTTTTGATTGGTACACTAGGTCAGCAGCACAAGGAAATAAAAACGCAAAACGAGCATTAAAAAAACTTAAGTAATTTTATATTGTTTTTGTAGTAGTTAAAAAAAACAAATTTGAACAAATAAAAGAGTAGTTATGGATAAAAGATTTGATTTGGATGATGGAATAATAAAGTTTTTTTACAAACCAGATAAAAATTATAGTGATGAGCTTGAGAATGTGGATGACAAGCAGCAAAATGAATTTGAACGATTAAGCACTTTAGAACTATTAAATCAAGCATCTGAGGCAGCTGAAAAAAATGATTTTCAAAAAGCAAAACAGCTTTGGGAAATTGCTGCAAAATATGGTAATGACCATGCAGAATATTGTCTAGCGCTTTGTTATTTAGAAGGATGGGATAGCGAAGTTAATTATAATTTAGCCTTTAAATATTTTAAGAGATCAGCTGAAAAAGGAAACTTTAGGGCTGAATATTACTTGGCGTATTGCTACGAGTTTGGATTTGGAACAGAAATTAACAGTGATTTAGCATTTGAGTGGTGTCAAAAATCGGCAGAGCAAGATTTTGTATATGCACAATATAGACTGGCACATTATTATATGTTAAATCCAAATTTACCCGTTGCAGCAAACAAAACTTTATTTTGGTTTAATAAAGCAGCTGAACAAGATTATATTCCTGCAATACACATGCTGGGAATCTGCTATTTGAATGGTATTGGTGACATCAAAAATTTTGAGAAAGCAATTATTTTTTTTCAAAAAGCAGCTGAAAATCGATACTATCCTTCAATATATAAGCTAGGCGAGTGTTATGAGAATGGATTTGGTGTCATTCAAGATATTAACAAAGCAATTGAATTTTATCAGCAAGCATCAGATGGTGATTATGCCGAGGCACAATACAAACTAGCTGAGTTTTATGAAAATGGTAAATATTTGCAACAAGATTTTCAAAAGGCAGTAGAACTTTATAAACAGTCTGCAGAGAATGAATATCCTCCTGCACAAAATGCATATGGCTGGTGCTTTGTTGTCGGCAAAATTGTCAAACAAAATATGTATGAGGCTGTAAGGTGGTTTAAGCGTGCTGCAAAACAAGGCAATATGCGTGCTCAATATAACTTAGCAATATGTTATGAGGAAGGAAAAGGAGTATTGCAAGATGTTGATAAAGCTTTTTATTGGCATAAACTTGCCGCTGAGCAAGGCGATGACAGAGCGCAATTGCATCTAGGTTGGGCATATATGGTCGGTAACGGGGTGAAAATTGATGGTTTTGAATCATTTAAATGGTTAAAATTATCTGCTGAACAAGGCAACTCGCAAGCTTATACTGATTTAGGATATTGCTATGCTAATAGCATAGGTACAAAAAAAGATTTGCAACAAGCTTTTAATTGGTATTTAAAATCAGCTGAGCTTAATAATTTGATGGCAATTTACAATGTTGGTTGTTGTTATCGACATGGCGATGGTGTTAAGAAAGACACTATAAAAGCAATAGAATGGTATCAAAAAGGTGCAGATTTGGGAAGTGTGGATTGTATGGTATCATTAGCATTTATGTATGAATATGGCAAAGGAATTAAAAAAGACTTAGAAAAAGCCATTGAATTTTATAAACTCGCTTATCAAAATGGTGAGCAATCAGCACAGTTTATGCTTGATAGAAAAAAAATAAAAAAATTTATCAAAAAAAATGTTAAAGTCTGATTTCAGATTTATTACAATTCTATCTTTAAACTAATATGAGAACAAAAATGTTTCAGATTATATTTATAATTGTAAAAGTATTTGTATAATTTCAAATATTTGCTCTAAACTAATTGTATAAGGAGCAGTATATGAAAAAATTACTATTATTTTTACTATTTTCAATATTGATTTTTACAATGGTAGGCTGTAAAAAAGAAGTTTCTGCATTAGATATTACCAATTCTACAAATGAAATTTGGGATAGTTCTACAAAAAATGAAGCCACAGAAATGATTATCTTTAAAAAGCTCAATATCGGTGGCGTTATGGATATTGATAATCTTGTTTTTGATGTGGAAAAAAAGTTTGAAAATGGTAAGTTGGGACTTGTGATTGAAACAAGAAAAAATATGGCAGTCAGACTTAATGAAAATGTAAAAGACATAATTGATATGGTGCTTGATTACAAAAAACTTGAAGGAAATTTGAAGGTAAAACATTTAGAGCAAGCTTGGTCAAAAGTTGGACTAAAAATCAATATGCAAATGGATGAAAATAGTGCACATGGCTTTGTTGAATTTTTAAATGTAAAAGATATGTTCAAGGCAAACTTGACAAAACCAATCAAAATTGATATTAATCTTGACAACCTTGCAGAAAATCAAAATTATCAAATGATTTATAAGCATTTGAAATGTCATCCAATCTGCACATTTGTACCTGAGAGCAAAGTTAATATTAATGTGAATAAGCAAGTTCCTGTTGCCTTCGAGACAAGCGAACTTAGTCATTTTGCAGATGGATATATATGCAACAATTGCGATAAAAGAATAAACGATTCTGATTTTACTTTAAAGCATATTTTGTTTGATACTTTTTCAGAAACAACTGGCGAGGGAATAATCAAAAATACTTTGCAAATGAATGATACTCAAGCAAAAATCAATGTGATTACAAAAGATAGCAAACAATATATTGATACAATGAGTGTAACATCAAATTTGAATATAAATATTTCAAAAAGCCAGTTGGAGACAATGGCAAAAGAATTTACTGCAGCCTATAATAACGAAAAATTGTATGAAATTTTCAAAAGCATTATTGGCATATTAAACTATGACACAGCCTTGTTGCAAAGTGAAATTGAAGTTGTAGTGACAAATAGAGTTTTATAAAATCCATCACAAAAAATTAAATTTAACTGTAATAATATATAAAATAAATTAATATTAAAATAAAAACTGGCGCGAAAGTGCCAGTTTTTGCAATTTAATTGCTTTAATTTGTCATTTGTGCTATAATGCTTAAAGTGAGGGTAATATGAATGGAATTATTGTTGTTAATGCTTATACCACGACAAAATCAGAATTAAATCAAGCATTGCGATTACAAGAGGAGTTTAGCAAGCTTAATGTTAGCATAAATATTTTGCATACTGACGAAATTGCAGTTTTGATTGAGGATGGAAATTTTTCTTTTGTCAAAAATTTTGATTTTTGTATTTATTTGGATAAAGATAAACATATTCTTGAAATGTTAAGCAAATTAAATATAAGGCTGTTTAACAATGCAAAAGCTATTGAAATTTGCGACGACAAATTGCTTACTCATATCACACTTGCACAAAATAGCATTGCAATGCCAAAGACAATCGGTGGTGTCTTGTGTTATTATCCAAATGTAAAAGTTAAGGCAAGAATTTTGGATAATGCAGAAGAGCAACTTGGATACCCAATGATAATCAAAGAGGCACATGGGTCTTGTGGCAAAGGAGTTTTTCTTGCAAATGACAGAGAAGAACTTGAAGAAATTGCTGAAAAAGTCAAATTGAAACCACATTTGTTTCAACAATTCATAAAAAGTAGCAAAGGTAAGGATATAAGAGTAATTGTCATCGGTGGAAAATGCATTGGTGGGATGTTAAGGCAAAATGATTCGGATTTTAGGTCAAATATAGAAATTGGTGGAACAGGCAAACAATTTACTTTAAACAAAGAGCAAATTGCCATATGTGAAAGAGTAGCTGACATTTTAAATCTTGACTATTGTGGCATCGATTTGCTTATTGATAATGATAACAAAGCACTTGTTTGTGAAGTAAATTCCAACGCATTTTTTGCTGCTTTTGAAAAAATAACGCAAATTAATGTCGCAAAAATATATTGTGAATATATCTTACAACATATATATAAAATTTAAAAAAGGTACACTATTATTGTGTATCTTTTTTAAATTAATGTTATATTTTGAATTTTTGTTTAATACTTTTGTCATATTCAATTAAAGCATAGTTAATTACCTTTTAATTAATCTTGGTGTTTTGGGATTTTTCATTTATTAGAAAGTCCAATAAATATTAGCATAAATCCAATGTCTGTTTGGTAAAGTTAAATCAAATTTTAAATAGCTATATTGTTATTGTCATTAATATCTATCTCATTTTCGTTTGAATTTTCAGTTTGTGCTTTATAATTAGGGCTGAATTTGCCTTTTTTCAAAATGAAGAATGGAAGAATAATGACTACTCCAAAAATTAGTCCAAGTATCATAGAAACATTATGACAAACTGTTGTCCAGCCGAAGCTTACCACATAAGTTGTTAAAATTCCATAAATCGCAGAGACGATAATGGTCGGCTTGTCAATTTGTTTAAAGCTCTTAATATCAAAGCAAAGCACTGCAAATCCTAATCCAATTAATGCAAAAATACCACCTGATGCACCGACACTAGGCATTGTAGCCTCAACAAATTTGTCGCCTGCCATGGCTGCATATAGTGGGTCAGTTATAAGATATTGCATAAAGCCTACTAAAAAATAAACAATATAAGTAAGCCACCAACCAAATTTTTTCTCAACATAATTACCAACATAATACAAGCCTAAAAGGTTAGCAATCAAATGCAAGATACCTGCATGTAAAAACATAGAGGTTAGTTGCCTATATACAGCTGTTCCATTTGCCAAACAAGAGCCTGCACCCATATAATTTATCAACAAACCACCACAATTGCCCATAAGATAGTTTAAAGCAGGTGACATTGAATCATCCCATGCATTAAATCCAGTGTAGCCATTTGGAAAAGGCAAATATTTGTCAAGCAAATAAAAGATAATCAAAATGATTATCATAAAGTTTGTAACAGTAAGATAACTTTTCAAACTTTTCTTTTCTTTTAAAATTTTTTCCATGATTTACCTCTAAGATAAAAGTGTGTTAATCGAATCAGTGTACAAAAATGCAAATTCCGATTGTCGTGAATAAATCAAATATATAATGAGATATTTCAATCACTATAACCAGTGATCTTGTCTTTTATAAAATTTTATGGTTATAGAAATCACAAATAATATTATTTCAAAAAAAATAATATCCTACATTCCATATTTAGTTAGTTTAGCATAGTTAGTATATTATAAATTTTGAGGCTTGTCAATATTTAACTATCAAAAATTAAAATGTAATAAAAAAACAATTAAGCATTTTTAATTTTTATTTGTTAAAAATTAAAGTTAAATCGCCATCAGTAAAACCACAAGCAACAGCATTTACATTTTTTAATTTTGCAGAATAATTTCCATTATCTCAGTAGTTTGATATATTATTTTGCACTAAAGCCAATGCAGTTAGGTCACTATAAAATATGTAAATAATAGGATTTAAATAGAGTAGTGTAACTTACATTAAAAAATCACTAAACCTTTAAGTCTAGTGATTTTTATTTAATAATTAATATGTTATAGATAATGTCATAATAAAGCTGTATTAGCCAATTCTGATAGAGTTTAAATCATGGAGATAACCTAACTCTAATCCAAATATTCAATTATCAATTACTTTTAATTCATCAATTTTGACGGAAATACAATCACCAAAATAATTACTATTTTCATCTACCCAAGAGAAATCAACCAAAATATAATCATCAACAGCATTCGAATCCATAACGCAACCGATAGCACCTTTATGGATTCCATCTTGTGTATATCTTTCTTTTTCAACACTAAGTTCTACTATATCATAATCATTTATCAAATTAGGCTTAAATCTATCTTTGTGGTCAAAGTCTTTGCTTGCTAATTTTTCTGCAAATTCTTCTTGAAATTCTTTTGGAAATCTTTCTTTGTCAATTTCAAAATCTTTGTTTTTAATATTAACAATTTCGTAATCCCCCATATTTCTAGGATTAAAAAATAATACATCGCAACTATCATTTTGAAGCATTTTTATAATGATTCCGTGTTCACCCTTTGGCAAGTTATATACTTTATAATTGTCTGCATTTGTCAGTTTTACAAAATCAAATCTTTTCATATTGTCACCTCCCCAGAAAACGGCGTTATATTTTGTATCCTCCCATTTGGATGCACCATCCAACCTGTTTTAATTTTTTTTGTCTTTTAAAGATATAATTATTGTTATTCGTTGTCCTCTATTATCTAAATTTTGAAGAGTATATTTGCCATTTAAATACAATTTTGAAGCTTGTCTACAATATTCTTGCTGTAAAAAATATGAGTCCTCAATTGTGTAACCCAAATCATCGTGAAATATCTTAAATTTTCCATTATTTTTATGCTTTTCTGCAAATATATATTCAGTGAATTTTTTTATATCACATTGCGCATTAATGTTTTTTTTAACTTTTGCAAAATCTAATTTTAATTTTTTACAATCACAATTTGGGTGTGATGGGTATTTTGGCATAATTCTTTCGAAAAAATAGCAACCAGACAATGCTGTGCATTTTTTACAATGTCTAAAAAGAAAAAGTGCATTTCGTAGCTTGTCTCTTAGCCATATTGGCTGATTAGGAATCAAAAAATGATACCATTCTATCCACTGATTATATGCGATTTCTCCATATTCATCTATGTTTATTAAGTTGTCAAAAATAGTCATAATTTATAAATCTCCTCAAATAACTTATATTTGAATAATATAACTATATTTGAAATTTGCAAGATTTATATGACACAAATAACTAAAAAACCTTATCAACAAATTCGGATAAGGTTGGGGTGGTGGACTATACAGGAATCGAACCTGTAACTAGCCCTTAGGAGGGGCTTGTTATATCCATTTAACTAATAATCCAAAAAATATAAGTAAATATTGCATAAATGGATGTAACAAGCACTGGCTTTGCCTGCGCAGCCGTCAATTTACTTGACATATCCATTTAACTAATAATTTTGATAGAGCAGTATATCAATTTGGAAACAAACTTTATCAACTTTGTAATTATACAATAGTTTTGATTAAATGTCAATTAAAATTTTAATTTTGATTTATTACTTACAAATGACTAAATTTCAAATTATAAAAAATTATAGATTATTTTTGCTATATAAAGATTTTTGATGCACAAATAAACATCCTAAAATTTACCTGATTATTATATAAATTGTATTAATTTATAATTAAATTGTTAAAATTATTATAAATTAAGCTGTTTTTTATAATAAAACACTAAAATTTTACGCGTTTTGTGTAAATTTAAAGTAATCGGGTTAACAATATATTTTTTATAATTGTATGCGTTATATTAGAAAAAAACGGCTATTAAATTAGCCGTTTTTTTAATGGTGAGATTGACCTATAAGCCGAGTTCTGTATTCGATAATCATCTGTCTAGGATTATTGTTGCCAATAACCTCAAGCGATTGTCTGACTGGCGAGCAACCATAATGTCATTGTCTCTTGCATCGGACGGGGTTTACATAACCACTTATGTCGCCACAAGTGTGGTGAGCTTTTACCTCGCCTTTCCACCCTTACATTATAAAATAATGCGGTATATTTCTGTTGCACTTTCCTTAAAGTCGCCTTTACTGGTAATTAGCCAGCGTCCTGCTCTGTGATGCTCGGACTTTCCTCATTTTCATGCGATTATCTGGTCAACTCAACATTATAATAGCACATTAAATGATTTTTTACAACAATTTTTTAATCTTTTAAACAATTTTTATCCCACATTTTACACTTTTTATTTTTTATTGTATACATTATTTTTATTTGTAAATAATTGCCATATGCGGAGGTAATTATGATTTACATTATTGTTGGGCTGGCAATTCTTGCTGTTATTTTTGGTTACTTGGCGTTTAGACTGAGGTTTAACCATAAATTGATTAGTAAAATGAGTGATGAGGATTTGAAGATTAACACTGCAAATTTGGCAGAGAAGTTACGAAATCCTAAAACTTATGGTAGCACCCCGCAAATTCTTGCTATCAGCAAAAAACTAAAAAAAATGTACAGACTAATTTCTGAAAAAATTGCAAATGGCGACGAAATCTATCAATATGAAAAGTTGATTTACGAAAACTATCACAATATTTTATCAAGATTTAATAGCCAAACTTTCAAATACTTTGCCATACTTCCACACAATTATGGCAGAGTGAGAGTTATTTTGCTTGCTGAATACATTGTTTTGAACACTCATTGTGCAATAAACAAAGAGAATATCAAAGCGATTGTGGATAAATTTAATGAATATACACCACTTTCTTCAGACGAAATTTCTGCATTGCCAAATGCATTAATGTACGCTTTAGTGGCTAAAATTACTGAAATTGCAAGCAAATCAAAAATGCTTAAATATTATGAAAATCTTGCAAAAACAGGAAAGTTTGCCAAAGAATTGGCTGAAATTGACGACTATTTGTATTTTAGAAGTAAGTTTGGAAAACTAGAAAATGATAGGAAACTAATTGATAATTACAGTGGAAATATTGATAATATCGAGTATATTTTCACAGAAAAACTTGCTAATGACTTTGACATTGTTGCAAATATAATCGCGTCTTTAAACTTTATAAAAAAAGATCTTGATGGAGTTTATTTGCTTAAAATTAATCACACAAATTACTTGCTGGAGAGAGATGAGCTATACAAAAGTATGGATATTGCAAGTAAAAATGATTACTTGAACATTATCGAAGAAGTCAGCAATAAACACAAAATTGAAGAACAAATTACAGTGCAGAAATTGTTTGAATTGCAGGAGGCAACAGGAGAGCATTTTGGGAAGTATTTGTTTGAAGAAAAAGAGACATTAAAGCATTATATCAATAATAATGTTATTTTAACATATAAAAAAGGTACAACAATCAAAGAGTTGTATTTTATTGTAGCTGTGTGGGGAATAACACTTGCACTGACAGGCTTGTTTGGATTTTTAACTTCGGGAAATATCCCACTTATGATTACAACGATAGTAATATCGCCATTTTTCTTGATGCCACTTATCAATAATTTATTGATTAACATACTTTCAATAACTTTAAAACAAAAGCCTACACCAAAACTTGATTTGAAAGAACTTCCAGATAACGCAAGAACAATGGTTATTGTTCCAATTTATATTAATGATATAAATGATGCAGACAAGGCAGCAGACAAAATAAAGCAAATTGAAATTTCAAACAAAGGAAAAAATATTGATTTTGCGTTGCTGATTGATTATAAAAAATCAAAATTTGAAAATGAAAGCAGTGACGAGGATTTGAATAAAAGATTTTTTAACAAATTGTCAGCATATGGCGACATTAATGTTTTTGTGAGAAAAAGAGTAAAACAAGGCAAATATTTCACGGGATTTGAAAGAAAAAGAGGCGCAATCCTTGATTTTTGCGAGCTTTTAATGACTGGCAAAAAAGAAAAATTTGCTTATGTAATGCGAGATAACTTTCAAAAACCAACATTTATTGCAACCTTTGACGACGATAATTGCTTGCTTCCAAACACAATTTTAAACAGTGTTTGCAGAATGTTGCATCCACTTAATAAACAATATGATTTAATGACATTTAAAACAAGATATGACTTGTCTTCTATGAATACAATTTACGGCAAAAGATATTATTTTGACTGTGGATATTCCAGATATTTGCCTACAAATTCGTTTTATTACAACTTTTTTGGCAAAGGTATTTATTGTGGCAAAGGAATTTTCAGACTTGAGCCATATTATGCAAAATTGGCAAATATTTTCCCTCAAAACAGAATTTTAAGTCACGATATCATTGAAGGAAGTGTGCTTAAAACGGGAGAATTGCCAGAGTTTGCATTTGAAAATGCACCAAATTCCATTCCGTCAGAACTAGCACGCCACAATAGGTGGTTTAAAGGCGACTTATTGCTGGGTGGTTTTGTTAAAAACAGAGTTAAAAATGACAGCAAGCAAGTAAATAAACTGAACAAGCCACCAATTTATAACCATATAATCTTGCTTAATATCATTGGTGGTTTCGCAAAAGCAACACTATTAGTTTCATTGCTTATGACAATGTTCACTCAAAGCATATACTTCTTTATTCCATTTGCTATTGGATTTTTTACCGAATATTTTGTTTGTATGCTGAGGACAATTGATGGCACAAGGCACAATATCAAACCAATATTTGTGCTTAAAAGATTAGGTAGCATATTGCTTGAAATGATAATTTGCTTTTTCACGCTGCCATTGCTTGCAATAAACAATTTGTTAGTTGCAATCGACACAATAATCTGCAGAATAATGCCATCTGCAAACAGGTTAAATTGGACAACATTCAGTTGCACACAAGGAAAAAATGACATCAACACTCATTGCAAATATATTCTTCCACCAAGCGTTGTGATGCTTGTGCTTAGCATTGTATTTATTAATAATATTTTTGTGGTTGGATATAGTGCAATCTTTATTGGATTGGTATTTTGCCTTTATGCAACATCTTTCAAACAAGAAGATAAACAGGTTATTACTGACAGCGAAAAAGATTTTTTGCTTGAGGTTGCAAAGCGCACTTACAAATATTTTGACATTCAAAACAGCAATGAACTGGTAACAGACAATATACAAATTAGGCCATTTGGTGGAAAATCGCATTATACTTCGCCAACAAATCTTGGATTTTCAATTTTAAGTGAAATTTGTGCTTATGAACTGGGAATCATCAGCAAAGTTGAGGCAGAACGCAAACTTGTTTGCAAGCTGAATGTGCTTGAAAGCTTGGAAAAACACAATGGAAATTTTTACAACTGGTATAATGTGGAAGACAATACGCCTGCTTATCCGTTTTATATTTCTTCAGTTGACAACGGAAATATGCTGGCATGTCTTATTGTTGCAAAGCAATTTATTGTCAAAAATTCACTTTACGGCATAGATATTGTGTCAAGACTAATTGACAGTATAAATTTGGACGAACTTTTGGACAAAAACAAAAATCTTTTCCACATTGGTTACAATGTTCGCACAGGATGTTTTGACAATTACTATGACTTAATGGCAAGTGAGGCAAGAATTTTGTATTATTTGTATGCAGCATTTTACCAAAACACAACACCTTGGGATAATTTGTCAAGGGATTGTGTTGGCTTTGGTGGAAATACACTTGTTTCTTGGTCAGGCACTATGTTTGAATATTTATTGCCAAACATTTTTATCCGTGCACCAAAAAACTCTTTGCTATATCAAACAGAAAACAATGTTGTAAGGCTTGCTATTAAAAACAAATGTAACAATATGTGGGGAATATCGGAAAGTGGATATTACAAATTTGATGACAATTTGAAATATCAATACTATTCCTTTGGTATGCAAGAACTTGCAATCAGAAACAGCAAAAATAGGTGTGTTATCGCACCATATGCCACAGCATTAGCTTTGCGAATTAATGTGAAAGAAAGTGTTAAGAATCTGCTTGCTATCAAAAAAGAATGTGGAATGGGTGAGTATGGTTTTTATGAGGCAATTGATATCACTTCACGCAAGCATATAATTTATCAATATATGAGCCATCATCAAGGAATGGTGCTCGCAAGCATTACAAATGCCGTGTGTGGAAACAATATTTCGGCATATTTTGAAAGCGACCACAAAATTGATGCAGCAAAAATATTGCTTAGTGAAAAAACTATTGAGGAAAAAAGCTTTAAAAAGCCTAAAGAAGACTTTGTTTATGACAAGTTTGACGGCACAAATTACAAAACAGAAGACAAGTCTGCAATTGGTGTGCTAACAAATGGCAAATATACTGCATATTTCAATAGTTATGGAGACAATTTAAGTCATATTTATGGTGTGAATATTTGCAAATATCATCATACCTTTGAAGATTATGGCATTAAAAACTCTGTGCTTAATTTGGAAAACAACGAAGAAATCAAATATTATCCACTTGAAACTAATTCAAATAAATACGCATTTGATGCAGATACGGAAAAAGTGCTTTATGCAAACAAAGAATATGGCATTTGTGAAGAAATTTATATTCCTAATTGTTTGAATGGCGAAGTGAGAAAATTTGATATAAATTGCAAAAAATTTAATCATATCAATGTGCGTGGTTATGCAGATTTTTGTATGCTTAGTGAGCAAGATTATATTGCACACCCTGCATTTAAAGATATGTTTATTACCACAAAAAAATATGACGATTCAACAGTTATTATAAGACGAAAAGCAGACAAGAAAAAGTTTGTTGCAGTAAGGATAATTGGACTGGACAAAGTTACACTTGAAACAAACAAAAGTAATTGTTTTGACATTTTGAGTGGCGAAATTAAGTTTAATGATAAAGAATTTGACAATTCTTTTGGAGATGTTGTTTATCCATTTTTCACTTATAATGGAAATGTTGACACAAGCAAATTAGATAATTTTGAATATTATCAATTGATTATTTATTCAGAAAGTTATAGTGAACTTACTAACAAATTGGCTGGGCTTAATGACAAAAAAGCAGTTTACAACTTGATTTATTCAGCAAAATTGCCAAGCATTTCTGCAATAAGAAAGATGTTTGACGGAAACAACAGCTTTGACTTTTTGACAAAACTTGCTTACAAGCTGAAATATGACAAATATTCACTTTCTGCACTTAAAAACAAACAAAATCAAGATGTTATTTCTGCTATTGAAAGCGTTGGATTTAATAAGAATGACGATATAATTTATTTGAATACACTGGATAGCAAGCTTTTCAAATTGCTGCTTAAAAGCTTAAGATTGCTAAAACCATTGTGTGGCGAATTTTGCGTATTTTGCAAAGGAGAACTGAACGGACAATTCAAAATTATTCGTGAGCAGTTTTGGGATATTAAGGTAATATTTTCAAAAGACAATGCAATTTGTGAAAGCATAAAAAACGCCTCTTTCACAACAATAAACAGCGAAATTATTATTAATAGCATTGTAAACAAAACTGCAAAGATACCACTTGCCAAAAGTAATATTATTCAAGAACCCGAGTTTGAATTGCAAGACAGATACGGAGTGTTTAGTGGCAAAAATTATGTTTTGACAAAACCTACAAAACGCCCATTCAGCAATGTTATTGCAGGCGAAAATGGTGGATTTGTGCAATCAAACAATGGAGAAAATTTCACTTTCTTTGGCAATTCACGAAATGATAAGGTAACCGAATGGCGTGGAGAGGCATACTCAAAAATTGACAGCGAAATGCTCATTTTAAGTACAGAAAACAATAGTATTCAGCTAAACAAGTATGCTGAAGATGGACTTGTGAAATACGGACAAGGATTTATCGATTTTGAGCAATCTTCCTGTGGGCTTTACACAAATTGTATGGCGAGCATAATTTGCAATGGAAAAAGCAAAGTTTATTCAATATCCATTAAAAATTTGCAAAACTATCCAAAAAGCATAAAACTTGATTTGATTTTAAAAATTACTTTGGGAGTAGACAGAGAAAAACAAAATCTAACCATAAAAACTCAAGATGGAATTACAAAAATTTGCAATGTCAAAACAAACAGAGAAATTTATATCAAGTATTTACAAGGAGAGGTATTCTCAATTCTTGACGAAAACAGCAGAGTTCATAATCAATTAAGTTTTGATTTGAATGGTGGAGAAAGCAAACAAATTACTTTGATTATCTCTTGTGATAATGATTTGATAAAAGATTATAACTTTGAAAATGTGTCTTGCAAAATCAAAAATACGCTTGATTTTTATGACAGCCTTAGCAAAGTGCAAATCAAAACAAATATGGCTGAAATAGATTGCTTGTTTAACAATTGGCTAATGTATCAATGTTTTTCTGCAAGACTTGTGGGAAAATGTGGCTTTTATCAAGTTGGTGGTGCAATCGGGTTCAGAGATCAACTGCAAGATTGTTTGGCGTATATGTACACCGACCCACAATATGTCAAAAACCACATTTTGATATCTGCTGAAAGGCAGTTTATTGAAGGAGATGTTTTGCATTGGTGGCATGGTTATGCACAAGGCGTGCGTACAAGAATAAGTGATGACAAGCTGTTTTTGCCATATGTTGTCTCTGAATATATTGACTTTACAAACGACAAAGAAATTTTGGATATTGATGTGCCTTATTTGAAAAGTGAGCAAATCCCAGCAGGACACACAGATTTGTATAAGGCATTTGAAAAATCCGATGTGAGCGAAAGTCTTTACGACCATTGCATAAAAGCCTTTAAAAATGCCCTTAAGTTTGGTCAAAATGATTTGCTGTTGATTGGCGAAGGAGATTGGAATGATGCTTTGAATGCAATTGGTAATGAGGAAAATGGCGAAAGTGTTTGGTTAAGTATGTTTTGTTACTTTGCAATCAAAAAGTTTGAAAGATTTTTGCAAAAGGCTGATAAAAAGTTCTTTAATGACGCTTTAAAACATTTGCAGGAGGGCATTGACAAGTCGTGGAATGGCAACTGGTTTAACAGAGCTTTCACCAAAGACGGCGAGTGGCTTGGCAATGAGGAATGTGATAGTTGCAAAATTGACCTTATCAGTCAGGCTTTTGCAGGTATTTGTGGAGCAGTGAGCGAAGAAAAAGTTAAGCAATCGTTGCTGTTTGCAGCAACACTTGAGGACAAGGAAAATTGTCTTGTAAAACTTTTGTCTCCACCATTCAACGACAAAAAATATTATGGTTATATTTCAAATTATCCTGAAGGAGTAAGAGAAAACGGAGGTCAGTATACTCACGCAGTTTGTTGGTATATCAAAGCTCTTGCAAAATATGATATGAAAAAGGCATTGGAAATTTTGCAAATGATAAATCCGATTAATATTTCAAAAACAAGCGATAAATTTAAAAACGAACCATTTGTTGTCAGCGCCGATGTTTATACTACAGGCGAAGGTGGTTGGAGTTGGTACACTGGAAGTTGCTCTTGGCTTTACAAAGTGATTTTAAATGACATTTTGGGTATAAATTTCCAAGATAACAAGTTGTTTATTACTCCTTGCAAATTGATTGATAGTTATGATATAAAACTAAATTTTGACAATTTAATAGCGAATATTTCTATCAAGAAATCAGGCAAAATTAACCTTGTTGTAAACAATACAACTATCAAAATGCAAGACGAAAAATATATAGTCAATTTGAAAAATCAAAAAGATTTTGATATCATTGTTGAATACTGAAAGAAAAACTATTTTGCATAAGCTATAGTTTGAGATCCCTTGACTTTGCTCGGGATGACAAGAGCTTTATTTTTCAAGATAACACTGCCAATGTCATTCTGAGTGAAGGATTAGCCGTAATCGAAGAATCTTGGATTTGGCTTGTTGAGTAAATAAAAGGTATCATTTTTCTTCATAGTCCAAGTTAGAGATCCCTCGACTACGCTCGGGATGACAGGAAAAAAGTGCTGTGTACGGCAATACAATGCAAAAATATTCAGCCTTTATTATTCTAAGGACAAGATACAAATCAACTTTAAAAATCAGCCGAAAATGTTATGTTTTCGGCTGTTATTTTTTGTGTAAAGTGCAA
>OFGE01000207.1_pt1 | contig 67241 bp, 57 predicted proteins | sample 1521681 | NCBI WGS metagenome assembly OFGE01 (sample SAMEA3504093, study PRJEB24116) | mouse gut metagenome | biome: mouse gut; feature: mouse-associated habitat; material: faeces | place: Denmark | collected 2011 | reverse complement strand
GCGATTACGATTTTCCCCCCCCCCATTCTTCAAACCGCTATAGGTCAACGATTTACGCATCCCGCGACGCATTTTGTCGCGCAGGGGCGCGGATGGGGCGCTTCCTATATTCTCGAAACATATCAGTGATACATCGTGCCGAACGCGAAAATGCGTTCCGTGCGATGTTTTGCGTATGTCGTGCCGGCCACAGTGCGTTGAAATCGGCAGCATGGCATGCAGTACGTGGAATAAAAAATCTTTTTAATCTTTCGTTTGGCAGGATAGGAACGGGAAGACTCCATACTCAAGTTTTTTCAGAATAATTACAGATATTGACATGAAACATGCATTTTTTCTTTTGACGACAATTCTGGCTTCGGCATTCGGCATGAGATGTGCCGGGCAGGAATTTGCGGTCAAGACAAATGTCCTTTATGATGCCACTATGACTATCAACCTTGGTGCCGAACTGGAGGTGGCGCCGAAATGGTCGGTGGAGCTATCGGGCAATTTCAACGGATGGAATATGGGCAACGGACGCCGATGGAAGCATTGGCTCGTGCAGCCGGAGGCGCGATATTGGTTCTGCGAAGCCTTGGGCGGCCATTTCCTCGGCATGCACTTGCTCGGCGGCAAATACAATATAGGCCACCTCGGATTCGCGCGCGACATTCTCGGCTATAATTTCAGCATGCTGCGCACGCACCGCTACCAGGGCTGGATGGCCGGCGCAGGTGTTGCCTACGGCTACAGCTGGATGCTCGGACGCCACTGGAATTTCGAGGCCGAGATAGGGCTGGGGTGGGTGTACACGAAGTACGACCGCTTTGAATGCGCCGGCTGCGGACGCCGCAACGGCTCCGGGCATAAGAATTATGTGGGTCCCACGAAGGCGGCTTTGTCGCTTGTGTATGTTTTCTAACTCATAATTATATAACAGCAATATGAGATTCAAGAACTTTTTCGCAGCTATGCTCCTTGTCGGCTTTACGCTGCCTGTCGCGCACGGTGCCGATGGCGACTTGTTGCCTGCAGAGGTGCGTGTCGAGCGCATCGAGCGCTCCGAAAACAACCTTTTCGTGACGTTCCAACTCGATTTTACCGACCTTAAGCTCAATAGCAACCGCGAAGTGTCGTTCATTCCGGTCATATGCGCCGGCGACAGTTCCGTGACGCTGCCCAAAGTGGTGGTGGCAGGCCGCAACCGATACATTCAGAACCAGCGCAAGCGACGTCCGGCCGCAGGCGACGTGCTCACACGCTCAGGCAGTGTGGTCGATTATGCCGTCATGGTGCCTTACCGCAAGTGGATGGAGAATTCCCGTCTTGTGATAGCCGAGGATGTGTGCGGCTGCGGTTTTTCCGTGCTGTCGTCCACGTCCAAAGAGGTGGCGCACATCGACCTTCGCGAACTCGTGTTCGCTCCGCAATGGGCCTATGTGGTGCCGGCGGTCGAGACCCGCAAGGCCCGCAATGCAAGCGGTTCGGCTTATATCGACTTCCGTGTCAACCGCACCGACATCGATCCCGCGTATCGCCGCAATCCTCAGGAACTTGCCGCCATACGCGACACCATTGACATGATCAAGAACGACCCCGATTCGCGTATCGACGCAGTCGACATCACAGGCTACGCATCGCCTGAAGGTTCCTATGCCAACAATGAGCGCCTCGCGCGAGGCCGCACGGCATCGCTGGCCGACTATGTCTGCTCGCTGTACGATTTCCCCCGCGAACTGCTGCACACGTCGTCGGTGGCGGAAGACTGGGCCGGCCTGATTAAATATGTGGAAGGCTCATCGCTGGCCGACCGCGAAGCCATCCTTTCTCTCATCTCCGACGAATCCATCGAGCCCGATGTGCGCGACAACCGCCTCCGTGCTCGTTTTCCCGAGCAGTACGCGTTCCTGCTGCGAGAAGTATATCCATCGCTGCGACACTCCGACTACAAAGTGAACTACACCGTGCAGTCGTTCTCCGACACGGCAAAGATAGCCAAGGTGATGAAAGAGAATCCCCGCAAGCTGTCGCTTCATGAGATGTACACCCTTGCGCAGACCCTTCCGGCCGACTCGGAGGATTTCCGCGAAGTGTTCGAGGTGGCTGTGCGCCTTTACCCCGACGACCCCGTGGCCAATCTGAATGCCGCGTTCACAGCCATGCGTTTCGGCGATCTCGGCAACGCCGGGCGTTATCTCGCCAAAGCCGGCGACTCGACATCCGCAGTCTATGCCCGCGGCATATTCGCTGCAATGCAGGGCGATTACGAAGCTGCCCGCCGGAATCTGGAAAGCGTAAGTACATTGCCGCAGGCCGTCGACGCCCTCGGCCAACTGCGCGAAATGGGCAAAATATAAACTTAATCAATCCTAACTAATATAGTAACTTTAATTATTTACGCAATGAGAACATTTAAAACATCAGCCGGAGCCATGGTGCTTGCCATGATGCTCGGATTGGCCTCATGCTCATCCGAAGAGCATATCACCGGCGGCAACGAAGTGGCGGAAATAGACGAAACGCGCTTCATGACAGTGGCTCTTTCCGCACCCCGCGACGGCGGCCGCGGGTTTGAAGACGGGACCAAAGACGAAAGTGCTGTAAAACGCCTTGATTTCCTGTTCTACGACCGAGACGGAAATCCCACGGCCACGCCCCAGAGCTTTACCGGAGACGAACTTAACTCCGAATTTAAAGATTCTGAAAACAATAATGTAACCCGTATATGGACTTCGGTTGTACCCGTGCAACTTACACAAGGCAAAAACCTTCCTTCGCAGGTAATCTGCATCGTAAATGCCGATGCTGGAAGAATTACACAGTTCAGCCAAAAATCGTTGGCTGAACTCAGAGACGCTGACGACGGCCAACTTTACCATGATGGATGTTTCACAATGACAAATTCGGTGTACTATGGAAAGAACACTCTTACCGGTGAGCAAAAAAGCCGTCTGTGTGCGACTCCCATCAACAACGGCATGCTGTTTAAAACGGAAGATGAAGCAAAACAGGCTATAGAAGCTTCCGGAGATGCCGCTATGGTAAATATCTATGTGGAGCGTCTGGCTGCCAAGGTGGGCCTGACAATGGATGCCGGTGCGCCTAAAGCCTACACATTGCAGAACGGGGATACCGGCACCGGCACCATCAATCTCGTTTTCACGCCTCAGTATTGGTTTATGAATGCCATAGCTAAAAACACATACGTTACCAAGCGTTATGGCGTACCGGCAAAAGAAGGCACCGGCATAACCATGGACCCCGGCTTCACAAATGTAGATGCCAACTTCCAGAATACCGGTATGGCCAATACATGGAATAGCGAAACCAATCATCGCTCCTATTGGGGATGCTCTCCTTCCTACAATGAAAACAATTTCCCGATGGTATCCGACCAGGTGAACGACCTCGAGAACGATCAAAAGAAAGTGGGAAACTACGCACAAAACTACTATTCGTTCAATCAAGTGGCGGATATGGTTACCGGTGACATCTACGGCCAGGCAATTGAATATAAAGACGGCTTTGCTATCTCCAACACTGGAGCATCCGCAACCGGCTACATCTATACTCGCGAAACGACAACCTCAATATTCCGAATAAGGGACGTTGAGAATGGCAATCCCGCCGCTACAATAGGCTCCGCAGTAATTGTCGGCCAGTACAAGGCAGAAGGCACAGATGCCGCTACTACTTTCTATGTAGACCGCAACAACGGCCAAAACGGCACATATTATGCCACATCGGGCAGAGCAAAAGAAGTCCTTGCCGCACGCAACGGCTTTGTATTTGGCGACAAAGATGGTACTGCACCTCTTGAAGCAAGCGCATTTGTTCTTGAGCATCCTAAAGCTTCCGTACGCGAAAAAATGCCGAACAGCAATATTGCCGGCCGCCTTGTGACGCTTCAGCTTGCTGAAGTGCCAGATGAAGCATATTACTTCAATGGTCAACAGTTCGTAAAAATTACGGCTGACAACATTGCTGCCGCAAACGCCCAGCTTGCCGCAGGCATAGGCTATCTTGACATGTTTAATAACGGACGTGCGTTCTTCAGTGTGCCCATCCGTCACCTCGGGTGGCCCACTGCCGATGCCCCCACGGAAGCCACCCTGCTGAAAGACGGCATGTATCAGTGGAAGAACATGCGCGTAGGCGATCTCGGAATCGTGCGCAACCATGTGTACACACTCAACATTTCGACAATCGCAGGTCTCGGAACAGGTCTGCGCAGCGACGACCAGCCCATCGTGCCCCCCGTAGGCGAAACCAAGCAATACGTGGCTGCACGCCTCAACATACTTGCCTGGAATGTTGTTCCGGAATGGGAAGTTGAACTTTAATCTATCCTGACTCCACATCTTTATACCGGTGCTGCGGCACCGCTGCAGCACCGGTATTTATTTCTCTCGCATTCTCTCCGCTTCGCCGGCCCGGCACAGGGCACTTTTTCCAGCGACGCACACATGCGACGCCACTTGACTCGACAAATACGAGACCGGCAACTATCCGGTCCACAACATATACACTATACGGAATACTTTTTCGATCGAAAATTAAAAAAACGATATAAACCAATGAAACGAACCCTGCATACAGTGCTTGCTGCCGCCGCCATTTTCGGCATATCCGCATTAAGTGCGTGTGATTCCGCTATTTTTGACAATGAGGGCGACTGCAGCGTACATTATCAAGTTCCGTTCGCATATACGAAGAACATAATCCAGGCCGATGCATTTGCCTCACAGGTGTCGAAAGTCACCCTTCTTGTATTCGACAAAAACGGCAATCTCGTGTTGCGGAAGACGGAATCGGGCGACGCAGTGAAGCGCACCGGCTACAAAATGGATGTGGAACTCACCCCCGGCACGTACGACATGCTGGCATGGTGCGAAGGCGCATCGCCCATGGACATGCACACGGCGTTTGCGATAGGCGACGGCACGCGTCCCGCCGATTTTGACGCGCATCTGCCGTTGCAGGAAAAGGATGCGGCGGTTTATTCGGACAAGGACATCGTGCCCCTGTTCCATGGAATGAGCACCGGTGTGGTGTGCGGGAAGGGCGACTACGGCTACATAGATTTGCCCCTAATCGACCTTACAAAGGATACCAATGTGATAAAAGTGTTGCTTGAGAACCTCGACGGACGCGAAATGAAGGAGTCGGATTTCAGTATACGCATAACGGCTGACAACTCCGAGATGAACTACCTTAATGAGGTCGTAGGGGAAAAAGCGTTTGAATACCGGCCGTGGAGCCTCAGCCGTGTCAGCAGCGAGCGAGACGAAGCGAGAGCGTCGTCAACAACGGTTTCAGGCTTGTTTGCCGAATGCACCATGGGCAGGCTTATGACCGACCGCAAGCCCATGTTGATAGTGACACGCTGCGAAGACGGCAAGGACATAATAAAACTCGACCTTGTGAGCGCACTGCTGATGGTGAAAGGCAATTATCACGGCTCTTTCTCAAACCAGCAGTACCTCGACCGTATGGACGAGCATGTATTGTCGTTCTATATTGACGACAGCCTCAACTGGTACACGGCCAATGGAATACTTATAAACGGATGGGCCGTAGTGCCACCACAGTATGAAGAATTTTAAGAGTCCATACAACAGAATGCTTATCCGATGGCTATAAAGAATTCCACATACAGCATATGCCGGAAACTTTCCGCTCTTGCGCTTTTTGCAGGTGCGGCGGCGTGCTCGCACAGCGATGACCCCATGGCTCCCGTAGCCGGAGATGGCGTTGAATTCCGCTTTGAAATTGTCACAGGCAGCCTCGTTCCGGCAGTTTCCGGCGGCTCAAGAGCCGTCACTATGCCTGCCAATACCCAGCAGGGCACATTGGCGGAAAACTATCTCGACCTCGAGAATATCACTTTTCTGTTTTTCGATGCCGACAAGCGCCTGATAGCGCCTTTCCACCCCGAAGTCACGCCAGTCGAAGACAGCCGCTTCGTGCGCTACGAGGTATCGGCGGAAGTGGCTGACGCCTATTTCACGCGTCCGTCCACTCCGCAGGTGACCTTTTACATAATGGCTCTGGCAAACTACTCCGCGTTCGACCCCCGGAATTTCAATTTCACCCGTGGTATGAGCATGGAAGCGGTTTTCGATGCCGCGCCATCGTTCCGGATGCCCGAGGCCTCGCCATGGTGGTATCCGCATATAGAGACACTCGACGGCAGCAGCGGCGCATGGCCTACCGCTCCGCAGCACATCCCAATGGCCGGAGTGCAGAGTTTCACCGTGGATGCTTCGGAGTTCACATCTTCAAATGAAAAAATAGAACTGACAAAAGACATAAACATGCTCCGTGCCATGGCCAAAATAGAGGTGATAGACCGAATAGAGGCTGTGGGCAAGGGCGTGGACACCACGCAACCGCCTGCCGACAAAAGAGCCAGCATCGAAAAAGTGGAACTGATGGGGTGCTACAGCCGTGGCGGAATTCTTCCGGACATGGCACAGTGGGATAAGCGCGGCGATATTGAGACCGATTATGTGTCGGCTCCGTCCGTTCCGTCTTCGGCCTCATACAAGGAGCCATACGCATTCAACGGCCAAAATGCGGATAATTCGGATGCCATTCGTTATTTCGGCGAAGACGAGACCGCAACAGCCGCCCGTGAAGACGGATGCAAGGTGTTTTCCGTTTATGTGCCTGAATATAAAGTGCCCACCGACGGGGCCGAGAAAGCATGGCTGCAGGTGACGGTGCAGAACCTCGGAGGGTCGGTGCTGGTGGGCGGCTCGTCGTCGGTTCTCTATAAACTCAAGCTCACAAGCTACGGCACAGACGGGGCTCCGGCAGGTGCGGAAATCCCGTTGCTGAGAAACAGCATCTACCGCTACGAAGTAGTGTCGGTGTCCACCAGCCTCATCAACGTGCAGTGGACCGTATGCTCGATGACACCCGAAGTGGTGGATATACCCGATTTTAATTGATAGTCATGAAGATGAAAAACATACGCTTTATCACAAGCCTCGTCCCGGCATCCATGCTTTTGCTTGCGTCGTGTATCGACGACGAGCTGCCGGGATGCGACTATACTTTGTCCGGCGAAGATGTCACGGTGTCGGTGAACGTGCAGTTGCCAGCCATGGATGTGCAGAGCCGTGCAGCGCTTTCCGACCAACAGATAAACGAAGTGCGCTCGTTGTGGATACGCACCTATTCGGCCGTTACCAAAGAGGCCACCAGCGACTGGCTGGAACTCAGCCCCGGCACGCACGACACTGAAGTGGAGCGCACCTTCGACATCAAAACCAAGTCGGGCAGCAGTTATATCGTGGCTGTGGCGAATGTAGAAAACCCGGGCGTCACCAAGGATGAACCGTTTGCCGAGCCGCAGCCGCTTTCCACGCTGCTGAAATCCGCCGACACATGGGATGCGTTTCTATCAATAGCTGCAGTGTCTCCTTCGACAACGAATGATGTGAATGCGGCTCCATTGCCGCTCACTATGTCGGGATGTCTGTCCACAGTGGGCGTAGGCAATACAGCCACACATCCGCGGCTTGAAGAATGGGGCGATAAACTGAATTTCGAACCGATATTCATTCCGGCCACGTCTGTGGAAGACTATCAGTTGTCCGGAGCGATACACCTGCGCCGCCTTGTGTCGCACGTGTCGTTCAACATCACGGCCGGCCCGAATGTATCTATTCAGCCCACAAGCTATACCATAGTGAATGTGCCCACAGCCACATGGCTTTACGAACGGGGTGGGGACGCGGCCAATTTCGGTCATGACTGCACGGAGGACAACTCATCGGAATATTTTGCCACGCCGCAGCAGTTCACGTCGCAATATTTCACACACGACGGCGACACCTACAAGTTCGATTTCTGGCAAGGTGAAAACAAGCATGAAGCACTTGCCGACGCCGGATGCGACAGCTATGAAAAGCGTGAGATTGAGGCAAAGGCTCTGGACGGATCCAACAGCGGCCTGTATATTAGCCTTACGGGCGAGACATGGACTCCCGACAACATGGCCTCGTACGTGGTGGTGCGCTGCAATGTAGACTATAAGGACGTGCTGTATGTGGACGAAAACGGCAACACGCTGACAGAAGGCCAGGAAGTGACACGCACCGGCAGCGCGGAGTATGTGATTCATCTCGGCTATCTCGAAAACGATGCTTCCGACTTCAACTGCTACCGAAACGTCGATTATACTTACAATATGACGATAAACGGAGTCAACGACATACGTCTCGAGGCTTTCGGCGCCGAACAATATCCCGGAGCGGAAGGCATGGTGTCGGATGTAGAGAACGCGACAGTATTCCTCGATGCACACTATGCAGCATTCAACATACAGCTCACCAAAGAAGAACTGAAGAATGTTAACCCGGCCACACGAAAAGGTTTCGGCTACATCATCACTTCCTGGGATAACGGACGTGAATACACCTTCACCGAAGAAGACAATCCGACGGCGGAAGAAATGAAATATATAAACTGGGTGCAGCTACGCCCGACCACTTCCATGTCGGAACTTGCCGAATACCGCCCCATGGACAAGAGTGCCAACGACGACGGACGCACTTTCACACTCGCAGATGCGGCGGGAGCGCGCCTTTGGGAGGATGATGACAGGCGTTTCTCTGATGCTGGAGTCTATACGGTTTTCGTCAATGAATACACTTATGAAGACGATGCCGACGAAGGGAACGACGGAGGCACCCCCAACTGGGCGCGTTATGTGAACCAGAACCCGCGGCGCTTCTACATACGCGTGACTAAGAAAGTGTCGGACGATGCCCAAAGCGTGTATGCCCGTTCAAAATATGCCGTGGCGCAATCGTCCATCCAGACATATTACTCCATGAACGATTTTACGCCTTCGCAGACAGTCGGTAGCATTACCCTAAGAGAAGGCACTGCCATAGGAGTGGAGCGTGTCAACGAGACGGAAGGGTTGAATCTCCGCAGTTCGTTCGCTCCTACCGGCCCAAGTGCAGTGAACGGGCGATGGAATGTATGGCAATGGCTTATCAAAGACAATAACAATCCGCGCTGGAGTAGTTTTGTGACACAAAGCGCTCCGCAGACAATCCCTGCGGTCAAGGGCAATGCGGCCCAGAATGGCCCGGAACTTGAAGCACGTACGGAGTCTTTGCCTCGGCTTGCGTATTTCGATGGCGATTTCACAGGAAACAACGCCCGTTTTTCGACCGATCCTCAACCAAATTCCAATAGGGCGGCCGACTATATAGAAGCGATAAACGCCTGCATGAACAGGAACCGCGACAATAACGGCAATGGAATAATAGACCCGGAAGAACTGCGCTGGTATGTGCCGGCCACAGGAAAGTACCTGCGTGTGGTGCTGGGAAGCCAGTCGCTCCCGGATCCGCTCATGGACTATAGAGAGATTTCACAACTGCCCAACACGAATAACGGCGATAACACGCGTTATCTGTTCTTCACAAGCACACGCCAGATAATGTGGGCTATGGAAGGCATGTCATTGTCCAATTACGGACAATACTGCAAGGCTCCCTGGCAGGTCCGTTGCATCCGCAACCTCGGATCGGATATGAGAACTATTGACAATGTGGACAAAGTGGTACAGGCATATGAGCATGACGCAGATAACAAGGTGGTGAGGATGACGTACTATGATGCCAACTCCGTTCGAACCATCACTTATAGCGGTAACGGTAACGGCGAAGGGGAGATGCCGGTCCATCTTGTGAACAGCCAGTACAACATGCCATATAAGGCATTCCAATATCAGGTTGGAAATCCTATTGATGGTATTTTCAATGCAAACACAAACGCCAACAAAGATAACGTGCTCAAAGAGGTTACGGATGCGATAAACAACAATCCTTGCAAAGACCTTGGAACAGGCTGGCGAATACCCAATCAGAAAGAGTTGGCGATAATGCGTAATCTTGGTGTGGTAGATATTAATGAAGGATTGTATGTCACATCATGCACGGTATCGTATTTTAATAAAAACTCAATGACGGGCGGAACATATACGCCATATGAGCATCTATTCATGGGTGCCAGATCCGATGCTTCATGTCAATGCAGTATTGGAGACGGACAACCGATATACATAAGGTGCGTAAGGGATTACATAGAATGAAAGCGATTATGCCACTCCTGCTTGGAGCACTTTTTCTCATGGGCTGTTCGCCTTCCGCCAAATCACACGATATGGCGGAAAGCGAAGGGCACAGCACGGCCTGTGATGAGCGGGAGCTTGCACTTCCGGAGGTTCCGGAAGAGTTTGTCTTGCCAAGGGAGCGTGCGGCTTACGTACTCGCGCACTTTTGGGACTCCATGGATTTTTCCGACACATCGCGAAGCCTCGACACCGCCTTCATGGAGCAGAATTTTGCCAATTTTGCCTCTTTATTGCCTCATGTGGATGCCGACGCCGTGTCGGCCGCAGCAGAAAGCGTGCTGAAAAAAGCCGCTTCGTGTCGCGCCGCTTATGATTTTTTCATGAACATCGCGGAAAAGTACCTCTACAACCCCAACTCTCCCATGCGCGATGAAATAGCGTATGCCGGCTTCGCCGATGTCGCCATTTCGCAGAACATGCTTGACGAGGCATCGCGTGCGCGGGTGGAATATCAGAGAGAATGCGCTTTGAAAAACCGTGCGGGCAGCACTGCCGCGGACTTCACGTACGAACGCTTTGACGGCAGCCGCGGAAAACTGCATGATTTCTGTGCCGGAAGTGCCCTTACTCTGCTATTGTTCTACGACCCGGAATGCGAGACATGCCATCAGACAATAGAGGCGCTTGCATCCGACGACATGCTTACATCCCTTGCATCGTCGGGGCGTCTGCGCGTGCTCGCCGTTTACCCCGACGGCGAAAAAGAGCTTTGGCGCCGCCACGCAAGCGATATGCCGAAAGCGTGGACTCTCGGCATTGATTACGGCAATATCGAAGACCGCTCGTTGTACGCTTTTCCTGCATTGCCGTCGCTTTATCTTCTCGACCGTTCGTCGAAGGTGCTGCTTAAAGATGCCGCTCCGCAGTCATTGCTGATGTATCTTTTTGAAACAACTTCCCGTACATCATGACTGCCGGGTTTCAGCTGCAGAAAGCGCGTAGTCAAAAATAAATATATAAAAATGTAAGGGACATCGGTCGTGATGTCCTTTATGTTTGTTATATTTGCAGTAAAATATGACAAAACACTTCAATATGGATATTTTGAAAGCAGGAATGCCTGTGGGGCTGTGCAGCGACCATGCTGGCTACGAACTTAAGAGTATAATAGAAGGATGGCTGGAAGCCGCAGGAATAGAGTACCGCGACTTTGGCACACATTCGGCTGAATCGTGCGATTATGCTGACTATGCCCATCCTTGCGCGCTTGCACTTGAGGCCGGAGAGATATATCCGGCCGTGGCTATATGCGGCAGCGGCAACGGCATAGGCATGACTATGAACAAACACCAGGGTGTGCGTGCGGCGCATTGCTGGAACGTGGAACTGGCACGTCTCGCGCGTCAGCACAACGACGCCAACTGTCTGGTGCTTCCCGCGCGTTTCATCGAGTCTGAACTCGCCATAGAAATACTCGACGCCTTCCTGCACACGGATTTTGAAGGCGGCCGTCACGAGCGCCGTGTAGCCAAGATTCCGGTAGAGTAGGGCTTTATGAGACGTGGATTGATTTTCGCCGTTGCCGTTGCCGCGACCCTCTCTGTCCATGGAGCGGGGCCGATGGACACACGCTATTCTATCCGCCAGTGCGAAGGCTCGCTGACACCATACCCGTCAGTAGTGCCGGACGAGGAGCACCCGGATTCACTTATCGCAGTGTTCGTCAACCATGTCGGGCGCCATGGTGCGCGCTATCCGTCGTCGGCTGCCAACTGCCGGAAACTGAGAGCCGCTCTTGTCAAGGCCGATTCTCTCGGCACCATAACGCAGACCGGACGCGACCTGTTGCGCCTTACCGACAAAGTAATACGTCTCAGCAACGGACAATGGGGAGCGCTTGACTCGCTCGGTATGGCTGAACAGGCAGAAATAGCCACACGCATGACGCGGAACTACCCCGAACTTTTCGGGAGAGACGCCATCGTGGATGCTATTTCAAGCTACTCGCCGCGAGCCATGATGAGCATGTACTGCTTCACACACCGCCTTGACCGTCTTAATAATGAAACCACGTTCCGCACATCTACGGGACGTGTCAATTCTCCGCTCCTGCGGCCGTTCGACACCGTGCAGGCCTACATTGACTTCCGCGACAACAAAGACTGGGAACCGACATACATGGAATACTTCGAAGCGGAATGCCCGACTACGGCAATTATGCGTGCGCTTGGCACACGCTTTCCTTTCGACGACGCCGCGCATGTGCGCGACCTTGCCTACAGCGAGTGGGCTGTCGTGGCCGGATGCTCGGCAATGTCGGTAGAGGTGGATCCGCTTGTGTATTTCTCGATAGAGGAGTTTAACGCTTTGTGGTCGTGTTTCAACCTGCGTCAGTATCTGCGCTACTCCGCTTCGACGGTCAGCACAGTGCCGGCGGAGATTGCAGCTCAGCTTGTCCATGACCTTGTGTCGACAACCGATGCGTTTATCAACGGCGACACTTCAACAACTGTGCGGTTGCGTTTCGGCCATGCCGAGACACTCATGCCGCTGCTTTCGCTCCTGCGCCTCAGAGGATGCTATTACCTTACAAATTATTTTGATACCGTGGCTCAGCATTGGCGTGATTTCGCCATCGTGCCGATGGCGGCGAATCTGCAGCTTGTGCTTTTCCGGAGCCGTTCTGGCGGAAAGTATTATGTGAGGGCATCGCTCAACGAACGTCCGGTGCCACTGCTTCCAAACAGTGAGGATGTATATGTGCCATGGTCGGTAGCACGCGATTATATGATGCATTGTCTGCCATTGGAAATGCAGTGATTTAACGATTGTTAATATTGTTGTGCTGTTAGCCCGCCCGTGTGGCGGGCTAATTTTGTCGTGTAAAACAATTACAACCACACGACTATGGCAACAATAAGTATAAACGACATTCTTTTTGCATCTGCTGTGCATCAGGGAAGATGCGTGGCCAATGTGCGTATGAGCGGCGTTGATTCCACACGCAGCGTACTGTCGGAATTGCGTCGCATTGTCGGAAACACCATCGGTCTTGTACAGGTGACGTTACGCAATGTCTCGCAGGGATGGAGCCGCAATATAACTCTCTACATGGAATCGGCACCTTTGCGCGAAGGCGTGCAGCTCAGTCTTTTCTGAAAGTTACAAATCGGTTGAAAAGGAAATTGCTGATGGTGTACACCACACTTCCGAACAGGGTAGCTATGCCGTAGCCCGAAAGCACAAATCCGCAGATTTCAAACTCCGCTACGCCGAACGGCGTGTGCGTTATGCTCCACACCACGGCAAACTGCAAGAGAAAACATACACCGAATCCTGCCGCAAAACGCACGACCTCGCCATAATATCCGTTGCGCGAACGGAACACCCATTGTTTGTTCCATAAGAAAGAATTGATAAGGCCGCATACATATCCGATGACATTGGAAACATAAGGGTTTATCCCTAAAATGGATTTGCACACGAATATCACTGCAAGGGTGATGGAAGTGTTCATGACTCCCACCATACAATATTTAAAGAACTGGCGTATCTGTGTTGAGTTCATTTCTCGCTGTTTGCGTCCTCATTGTCCGGAATCAGTTCGGAGTCCACTTTAAGTATTGGGAGTGCCCAACCGTAATGCACGGCAGCCACACGCAGTCCTATCACAGCGACTGCACATGCTATCTGCGGCACAATGTCGTTGATGTGCAACATGTTGAGCAGCCAATACACAACGCCACCGGCAAGACAGGCAGTAGCATAAATGTCTTTTCGAAAAAAAAGCGGCTGCTCGTTGATTAGAATGTCGCGGATGATGCCGCCGAAACTGCCGGTAATGGTACCCATTACTATTGCTACCCACATAGGCAACCCCGCTTCGGTGGTGCGCTGTACGCCCACCACCACAAATAATGCCAGGCCTATGGCATCGAATATGAACAGCGTGCGCATGCCTTTAACAAGCGCCTGCCGGAAAACGATAACAGCAACAAGTGATATGAATGTGACTACGAGATATACCGAAGACTTCATCCAGAACACGGGCAAATCAAGCAGCACATCGCGCAGCGTGCCGCCTCCGATGGCTGTGACAAGCCCCACCACATAGGCTCCGAACCAGTCGAAGCGCTTGGCTGCCGCCAGGCGTATGCCTGAAATGGCGAAAGCGGCCGTGCCGAGAATCTCTATAATGTCGATGAATAATTCGTCCATCATGAATTCTGTTTGTAATACCGGCACACGGAAGTGAGTCCGCAGACGTCGCATAGCGGCTTTCGTGCCTTGCAGGTATATCGCCCGTGCAGGATAAGCCAATGATGGGCGATGCCAACAAGTTCCGACGGAATATGGCGCATGAGCTGTAGCTCGGTGTCGAGCGGCGTAGTGCTTCCACTTGTGAGACCTATGCGTTCCGACACTCTGAAAACATGTGTGTCCACTGCCATGGCAGCTTGTCCGAATACAACGGACAGAATCACATTGGCCGTTTTCCGCCCGACGCCAGGCAGACTCTGAAGCGCGTCGGCATCTGCCGGTACGTCTCCGCCGAAATCGCTTACGAGTTTGCGTGCCATGCCGGCCAATGCCTTGGCTTTGTTGTTGGGGTAGGAAATGGAAGATACGTAAGGAAAAATGTCATCGGCTTCCGCCTTAGCCATATCATGCGCAGAAGGAAAACGCCGGAACAATTCCGGCGTCACCATGTTCACACGCTTGTCGGTGCACTGCGCAGAGAGTATAACGGCAACGAGCAGCTGAAAAGGGCTGTCGTAGTGCAGTTCCGTCTGCGGCGCAGGCATAGTCTCCTGAAAGAATCTCAGGGCGGCTGCGTATCTTTCCTTTTTGGTCATTTATCGTGCAGCTGCAAACTCGTCGAGGAAGCGCACGTCGTTCTCGGAGAACAGACGCAAGTCGTTGACGCGATACTTCAGGTTGGCAATACGTTCTACTCCCATGCCGAGGGCAAAACCGGAATATACATCGGGGTCTATTCCGCAAGAGCGTAGCACATTCGGATCCACCATGCCGCAACCGAGGATTTCCACCCAGCCTGTGTGCTTGCAGAATGAACAGCCTTTGCCACCACATAGGTTGCAGCTAATATCCATCTCCGCGGAAGGTTCTGTGAAGGGAAAGTAGCTCGGGCGCAGACGTATCTGTGTGTCGGCGCCGAACATTTCCTGTGCAAAGTAGAGTAGGGTCTGACGGAGATCGGCAAACGTCACGTCGCGGTCGACATAAAGAGCCTCCACTTGGTGGAAGAAGCAGTGGGCTCGTGCCGAAATCGCCTCATTGCGATACACACGTCCAGGGCAGATGATGCGTATCGGCGGTTCGGAGTGCTCCATTACACGCGTCTGCACGGATGAGGTGTGTGTGCGCAACACCACTTCAGGCGATGCGTTTATGAAGAATGTGTCTTGCATGTCTCGCGCAGGATGGTCTTCCGCGAAATTCAGAGCCGAGAACACATGCCAATCGTCCTCGATTTCGGGACCGTCGGCAATATTGAATCCCAGACGGCGGAATATGGAAGTAATTTCCTCACGGACAAGCGAGAGCGGATGGCGTGTACCCATTGGCGACGCTGCCGGCGTGCGCGTCAGGTCGAGGGCGGCTACAGCTGCTCCTGCCGAAGCCGCTTCTGCTGCGTCGCGCAGACTATTGATACGCTCGGTGGCATAATTCTTCAATCCGTTTATGGCTTGGCCTATCTCGCGTTTCTGCTCAGCGGGCACATTGCGGAAATCAACCATTAGTTGAGAGATTTCGCCTTTTTTGCTGAGGTATTTTATGCGGAGCGCTTCCGCATCTTCGCTATTGGCGGCGGTGGCGCTCTCTATCTGTGCGTGCAGTGATTTTATTTTGTCTAACATGCCGTTGGGGATAGTTTTTTCAAAATTACTTGCAAAAGTACTAATTTTTTGAAGAATTGCGTAGGGATTCTGACGAATAATTACACTAATTTTGCAACATGGATTCGCTCATTAAAAATTTGAGGCGTACGCTGTCGTGCAAATTGCATCTCAGACGCGATGTGCCGATAGTGGTGGCGCTAAGCGGCGGCGCCGATTCTGTAGCTTTGCTTTCGGCTCTTGTGTCGGAAGGATACAATTGTGTGGCTGCCCATTGCAATTTCCATTTGCGCGGCGAGGAAAGCCTGCGCGACATGCGTTTTGCCGAGAAAATCACGGAGAAGCTCGGCGTAGACCTTTATGTCAAGGATTTCAACGTGGCAGCTGCCATGGCCGAGACCGGCGAAAGCGTGGAAATGGCTTGCCGACGGCTGCGTTACTATTGGTTCGACGAACTGCTCACCACGCTTCGGGCTTCCGATGTGGCCGTAGGCCATCACATGGAGGATAATGTGGAAACGTTTTTTCTTAATCTCGCCCGCGGCACAGGTATTGCCGGTCTGACCGGCATGGACTACAGGCGCGGCAATGTGGTGCGTCCCTTGCTTGACTGCACCCGCATACAGATTGAAGATTATCTTGCCGAATGCGGATTGGAATATGTGACCGACAGCAGCAACAATAGCCTTGAATATCTTCGCAACCGTCTTCGCAACTGCCTGTTGCCGCAATTTGAAAAGCTGCTCCCCGGTGCGATAGAAGGAGTAGAGCGGAGCATGGGCATGTTGGCCGATGCAAGAGCCGTGTTCGACCGCAAAGTGGCCGAATCCGCCGCGCAATACGGCTCACCTGCTTCGGGAAGCATTGATGTGGCGGCATTCGCCACCGAACCCGATGCGCGTGTGTTGTTATTTGAGATCTTGCGCCCCGCAGGCTTTTCCATGACACAGGTTGATAATATTCTTGCCGACCCTATGCGCTCCGGGGCGGAATTCCGCTCACACAAAGGCGATGTGTTTGCAGAACTAAGTCGTGGAACACTTTCATTTTCCACAGCATCCGGAAATTCAAATTCCGACGAAGAAAAGGAAGTGTCTCTTGACTCCGACATTTCCGTTCCTGTTCATATAAAGGTATTGCACAAAGGCGTTTCGGAATTTACGCCCGAGGCATCACACAAAGTGCTTTATCTTGACGCGGTAGCTCTTGACGGAAATCCACGATGGACATTGAGACGGTGGCGCCGCGGCGACCGTATACGCCCTTTCGGCATGACAGGGACACGGCTTGTGAGCGACTTGTTCTCGGATGCAAAAATGACGCCCGAACAGAAGCGTGACACATGGATTCTTACACGAGACGAGCGTATAGTATGGGTGCTCGGTGTACGCACGTCCGCATATTTTGCAGTGAACAGGCGCAGCAAGAACTATGTCGAGCTGCGCCTGGAGTAGGGATTGTGTCTATTATTTTATTCCGCGTTCTTTGCCGCAGTCTGCAACAGTTCCGATAGGGTCGGATGCGAATGCACGAGTCCTTCAGCGAGTTCGTCGATGGTTGTCATGCCGTACATCAGCGCGGCAACTTCGGCCACAAGATCCGAGGCGTGTTCACCTAATACGTGCGCGCCAAGAATAAGACGCGTCTCCGGGTTGTATACCAACTTCACACAGCCTGATGTAGCACCCATAGCCTGCGCTTTTCCGTTGGAAGCATAATTGCAGCGGGCGGTACGGCATTGTACGCCATATCGCTCACAATCGGCTGCGGTGAGTCCTGCCATAGCAACTTCAGGTGCAGAGAATACTGCGGACGGGATTATGTCGAGGTCAACATCTGCATCGGTAAGCGCAATGCGGGCTTGCGCAGTTGCAGCATGGGCAAGCATACATATACCTGTGACATCGCCTGCGGCGTAGAATCCGTCGCGGGTAGTCCGCATTCTTTCGTCTACGGATATGAATCCGCGGTCATCTACTTCGATTCCCGCCTCGATGCATCCGGCGGGAAGGACCGGACGGCGTCCTGTTGCCACCAGCACCATATCCGCCTTAACGTAATCGTCTCCGCGGCGGTTGGTGTAATGCACTTCCATATCAGGAGATATGGACTGGACAGCAGCGCCTGTCGCAAAATTTATTCCGCGGGCCTGCAATGCAAGGCGTAGACGTTTTGCGATGTCAGAATCGAATTGAGGCAGAATTTCTTTGCAGTATTCTATCACCGTCACGTCGCAGCCCAGCGCATTGTAAATGCTTGCAAACTCAATGCCGATGACTCCGCCGCCTATAATCACAAGACGTTCCGGCAAAGGCATATTTCCTTCAAGAATGTCGTCGCTTGTCAAAGCCAATTCGGCTCCGGGGATGGATAATCGCGAGGGAGCGGAACCGGTGGCTATAAGCACTTTTTCGGCAGAATACAATTTGCCGGCCACGTCGATGCTGCCGTCGGGAGTTATGCTGGCGCAGCCACGTACGACATTGACTTTGGCCAGCATCTGTTCCACACCAGAGCGCAATTCGCCTACAACGTCGCGCATACGCATGAATGCTTTGGAATAGTCCACAGACACACTTCCTGTTGCCACACCGAAAACAGCAGCATTGCGGGCAGCGATAACGCTCTGCGCAGTAGCGCAAAGGCATTTTGTGGGTATGCACCCGCGGTTGAGACATGTGCCGCCTGTGCGGTCGCGCTCTACAAGCGCGACGTTTTGCCCTTTCGCAGCAAGCTCGGCCGCAATTTCATAACCGGCAGGACCGCTGCCGATTATTAGGATGTCAAATCTTTCCATGTCAGTATGGGATGCATGGCCGCCTCCGTTTCGTCGGGGTGTGCCATAGGTGTGGAATGTGGAGCCTGCTTGACTTTCTCAGGGGCACATGATGCTTCTGTCGCGATGGCTTTCATCACATCAATAAAAGCGTCGAGCGTGTCACGGCTTTCTGTTTCGGTCGGTTCTATCATCAGCGACTCATGGAAAAGCAGCGGGAAGTATATGGTAGGTGCATGAAATCCGTGGTCAAGCAGTCTTTTGGCTATATTCAGCGTCGTGACTCCTGTGGATTTATCCTTCAACCCGTCAAATACAAATTCGTGTTTGCATGGGCCGGGAATAGGTAACTCGTAGAGGTCTTTAAGCGACTCCATGACATAATTGGCGGCAAGGGTAGCCAATGGACCTATCTGCGACAGTCCTTCCGACCCCATGCTTAAAATATACGCAAGCGCGCGACGCAACACTGTGTAATTTCCAAGCCATAACGATATTCTGCCGAGAGCAGTGTCAGAGTCTGTCACAACTTGAAAATCATTTGTTCCGGATTTGACAACGCGTGGATTCGGCAGATACTTCTCCAACCCGGCGCGCACACCCACCGGGCCGGCTCCGGGGCCTCCTCCGCCATGTGGTGTGGAAAACGTCTTGTGCAGGTTTATGTGCATGACATCAAAACCCATGTCGCCGGGACGGGCTACTCCGAGCATGGGGTTAAGGTTGGCGCCGTCGTAATACAACAAAGCTCCGGCGGCATGAACAACCTCCGCAATAGCAGGAATATTACGTTCGAACATGCCTGTCGTGTTGGGATTGGTAAGCATTACGACCGCAACGTTTTCGTCGAGTTTCGAGCGAAGATCGTCAACATCGATTGTTCCGTCCGGCAGGCTACGCACCTCTACCACCTCCAGGCCGGCAACAGCCGCACTGGCCGGATTTGTTCCGTGTGCCGAATCAGGTACTATGACTTTTGTCCTTGCGGCGTCGCCCCTTTCTGCATGATAGGCACGTATCACCATCAGTCCTGTAAGCTCTCCATGCGCTCCGGCATACGGATTGAGTGTAAATTCGGCCATTCCGCCTATCTCACACAATGCCTTTTGGAGTATGTCGTAAAGGCGCAGCGCTCCCTGCGCCGTAGCTGCCGGTTGCAAAGGATGCATGTCACGGACAATGCCGGACGATGCGAGTGATTCGTTTATTTTAGGGTTATATTTCATTGTGCATGAGCCGAGCGGATAGAATCCTGTATCCACGCCAAAATTGTTCGTGCTCATGTTGGTATAATGCCTTACGACGGTGGGTTCGTCAACCTCTGGAAGTGTGGCAGTGCTTTTGCGCAACATACCTGCAGGGATATTAGCTTCGACTGCTCCATTACAGCCCTTACATTCCGAAACCATGAATCCGCGGCGACCTTCTTTGGACAATTCAAAGATCAGTCTGTTGTACAGTTTACTATTCATTGCTTGAGCTTGTTGACGAATGAGACATAGCGTTCAATATCTGCTGCGGTCTGCATTTCAGTGCATGCCACAAGGAGCAGGTCGGGAGCTATTTCCACTCCTGCAAGAATCCCTTCGGCAAGTCCTGCTTTGATAACACTGCAGGCCGTATAGCCGTCGGCCATACGCATCATAAACTCGTTCAGGAAAGGCCGGTCAGGGTAGGCCAATGCCATTTTATCTGTAGCCGAGAGTTTTGCTGCCAGTATATGTGCATTGTGGCATCCTACCTCATTGATTTCTGTCAGACCTTTTGTGCCGAGCAGCGACAGGTACACGGCGCAATGCAGGGACATCAACCCTTGATTAGAGCAGATGTTGCTTGTGGCTTTATCGCGCCGTATATGCTGCTCACGTGCCTGCAGAGTGAGCACAAACACCCGCTGCCCATTGCCGTCTGTGGTGGCTCCTACTATTCGTCCAGGCATCTTACGCATTAGCGTCCGGGTGGTGCACATATAGCCAAGATACGGGCCGCCATAATTCATAGGCATCCCAAGCGACTGCGCGTCGCCCATAGCAATATCGGCGCCCCATTCTCCCGGCGAACGCAGTACACCAAGAGTCGATGCCACACAATTCATTGCAAGCAGCGATTTTGCAGCGTGAACTTCGTCGGCAAGTCCTTCGTAGTCCTCGACGATACCATAATAATTGGGCTGCGCCACAATAACCCCGGCCACATCTCCCGAGCCTAACATTTCGCGGAGTGATTCGCGGCACGTTACGCCATCTTTTTCTGGAACAGTCTCAAGTGCGATTCCGTGCCATCTTGCATAAGTGGCACACACTTGTGCTACTGCGGGATTTACAGTTGCGGATATTAGCACTCTTTTTTTACGCCTGGCAGCAGCCACACACATGAGCATCGCCTCCGCTGTGGCGGTTGTCCCGTCGTACAAAGATGCGTTGCTCACTTCGAGGCCGGTCAGTTCACACATCATCGACTGATATTCGAATATGTATTGCAGCGTGCCCTGAGACACCTCCGGCTGATAGGGGGTATATGCCGTAAGGAATTCGGAACGGGCGAGCAGACTGTCAAGAGCGGCAGGAGTACAATGATGATACACACCGGCACCGGCAAAACACTTTAACGAACGGTTCTCGCAATCGAGTCTTGCGAAAAAATCACGCAACTCAAGTTCGCTCATCGCCTGCGGAAGTGCATACGGAGCTTTAAGACGCAGGCCGGCCTGGACGTCCGAATATAGGTCTTCCATAGATGACGCTCCGCATCGTTGGAGCATAGCATCTATGTCAGACTGCGTGTGAGGAAAATAGGGGTGGGGCGTAAACATCTGTCAGTGCTTTTCGTTGGCGCATAACCCAGCATAATCCTCGGGAGAAAGGAGGCTGTCGAGTTCGGAATCATCGCTCATTTCAACTTCTATAATCCAATGTTTCATCGGATCTTCACTTACAAGACGCGGGTTGTCGGCAAGTTCGTCGTTTACGGCAGTCACTGTCCCGCTCACCGGTGAAAACAAGTCACTGGCCGCTTTCACGCTTTCTATAGCGCCGAATTCTTCGCCTGCAACAACTTCGTCGTCCACTTCGGGCATATCCACATATACTATGTTTCCAAGCTGACGAGCAGCATATTCGCTGATTCCGATATAGGCTTTTTTTCCGTCAATGCGGATATATTCATGCGAGGGAAGGTAATAGATGTTTTCCATGATTTCAATTTTGTATTTTGTTATTTTTTGTAGTTTGGAGTATAGAATCTCTTTTTAATAACCTGTGCAGGAAAGATTTTTCGGCGCACCTGCACCTGCAGTTTGGTTCCGAGCTTCGCACAGTCTGCTTCGACAATGGCCATGGCAAGGTTGCGTCCAAGAGTTATGGAGCGGTAACCAGTGGTGACCTCTCCCACTTTGTTTCCGTCGCAGTCAAGCACATCATAGCCATGGCGGGCTATTGCCGGCCCTTCGATTTCCAATCCGACTATCTTCCGACTTACTCCGTCTGTTTTTTGACGTATAACAGCCTCTTGGCCTATAAACTCAGGCTTTTCGGTCTTCACGAACATACCCAGTCCGGCTTCTATGGGGCTTATGCTGTCGGTAAGTTCGTCGCCATAGAGCGGTAATCCGGCTTCGAAACGCAGGGTATCGCGGCAGCCGAGACCACAGGGCATCACACCGGCATCCATCAGTTTCTGCCACATGGAATCTATACGGCGCGGGGTGGAATAAACTTCAAACCCGTCTTCACCCGTATATCCGGTACGGCTAACTATTGTCCCGTCGGCAAGTTGTTTGAACTCATAGAAAGATAAGTCTGTCACATCAATACCGAGCACCGACATCAGCATCGTTTCCGAGGCGGGCCCTTGAACGGCTATTTCAGCCCAGTCGTCGCTGCAGTTTATAGCTCTGACATTAAATGCTTGGGCATGAGTCATAATCCATGCCACGTCTTTGTCTATGTTGGACGCATTGATGACCAACAGGAATTTCTGTTCTTCCATACGGTATACGAGCAGGTCGTCGACAGTTCCTCCGTCGGGGTTCAGCATCATTCCGTAAAGAATTTTCCCTATTGTCAGATTGCTGACATCGTTCGTGAATATATAATTGACAAAGCGCACGGCCTCCGGCCCCGCCACCAAGACTTCCCCCATATGCGAAACGTCGAACACCCCGACTTGCTTACGCACAGCTTCGTGTTCGGATACTATGTCACTATATTCAATAGGCATATCGAAGCCTCCGAACGGGCTCATTTTTGCTCCCGCCTCGATATGGCGGTCATAAAGGGGTGTTTTTTTCAAGTTTTCCATGTATTAAATATGATTCCAAATTCTTGTTTTATAAATTAGTAGCTGTTTTTTCTATCAACAATGCCAATTCCGAGTTGTTCATCCCCACCACAACCGGCATGTCTCCAAGAGCCTTCTCTATGTTTTCCAGTGTGGCAAGCGTTCCTTTCATGCGCCTCTCCACAAAAGAAATATCAATGGAACTGAAAAAATCGCCGTGCAGCGAAACGCTCTTTATACGTCCGTCATGACAAAGCGTTACATCCACGCCAATGCATCCTACGCCATCAATGCGGCGGCTTGAACGGCATTTTTTTAAAGAGGCAAACGATTCTTTATAATATTGCTTTTCCAACTCCAGGATTTGTGGAAGACAATATTCCGGAAGCTTGCATTCTTCATCGCAGATGCTTGCATACATGTGTTCGACAAACTGTTCAAGACTGATGTCGGGACGATATTCGCGTATAGTTGTAATGCGGGACGGCACACTCAACACCTTGTGCGCTTCGAGTTTGGCTTTTTCGGGGGTCAGTGCGCAGGACATATGGCGAACATCTGCATCATAAAGCATTGTCCCATGTACGATGCTTCGGCCTTCGCATTGCCAATATGCATTGCCGGCAACTTTCCGTCCGCTTATGGCAATGTCGTTTCGCCCGGTGGTTTCAGCTCCCAGGCCAAGTTCCTGCAGTGCCGACACCACACGAGATGTATAGTTGTAGAACGCCGTCTGAACATAAGTGGACGGAGCTATATAGCTGAACATTATATTATGGCTGTCGGCAAACACAGCTCCGCCTCCGCTTTTACGTCGGTAAACCTCGATTCCCTCCTTGCTGCAATAGTCGAGGTTGACTTCCGCAGCAACGTCCTGATTGCGTCCGCAAATTACAGTAGGAGACACCCGCCATGCGAAAAAGTATTCTCCCGGTGGCATATTACGGGCTATCCATTCCTCTACAGCAAGAAAAAATGGCAGTTTGCAGTATGGCGTGTCAGGCAGGGTGACTTTGTACATGTTTAAGGTTTTTAATGCCCAAATATAAACAATAATATTTTTAGTACGAAATTAAATATGATAAAAAACTTTTGCCTTGGAGATAATGAAAAAAAACTCAACAAAATAGCTGCCAATTCAAAAAAAAACACGATATTTGCACTTGCAAAATTACGAACGGCCCTGCTGTTTCGTAATCGACTAAAAATCAACGCTATTCAAAAACATTTCTCAAACAGATAACTGAAATGACCAAAGCAGATCTCGTAAACGAAATCTCCAAGACCACAGGCGTGGAAAAAGCCGCAGTTCTTGAGACTATCGAAAAATTCATGGAAATCGTAAAAGATTCATTGGCTAACGGCGAGAACGTTTATCTCCGTGGATTCGGCAGCTTCATTGTAAAAACACGCAGCGAAAAAACCGCTCGTAATATCTCCAAGAACACCACCATTGTAATCCCCGAACACAAAATACCTGCATTCAAGCCCGCAAAAGTGTTCATGCAGGACGTGAAATAAAAACGAAGCACCCTTCTAAGGTTGCAAACACATAAACATACAAGATTATTAACCCCTTTTAAGCGTAAGCATTATGCCCAGCGGAAAGAAAAGAAAAGGCCATAAAATGGCCACCCACAAGCGTAAAAAACGCCTGAGAAAGAACCGTCACAAGAAAAAATAATTGAACGTGACAGTTCTGAAATCCGACACCGTTCGGACATAAAAGGACAAAACTCATGGCCGCCGTTGCCTGCGAAGGCCGTCGGCGGCTATGGGATTCGTCCTTTTGTCAGTTAAAAGCTTCCCTATTTTTACCCCACATGAAAAGTGAATTAATCGTTGACGTGAAATCTTCAGAGGTGCAAATCGCGCTCCTTGAGGATTCAAGACTCGTGTCGCTGCAAAAAGAGGCACGAAACATTGCGTATGCCGTCGGCGACATCTACCTGGCTAAGGTCAAAAAACTGATGCCGGGATTGAATGCCGCTTTCGTAAACGTGGGTTATGAGAAGGATGCTTTCCTCCATTATCTGGATCTTGGCTCGCATTTTGCGAGTTACGACGAGTTCGTACAACAGACACTTGACAAGCCTAAGAATCCTCCTGTTTTGAGCAAGCTCAAGCTCAAACCGGAAATAAGCAAAAATGGTTCAATTGCAGATGTGCTTGAACAAGGACGACAGTTGTTAGTGCAAATCGTAAAAGAACCTATTTCTTCGAAGGGTCCCCGCCTTACGACAGAATTATCATTTACGGGGAGGTACATGGTGCTTATTCCTTTCTGCGACAGAATTTCAATTTCGCAGAAAATCACGAGCACAGAGGAAAAGTTGCGCCTGCGCCAACTCGTGGCAAGCATAAAGCCTAAAAATTTTGGTGTCATAGTGCGGACTTCTGCCGAGGGCAAGCGCGTGGCTGAACTTAATCATGAGCTAAACACCCTTATGCAATGTTGGAACGATATGCTTGAAAAAGCTCGTAGAGCAGAAGCTCCTGCATTGATTTTCGAGGAAGAAAGCCGCATAGTCGGCATGCTCCGCGATGTGTTCAGTCCGTCTTTCGAAAGCATTGTAGTCAACGATGCCGAAGTATATCGTCAAATTGTCAAATATGTAGAGCTAATCGCGCCTGAGCGTTCCGATATTGTAAAGCTTTATCAGAAAGATGAGCCGCTGTTTGACCATTTCGGAATCACGAGGCAGATCAAATCGTCCTTTGGCAAAACAGTGTCATTCCGCTCCGGAGCCTATATCATTATCGAGCATACGGAAGCATTGCATGTCATTGACGTGAACTCGGGCAACCGAAGCCGTGCCGCTGCCGACCAGGAGAGCAATGCCCTTGAAGTCAATTTGCGTGCTGCCGATGAAATAGCGCGTCAATTGCGTCTGCGTGACATGGGCGGCATCATTGTGGTTGACTTTATCGACATGGCCAAAGCCGAGCATCGTCAAGAACTTTACGACCATATGCGCGAAATAATGGCTAACGACCGAGCCCGTCACAACATACTGCCGCTCAGTAAGTTCGGCTTGATGCAGATTACCCGCCAACGTGTCCGCCCCGTGCTTGACATCCATACGGAAGAGACTTGCCCGTCGTGCTACGGACGTGGAGAAGTGCAGCCATCCCTGCTATTCACCGACACCCTCTATGAAAAGATAGAGAACCTCGTACAGAACATGAAGATGAGCAATTTCATAATGTACGTTCATCCTTATGTAGAGGGCTACCTGAAACGCGGATGGGTGATGAGCATCTACTCGAAATGGCGCCGCAAACTTGGCAACAACTTCAAAATTGTGGCAGACCAATCGCTTGCATATCTGCAATACCGCGTGGTGGACAGCAAAGGAAAGGAACTTGACCTCAAGGAGGCAAAAGACATGAATGCCGCAACTCCTGAAAAGCGTGAAGAAAAAGTCCGCAAGCGTGGAACCACAGTAGAAGACAAGAACATTGCCCCCTTGGCAGCCGACGATTCTAAGGAATCCGAACAGGAAGACAATGGCGCAACAGTAATGTCTAAAAGCAAGAAGCGTAGGGCCCGCCGCAAAAAAGCCGCGGAAAATGCAGCAGTTGCAGCTTCGTCGGCAGCCGAGACTCCGGCAAGCGCTATGAGCGTACGAGAGGCTGAATCTGCAAAGATTTCAATTGTAGCGGATGATTCTGTGGCTATTGAAGCGTTGTCCTCTTTAGACCAGCCTGACGACGTAGCTGTAGATTCGCCTAAAAAGAAGCGTCGCAGCCGCTCTAAAGCGAAGAAAAGCGAAGGAGAAGATGTTGCCACTACGGATTTGGCTCCGGTTCAGTTGACAGAATCCGAGTCGGAAAACAAAGCTGAAAATGACGAATCACCATCATCTCCCAAGCCGCGTCGTCGCCGCAAAAAAGCGCCAGCGTCAGGAAATCAAGAGACTCCTGCATCCACACCGATAGCCTTGCTTCCGGCGGCACAGACGCCTGCCCCACCCAAAAAGGACCCAGACGACAACATCCAAGCAAAGGAGGAATAACATCACACATAACCTTACAAATAAAGCAGGCACAACGTGGCCTGCTTTATTTGTAATACGCTGTCATATTGAAAAAAATTGTAACTTTGCAGCAATATCTTATTATAGAATTATAAAATGTCAAGAAAACGAAAAGCGCTTCCCTTGATAGAGGGTCTTAGAATAAGTGATGTTGCAGCAGAAGGAAATGCATTGGGACGTACTGCCGAAGACATGGTGGTGTTCGTCCCTTTTTGCGCTCCGGGCGATGTTGTGGATGTTCAGATAGAAAAGAAGCGCAGTTCCTATGCTATAGGGCGAGTTGTGCGAATGGTACATGCCGGCGATATGCGTGTGGAGCCGCGATGCGAGCATTTTACAGTATGTGGAGGTTGCCGTTGGCAACACTTACCATACGAGTATCAGTTGCAATGCAAGCAAAAACAAGTGCAGGATGCCATGGAACGCATAGCAAAGATTCCGATGCCTGCAATATCACCCATACTTGGTTCTGCCGAAATATGGAAATACCGCAACAAGATGGAGTATACATTCAGCAACCGTTGCTGGCTTACCCGTGAGCAATTGGAAAGCGGAGAGGATTTTCCGGACAGGGATGCGGCCGGATTTCATATATCCGGAGCTTTCGACAAGGTTCTTGATATTAACAAATGCCTTTTACAAGATGATTTAGGCAATAGGGTCAGGCTATTTGTAAAAAACTATGCCAAAAACAACGGAATACCTTTTTATGATTTAAGAGCTCAGCAAGGCTTACCGCGTACATTAATGATACGCCTTGCTTCGACAGGTGAAAGCATGGTTGTTCTCAGTTTCGGAGCCGACGATAAAAACACTATCAAGACTATGCTCGATGCCGTTCGTGCAGAATTTCCGAATATCACGTCTTTAATGTATGTGATAAATACCAAATGCAACGACACTATAGCCGACCTTGACATAAAACTACACTCTGGACGCGAGTATATCGAGGAGGAAATGGAAGGGCTGCATTTCCGCATCGGGCCGAAGTCATTCTATCAGACCAACTCCCTGCAAGCATACGAGTTGTACAAAGTAGCCCGAGACTTTGCCGGTCTGACAGGGCAAGAGTTTGTGTACGATTTATACACCGGCACCGGCACTATTGCAAACTTTGTAAGCCGTCATGCCCGCAAAGTTATAGGCATAGAATATGTGCCGGAAGCCATTGCCGATGCAAAAGTCAACAGTGCCGCAAACGACATCGATAACACTGAATTTTATGCCGGCGACATGAAAGATGTGCTTACGGATGAATTTCTTGAACGCCACGGACGTCCCGACGTTATGATCGTGGACCCGCCGCGCGCCGGAATGCATGCCGATGTTGTGGCCACAATTTTGCGAGCCGCACCACGCCGCATCGTTTATGTTAGCTGCAACCCTGCCACCCAAGCGCGGGATTTGGCCATTCTGCACGAAAAATACGATGTCACCGCCGTGCAACCGGTGGATATGTTCCCGCACACACAGCATGTGGAAAACGTTGTGCGTTTAGACCTTCGGCCTCAGACAGGAGGCTCAGAGGCCGAGACAAGGGCTGAGTTGTAGAATCTTGCGTCGTTTGTGACTTCTTGTCCGACGTATGGCGGCAGGTCTATCTCTGCTGACTCATTTTCGAGCTCGATTTCTGCAATGATGAGTCCGGATAGACGGCCGCCGAATACGTCCACTTCCCAAAATCGGCCGGCAAATGGAACAATATAGCGACATTTTTCAATGCAATTGCTTTTGCAACAAGTTTGTATCATGTCGTTGGCATCGGACAAGGGCAGGGGATATTCCCACTCATCTCGTGTCGCACCATGGTTTCGGCTCTTAATTGTCAGAAATGCATTCTGCCCTGAAATCCTAATGCGCACTGTCGCATCAGGATTTGTGCTGAGATATGCCTGAGATATGTTCAAAGAGTTGACGGCCGAAGCCATAAAACTTGTGTCCTTGACAAGAAACTTACGTTCGATTTCTTTACCCATGAGATTTGTTTTTTCTGCAAAAATAAGTAAAAAGACATTACGGCACTATTCCATAGCCTTAATAATTGCAGCAGGGCTACATGGGACGGCGTCCGCTCAGTCCGCATGGGAGAAGACTTCCGGATATTATCTTGTGCGTGGCATTGTAACCGACAGCATAACGGGAGAGGCCCTGCCTTATGCATCTGTCACTCTTGCCGGCACTACAACCGGAGCTGTGGCCGACAGCAAAGGTGTGTTTGAGTTCAGAGTTCCGGCAGAAGCGACAAAGCTTCAGGCTGCCATGATGGGATATGGAAGCAAAGCAGTGCCCATTAAGCAAAGCAGCCACAACATGTATGTGATACGGCTTTCACCGGCATCTACCAGCCTTGGCGAACTCATTGTAAAACGCAGCAAATATTCTAAAAAAAACAACCCTGCAGTGGATTTTGCACGACGCATCAAACAGATGGCAGACAGCACAGATCCGCGCCGCAACGATTATTACAACTATCGTCGTTACGAGAGGATTACCATAGCCCTTAACAATTTTGAGCACAACGATAGTGATGCCATCATCAAGCGTTTTCCGTTTTTAATTGAGCATGTAGACACATCTGAGGTTTCAGGAAAACCTGTTTTGCCACTTTCTGTTCGTGAAACCATAAGCAGGGTTGAATACCGTCGTAAACCACATGGCAACAAAACTATTATTGTCGGCAAACGCTCAGAAGGTGTTGACGATTTTATAGACAATGCCTCCATGCAGACATTCATGGAAGATGTTCTACGTGAAATAGACCTTTACGGCAATGATATAAATTTGTTGCAGAATCGTTTCGTGAGTCCGTTTAGTAAAATCGGCGCCGACTTTTACAGATTCTATCTTACAGATACCGTGGTTGTGGATAATGAACGTTGTGCGGTTTTATCGTTCTATCCACGCAACAAGGCTTCATTCGGATTCTCAGGCCATGTGTATGTGCCGGTAGGAGACAGCGCAATGTTTATCAAGAGAGTTGATATGCGCGTACCTCGTGACATCAATCTCAATTTTGTCGACAACCTTCTTGTATCACAGACTTTCGACAAAGCCATAGACGGCTCAAGGCTGAAAACAAAAGATGATTTGGTTATGGAACTCAGTCTCATTCCGGGCGCACCATCTTTCTATGTCAGACGTTTTACCGCATTTGACAACCATGGATTCGCATCATTGGCAAATGATTCTGTTTTCGAAAAACCAGGAAGCATATTAGTTGCTGACGGCGCATCATCACACGACAATGAATGGTGGAAGGCCAATCGGCTGAAATCAACTGATAAGAAAGGCGAGGGCAGGGTCGGTCTTCTGATGGAACGTCTGCGAGGAGTGCCTTTATATTACTGGGGAGAGAAAGTAATAAGCACACTTACTATTGGATATTTAGCAACCGGACGGAATAGCAAGTTCGATGTCGGTCCCCTCAATACTTTTATAAGTTATAATGGCATAGAAGGTCTGCGCCTCCGCATCGGCGGCATGACGACGGCCAACTTAAATCCCCGTTGGTTCGGACGTGCAATGGTAGCATATGGGACAAAAGACCACAAATGGAAATACAAAGGAGAACTGGAGTATTCATTCCATGACAAGAAGACTCATTCGCGCGAGTTTCCAGTACATGCACTCCGTTTTACATCAGCCTACGACCTTGACTTTGTGGGACAACACTACTATTTCACTAATGTCGACAACGTGTTCCTGTCGCTAAAACGGATGAGTGATTATATGGCCGTTTACCGACGGCTGAACACATTGGACTATATCCTTGAATTACCCAATAACTTCTCTGCATCAGCCTCGATTTCAGCAGTCCGCAGAGAGTCTACTCCATGGGTTCCGTTTATTGATGGACGAGGCAACAACTTCAGCCATTATGACGAAACATCTCTACATGTTCAACTACGATATGCCCCGGGCGAAAAATTCTATCAGACAAGAACAATGCGCATACCCGTCAATCTTGACGCCCCTGAAATATCGTTACGTCATACCATAGCTTTGCGCGGATTCTTAGGTTCTGGATTTACGATAAACAAAACAGAAATAAACTTGCGCAAACGTTTTTGGTTTTCGGCATTCGGATACCTGGACACAATGGTAGGCGGGGGACACGTCTGGAGTACCACACCGTTCGTAGACCTTTTGATACCGAATGCCAACCTGTCATATACCATCCAGCCTGAAAGTTTTGCGTTGATAAATCCGATGGAATTTATCAATGACAGCCAGCTAAACTGGGATTTGACATATTGGCTTAATGGAGCGTTTTTAAATAATGTGCCATTGCTTAAAAAATTGAAATTGCGAGAGGTGCTGTCGTTCCGTGGAGTATGGGGGCATCTTAGCGATAAAAATGACCCCACTCTGAATCCTGATCTATTCAGCTATCCTTCAGGAGCTACAACACGGGCCATGAACAACGGACCTTATATGGAATTTTCCGCGGGTATAGACAATATATTAAAATGTCTGCGACTGGATTATGTATGGCGTTTAAGCTATCTTGATGTTCCATATGAAATAGACCGACACGGCTTGCGTGTTTCTTTCCATATGACATTTTGAACGACAAGCGCCACGGAGAAACAACTCGTGGCGCTTGTCGTTTTACGAAACGAAATGTTTCAGAAAGGAAGGTCGTCTGTCGCATTCACAACAGGCGGCACAGGCGCAGCTGTAGTTGCCGCAGGAGCAGAAACTGAAGGAGCCTGCGCAGGTGCGGCTGCCATATCGGCGTCTTCTGCACGCCATCCGCGGATGCTTGTAAACCAACGGCCATTATATTCTCGACTTTCAATATCGAAACTTAGGCGCACGCGCTGACCGACATGCAGACGGAACTGATCCACACGGTCGCCGAAGAAGTCAAAATGAACTTTACGAGGATAGGTATCTTCCGTTTCAAGTACATATTCTTTCTTTCGCCAAGGGTTTCCGGTTTTCGACTGGCCGGATTGTTCGGGCAGATCGAAGATTATTTTTCCAGTTATTTCCATTTAATTATGTAGGGTATTTTATTCCTAATGCAAAAGTAATGATAAATAGCGAACCTTACAAGCGGGCTGAAATAAATTTTCAAAGAGCACGCTATTGCTCCGCCGGTCTGAATGTCTCAAAGCGGCCGTCTGTATAAAGAACCATAATCTGCTGCACTCGCGCCGTATCGGTAATTTTTGCGCCCATGCCGCCCAAAGACTTTACGGTGTCTTCAACAGCCGGACGTTCCTGCGATACAGGATGGGGTACAGGTTTATACACATTGTGTTGGCTCTGACGGCCTGTATTTCTATCATAATCCGGTGCTTGAGCAATAAAAACAGCCTCATAATTAGGCTCGTGCATCTCGTCTGGAGTGAAATTAAAGTTTTTCTGAGGCTCTGAGGTTTTCATATTCGGCTCGCATTCCATACCTCCTTCGCCAAACATAAGCCACATCACGTTCAGCGATGGAAAAGCTTCGTGAATCTTTCCGATAAGCTCATTGCTTATTTTTTTATTGCGTCCATTTAAAAGTTGAGATAGAGTAGGCCGGGGTATGTCTGCATTATCGGCAAACTGCGAGCTGGCTATATTTTTGTAGGCCATAAATTGTCTTAAGCGGGTCGCTATATCCATTTCCATGCTATCATTTATAATTAGAAATGCAAATTTCAGATGTGCAAATGTAAAAAGAATATTTGTAAATTCCAAATTTATGTTTGTAATCAATATTGCTCTGCATGGTTTACAATTGAACTATATTTCTTGCTCGCTAATAATTTACTCAATCATATGAGTCAAATATATATAATGTATACAAAGCTTTACAATAATTATCGTAACTTATACTTTAAAACTATCCACTATGGTAGCCATGTGGACCAGCTTACACCGCACCTTTCGCACATAAGATTCAAATATAGCGTGTAATATCCATGAGTTTTAGTGAGTTGCATTATGATTAAATTTATGTTAACGTGAACTTTGTTTGGTTTTGTAAACGCAATAATATTTCGCATATTGCAAATTATCTATTTGCAAGTCGAAATAGATTATCCTTCAGTTTGGCTGGTTGATCACGATTTGGGATAGTGAATTGTGGTAAATTGCAAATTAAACCACGAGTTTGAGTTTGCAAGTGAACACAGCCGTAACTATAAATCGTGAGATTCCAAAAATGCCATTACTATGTGCAATCTCTCTATAAATAGAACATTCTCACCTTGTCAAGGTTTGCTATTTATAGAGCTAACAAGTCTGTATATAGCTGATTTTATTGTATTTTAGCAAACCATTAGCCATATGTGAACAAATATATTTATTTTGCCGTAATAGAGAATTAAAACCAATATCTGAATCTCTGCTTATTGCTTCATTGTTATGCACTCCTAATGGCATCCGAATATTTATTTTGATAAAAGCTAATTAATTACTACCTTTGCCCCGAAAATCCGGAAATATTTAACCACTATAAGCAAATATAGTTATGAGTTTGAACATCATTGTGCTGGCAAAGCAGGTGCCTGATACCCGCAATGTCGGCAAAGATGCCATGAAAGAGGACGGTACCATAAACCGTGCTGCGTTACCGGCCATCTTCAACCCCGAGGATTTGAATGCTTTGGAGCAGGCATTGCGCCTTAAAGATGCAAATCCCGGTGCAACAGTGACGCTGCTTACGATGGGCTTGCCCCGTGCTTCAGAAATAATCCGAGAAGCCATATACCGCGGTGCCGACAATGGCATCGTGCTTACTGACCGCACATTAGGAGGAGCCGATACTTTGGCCACATCTTATTCATTAGCTCAGGCAGTGAAAAAATTTGGCAAATTTGATGTTATTCTTGGCGGACGTCAAGCCATTGACGGCGACACTGCACAAGTAGGGCCCCAAATTGCAGAAAAATTAGGAGTGCCTCAGGTAACTTATGCTGAAGAAATAATAGACATTGCCGATGGCTTCGTTACAGTCAAACGCCGTCTTGAGCATGGCGTCGAAACGGTAAAATCTCCGTTGCCTTGCGTTATAACGGTAAACGGCAGTGCAGCCGAATGCCGTCCCCGCAATGCTAAGCGTGTGATGAAATATAAACGTGCGGCTTCGCCATCCGAAAAAGCCAAACTCACTCCTGCTCAACAAGCAATACTTGACGGACGCCCTGACTTGTGCATTGAGGAATGGAGTGCGGCATACGTTGAGGCCGATCCCGAACAGATTGGCCTTGCCGGCTCGCCCACAAAAGTAAAAGCTATTGAAAACGTGGTTTTCACAGCAAAGGAGGCTCTTACTCTTGACGGTTCTGACGATGCGGCCATTGAAGGTCTGATAAAGGATTTAATTACAAACCACACCATCGGCTAAGCCCTATTAAACAATATTTATTATGGCAGATAACAATAACCTTATAGTATACTGCGAGTACGAGGACGGCCGAGTGGCTGACGTTAGCCTCGAACTCCTGACCAAAGGCCGTGTGCTTGCCGACCGTCTCGGTGTAAAGCTTGAGGCTTTGGTAATCGGCGACAAACTCGACGGGGTTGAAAAACAGATATTCCCATATGGGGCCGATACTGTATACAAAGTTGAAGACGCACGACTCTATCCATATACGTCTAATCCCCATGCGGCAGTACTGATCAATCTTTTCCGCGAGATAAACCCTCAGGTTTGCCTCATGGGTGCTACATGCATCGGACGCGACCTTGGACCTCGTGTGTCCTCATGTCTGCACAGCGGTTTGACTGCTGACTGCACTTCGCTTGAAATAGGCGACCATACCGACCCCAAGACCGGCAAGGAGTATAAAGACCTGCTTTATCAGATTCGCCCTGCTTTCGGCGGCAACATCGTGGCTACGATTGTAAACCCTGATTGCCGTCCTCAAATGGCCACGGTTCGAGAAGGCGTAATGAAGAAAGAGATTTACAACCCCGACCATTGTGGAAGTGTGGTTTCTCTTGATGCCAACAAATACACATCTCCTGAAGACTATGTTGTAGAGATTATCGACCGCCATATCGAAAAATCCAAAGTAAACATAAAAGGCGCTTCAATAATAGTAGCAGGCGGCTATGGCGTGGGCAGCAAAGAGAATTTCCAGCTTCTTTATGATTTGGCAGAAACTCTCGGCGGTGAAGTCGGAGCCTCCCGTGCTGCGGTAGATGCAGGATTCATAGAACACGAACGCCAAATCGGACAGACCGGCGTGACCGTACGTCCGAAACTTTACATCGCATGTGGCATATCGGGGCAGATACAGCACATTGCCGGCATGCAAGACAGCAGCATTATAATTTCCATCAATCCCGACCCGAATGCTCCTATCAATGCCATTGCAGATTATGTCATCACCGGCAACATGGAAGAGGTAGTGCCCAAACTAATTAATTATTACAAGAAAAATTCCAAATAAATATGGCTAACTTCTATACCGACAATCCTGATCTTCGCCATCATCTCAACCATCCGTTGATGCGCAAGATCGTAGAGCTCAAGGAACGCAATTTTGCCGATGCTGAGAGCTACGACTACGCCCCCGTCGATTTCGAGGACGCCATGGACAACTATGAGCGCGTACTCGACATAGTTGGCGAAATATGCGGCACCATAATAGCTGAGAATGCAGAAAGTGTGGATCATGAAGGAGCAAGCTGCTCCGACGGCCATGCCCATTATGCTTCTGCCACAGAAGACAATCTCGATGCCTGCCGTAAAGCTGGCCTTATGGGTATGTCCATGCCCCGACGTTTCGGCGGCTTGAATTTCCCTATTACCCCTTATATCATGGCGGCTGACATTGTCAGCCGTGCTGACACCGGTTTTGAGAACCTTTGGGGACTGCAGGACTGCGCTGAAACTATTTACGAGTTTGCAAACGAGGAACAGAAGGCCAAATATATTCCTCGTGTTTGCGCAGGAGAGACCATGTCGATGGACCTCACCGAGCCGGATGCCGGCTCCGACCTTCAGAGCGTTATGCTTAAAGCGACGGAACAGCCCGACGGCACATGGCGTCTGAATGGAGTAAAGCGATTCATTACAAATGGCGACAGCGACATACACCTTGTGCTCGCACGCAGCGAAGACGGCACCAAAGACGGACGCGGCCTCTCTATGTTCATTTACGACAAACGTGACGGAGGTGTTTCTGTTCGACGCATTGAAAATAAAATGGGCATCAAGGGATCTCCCACTTGCGAACTTGTGTACAAGGATGCCAAAGCCGAACTTGTAGGTTCACGCCGTATGGGCCTTATAAAGTATGTGATGGCTCTGATGAATGGTGCTCGACTCGGCATTGCCGCACAGAGCGTCGGTGTCAGTGAAATCGCTTACAGAGAAGCCCTCGGTTATGCACGTGAGCGTAAACAGTTCGGAAAGGCAATTATTGAATTTCCCGCAGTAGCCGAAATGCTCAGCGTAATGAAAGCTAAGCTTGACGCTTCCCGCACATTGCTCTACGAGTGCTCCCGATACGTCGACCTATATAAAGTTTATGAAGATATAGCCAAAGAGCGCAGTCTCACACCCGACGAGCGTAAGGAAATGAAAGCTTACAGCCGTGTGGCCGACGCTCTAACTCCGATGGCAAAAGGACTGACAAGCGAATACTGCAACCAGAATGCCTATGACTGCATTCAGATTCACGGCGGCAGTGGCTTCATGAAAGACTATGCCTGCGAACGTATCTATCGTGATGCCCGTATCACAAGCATATACGAAGGTACCACACAGCTTCAGGTAGTAGCTGCCATACGCCATGTCACCACCGGTACATATCTTGAACTCATACGCAGCTATGCAGAACAGCCTGTTGCGGAAGGAATGGAAGATGTCAAGGCTATGTTGGAAGAAATGACTACAGCATATTCCGAAGCAGTAGAAAAGGTAGCAGCTGTTGCCGATACACGTTATACCGATTTCATGGCCCGTCGCCTTGTGGAAATGGCTGGAGGCATCGTGATGAGCTATCTGCTCCTTCTCGATACAGCCCGCACAGCATCTTTCGCTCGCAGCACTCGAGTATATGCAAAACTTGCGCAGGCTGAAGTTGCAAAGCATGCTGAATTCATCAACTCGTTTTCTCCCGAACAGATGTCGCTCTACGAGGCATAATCTTTTGTAAATTAGCACATAAAAAAGAGGCCATAAATACTTGGCCTCTTTTTTATGTCTGTATTTTAAATATCATCATAAAATCGTATTTTTGCATCCAAATGCTCAACAAAATAAAACATAAGATTTCGCTACGTGTTATATGTTCTGTAGTTGTTCTGTCATCGCTTCATATGTCGGCAACTTCGTACGCTACAGACACATGCAATATACATACCGATTCTACGAGCTATTCCATTTCTGCTCGTAAATTCATTGCCCCTGCAGTGCTTATAGGCGTAGGAGCAATAGGAGTAGGGGCTTTTACCGGCGTCAAACATTCTATAAATAGAAATTTTAACAAATTGAGCGATGGTCATTATTGGCACGGAGATGAGTATCTGCGTTTTGCTCCAGCCGCTGCTTATCTAAGTCTTGGTTTATTCGGAATAAAAGGACGCAATAGCTTTTCTGACAGACTGATGGCAGGAACAACGGCGTATATCTGTGCAATTTCCGTTGCGGGAGCCCTTAAACACATTGTAAAAGAGGGACGCCCAGATGGAAGTAGTAACAATTCGTTTCCATCAGGACATGCCGTAATTGCTTTTACAGGAGCGGAGCTAATGAGAGTTGAATATGGCAACGCGATAGGTGCTGCCGGGTATGCAGTTGCCGTAGGAGTGGGATTATTGCGCATGTATAATAACCGACATTGGTACAACGACGTATTAGCCGGAGCCGGACTTGGAATTTTAAGCGCTCGCGTCGGCTATTGGCTATTGCCATTGGAGAGACGTATGCTTGGACTGGACAAGAATCATAATTGTGCCATAATGCCTTTCTGGAATCCTTATGTCCAGTCGGCAGGAGTGTCGTTATCTATGAATTTTTAGATAAAGAAAAAGAACATGTGTATGCTTTCAGCGGAACCAACCGGTAAACATACCGCATGGGGGATAGTGATAACGATTTTGCGAATTTAACATAATACCCATTATTGGCAACATGTATGGAATCTACCACGTCATTAAATTTATCGTATATTTTGTCATTTGATGCATATTGGCTAATTTTGCATAAAATAGACATCTTAAATAGTTTTCAAAATGCCTGTTCAAAAGCAAGAAACTGCTATCAAAATGCGCCCATACCATTTGGGTGTGGCTCTTAGCGGTGGTGGCGCCAGAGGTTTTGCCCATGCCGGAGCACTGAAAGCTATCGAAGAAGCCGGACTCAAACCGGATATTATAGCCGGAGTAAGTGCAGGCTCAATAGTCGCTGTGCTTTATGCGGCTGGTGTGCCCCCGGAAAACATGCTTAAATTGTTCAGTGAACGCGCATTTACTGATTTTGCATCATTGCAACTCGGAAGTGGCGGCCTTTTCGGAATCGAGAAGTTCAAAAACTTCATAATGCGTGCCATTGGAGGCGAAAAGAATCTGGAAGATCTTAATATACCTGTCTATCTTGGGGTTACGGATCTCGACCATGGCGAAGCATGTGAATTTCATACAGGAGCAATAGGCCCGCGCATGATGGCATCTTGCAGTATCCCTATTGTATTCAAACCGGTGCGTATAGACGGAACATATTATGTCGACGGCGGCGTACTTCGCAATCATCCGGCTTGGATTATACGCGATAAATGCCAGACGCTTATAGGTGTGAACGTCAGCCCCATGCGCCTTACTCATAAAAGTAACACGATGCTTGGTGTAGCCCTACGCACATACAATATGATGCTTAAAGCTAACCAAGCAGAAGATATGGCCATGTGCGATGTGTCGGTTCAGACACCGGAAATATCGCATTATTCTCCGTTTAACCTTAAATTGATTAACAACGTATTCGCCAGCGGCTATATGCATATGCGACGCGCATTGCGCGATGCAGGCTTGTGGCAGACTGGAACTCCCATTGTTGAAAAATGATTATGACACATATGCAACGTCCTGTTATATACCAACTTATATCACGACTTTTTTCAAACACATGCCCTAACCCTGTTCCTGACGGTCCTATTAATGTAAATGGATCCGGCAAACTAAATGGTATAACAAAAGAATCAATAAACTATATCAAAAGTCTTGGCTGCAATTATATATGGCTAACAGGAGTGTTGGAGCACAGCCATGATGCAGACTATACCCAATATGGCATCGCACGAAACAATCCTCATGTGATAAAAGGACGCGCAGGAAGTCCTTATGCCATAACCGATTATTATGATATTGACCCCGACATTGCGGAGAATGTTGAAAAACGCATTGACGAATTCGATGCTTGCGTACAGCGAATCCACAAAGCCGGCATGAAAGTAGTCATTGATTTCGTTCCTAACCATGTAGCACGTGAATATCATTCCGACGCCGCACCAAAAGGGGTTGAAGATTTCGGCACCGGGGATAACAATGATATGTTTTTCTCGCCATCAAATAACTTCTATTATATACCGCGGCAGAAGTTCTCTCCACATGTCGACATGGGCGTCGGCGATGATGCATATGTAGAATTTCCGGCACGGGCCACAGGCAACGACTGTTATACGGCATTCCCCGGAGCTTGTGACTGGTATGATACCATAAAGCTAAATTATGGAGTGGACCCCGCCAACGGCAGTAAGCATTTCGACCCTATTCCATCCACTTGGCTAAAAATGCTTAGCATACTGCGCTATTGGGCGTCGCACGGAGTCGACGCATTCCGTTGCGACATGGTGCACATGGTGCCCGTAGAGTTTTGGAATTGGGCAATAGGAAATGTAAAGGCTCATTATCCCCACATTAAATTTATCGCGGAAATTTATGATGTGGCACTTTACAGACCTTATATTTTTGAAGGAGGATTTGACTATCTTTATGACAAAGTTACCCTTTACGACACACTTCGAGCCATCGAAACCGGAAATGTTTCCGCCGCATGTCTTACCTCGTGCTGGCAGACCGTAGAGGGTATAGCTCCGCATATGCTGAATTTCCTTGAGAACCATGACGAACAGCGTTTTGCATCGCCGCAGTATGCCGGCGATGCAAAACGTGCCCTACCCTCACTTGTGGTCAGCGCCACGATGAACACAGGCGCAATGATGATATATTTCGGGCAGGAAATCGGAGAAAGAGCCACCGAGGCCGAGGGTTACAGCGGCATGGACGGGCGCACCACCATCTTCGATTATTGGAGTCTGGAAAAAGTTCGCAGACTTTACAATAGAGGAGCTTGCGACGGAAGGCTCAACGATGATGAGCAGGTGCTTCTGGAACAATACAGAAGCGTACTTTCACTTGTCAACAGCGAAGACGCCATACGAGACGGAGCGTTTTTTGACCTTATGTACGTCAACTACAACAATCCTGGCTTTAACCCGCATCGTCAATATGCCTATCTGCGCTCGGGAACAGATGCCACAATTCTTATTGTAGTGAATTTTTCTGACGAAAAAGCAAACGTGGAAGTGAACATTCCACGCCACGCATTCGATGTCCTCGGTATTAAGCCGAGAACTGTCCGTGCTACCGAATTACTCAGCAGACAACGTCACACAATAACCTTTTCACCAGATACTCCCGTTTCATGCTCTTTGCGTGCGCATGGTGCAGTGGTATTGCGCATTCCTCATGCCAAGGCAAAAAAAGGAGGTGACGGCACTGATTTATATGATAAAAATGCTTAAATTTGCACAACAATTCCACATCATTTAAATAAACAATGGAAACTCCCATTACTACTCCTTTCAAAGTCTTTTCGGGCACACGCTCACGCTATATTGCCGAAGAGATTTGCAAAGAACTCGGCGTTGAGTTGGGTAAAATGAAAATCGAACGCTTTGCCGATGGCGAATTTGAAGTATCGTTCGAAGAGTCCATACGCGGATGCGAGGTATATCTCGTTCAGAGCACATTTCCCAATTGCGACAACCTGATGGAGCTTCTGCTCATGATTGACGCAGCCAAGCGCGCGTCGGCAAAAAATATCGTTGCCGTAATGCCCTATTTCGGTTGGGCTCGACAAGATAGAAAAGACAAGCCGCGCGTCAGCATCGCCGCCAAACTTGTCAGCGACCTTATCGCTACGGCAGGAGTAGACCGTGTTATCTGTATGGATCTACATGCAGAACAGATTCAGGGATTTTTCAATGTTCCGGTCGACCATCTCTATGCCTCGTCTGTGTTCATTCCATATCTTCAGTCGCTTAAACTGGATAATATGGCAATTGCAACTCCCGACGTGGGCGGCGCCAAACGTGCCAACAGCTACGCTAAATATCTTGATCTTCCTCTTGTCCTTTGCCATAAACAGCGTGCCAAAGCCAATGTTGTTGCAAAAATGACTGTCATAGGTGAAGTCAAAGACAAGAACGTTATTCTCATTGATGACATGGTGGACACAGCCGGCACTATTACTAAAGCGGCAAATCTTATGATGGAGAACGGAGCCCGCAGCGTCCGGGCATTGTGCTCCCACGCCATTATGAGCGACCCCGCATCCGACCGGGTGCAGGAATCGGCTATTGAAGAAATGATTTTCACAAACTCGATTCCCTATCACGGAACATGCACAAAATGCACTATCATTTCAGTAGCACGTCTGTTTGCGGACACCATACGCCGCGTGCATTGCAATCAAAGCATATCTTCGCAATATCTCATAAAGCATTAATCTAATGCACTTACAACCGGAAACCGATGCCGGTGCGCTATGCGCCGCATTTGCGTTTCCGGTTTTGTTTATAGCGGCCAATGAGAAGAATTGATTCCGAAACTGTCCGTCATATTCTTGACACAGCAAACATTGTAGATGTCGTGAGCGACTTCGTCAGCCTGAAGCGCCGAGGTGCCAACTATGTTGGTTTATGCCCTTTCCACAACGAGCGTACGCCTTCGTTCAGTGTATCTCCGGCACGTGGCATCTGCAAGTGTTTCAGTTGCGGAAAAGGCGGCTCTCCGGTAAATTTCATCATGGAGCTTGAACAGATGAGCTTCAATGAAGCGCTTCGCTATCTGGCCAATAAATATCATATTGAGATTAAAGAGCATGAGGTAAGCGACGAAGAGCGCCAACAGGAAAGCGAACGTGAGTCCATGTGGGCTGTAAACGATTTCGCGCTGCGACATTTTGAAGAAAATCTTACCACACATCCCGACGGCAAAGCCATAGGTCTCGCATATTTCCGCGAACGCGGTATCAACGACGCCATGGTGGCCCGTTTCCACCTCGGCTATGCTCTTGAGCGTACTAATGCATTATATGAAGCCGCCACAGCCAAAGGCTTTGATGAGCGATTTCTTGTAGATACCGGATTATGCATTCGGAATGAGCGCGGAATAGTTTACGACCGCTTCAAAGGGCGCGTTATATATCCGGTGCACAGTATCTCGGGAAAAGTTGTTGCTTTTGGAGGACGCACTTTACGCTCCGACAAGCAGACCGCAAAATATGTCAACTCCCCCGAATCTGCCATATATCATAAAAGCAGCCAACTCTATGGGCTTTATCAAGCCAAGCGTGCCATTGTGGAGCGAGGCAAATGCATTCTTGTCGAAGGATATATGGACGTCATATCCATGCATCAGAATGGTGTCGAAAATGTGGTTGCATCGTCCGGCACGTCTCTTACTGATGGACAAATACGTCTCATACACCGCTTTGCGGAAAACGTAACAGTAATCTATGATTCTGATGCAGCAGGCATAAAGGCCTCACTTAGAGGCATCGACATGCTGCTTGCGGAAGGGCTTAACGTGAAAGTGCTGCTTTTGCCTGAAGGTGAAGACCCTGACTCTTTTGCTCAGCACAACAGTTCCGCCGAAGTAGAGAAATACATTGCGGAAAATGAAACTGATTTCATACGTTTCAAAACACACATTCTTTTAGACGAAGCTGCTGATGATCCTATTCGACGTGCGGATGTGATAAACGACATATTGCGGTCCATCGCGTTGATTCCTGATTTAGTCAAGCGTCAGGTATATATCGCAGAATGTTCTCGCAGTCTGGGCATACGGGAGGAAGCCCTTGGGTTGCAGTTGCAACGTATTGCCGCAAAAAAAGCAGAAGACGAATCCGTCAAGACCCAACGGCGCCAGACGCTGGAATCGCTCAATAAAAAATCGGCTGAAGACGAAAATGCCGGTCCCGCATTTTTAAAAGAATATGAGCGACGTGTTTTGCGGTATATCGTAAAATACGCACTTTGTGAGTTTTGCGATATAGACAATGGCTCTGGAAAATTCGAGCCGATGACCGTGCTTGATTATGTGCGCGCGGAAATGCAACGCGACGGGCTTGCATTCAGCAATCCGCTTCATGTACGTGTCATGGAAATGGTAGAGGAGACAGCTGAGACGTGGCCACAAAGCCGTAAGGAGGCGGAAATACGCCTTGAAGCCGAACGAAAGAAAAAACTCGACGAAGCATACGCCGACCTGCGCTCTCAGCAACTCGGTGTCAGCGCCATCAATGCACGCGAAGCTCAAATTTTAGCCCAATGCGATGAATCCTATCGTGCTGCGCTTGACCATGCCGCGCTTGATTATGTCAGCCGTACTCTATGTTCTTCTCCTGACGATGAAGTACGGCGCCTGTCCACAGAACTCAGCATTGACCGATACCATTTAAGCAAAGTCCACACCAAGCACACTAAAGTGGAAAGTGAGCGCGAAAGTCTCATACGCCTTGTTCCGCGAGCCATATCGGAACTCAAAGGAGCTATTCTCGAAATGATGATACATGACCTTCAGACACGCTTGCGAGAAAACCCTGATGCTGGAAACGATGTTGAACTACTCCGAGAGATGATGCGCCTTACGGCTTTGAGAAGTGAGTTTGCACGAAATCTTGGAGAACGGACAATAACCCCGCGCCATATATAAATCTTTGGTGCCTACCGGAGACATTGTGTGACCGGCGCGTATAAATAGCGCCCCACTGATGTTGACTTAATTTTGCCCGGCAATATATATTGCTAAATAGTCCTACGACTTCAATAAAAAGTATAATTTGCTTATAATTCAAAAATTATTGCTAACTTTGCAACTCTAATAGACAATTTGATGGCTACTAAGAATCAAGAGATTGACCTTATCTTTGAAACCAGCTGGGAAGTTTGCAATAAAATAGGCGGTATTTACACCGTGTTGTCTACTAAGGCGAAAACTATGCAAGCCCGCCACAAGGACAAGGTAATATTTTTAGGCCCCGATGTATGGACGGCGGAAAACCCCTCCCCATGGTTCACTGAAGTAAGGACTCCGTTGTCGGCCTGGGCAAAACAAGCTACGTTGCCATATGGGGTGACAGTTCGTACTGGACGCTGGGATGTCCCTGGACGTCCTTTGGCTGTACTTATAAAATTTGAAGGACTGTACGAATCCAAAGACGACTTTTATGCTCATATGTGGAGTCGTTTTGGTGTGGATTCACTCCATGCATATGGCGACTATGATGAAGGTTGCGCATTTGCACGTGCGGCCGGAATCGTTATAGAAAGCATAGTAAACTTTTTCGGTTCAGAAGCAAAAAATATCATTGCGCATTTCGATGAATGGACTACTGGTATGGGATTGCTTTATGTTGCCGACAAACTGCCCTCTGTTGCCACGGTGTTTACAACCCACGCCACAAGCATCGGACGTAGCATTTGTGGAAACGGGAAGCCTCTTTACGACTATCTGAAAGCATACGACGGCGACCAGATGGCTCGCGAGCTCAACATGGAGGCAAAGCATAGCCTTGAAAAAACAGCCGCACATGTCGCTGACGCATTCACTACCGTCAGCGACGTTACTGCCGACGAGTGCGCACAACTTCTGCAACGACGTCCGGATGTTGTTACGCCAAATGGGTTCGAAGCAGATTTCGTGCCGGCGCACAATCATCGCAAAAACGCTCGTAAAGCAGCAAGAGAAAGTCTGCTCACTGTTGCACGAGCACTGACAGGCGATTTCTTACATGATGAGGATACTTTTATTGTCATCACCTCCGGTCGTTGCGAATACCGCAACAAAGGACTTGACGTATTTCTTGACGCCATGGCTACTCTTGATGCCGGAGAGGTTTCCAAACAAATAGTCGCATATGTAATGGTACCGGCATGGGCACAAGGCGCCCGTCCCGACCTGCGCGATGCCCTTGATTCTGACCGTATGTGCGGCATGCCGGATCCGGTGCTGACGCATTGGCTCAACAACTATAATGAAGATCCTGTCAACTCCCGCGTGCATCAGCTCGGCTTTGCTTTCGGGCGTCATCATGTACGCGTAATATATGTTCCTTGCTATTTAAATGGCAGCGATGGTATATTCAATAAAACATATTACCAGCTGCTGCCTGGAGCAGATGCCACGGTATTCGCTTCATATTATGAGCCATGGGGATATACACCGCTTGAAAGTATAGCTTTCGGTGTGCCCACTGTGACAACCTGTCTCAGCGGTTTCGGGCAATGGACAGTGGAATCAGGAGAAACAGGATTTGAAATCTCAGGAGTAGAGGTTGTACGGCGCACCGATTCCAATTACTCCGATGCGGTACAGGGAATAGCAAGCGCAATACGCAGACTTGCGGATTCCGAGTCTTGCGAACAGGCATCACGTGCGGCTGAAGCTACAGCTGCAAAGGCACAATGGGAGAACTTCTACAACTACTACGAAACAGCATATGGCACTGCCCTCAAAAAAGCCAGTGCACGTACTCAAAGATAAGAAATAACTAAAAACTACAATAAGACATGAAACTTCCGGTTAGTGACACTAATGCACCCGTATGGCGCGACATTATTGTCAAATCCGAGCTTCCTTCACAGCTCAAACCCCTTGAAGAACTTGCCAAAAACCTATGGTGGGTATGGAACAGCGAAGCCAAAGCCTTGTTCCGCGACATTAATCCCGAAGCATGGCGCAATACCGGTGAAAATCCGGTCATAGTCCTGCAGCAGATGAGTTTCGAACGCATTCAGGAACTTATCGCCGATTCCAACTTCATGGCGCGCCTGAAAGATGTGTATGCCATGTTCAAAGATTATATGAAGCAGCCAATGCGCACCGATGTGCCTTCCGTAAGCTACTTCTCTATGGAATACGGCCTGTGCAATTGTCTAAAAATATATTCCGGAGGCCTTGGTGTCCTTGCCGGCGACTACATAAAAGAAGCATCCGACAGCCGCGTAGACATGACAGCCGTCGGATTCCTATACCGATACGGCTATTTCACACAAAGTCTCAGTGTCGACGGACAGCAGATAGCCAACTACGAACCCCAGAACTTCAATCAGCTGCCCATCGAGCCTATGCTTGACAAGGATGGCCATCCGATGATTCTTGAGGTTCCCTACCCCGGCCGTAACATTTATTGTCATATATGGCGCGTCAACGTAGGCCGTATGAAGCTCTACCTGCTTGACACAGACTTTGACATGAATAGTGAGTTTGACCGCAGCATCACCCACCAGCTTTATGGCGGAGATTGGGAGAATCGTATCAAACAGGAGTATCTGCTTGGCATCGGCGGTGTGCTGATGCTCAAAAAACTTGGCATAAAGAATCAGCTTTACCACTGCAACGAAGGCCATGCAGCTCTGTTAAATCTGCAGCGCCTTGTTGATCATGTTCAGGAAGACAAACTCGATTTCAACGTGGCGCTTGAACTCGTGCGTGCATCATCGCTATATACAGTGCACACACCCGTTCCTGCCGGACACGACTATTTCGACGAAGGCCTTTTCGGCAAATATATGGGAGAATTCCCTTCCCGTCTAGGCATTAGCTGGAACGACCTCATGAACATGGGCCGTGAGAATCCCGACACAAACGAACGTTTCTCCATGAGCGTGTTCGCTTTGAACACCTGTCAGGAGGCCAACGGCGTGTCATACCTCCACGGCGAAGTTAGCAAACGTATGTTTGCCGGCATCTGGAAAGGATACAGCTGGGAGGAAAGCCATGTGGGTTACGTCACCAATGGTGTGCATATGCCTACATGGGCTGCTTCTGAATGGAAAGAGTTCTATGCCGAACATCTTGGCCAACAGGTTTTCTCCCACCAAAGCAATCCGGAAGCCTGGAAAGGTATTTTCAAAATTGGCGACGAGGCCATCTGGAAAATGCGCTGCACACTTAAAAACAAGTTTATCAACTTTGTTAAGCGCGATTTCAAAGCTAAATGGCTTGCCAACCAAGGCGACCCTTCCGCAGTGGTACAAGTACTTGAACGCATAAATCCCGATGCCCTTATCATCGGATTCGCACGCCGATTCGCAACTTATAAGCGTGCCCATCTGTTGTTTACCGATTTGGATCGTCTTGCCAAAATTGTAAACAATGAGAAGTTCCCCGTACAATTCGTGTTCTCCGGTAAGGCCCACCCCGCCGACGGAGCCGGACAGGGACTTATCAAGCGCATAATGGAAATCTCACGCATGCCGCAGTTCCTTGGAAAAATCATATTCCTGGAAGACTACAATATGGTTGTGGCAAAACGTCTTGTTACGGGTGTAGACATTTGGCTCAACACACCTACACGCCCGCTTGAAGCATCCGGCACTTCGGGTGAAAAAGCAGAAATGAATGGTGTACTCAACTTCTCGGTGCTTGACGGCTGGTGGTACGAAGGATACCGCTTTGACGAAAAAGCCGGTTGGGCACTTACCGACAAGCGCACATACACCGATCAGGCACAGCAGGACAAACTCGATGCCGCCACTATTTATTCCATGCTCGAAAACGAGATTATTCCTTTGTATTTTGCAAAGAACTCCAAAGGTTATTCGCCCGAGTGGGTACAATACATCAAGGGTTCTATCGGCCACATTGCACCGCACTTTACAATGCAGCGCATGATAGAGGACTATATCGAGCGTTTCTACAATCCCGAAGCAAAACGCTCCGAAAGCCTTTCAGCCAACGATTATGCCATTGCAAAAGAAATTGCAGCATGGAAAGAAAAAGTTGTAGCTGCATGGCCTGGTATAAAAGTGCTTGAAATCAAACGCATGGGTAATGAAAGCAGTTTGACTGGACAGCCCTACCAGGTGCAAATCACACTCGATACGAATGGTCTTGGTTCCGGCCTCGGAATTGAGCAGGTCATATATAGAGTGGAGAACGGCGAAGAAAAACTCGCATTCACTCCGCAGTTCAAAATCATCAAACAGGATGGCGACATCGTCACATTTGAGCTCAACGAACATGTTAGGGATGCAGGTGTGTTCCGTTACGGATACCGCATATATCCAAGCAGTCCCCTATTGCCCCACCGCATGGATTTTGCTCTCACACGCTGGATTTAAGAATCCCATATAAACAAAAACAGTCCGCATTTTTTAAATGCGGACTGTTTTTGTTTTATAATCTACTTTATTGGGGTACGGAATAGACGAGTTAGAAGCGGTGGCAGGAATGTTCCCACTATAGATATGCTCAGCGCGCATATGATGCACGTACGCACAGTGCCGAGACCAGCCACAGTCAGAATGGCGAATCCTACGAGTGCGGTGATAACAAGCGCCACCACATAAGCTATGATTTGTTTACCCATAATTGTTGAGGAGAAAGTGCATCCGCGCCCCGTAAGAGGCGCGGAGCAGGTTTGAATTTCAGTTTTTTGAATAGAGGGAGGTGCAGTCGCAGATACGATTATTTTTCTTCATCCGGGGCAATGAGTTTATAGCCTTTACCATGGATGTTAATGATTTCTATCGAAGGATCATCTTTGAGATGTTTGCGCAACTTCGTAATGTACACATCCATAGAGCGCGCATTAAAGTAGTTGTCGTCAATCCAGATAGTCTTTAAAGCGAAATTGCGTTCAAGTATTTCATTGACATGAGCACACAACAGACTCAGCAGTTCGCTTTCCTTAGTAGTGAGTTTAGTCACCTTGTCACCAATCATCAGCACCTGCTTCTGAGTGTCGAATGTGAACTTGCCGATCTTGTACAAAGTTACTTCTTTGCCTTTCTTTCCTTTCACGCGGCGTAATATGGCCTCAATGCGGAACACCAGTTCTTCCATGGAGAAAGGTTTGGTGATATAATCGTCAGCTCCTATTTTAAAACCTTCAAGAATATCGTCTTTAAGCGATTTAGCCGTCAGGAAAATAATGGGCACTTCGGAGTTGACGGTGCGGATTTCCTGAGCCACAGCAAAGCCGTCTTTTTTAGGCATCATGACGTCGAGCACACAAATGTCGTACTTCCCTTTTTGGAATGCCTTATAGCCACTCTCACCATCGGCATAGAGGTCGGCATTGAAGCCTTTGGCCTGAAGGTACTCGCGGAGAAGCATGCCGAGGTTTTCGTCGTCTTCGCAGAGCAGAATACGCATACGTTCTTCCATAATTCTGTCGTTTAGTTGGTTAGGGGTAATATGATTTTAAATTTCGTTCCTGTTCCAAGTTCGCTTTCGGCTGTGATTTCACCGCCGAGGTCGCACACCATCTTCTTGACGTAAGCAAGTCCAAGGCCGAAGCCTTTGACATCATGTCGGTTGCCGGTGCTGACTCGGTAGAACTTGTCGAATATCTTTTTCAGATCATCGCGCCGGATTCCGATGCCATTGTCGGCAACTATTATCTGTAGCCGCTCTCCGTTTAGGTCGCGGGTAGATACAGTAAGTTCAAGAGGTACATCCTCACGGCGATACTTGACGGCGTTGTCAAGCAAATTGAAGATTACGTTGGTGAAATGCATCTCGTCCACGCTTACTATGGCATCTTCTGCATCAAGGCGGGCATTGATGCGTCCACCATATTTCTCAACTTTCAGTTTGAAAGTGTTCACTATATTATTTATGGCTGTATTGGCGTCTATTTCTTTAAGTTTAAGACTCACCTTCTGCCGATCGAACATCGACATAAGCAACACCTTCTCAACTTGAAAGCGAAGGCGTTTTGTTTCATCGTTGATGACATTGCTTATCTGTTGCATCATTGCAGGCGATTTGCGAACAGCTTCATCGCTTAGCATCTGTGCCGCCAATGATATTGAAGAAATAGGCGTCTTAAACTCATGAGTCATGTTGTTTATAAAGTCGTTTTTCATCTCCGTGAGTTTTTTCTGCCGGAAAGCGACTATAATCGTGAACACGAATATTATGAGTAGAATGAACGTAAAGGCAAATGCCGGAACCATGAACGATATTGACGAAAAAATATAGTCTTTTTTCGTTGGGAAATACACTTTCAGATAGTTGAGGCGCCCGGTGTTGTCGTTTGGAAAGAGCGCCTGTATGAACATGTTGTCACGGTCGGTATGCGACGCTTGAAAGTCGGAGGATTTGTAAAGCACAGTTCCGGCATAATTTGCTATGGCAAACTCAAACGGCATGCGCAGCCCCAATGTATCAAGCTCTTGACGCAGATAACGCGCAACCACTGCAGAATCGGCACGCTCACGTATAGGACGATTGCTTGCCGACGATACTATGTTGAGTATCACATCGTCGATCATGCCTTTTTGGTAAAGATAGCGATTGTGATAGCTGTTCTGCAAGTTGCGATAATGGTCTATCACGTCGTTACCTATCTGCAGTTTTGAAATTTCCTGCACATCGCCTTTTATGGTCAAATCTGCCACAAGACCCGTCGAAGTGGTGAACGAATACTTTACTCCACTGAGATTAGGAACATTGTCACCAAGATATTGGGCTATTATAGAGGAACTATGCACGCTGTTGACATCCTCTTCAAGAAAATATCGCGCTTCATCTTGTTCAAGGCGCTGGGCCACACTTACAAGGCTTTGACGCACTCCCTGCTTGAACTGCTCATACCGTATCTGAACTATATTCTTCATATAGAAAATCTGTATGCACAATAAGCCAATGAAGGTTATTGCCATCAGTATTGCCAGTATCCAGATAGTATGTTTTTTCATTTAAGAATTAACCTTTGTTTTGTTAACAATTAAAATCTCTTATTGTTGAGACGAGTTAAGGCTAAAAATTATGCCGAATATCTCAATTTTAACATTTCGCCTCAAAATTAACTTAAAATGGTTGATTTGACAAATAAGTTCGTCTAAAAAAATCAACGGTTTACGTTTTTTTGACATAAACCGTTGTTCTTTGTTATTTATTGTACAACTATCGATTCTGCCTACGCACTTTTATAAATCGCGTAGGAGTAATCACATAATCTACTGATACATCATGCGGCTCATCTTCTATGCAATCGTCTTCATCAAGCAGCTGGAAATCGTAAGCGACACCTATCGTAACAGCTTTTACATTGGCAAGCAGCCGGTCATAATAACCTTTTCCACGCCCCACGCGCCGTCCGTAAGAATCATATGCCACAGCCGGGACTATGACTATATCCATATCTGACACATCTGCCATATCCTCTCCATCCGGTTCTTCTATATGGAAGGCACCAAGATGCATTCGAGTCCTGTCATAGGGCAATATGTCAAGATCCACACCATTGACACGCGGAAGGTATATGCGTTTGTATCCGTGCCATTTGTCAAGAAATTCACGAGTGGAAAGCTCATCCGGCAAAGAGTTATAGGCCAATACCCTCTCAGCCATCATAAACGCGGCCATGCGTTCAAGCATGGAGAAAACCTTTATGGAAGCATTTCTGCGTTCACTATCGTCGAGGAATGATTTGCGTGCACGCACACGCATACGGATTTCGTTCTTTTTCATAGTCTGCCGTTTGGCTGACGGGTTAGTGTCACTATTCCGATGCCGCAAAGCTTGCGGCTCCGGATTTTATCTGCTTGATGGCCTCAAGCACGGTAGTGTCCGCAGTGTTGTCTATTTCGTAATAGGCTTTTAATCCGAGAACGTCACGTGCGATAAGGGCTTTCAGTTGTCTAACAATCAGGCGACGTGAATTGTTGAGATAGTAGTACCGCAAACGCACTCCGTTCTGCTTCACATACGATGCGAATGCCGAAAGCAGCACTCCGTCCGAAGGAAGCATCGAAAGCAATTCTTCAGTGTCGCCGGCTTTGGAGAGCTCATCACGGTTGAGATCCACATATTCAAAAGCGAAACGGTTCAGAAGACTGGCATTGGCAAGCTCAAGGTAAAATTTATTTATACCGGAAGTATCGGACGGAACAAACACATCAGGCATTATTCCTCCGCCACCGAAGACAGTGCGGCCGCCTGCTGTCTTAAATATTTCAGAGGTATTGATATGCGCGCTGTCGGCAGTGAAGTTTTCGCCATGGTTGTAGCGTTCGAGTATCTCGGCCTCATAACCTTCGTTGTCTCCACGCACAAAATCTTTCTGTATGCAACGGCCGGAAGGGGTGTAGTATCGTTGGACCGTAAGCCTTATCTCGCTGCTATCGGGCAGTTCAAACGGACGCTGCACCAAACCTTTGCCAAAAGAACGGCGTCCCACAATAAGTCCTCTGTCATTATCTTGTATTGCTCCGGAGAAAATCTCACTGCTGCTCGCAGAAAACTCATCAATAAGGACTACAAGCGGCACGTCATCGAAATTGCCAGTGCCGTCGCTGAGCACTACAGAGTTCTCTTTTTCGTTACGTCCTTTTGTAGCGACTATAACACTATTCGGTGGAAGAAATTCGTTCACCATCATTATGGCCGGATCCATGTATCCGCCTACATTTCCACGAAGGTCTATGATATAAGCTTCAGCACCGCTGCGGTCAAGAGCATATATTTCCTGTAGAAATTCAGCGTATGTGTTGCGCCCGAATGTGTTTACCTTCAAATATCCAATATTGTCGTCCACCATATATGCGGCATCAATGCTTTCAATAGGCACTGCATTGCGCACAATCTTGAATTTAAGAACATCGTCGACGCCATGGCGTACTACGCTCACTTCTATTTCCGAGCCTTGAGGACCGCGCAATATATTGCGCACATCATCGGCATTGATACCGGGCCCCGTCAGAATGGAATCGCCTGCGGCAATTATGCGGTCGCCGGGCATAAGCCCGGCGCGCTCCGACGGGCCTCCGGCTATGACTTCCACCACACATACCGAATCGTTTAGTTGCTGGAACTGAATTCCTATACCGCTGAACGAACCATCGAGACGTTGATTCGCCGTGGCACGGTCGGCAGCGGATATATATACCGAATGGGGGTCGAGATTCGACATCAGAATCGGTATGGCACCTTCCACAACACTATCTATGTCTATTTCGTCGACATATTCGTCATTGATTATTTCAAGCACTTTTGCCAACTTGCGTTGCGTTTCGGTAGTCTTGTCGCCGTCGGCCAAACAATAACCAAGCCACACGCCTGCAGCAAGTATAATTGCACCAGCCAGCGGCAAGAAACGCCCGTCAGTTTTATTACTTGCCATTCTGTTGTAGGATTTCAGGTATATGTACGCATTCCACTCCGGAATGCCGCAGCAAGTCAATGCCGTCGCATATGCGGTATAGTTCGTTGAAAACCACTCGGCGGATTCCTGCCTGTATTATAAGTTTGGCACATTCCATACAAGGTGATGCCGTCACATATAAAGTGGCCCCGTCGCTGCTGTTATTGCTGCGTGCCACTTTGGTAATGGCATTTGCCTCGGCATGCAACACATATGGCTTAGTCAAACCGTCATTGTCTTCGCATACATTCTCAAAGCCTGTAGGTGTGCCGTTGTAGCCATCCGATATTATCATGCGGTCTTTTACAATGATGGCTCCCACTTTGCGTCGCACACAATAGGAGTTTTCCGCCCATATCGCAGCCATGCGCAGATAGCGGCAGTCAAGCAGGTGCTGTTTTTCATTTTGCTGGCCCATGCGTAGAATATTGTTTTGCAAAGTTAAGAATTATTCGCAGAAAGACAAAACGTTCAGAATAACAGAGCAAGCCTATACACACCCCATGCCACAAGCCATGCTACCAATGTGTTGTACACGATACTGAACAATGCCCATTTCCACGAACCAGTTTCGCGGGCGATGGCTGTCACGGTTGCGATGCATGGGCAATAGAGCAGTATGAACACCATAAAACTAAGAGCCTCAGCCGCTCCGAAATCCGGTTGACCGGTAGACGGATTCACACTTTGCAGACGCTCTCCGAGTTTTGCCTGTGAAACTGCCTCGTCATCTGTATATAGCACACCAAGCGTCGACACTACTATTTCTTTAGCCGGAACGCCGGCCAATGCGGCTACGGTACTACGCCATCCAAAACCAAGCGGTTCCATCACAGGATTAACAGCTTTACCTATACTTTCAAGATAGCTGTCCTGATGTATGTCCGAATCATCGTGTATAGGAAAATAATTAAGAGCCCACACCACAATGCTGGCCACCAAAATGATACCACCCATTTTTTTCAGATATTCCTTTCCTTTTCCCCATGTATGACGCAGACTGGAACGCAGGGTGGGAATACGGTAAGGCGGCAACTCCATTACAAAAGGCGTCTCCTCCTTACGGAAAAGCGACCGCCGGAGCATACGGGCCGTCAACACCGCTACCAAAATTCCGGTCATATACACGCCCATAAATACCAATGCCGCATGTGCCGGAAAAAAAGTCCCTATCAACAGCACATAAATAGGCACACGTGCAGAGCATGACATAAACGGGTTTATTAAAATAGTAATCAGACGGCTTGAGCGGCTCTCTATTGCCCGGGATGCCATAATAGCAGGCACGTTGCAACCGAATCCCATGATAAGCGGGATGAAAGATTTGCCATGTAGACCTATGCGATGCATAACTTTATCCATAATGAAAGCAGCCCTCGCCATATAGCCGGAATCTTCCATGAAAGATATACAAAAATACAGGATAAGTATATTAGGAAGGAATACTATCACTCCCCCTACTCCGCCTATGATTCCGTCGGCAAGCAAATCCTGCAGCGGTCCTTCCGGCAAAATGTCGTTTACGATATTGCTTAATATGTCAACCGTGTTTTCTATCCATTCCATCGGGAACTCTCCAAGTAAGAATGTGGCCCAAAAGATAAAGAACATTATGGCGAAGAATATCGGAAATCCGAGCAATTTGTTGGTTACAATACTATCTACCAAACGTGTAGCCTCTCTGTTATCAACGGGTGTTCTCTGCATGGTTTCAGCTAAAGCACCCGCAATGAATCCGTATTTTGACGATGCCACCTGAGACGGGACATCCTCATCATGCAAAGCGGTAAGTTCTTCGCGAAGATTATCGCGAAGATTCAATATCTCGTCACGCGAATCGCTGCCTGCAATCTGTCGTTCCGCCTCCTTGTCGCCCTCGAGCAGTTTTATGGCCACATAGCGCGGCGAGAAACGTCGTTCTATGCCAGGGGCTTGCTTAAGTTCATCTATCAAACGGCGCACAGAGGTTTCCATATCTGCACCAAGACTCACATGCACATGGCGCACATTCGGTTGCACATCATTGTACACTTCTATTATGGTTTCGAGCAGACGCTCCATACCTTCACCCGTCCGGCCCACCACAGGCACCATGGGCACCCCTATCATCCCGCCAAGTGCATTGTAGTCGAGTTCTCCACCTCCGCTTATCAACTCATCGTACATGTTCAGAGCAATTACCATACTGCGGTCCATATCGATAAGTTCTGTGGTAAGATACAGATTTCGCTCAAGGTTGCTGCTGTCTACAACATTCACTATCACATCGGGAGTGCTGTCGTGCAGGTATTTACGCACATACAGTTCCTCCGGCGAATATGTCGAGAGAGAATATGTTCCGGGCAGGTCCACAATATTGAACGTATAACCGGCATGGCGGAAAACGCGTTTTTTAGCGTCTACTGTCACTCCGGAATAGTTTCCCACATGCTCCGTCGCTCCTGACAATTTGTTGAACAATGTGGTTTTCCCGCAATTGGGGTTGCCGATTAATGCGACATTGATACTGCGGTGCTCATCATGCACTATAAGTTCGGTCTCATCGTGCGCTTCAAGAGTGCCGGCACTTTCGAGGCGTTCGATTTGTTCCGGGTCGTCTACTTTCACAACTTCAATCATATGGGCTTCGGCTGTCCGCAGGCTCACCTCATAATTCATCACTCCGTATTTAATGGGGTCGCGCAGCGGTGCATGAAGCAGCACGCGCACAGGACGTCCCTTTACAAAGCCCATCTCCATTACGCGTTTGCGGAATGCTCCGTGACCGAGTATTTTTACGACCACGGCAATATCTCCCGTATTTAATTCGGATAATCTCATCAGTATTGAAGATAAATAAATGGCACAAGGTCCGTCTGGCGTGTCTGTATTACCATGAACAGAACCATAGTGAGCAATATGGCTTGCAGAAGAATGGGCATGGCGGTATATGTACGTGTAGCTCCAGTTGTCCAGTCACGAGGCATGAAGTGCATTACGTATCCTGTAAAGACAGCGGCAACTATGAGCATATACGCTTCAACAAATTGCGGCGCGATACCCGGGCGGAAGTCATTCAATATCTGAAAAGCCATGTCTCCAAGCGCATCCGGTCCGGATGCACGGAAAAAAGTAAAACCGACAACCACCAAAGCCAAAGTAATAGAGACATTTATGCTCTTTAGCATAAATGTGCCTTGCAGCATTGCCGGAGCATGCCAAATGCGGCTTACTGCCTTATGCAGCACAAGAAGCAAGCCATGATAGGCACCCCAAAGCAGGTACATCCAGGATGCTCCATGCCAGATGCCGCCTATCAGCATCGTGGCCATCAGGTTGACACGTTGGCGATTTTTTCCATGTCGGTTACCTCCAAGCGGTATGTATATATAGTCACGCAACCACGAACTCAGCGATATATGCCAGCGGCGCCAGAACTCTGTCGGATTTTGAGACTTGAAAGGGGCATTGAAATTGGCTTTGAATCGGTAGCCAAGCAACAACGCTATTCCTATGGCCATGTCGCTGTAGCCGCTGAAATCACAGTAGAGTTGCAGGGTAAAACCAAAGCAGCCCATAAGATTCTCAAAGCCAGAGTAGAGCGAAGGATTATCGAATATCCTGTCCACGAAATTGCCGCTTATATAATCGGCGATAATCACCTTCTTAACCAAACCGCTCATAATCAGAAACAGACCTTCGCCCACCATTTCACGCGTGGCATGAGGGTCGGCAGACACCTGTGGCAGCATGTCCTTCGCGCGGACAACGGGGCCTGCAAGCAAAGGCGGGAAGAACGTGAGATAGAAAGTATAATCAAGGAAATTGCGTGCGGGTGCAATATGTCCTCGGTATATGTCCACAAGGTAACTTATCGAACGAAATGTAAAAAATGATATGCCAGCCGGAAGGATTATATCCAAAGCATCAAAATGTCTGTCTGTGAAGTCGGCAAAAGTGGAGAGAAGCAGGTTTGTGTATTTAAAATAAACAAGCATTCCGACATTGGCTGCAACATTAAGTGCGACTATACCTCGTCGCAACCAACGGCGCGAGACACATCCGAGCCATCTCCCTAATATATAATCGGACACACATACTCCAAGCAATATAAAACAGCATTCGGCACTTGATTTGTAATAAAAATACAATGAAAACGCTATAACAAAAAGTTTTTTAATCGTAGGGCTGAAACGCAGCCCACGATAAATAAAAAGAAAGGCTACAAAAAGCACGAGAAACAGACCGGTATTGAACAACAACGGTTGACGTGGATCGTACAGCAACAAGTTGCATAACGAATCGGTGTTTATGTTCTCTAAATATTTACTTATGTCGTATAGCAGATTCATCGCCTGCAGTTTTATCTTTATTCGGTTGAATAGTAGCCAGTTTTTCAAGTAGAGCATCGGCCAGCATATCGCCCATGATATGGTATCCATCCCATGTGAGATGCACGCGGTCGGTGTTCATCATACGGTGAGAAAGCCACTCCGACGCAGAACCACAACCACCGGATGCGGCATACCAGTCATAGACCGCTATATGGTTTTTAACGCCATATTCGGTTATTATATTGCGCATACGATTAATATTCGGGTTTATGGCATAACTTGACGAACGGCGCCTTCTTTGGCGGGTACGGCTACGCCTGTAGCACTCTTGCGGAGTTGTCAACAGCATTGTCGCGTCCGGGTTGTACATACGCAATTTATTGATAAGGCTTTCAATGTGCATTCGTAACTCGTCATCGCTGACTCGACCGAAAGCTTCATTGGTGCCCAAACTTATAATTATCAAGTCCGGGTGCATGTGTCGCGTATTTTCAGCAAATCCTTCAAGAGCGTCATAATGTGCATAAGTGGCCCCATTATTACCGATAGCACTGTATTCAACCCCATGATTTCCATGCATAAGTTCTATGGCTGTTATGGCTGTGCCTGGCACGGTACGCATACGCAATGTCAATGATGACACAGGTTTTGTAAGCAATACGTCTGTCAGTCCTGCCGAAGCCGATAGAACTCCGGCAAGTACGTCGGGAGATGCACTATCTACTTCAACCGAAGACTCGCCCGTGGCGAATATACACAAACTATCGAATGCATCGCCACAGGAAATGCTTATGTCAAATACCTCAGTCAATGGTTCTACAGCCACCCCTGTAAATCCGGGTTGCGTATCGTATGGTGTCTTAAGCAGACGCGATGTCCTGAAATTGCATTCGGATGCAATTTTATAATCCATAGGCGCATTGGTTCCGGCAATGCGCAAAGGCGCCGTAAGTCCTCGACCGGCCCTGCCGAAACGTTCTTGCAGCCGATAGCGCGTGCGTGATGTAGAACCCTCTGCCTGAATATGACTGTCTCCTATGTGCAGCACACTTACCACCGAACTTTTCGAGTTGTCGAACGCCGTTTTCAGTCGGCTCCAGTTCGCACCGTTAAGTTTGATATGATTGTCTGCTAAAGATAGGAAAGGATAATCTTTATAATCTGTTGCCGATATATCGGAACAGCTGACCTCATCTCCGAGTTCAGGATTAACGCGTATGTCAGTCTGCTGTGCAAAACATTGGCAGGCAGTCAAAATAAATGCTGTGACAAACTTTATCTTATTCATTGTAAAACGCGCATGAGAGATTCCACGAATATCGCACTCATTTCCTCCCCTCCTTTATTGTTGAGATGGATATAGTCGGCGTTCACGAGGCCGCGTTCACGCCATTCCACTATGGCATCCTCGCCACCCATGGCTTCGCGTGTGTCCCAAAACATCACACCCACATCACGCGATGCGCTTCGTTGCGCATCAACAAGGGCTGCCGTAGTCGGCAACGAGGCTATACTTGTGCCCTGTTTTTGTCCTCGGTCGCCAACTCCGAGCATTATTATGGCAGCGTCAGGATAACAAGCCTTGAGTCGAAGCAGCACTCGTTTCATGATATTTCCATAAGGAGTATAATCGGTTTGTTGTGAAGACAATGCATTCATTCCATACTCTATGACTATAAGATCATAATCTACCCATTCCGCAATACTCCGTGAGGTAGAAATGCTCATATTACGGTGCGATATGCCACTATAGCCTCGCAGACTCATGCAGTCATAGCTAACTCCCGACGGGGAATCAAGCCACGCCCCAAACACTATCAGACCATCGATGTCACATCTCACGTCAAAACGTGATGTGAGACCATCCACGCTAATGCACTGGGGCTTTTCGGATGCTTCCACCGTATGCTCTATCCAGTTCTGTCCATCAGTACTCGTGCTTATGACTCCGCTTTGGGGAGCTGTAAAAATGATTCTCGAACGGCTCCACGCACCAGTATGGTATCCTCCTTTTTCTCCTTTGAATGACACTTCCGCACTACGGGCGGCTCGGAAATATTCTCCTGGGAGTGTATGCAGACTGTCCTTTAGTTCGTTTCGGATGTCACATGCCGAGAATCCCTTGCTTTTAATTCGAACCGTACGGCGGAATCCTGCCACGGCAGACGTCATGGGCACATAGCCCACTCCTTCACCACCATACAGATCTTGGAGCCTTCGGCGTATTGAACCAGCGAATATATCGCCCTCTATGTAGCTGTCGCCTATCATTGCACAACGCAAAGTGCCGGATTCTGCAGCATTTCGAAGTCTGGACACAGCCACGCCTCCGCTATAATCCTCTAAAGCCATAAGACCGTCTACACGAGGTGAAAGGAATTCGGAACAATGTCCTTCTGCTTCGGCCGACGTTATTATGATAGAATCACGTTTCCGCTCTACCGGTTCTGTATTTATGAGAATCTGTTCATTATCCGCCAATGCCTTGGACAGCGCAGGGTCTATTATTTCCTCTGTTACATATTCAGCGGAAGTACTATGAATTATGTCTGAAAACAAATTGAAATTCTTAAGTCTGTTACCGGTGATTTCACCCCATGGCAACATTGACACAAAGCATAGCGCACAAAACGATGCTATGACCACACTCGCCGGGCTCCCCTGCTTACCCCTGCCCTTGTTGCTATTGCTGCGGTTCATCGTCTATTGTGTTCCTTTCGAATATATCCACCAGCGACGCTCCTTTTGCAGATGTTTCGGACCATTCGCTTTCCGCATCGCTTTCTGCAGTTACGCCACCTCCGGCATATATACAATATGCATTTTCCGAAAACTGCGCGCATCGCAAATTGACATATGCCTTTACTTGGCCGCCACCGCCACGACACATCACATATCCGGCATAGCATCGTCGTGGGGCATCTTCTATTTTTTCTATTTCGGCGAGCGAATCGCAACGCGGCAGGCCGGCGACAGCCGGAGTCGGGCTTAATGCGTTTAGAATGTCCTCTAAAACAATTCCCGGCTTTAAAGCAGCTTCAATACGCGTGCATATGTGTTCTATTGCCCCATAACGCAACGTCTCGTCAATACCGCAATGCGGCTGCAATCCGAGCTTTGTCAAAGACTCACATATAAATTCGGTGACAAAGGCCTGTTCCTGCTTGTTTTTTTCATCCCATTGGCCACTCCGGTCGGCAGAACGTGTTCCGGCAAGAGACATTGTGCGCATGGTTTTGCCGTCATAGTCAAGCAGAAGTTCAGGCGTGGCACCGAGCCAAAGACCAGTATGAGGAGTGTAATAGCAATGACAGAACGCATCAGGGTAAAGATTAAACACATCCTCAACTATTGCATTAATGTCAAATGTTTTGCCTGAAGCACATATAGCACGCATACGTACACACTTACCCCCTCGGGAACGAAGACGTCCTATCAACTGGTGTGTGCTGTTTATGTATCGGTCGTGTGGCGTACTCTCGGCCCATGGCTGCACAGCAGCCAAACCGCTGCTACATTCATTGACCGATATATTGGACGAAAACGGAGTGTTCCACATATTGATGTGGAACTCATTGTCACTGTCCGCGACACGTATGGCAGTATCTCCGGGAAGCCTGAATACAGCAAAGGGTTGCCCGCTGCTGAAACTGCGCGCTATGTCGATAGGCAAAACCATTCCTTTACACTACACGGCCAAAAAGTTCGTATGGCATGGCGTCGGTTATTTCAACATCGTACATTTCGCCGAAATTCAATTCCACACCACAAGTGCTTTTGTCTATAAGCACTTCAGGGTCTACCTCGGGAGAGTCATACTGGCTTCTACCGGTATAAAATCCACCATTTTCACTTTCGATGAGCACCCGCACAACAGTTCCTATTTTGGAGCGATTATGCTCGAGCGCTATTTCTTCCTGCAAAGCCATTAGACGGTCAAGACGCAAATGCTTTGCACTATCCGGTACATCGTCATTATAATGCTCGGCTGCATAGGTATCCTCCTCCTCGCAATATGCAAATGCACCCATACGTTCAAAGCGTTGCTCACGCACAAAATCAAGAAGATTTTCAAAATCCTCATCAGTTTCACCGGGAAATCCTACCATTAAAGTGGTGCGAATATGTATTCCGGGAACTTCTTGCCTTATGCGGCTAAGTAATGCGCGGGTCTCGGCACCGGTAATTCGACGGCGCATCCGTTCCAGCATATTGTCTGAGGAATGTTGCAATGCAATATCAAGGTACTTGCACACATTCGCATGCCTGGCCATCACAGGTAGCAAGTCGTACGGAAAGTCTGTCGGATACGCATAGTGTAGCCTTATCCACTCCACTCCGTCGATATTGGCAACTGCGTCAACCAGCTCTGCTATAGCCATGCGGCCATACAGATCCTTTCCATAGTACGACAAATCCTGGGCTATGACGTTGAATTCTTTAACACCACGATTCACCAGTGCACGCACTTCCTCCACTATTTCCTCTATAGGGCGGGATTTGTATCGCCCTGTTATCAGAGGTATGGCGCAGAATGCACAGAAGCGATTGCACCCCTCTGCTATTTTAAGATATGCCGACCATGACGGAGTGGTGAGTTTCCTATCCCACGGACGTACAGACGGATGCAATTCAGGGCACAATTCGGCCACCAATGCTTCGAAATCAAATTTTCCGAACCACCCATCCACCTCCGGGATTTCATCAGGTAATTGTCGGGCATATCGTTCGGAAAGGCATCCCATCACATACACGGAGCCCACCCTGCCTTCGGATTTGGCCTGACATGCGCTCAGTATCATGTCTATGCTTTCTTCTTTTGCATCACCGATAAAGCCGCATGTGTTTATTACAACGGCATCCCCGCAAAAGTCGTCGGCATCGTGCACCGCTTCTATATTGCCGTCGCTTAAGCGGCGAAGAAGACGCTCGCTGTCCACAAGGTTTTTTGAACACCCCATGGTGATTACGTCCACTTTTTTCATTTTGTTTCTGAATCTTTACGGCCGAAAAGCGACTCAACGAACGTACGTTTGTCAAACACCTGTAAATCCGTGATTTTTTCACCAAGACCTATATATTTGACCGGTATCCGGAACATGTCGCTTATGCCTATGACAACTCCTCCCTTGGCTGTGCCGTCAAGTTTTGTTATCGCAAGATCCGTCACTTGCGTTGCCGCGGAAAACTGCCTCGCCTGCTCAAACGCATTTTGGCCTGTGGAACCGTCAAGGACAAGCAACACCTCGTGCGGAGCTCCCGACACGACACGTTCCATCACACGTTTGATTTTGGACAGTTCATCCATCAGGCCTTTTTTGTTGTGAAGACGTCCGGCTGTATCTATTATAACAACATCACATCCTTGTGCTACAGCACTCGACAGCGTATCAAATGCCACGGCAGCGGCATCGCTTCCAAGCTGCTGTTTCACAATGGGAACATCGGCACGACGTGCCCATTCGTCAAGCTGCTCTATAGCAGCAGCGCGGAATGTGTCCGCAGCTCCAAGCATGACTTTATGGCCGGCCGCTTTATATTGATATGCCAGTTTGCCTATCGTAGTGGTTTTCCCGACGCCATTCACTCCGACTACCATTATCACATATGGCTTCGTACTTTCCGGCAAAGCGAAATCCTTCAACACCGAAGTGCTTGCGTTGTTTTCAACAAGCAATGCGGATATTTCTTCACAAAGCATTTCATTCAACTCGTCTTCACCTACGTACTTGTCACGTTGCGCACGGGCCTGTATGCGGTCAATTATTTTAAGCGTGGTTTCCGCACCCACATCGCTGGTAATGAATATTTCCTCCAGTTCGTCAAGGAAATCGTCATCAATGGTACGGCGTCCTACAAAGACACGTTTGAGCTTACCGAAAAAACCCGCTTTGGTTTTTTCCAGTCCTTGGTCGAGAGTTTCCTGTTTCTTTTTACGGGAGAAAAAATCGAATATTGCCATCTATGTAATCTCTGATTATTTAGCCTGCAAATTTACAAAAAAAGCATGGCATAAACAATATTAAAGTTCCATGCCATATTTTGTAGAGTCAACAAGCAGTCTATGGGGTTTTTATTGGGAAGCGGCGATTTCCTGGGCTTCCTCGGCACTGCGGGCTTCGACTTCGATTGTGTAGCTTTCGTCGTCGAAAGTGATTACTTCTACCGAGTAGTATTTGAGCTTGCGGTTGGAATTGAGAGAGCTGTCGAATATGTTCATTACGTGGGTCATGATTTTGAAGTTTAAGAGGGTTTTTACTGTGCGCCGGGGCGCGTTTGATTTTTACGTGCAATCAAGTGGGAAGCTGTTTGAACCCGAACAAAAATTTGTAGAGAATTTTAAGCAACGCGGCTAAAAATGAGGCTTGTACCATTTTTCGTAAAATTGTCGTATCACTTTTAGTGCAAATGAGAGCAGAGGCAAGCTCGCTTGACTATGCCGAGTGCAGCCAAACTTGGGCGAAGCCAACGTTCGCCATCGCCGCAGCGACAAGTCCATATACAAAGAAAGCCCTCGCGAGGTATCGCGAGGGCGTATGACGGAATAGGGATAGAAGCCGAACGGCGGAGACATCAGGCTCCGTTCACGATAGCCCGACGGCGCAGCCGGATTCCCACTAAAAGAAAACTCCGACAATTACTGCCGGAGTTTCTGCGGTTGCATGAAAAACTGTTGCTGTTATCTTCCTCCTGCGGTAGAGCGGTCGGCGTTGGCATCAACGTCCATGAGTTTCTGCGCTCCGCGTTTCTGACGGCCCCATTGCAGGTTGTATGATACGCTGATGTATGGCATACGCATATCGAGGCGCATGTGCTGCTCGTTGCGGTTCCATTTACTCAGCGACTTGCTGCCTTGGTCGTATTTGCCGAACGGCATGATGACACCTGCGGAGAACTGCCATGACTTCCAGTTATAACTGAAGTCGATAATGTTCAGATTCTCGCCCCAACTGATTTTCTCACCCCAAAGGTCGCGCTGTGCCCTCACGTACTGACCGCTGAGCACGAAGCCCCAGTGCATAAGTTGTATATTTGCGTTGCCGCTCCATGCGTTGCTGTGATGCGTATAGCCGGTACCACGCATACGCTCCATGCGGAACTGAATATAACCGCTTGCCATTAACCAGTTCGGAATAACTTCTATCTGCGGCGCAAGGAAGAACGAGAGGTTTTGCAGACCGCGGCTGTTCTCGTATGTGGTGATGAGTTTGTCGCCTTCCCATTGCAAAAGCGGTGTGATAGCGTTGGGCGACGTGAAGGCGCGGACACCGAACGAACCGCTGACGCGAGGCAGGTTGAAGCCGTAGCGGAAAGTGAGCATATATGAGTTGGCTGTCTTGAGATTCTGATTACCCACGCGCCACTGGAAACCATCGAGCTGCTGCGGCACGATGTTGGTTTCGGCCAATGACGGTGTGGATTGCCACGATGTGAAATTCAGCCGGAAATTGTGATTCTGATTCAGCGAATATGTAATTGTGGCCTGTGGACGCGGATTCCATGTGTGAGTGCCCTGATTGGTTTCTTTGAAAAGGAAATCAGTATACTGGACACCCATTCCGGCGGTGGCAGTCCATTTGCCGAAACGGTGGAAATATTCGGCGAAGATATAGATCTTGTCCTGACGCTGATGGAAGATGTCGCCGCCAAGACTCTCATATTGAGAACGGTTGCGATTAGCGGTGTATGAAGCTCCGGCGGTGAAACGCCCGTTGCGCCAGTTTTTGATGTAGTCGGCCTCTATGGCGTATGCCTGGTTACGGTCTTTGATATTGGTGTGAATGTCGGTCAGATAGCTCGCTGCACCGGGCAACTGCTCGATATAATCCGAGTAACTGCGTCCGAAATAAAACGAGCTGTTGAAGTTGACAATAAACATCTGTTTATGTGCGAGATTCTGTTGCCAGTATAACGACAGGGAGGGGGTGCCGCCCTTGTCGCCGTGGGAGTCGGTCAAAAGGATATCGTCCGAGCCGTCGCTCAGCGACAGAAGCCCGTTATAGAGGAATTTGTCCGTGAGTTTATGGAACAGGCCGAACTCCGCCATGAATACAGTTGTATCAGGTTTGATGTAGCTATATGAGGCCCAGGCGTTGGCAAATGAATTGTCCATCGTGCCGCCGCGCGAAGTTTCATCGCGGGTCAAAGTCGTGCCGTCGGAATATGTGAAGGTTTCCGTATAATCGCGATGTGTCTTTATCTTATTGGTAAGCTTGAAGTTGCCGCCGACTTCCCATTGCGAACGGCCTGTGTTGAATTTTGCATCGGCCATGTAGAAGCCCCATGCCTGATTTAGAGCCGGGCGAGCCTGAGCCATAAACGAGCCACCGACGGTTGGATTGGAGACGATGAAATTCAGCACATAGCTTGCGCCACCGTAGCGAAGGCCGGGGTTGTCGATCCATTCCACACGCTTGATGGTTTCGGGCAACAGGGTGCGCACCTGTTCAATTGATGATTCGCGACCATTGATTCGCACCTGTACCGACTGGCCTGCGGCCTGAATTGTGCCGAGCGCGTCGCTTACGGTCAGGGTCGGAATCATGAGATTGTTCAGTAGCTGAAGGCCGTTCTGCGAATGTTCCACAGCACTTTTAGATGGGTGATAGACATCCATATCAGCCTTGCGGATTACTTTTGGAGCCTGTATTACAATTTCCTGCAATTCCTGAGCCGGAATCGAATCGGCGGACTCCGTCTGCGCCACGACCGACATGGCGCAAGACAAGGCTGTTATTGTTGTAATTATTGATTTCATAGAGTTTGGGATTACAATTTCACGATGCAAAATTAACGGGTTGCCGTATTATAGACGTCAACATTTGTCAAAAAGTGACAGTTGCGTCTAAATTTTTCCGCAAACGGCTCAGATGAGTCTGAGTTATATTCAGAAACGAGGCTATATCTTTGAGCGGAAATAGTGAAAACAAGTCGGGATGTTTGGAAATAAGGTCATTATAACGCTGTTGTGCTGTCTTGCAGTGCAAATCCACATATCTGCCATAGACAGTGGAAAATACTGCCTCGGTACCCAACATCACGATTTCGCGAAATTCAGAGTCTGTTTTAAGTCGCTCTCTGAGTTCAGCAGTAGAAATGCAATATATTACGCATGGGGTTTCGGCAATAACCGAAGTCCTCGCTTTCTGTCCTCGAAGCGAAAAGGGGAAATCAGTTACGAACTCTCCGGCAAACTCCAGTCCGACAACATGCTCTGAACCATCCTCGCCGTATGCCACATATTTCAGCGTGCCAGACTGAATATAACCGAAGTATCGGGCGACGTTACCGACAGTGAAGAAAGCCTCGCCTCGGTCATAGTGGCGTAAAACGCCCTCGCGCAAGCATAGATTACGCAGATAGTCTGCAGCCGGGCTTTCAATATATGTATTGAAGTTCTTTGGGCTCAAATCGAAATGCCGGTGCATGAATTTTTGGAAAAGTGTTAAATTTGCGGTATGAAAACCGCAGATGCATTTTGGCAATTCCTGCCA
>OFGE01000206.1_pt1 | contig 67268 bp, 51 predicted proteins | sample 1521681 | NCBI WGS metagenome assembly OFGE01 (sample SAMEA3504093, study PRJEB24116) | mouse gut metagenome | biome: mouse gut; feature: mouse-associated habitat; material: faeces | place: Denmark | collected 2011 | reverse complement strand
TATTTGAAAGCGACATAACCATATAATACTAGTACATCGAATAATTAATAACTGCCATCTTCACTTGTCTATGCTTCCGATAGCACAGAGCAAAAAGCCTCAGCGTAGCCCGCTACGCCTACGTTTTTTGCTCTGCACTCTCAAAAGCATATCCTGCGTGAATATAGCAGTTATTTAATTTTCGATGTACTAGTACACCGGGAAATGCGGTTGTCCGACAATATGGTATCTTCGGTAAAGAAGGATGGCATATATTACAGACAATGCAACATTTCCCGGTATCCCCGTCTTTTTATTTATGAAGATTGTGGCGTCAAGGCTGGCCACCGTCCCATAATTCCGTATGCCGAACCGATTTTCCCTCCATTTAGGAGCAGTTCCCTGGCCTTTTTCTGTAATCTGGTCACAGACGGCAGATTCTTATGCTCCGTATCCGGCGGAACCTGAAACAGCCATTCCAGATACCCTTGATCCTCCCTGTCTTCTTCCACAATCTCAAATCTCTCCTGAAAGGATAGGATATTCGACTTTTCCGGCAGCAGCGGCTTTAACGCCTGGGACAGAAGCCAGGAATTACAGGTATATTTGCAATATTTGTAATCCCTGTAATATGCGGCGAAAAACTGATTTGCCTGTTCTATGGAAACATCCACAGATTCCTCCGACAAGTCCGCATCCGACGGTATATGGAGCGCAATCACATCTTCACCGCCGTAGTTTTTGAACTGATATTCCAATGCCCCGATGCGGAACAAGCTCATGCAAAGCTGCCTGTAAGTCCACCATCCTCTGTCAAAAAACATGCGGCCGTTTTTCTCTTCACATTCCCGGATAAATCTGGGGAAACATTTCATGGTATCAATGTAAATTGTTTCCGGAATTCCTTTTTCCAGATATCCGTCATATGTGCAGCAGGCACATTCTAACTGACAGCAGAGCATCTTGAAATGGTCCGCATCATCCTGGAAAGCAGCTTCTAAGCGATGGTATGCCGGTTCTGCTAATTCCTTGTCAAGCAGCCGGTTCAGGTCACACTCTATCTGGGCAAAATCCATTCGGCTGGCGGTTACTTCCAGTCTTTTTATGATTTCAGGCTGCAGCTGAATCAGTTGGCATAACCTTTCCATCGTCATTTTCATTATGGCAACCCTCCTCCCAATCGATTGTACTATCTCCATTATATCTGGCGAAACACCGCAGGATATTCGTTCATCAGCAAGGCGGATTTTCAAGGGCGTAGCGGTGGCTGTTGTCACAAGGAGGGACCCGCTTGCGGGAGGATTCCTTATGACCGACCGTTGAGTGAATCCAACGCGGCAAATGGGCGAATAGACAAGGAGGTTTGGCTGAATATAATGCAGACAGTACACTAGGGAAAAGGGCAGGTGGTTTCCATGAGAAAATACATGAAATAGTTTGATTACCTTGCATATGACTCTGAAATTGAATATAATGGAGGTAGTGAATGGCAGATGAGGTTTTACAATGGCATGATGGCTTTCACGCAGCTCTCCAGATTGAATTAAAGGGAGAATCTGCACGTCTGAGATTCCGTTCGGAATACGAGTTATACAAGAAATCACTGCGCATTGACACGGTGGTGATTAAGGAATCAGATGATACGCCTGTACAAAAGAATATTGGAAAGATTTTCCGTAAACACAATTTAATAGAATACAAGAGCCCGGATGATTATCTGAGTATTGATGATTTCTATAAAGTTTATGGGTACGCATGTCTCTATCAATCGAACACGCAGAAAATACACGAGATTTCCATGGAAGATATCACAATCACTTTTGTATGCAGTCATTTTCCCAGAAAGATGTTGAAATTGTTGAAAAACGAGAGGAACATTGAGGCAGTGCAAAAAGGGAAAGGAATCTACTGGCTTGTGAATGACCCGGTTTCGATGCAGATTATTGTAAATACACAGCTTCCGCCCAGGGAAAACCGGTGGCTGAGTAGTTTAAGAAGAAATCTGGCAATGGATATGAATACGAAACGGTTATTGGGAGAGTACAAGGGACATAGGGAATCCAATCTATACCAGGCGGCCATGGATTTGATTATGCGGGCGAATCAGAAGACGATGGAGGAGGCAGGGCATATGGTATGTGATGCGTTAAAAGAGATTTTTGCAGATGAGTGGAGGAAGAAAGAACTTCAGTTCCAGGAGAAGGAAACGAAGCTTCAGGAGAAGGAAACGAAGTTCCAGGAGAAGGAAACGAAATTCCAGGAGAAGGAAACGGAGCTTCAGGAGAAGGAAACGAAGTTCCAGGAGAAGGAAACGGAGCTTCAGGAGAAGGAAACGAAATTCCAGGAGAAGGAATTGTCATTGAAAATGAGAGAAGTGCAGGTACAAAAGAAGGAGATGCAATTAAAAAAGAGGGAAAATCGTATGGAAACCTTAGTTCAGCTTCTTCTTGACAAAAATCTTTTGGAAGATCTAAGCAGAATCAGTGTGGATAAAGCATACCGCGAACTGATGTATCAAAAGTATGGATTAGAATAGAATATGCATTTTACATTTCAAAGCTCCATAGATAGCTCCATAGATAAAGGATTTTATACTTGACAGGGGATTGTTTTGCATATATAATCATAAACGGATTTAATTTTACAGATAAAGAAATAGGAGGATGTTGCATGTTAAGTGTGGTTGTAATGGAGAAAATTGCAGAATAGATATTGCAGGGGTGATTTTTAGTTATACACTAGGAGTTTGCCCATTTGTTGACAGCGTAAGCTGTTGACGTTTTCGCCTTACAAATGCTTAATATTGTGGTATTCTTTTAAGAGATATATTTGCAGATATTACGAGAGCATGGCTGTATGGTCATGTTCTTTTATTATTACAATATTCTTGAAGGCTGTTGTGACGTTTGGGAGAGTCAGAAAATTTCTAATTATCACCGACAGTGCATCAGAGTGTATGAAAAGACCATGGTATTTTATGCTTTCAGGCAGCCATGGTCTTTTTCGTATTAATAGATAAGGATGTAATTATAAAAGGGAGGAAACCGAAAATGAACATAGAAAAACAGATTGAATTTGACAAGATTAAGGAAAAATGGATGGAACTGGCGATTACCGACCAAGCAAAGGACCAGATACGTAACATATCATTTTATCTTTCTGAACTGGAATTGAGGAGGCGGCTAAAGGATACAACAGACAGCAGGAATATGATGGAAAATTTAGGAGCGCCTCCGCTTCAGAATGTTTCCGAAATCCGGGAAATCCTTGTGAACGCCGAAAAAGGGGGATGCCTTACGCCTCGCCAGCTTGAGCAGGTCGAGAAGGTTCTGGCAGCGGTCAAACGTCTCAGAGATTACCTAAGCAGGGGAAAATCTTATGATAATTCTCTCGCCTATTATGACGAAAATTTATTTACTATCCAAGAACTCCGTGAGGAAATCGGCAGGCAGATCCGTGGGCAGCAGGTAGATGATCATGCATCGAACGAACTTATGAAGCTTAGAAACCAGATAACAAAATGCGAAGAACAGATGAAGCAAAAGGCGGAACAGGTCATGCGTTCTAATAAAGCATATATGGCAGACAGTTTTTGCACCCTGCGCAATGGAAGGATCTGCGTCCCTGTGAAAAGAGAATATAAGTCCAGGATACCAGGAAGTGTGGTTGACAAGTCTGCAACTGGGAATACACTCTTTATTGAGCCGTCAATTGCTGCCAAATTTTATGACGAACTGCAGTTGCTGAAAATCAATGAAGAGAATGAGGTTTACCGAATACTCTATACGCTGACGGCGATGGTGGCGGAATCTGCGGAGTTGATGAACAATAATATGGGGATGATTGAGAAACTGGATTTTATTTTCTCAAAAGGAAAGCTGAGCATGGATATGGACGGGACAGAACCAGCCATCAATACAGGACGGAAGATTGTTTTAAAAGACGCAAGGCACCCGCTGATGGATAAACGAGTGAATGTGCCGTTACAATTTGAGATCGGAGAGCGGGCAAGGGGCATTGTCATAACCGGACCGAATACAGGCGGAAAGACGGTCGCGATTAAGACGGTAATGCTAAGCTGCATGATGGCGCAATGCGGGCTGCATGTGCCTTGCCGGGAGGCAGATGTCTGTATGAACAGCACTTATCTGTGCGATATAGGAGACGGTCAGAATATTGCAGAGAACCTATCTACATTTTCAGCCCATATCAAGAACGTGCTGGAAGTTCTGAGTGAAGTAAATAAGGATAGTTTTGTAATAATGGACGAGCTTGGCTCCGGAACCGATCCTGCTGAGGGGATGGGGATCGCAATCGCGATTCTCGAAGAGCTGAGAAAGAGCGGTGCGATTTTCCTGGTGACGACCCATTATCCGGAAGTCAAGGAATATGCAAAAAAGACGGAGGATCTTATAAACGCAAGGATGACGTTTGATAAGGAAACATTAAACCCTACTTATCAGATGGTAATCGGCGAGGCAGGGGAGAGCTGTGCCTTTTATATTGCCGACAGGCTGGGAATGCCGGGTGGGATGCTGAAAACTGCAATTTGCGCTGCATACGGGGAAGCGGCAGTTGCTTCCTATCGTTTCCGAACAGAAGATGCTGCGATAAGGAAGCGAAATGGGCAGAAGATTTCTAAAGTGAAAGAGGCGAAAGGAAATATTGGGCTTCGTGAGAAGTTTCGGCGCGGAGACAGCGTGATGGTATATCCGGATAAGAAGATAGGGATTGTCTGCGAGCCTGTGAATGAGAAAGGCGTACTTAGGGTCCAGATGCCGGGAAAAAAGATTTGGATCAACCATAAACGGGTGAAGCTCCATGTGGCGGCGGATGAATTGTATCCGGAAGATTATGATTTCTCAATTATTTTCGATACGGCTGAGAATCGGAAAATCAGGCATGATATGGAACGAAAATATACAGAGGAAGTTATCCGGTACGAAGATTCACATTCCCACTTTACGAACGGCCTAATATCCGCTACAATAGATAGCGGTAAATTTAGTTAAAAACAGCAGGAAGAGAGGAACAGGAAATATGGAAAATCCAATTGTAACATTTGAAATGGAAAACGGGGACATCATGAAGGCAGAACTGTACCCTGAGATTGCGCCGAACACCGTAAACAATTTTATTTCATTGGTGAAGAAGGGGTATTATGACGGACTGATTTTCCACCGCGTAATCAGCGGCTTCATGATTCAGGGCGGATGCCCCGACGGGACAGGCATGGGCGGTCCGGGGTACAACATCAAGGGGGAATTTGACCAGAACGGAGTTGCCAATGACCTAAAACACACAGAAGGCGTACTGTCTATGGCAAGGGCAATGCACCCAGATTCCGCAGGTTCACAATTCTTTATCATGCATAAGAATTCCCCGCATCTGGACGGCTCCTATGCTGCGTTTGGCAAAATCATCGAAGGTCTGGACGTTGTAAATAAGATTGCCGAAACCGATACGGACTACAATGACAGACCAATGGAAGAACAAAAGATGAAGGCGGTAACGGTAGACACAAAAGGAGTGGACTATCCGGAACCGGAGAAAGAATAATGGAACGTTTTTATCAGAATACGGCTGCCAGGACAATTCTGGCGTTAGTGTGCTGCGCCTTATGGGGCAGCGCATTTCCATGCGTAAAAATCGGCTATGAGTTATTCCATATTGAAAATGCCGGCAGCCAGATTTTGTTTGCCGGATACCGATTTTTTATGGCGGGTGTGTTTACGTTTCTTCTGGGCTGCATTCTGGAGAAACGAATCATCAGAATGAAAAAGGCATCCATACCCTTTGTGTTTGGACAGGGAATCCTACAGACTACAATCCAGTACGTATGTTTTTATATCGGACTTGCCCATACAACTGGGGCGAAAGGTTCCGTGATTAATGCGTCAAATGCATTTTTTTCAATTATAGCGGCACATTTCCTCATGAAGTCAGAGAAACTGACTTGGAAGAAGGTTGTGGGATGTTTGGTGGGATTTGCGGGAATCATTATCATCAACCTGGAGCCAGGGGCATGGGGGAGCGGGTTTACGTTTCTGGGGGAAGGAATGGTTCTGATATGCGCATTTTCTTACGGGCTTAGCAGTGTGACCCTCAAGATGATCTCGAACCGGGAGAAGCCTGTGACAATCACGGCGTATCAGCTGCTTTATGGCGGCGCAGTGTTGATTTTGATTGGAGTCGTATCAGGGGGAAATGTCCATGGATTCAACACAAAATCCTCGTTGCTGCTGTTATACATGTCGTTGTTGTCAACGGTTGCATTCAGCATATGGGCAGAACTTCTGAAATACAATTCTGTGGGGAAGGTAGCGATTTTTGGGTTCAGCATCCCAATATTTGGTGTCGCATTGTCGGCAGTCTTCCTGGGGGAACAGGTGGTATCTGTGAAGAATCTGGCTGCGCTCATCTGTGTGAGCATCGGTATCATTATTATTAATCGGAAGGGACAGGAAGACCGGATGGAATCATCGGCTGGTAAAGGTTAGAAAATGTTGATTAACGGAGGAAGATAGTATGCTAAGATGCACATATGTTGTAGAAAGAATAGACGGAGATTATGCTTTGCTTGGGCGGGAAGACGTTACGGAGCCGAACGCGGAACCTAAGATGGTAGCACGGGCGCTCCTGCCGCCGGAGATTGTGGAGGGGACAAGGCTGCTTTATGAATACCTGCAATATTCTGTTTTGGACTGATTTATTTTGAAAACAGTACCTTGCAAAACAAAAAATGATAACGTACAATGAAATAAAGAGAAAAATATAGAGGAAAGGCAGATGCATTGACATGGTTCGTACGGATAAGCTGATATTTGAATATGAGAAACGGGATGAAGAAGGCAACATTATCGGCACGTCCCGGGCAATCGACGAAGTGGATATTGATGTCAAAGAAGGGCAGTTCATCGCAATCCTTGGACATAATGGTTCCGGAAAGTCTACCCTTGCCAAGCACATCAACGCCATTCTCGTACCGACGGGAGGAACCATGTGGGTGGGAGGGCGCAACACCAGCGACCCGGCACAGCTGTGGAATGTGCGTCAGTCTGCCGGCATGGTGTTCCAGAATCCCGACAATCAGATTATCGGGACTGTGGTAGAGGAAGACGTGGGGTTCGGCCCGGAAAATTTAGGCGTCCCCACAGACGAAATCTGGCAGCGCGTGGAAGAAAGCCTGAAAGCCGTAGGGATGATTGAGTACCGTCATCATTCCCCCAACAAATTATCCGGCGGACAGAAGCAGCGCGTGGCAATCGCAGGCGTGGTGGCAATGGAGCCAAAATGTATCGTAATGGACGAGCCTACAGCGATGTTAGACCCTGTGGGACGTCGGGAAGTATTGAATACCGTGCAGAAGCTTAGGAAACAGAAGCAGGTGACGGTCATCCTGATTACCCACTATATGGAGGAAGTGGTAGACGCAGATAAGGTCTACGTGATGGATCACGGCCAAGTGGTGATGGAGGGGACGCCAGGGGAAATATTTTCCAGAGTAGAGGAACTGAAAGCTTATCGTCTGGACGTCCCACAGGCGACGCTTCTGGCGGATGAGCTTAGAAAGCGGGGGCTTAACATCAGGGATGGTATCCTGAGGAAAGAAGAGTTGGTGGAAGCGTTATGTCAATTAAATTAGAACATCTGAATTATGTCTACAGCCAGGGGACAGCATATGAGAAGAAGGCCCTTGACGATATTTGCCTTGAGATTCCAGATGGGGAGTTTGTGGGAATCATCGGTCACACCGGCTCCGGTAAGTCTACGCTGATACAGCATTTGAACGGGCTGATTCGAGCGACCAGCGGAGAGCTGTTTTATAACGGAGAGAATATTTACCGGGAAGGCTACCCTATGAAGGAACTGCGTAATGAAGTAGGGTTGGTCTTCCAGTATCCCGAGCATCAGCTCTTTGAGATTGACGTGCTGACGGACGTGTGCTTCGGTCCTAAGAATCAGGGATTGTCTCCGGAAGAATGTAAGGAGCAGGCGCTTTTGGCCCTGAGACTGGTTGGGCTGAAAGAAAAATATTATGGCGTCTCTCCTTTCGACCTTTCCGGCGGGCAGAAACGGCGGGTTGCCATTGCGGGCGTTCTTGCGATGCGGCCAAAGGTGCTGGTGCTGGACGAGCCTACGGCAGGGCTTGACCCCAAGGGACGGGACGATATTTTAGACCAGATTTCATTTCTCCACAAGGAGAGAGGCATAACGGTGATTCTGGTATCTCACAGTATGGAGGATATTGCCAGATATGCCGACCGCCTGATTGTGATGAATAAGGGGCGGGTCATGTATCATGACGAGCCTAAAAAGGTGTTTGAACATTATCAGGAATTGGAGAAGGTGGGGCTTGCCGCGCCGCAGGTCACGTATATCATGCACGATCTGGCTAAGAGGGGGATCTCGGTCAGGACAGATGTCACGACGGTCAAAGAAGCGGCGGATGAAATTATGTTATCAATCGGTTACAGGATGGAGAAGAAAAATGATACGAGACATTACGATAGGACAATATTATCCGGCAAAGAGTGTGATACACAGGCTTGACCCAAGGGTGAAGCTTGTGTCTACACTGTTATATCTCATTTCGCTGTTTTTATTTAAGAGCATATCCGGGTATCTGATTGCAACGGTATTTCTGGCGGCTGTGATTAGGGTGTCGCGTGTGCCGTTCTCATTTATTGTGAGGGGGTTAAAACCAATCGTTATGCTGCTTATGATTACGGTTCTGTTCAACCTGTTTCTTACGAGAAGCGGCGAAGTGCTGTTTTCTGCATGGATTTTCACGATTACAGAGGGTGGGCTTACGACGGCGGTCTATATGGCGGTCAGGCTCATCTATCTGATTATCGGTTCATCGCTCATGACGTTTACCACGACGCCAAACGAGCTGACCGACGGAATGGAAGCTTTGCTGCACCCGCTGAACAAGGTACGCGTCCCGGTGCATGAAGTGGCGATGATGATGTCGATTGCGCTCCGTTTCATTCCCATCCTTCTGGAAGAGACGGATAAGATTATGAAGGCTCAGATTGCCAGAGGAGCTGATTTAGAGAGCGGAAATATGATTCAGAGGGCAAAGAGCATGATCCCGATTCTGGTTCCGTTGTTCGTATCTGCGTTCCGCCGCGCCAACGACCTTGCGATGGCGATGGAGGCGAGATGCTACCGTGGGGGAGAGGGAAGGACGAAGATGAAACCGCTGCATTATAGAGGAAGGGACTATACGGCGTATCTGGCCATGGCAGTGTATGTGGTCACTGTGGTCGTAGTGGGGAGATTTGTCCCTCTGCATATATGGATATTTTGATACACAATTGGTATAGAGGGTGGTAGGATGATGAAACGAATCAGAATCGTTGTTGCATATGATGGGACAGCCTACTGCGGCTGGCAGATTCAGCCAAATGGTATCACTGTTGAAGAGGTCCTGAATCAAAAACTGAGGAAACTGACTGGCGAGGACATTCATATCATCGGTGCAAGCCGTACCGATTCCGGAGTCCATGCCCTGGGAAATGTGGCCGTGTTCGACACAGAGTCTAAAATCCCGCCAAAGCGTATGGCATATGCGCTGAACCAGAAGCTTCCGGAGGATATCGTCGCTGTTCAATCGGACGAAGTGCCTCCCGGCTGGCATCCCCGTTATCAGACCAATGTAACAAAGACCTACGAATATCATATCTATAATGCTTCGTTTCCCAATCCTTTGAAACGCAGGTACAGCGCATTCGTATCTTTCCCGATGGATGTGGAAAAGATGAGGCAGGGGGCGTGCTATTTGGTGGGAGAGCATGATTTCACAAGTTTCTGCAACATCCGGACGAATACAGAGGATACGGTACGCAGGATAGACGGCATAGAGATTGAGAGAATAGGGGCGGATATTATAATCCGCATCACGGGAAATGGGTTTCTGTACAATATGGTGCGAATCATAGCAGGTACTCTAATCCGTGTGGGACGGGGGTTCTATACACCAGAGAAGGTGAAGGAGATACTGGATGCCAGAAAACGGACGGAAGCGGGAGTGACGGCGCCGCCGGAAGGACTGGTTCTTGTAGGGATTGCATATGGAGACGCCGGATTTGAAAGAAGGTAATGATATGGAAGAAGGCAGGCAGATTTATTTTGATAACGGAAGCACTTCATGGCCCAAAGCGCCCAATGTGGCGGAGGCAATGGCAGGACTGCTGAAAAACGGAGCGTTTAACATTAACAGAGGCAGCTATGAAGGCGCATATGAAATAGAAGGGATTGTACTTGATACCCGGGAGCAGCTTGCGCGCCTGTTCCATGCCCGGGATTCGAGAAACGTTATTTTTACGCCGGGGATTACATACTCTCTGAATTATTTTATCAAAGGTTTCCTAAAGCCTGGAGATCATGTGCTGGTGTCGGGGCTGGAGCACAATGCCGTCATGCGTCCCCTCAAACAGATGGAAGCCAAGGGCGTGGCTTACGATGCTGTGAGGACACAGGAGGATGGGACGGTGCATCCGGAGTCTGTAGAGGAAGCGGTAAGGGGCAATACGAAAGCAGTTATCATGCTCCATGCGTCCAATGTCTGCGGAACCATCCTTCCGATTCGGGAGATTGGGGAAATCTGCCGGAGACATCATCTGTTTTTTGCCGTAGATACGGCGCAGAGTGCCGGGACGATTCCTGTGGATATGGAGGAATGCAATATTGATTTTCTTGCATTTACCGGTCATAAAGGGCTGTTGGGGCCGCAGGGAATCGGCGGGTTCCTTGTCTCGGAGGAATTGGATGGGTGTATGGAGCCGTACATTGCAGGCGGGACAGGGAGTCAGTCGGATTCTCTGGATATGCCCCAATCCCTTCCGGATAAATACGAGAGCGGCACGCTGAACCTTCCCGGCATTATCGGGCTGCATGCGGCGCTTTCTTATATAGAAGATACCGGGATAGAAACGATACACAGACGGAAGATGGAGCTGACCAGATATTTTTTGGAGAGGATCGCAGAATTTCCAGATATCCGTGTGGCGGGAAAGAAAGGGACAAAAGACAGGGTGGCGGTTGTTTCTCTGGATTTCCTCGGTAAAGATAATGCCGTGGCGGCATTTGAACTGGAACAGCAGTATGGAATCATGACAAGGGTCGGGCTGCACTGCGCGCCGGCTGCGCATCAGACGCTTCACACCTATCCGCAGGGGACGGTACGGTTTGCGTTTGGAATGGAGAATACGGAAGAAGAGATTGATTTATGCCTGGAAGGGCTTAGGAGGATTTGATTTACCCGGGAATGTATGGTAAGATACCTGTATAGCGAAAAATGAGCGGATTTTGATTAGAAAAATTGAGGGATTTTCATGAAAACAGGAGAGAAAAAGAATGGCATCCGATACAGGGGAGTGCGGGACGGCCCGATTTTGCTGATTCTTTTCATGGTTGTGGTAATGGTGACGGTATCCGGTAATTATCTGAGGTTTCTGGATTCGCAGCTTTTTGAAGAACGAAAAGGGCATATCATTGAGTTTACGGACAAAGCAGCCCAGATTGTGGACAGCGTGATTACGTATTCCTGGCAGCAGGTCTATGCCTGTGAACACATGGCGAAGATAGATAGGATTGAAACGAAAGAGGATATGATGGGTTCCATTGCATCTGCGAAGAATTTCATCGATGAGTCAAGCTCCCTTGTGCTTGCGTTTGACGGAGACGGGAATTATTATTGTTCTGATGGCCAGTCCGGTGTCTGGCAGCAGTCTGAGCTTCTGGCGGAAGGTGCGCAGAGCAAGCAGCAGCTTGTCGCCACGGTTCCGCACAGGGATGATATCGTATATTTCCTCTGCATCAAGAGGCTCGATGAGCCGATTCGGTTTCAGGACGGCAGCAGTGAGATTACCCATCTTGCAGTCGCCGTAGACTTAGGAGCCGTTCAGGAGAAGATTACCGTGAAAGGATTCGGGGATAACTGTTATACTTATCTGATAAACGGGGATGGAATGTGGCTGTTTAAGTATACGTTTGCAAATGGCTTCATCGAGGAAGACAATGTAATGGCTTCTGTAGAGAATTGTGAGATCATACACGGCGGAAGCATGGAAACGTTTATGAGTGAAGTTGAGCAGGATGGCCACGCTGCATTAGAATTCAAATATACGGAAGAGAACGGAAGAGAGCAGAAGTGGTTTGTCGCCAATGCCGGGGTCACAGAGGAGAACTGGCATGTCCTGCTATTCGTGCCGACGGCAGTGTTGGGAGCAGACTCGGATATCTTGCTTGAACATACTCTTCGGTTTTTTGCGTTGGTGTCTATCGTTTTTCTGGTGATGATTGTTATCATCATTATCGTTATTATGATAGGTAGGGCGGACAAGCAGTTAGTCCGGCAGAAAGAAGAAGCAAACCAGCTTTTAAAAAATGCGGCGGAACAGGCGAGGAGCGCGAGTCAGGCCAAGAGTGATTTCCTGTCCCATATGAGTCACGATATCCGTACGCCGATTAACGGAATTATGGGGATGACGGATATCGCCATGAAAAATATCGGCAATGACGATAAGATTCGGGACTGCCTGAATAAAATCAGCGGATCTTCCCAACATTTGCTGGGGTTGATTAACGACGTGCTGGATATGAGCCGGATTGAATCAGGAAAGACAAGGGTGAAGCATGAGAGTTTTGATATCCGGACCTGTATCGACAATTGTATTTCCATCATCGGCGGGCAGCTTGCGACCCGGGATTTGGAGATGGTGCGGGATTTGGGGAAGTTTCAGCATCCTTTCCTGATTGGGGATGAGCTGCATCTGCGCCAGATATTCATTAATATCCTTGGGAATTCCGTGAAATTTACCCCGGATGGAGGCAGGATTTCTTTCCGGGCATTGGAGAAGGAATGGACGGATGAAAAAGTCCTGTACCGGTTCGAGCTGGCCGATACGGGGATTGGGATGAAAGAAGAATTCCTGCCTCATCTGTTCGAGGCGTTTTCCCAGGAGGACGACGGAACCAGAACGACCTACAAAGGGACCGGGCTTGGGATGGCGATTACCAAGGAATTCGTGGAAATGATGGACGGCACAATCGAAGTGGAGAGCAAGCTGAATATAGGGACGAGATTTTCTATTGAGATTTGGTTTGATATCGACCAGAATGCAAGGGCAAAAGAGTCGCAGGTGGATTTTCAGGTGGATTTGGTAGGCATGAAGGTCCTTCTGGTGGAGGATATCGAGCTGAACATGGAGATTGCGCAGTGTATGTTGGAGGATGAAGGCGCCGAGGTGACGCCGGCGGTGAACGGACAGGAGGCTGTGGACGCTTTTTCCGGTAATCCTCCAGACACATTCGACATGATTATTATGGATATTATGATGCCTGTGATGGACGGGATTACTGCGGCAAAGACAATCCGGGCGATGGATAGGCCGGATGCGAAGAAGATTCCGATTATTGCGATGACGGCCAATGCATACGAGGAAGATATCCAGAAGACCCATGATGCAGGGATGAATGCGCATCTGTCCAAACCAATTGATATTGACTTGATGCTGAAAACTTTGACGATGTTCTATTCTGCGAATCAGGAAGAAGAAAACTTATAGATAAAACCAATAAAACATTATTACTTATTATAAAAAACAATCGCAATTCTGCCTTGAATCCGTTGCCCATATCAGCCAAACGTGTTACGGTTATTCTATCAGTATAGAGGTACAAAGGAGGATTTAATTATGGCTGATTATCGCAAGATGTGGGAAGAACTGGGGATGGATCTTGAGACCCATGACCAATTGTGCGCAGTGCTCCCGCAGGCATTCGGGGATGTTTATCTGTCCCAGGAGAACCGTCCGGAGGGTATGGATTATTATAACATGGTGGTGGCGGACATCCATGGAATACGTCCGGCGGAGCTGATTGAGCACCAGAAGAAGGGCGGCAAGGTGTTCGGTACATTCTGTGTCTACGTGCCGGATGAGATTGTATTTGCGGCGGACGCAATCGCGACAGGTTTATGCGGCGGCTCTCAGTTCTGGGTTCCCGGCGGGGAGAAGGTACTTCCGACCAATACCTGCCCTCTGATTAAGGCTTCTGTGGGCGCAAGGCTTGACCGGACCTGCCCGTTCTTCCGGATTGCCGATATGTATGTGGGCGAGACGACTTGCGACGGCAAGAAGAAAGCATGGGAGATTTTGGGAGAGGACGTGCCGATCCACATCATGAATCTTCCGCAGATGAAGCGGGCGAAGGATGTTAAGGCATGGGCAGAAGAGATTGAGGCATTCAAGGATGCGGTGGAGGACTTCACGGGCAACCAGATTACGGCGGAGAAACTATCGGAGAGCATTCGGCTGATTAATGGCAAACGGAAGGCCTTAGAGCGTCTGTATGAACTGCGCAAGAATGAGGCGCTCCCAATCAGCGGATGCGATGCATTGTTGATTTCACAGATTGCATTCTACGACGACCCGGGAAGATTTACCAAGATGACCAATGCGCTGTGCGACGAGCTTGACCAGCGCGTGAAGGACGGCGTCAGCGTAGTTCCGGCAGGGACGAAGCGTATCCTGCTGACGGGAACGCCGCTTGCGATTCCAAACTGGAAGCTGCACAATATTGTCGAGACTAGCGGCGGGGTTGTTGTCTGTGAAGAGATGTGTACGGGTACACGTTACTTTGAGCATCTGGTGGATGAGACGAAGACCCAAGTCGCTGACCAGATTGAGGCGCTGGCAGAAAGATATATGAACATTAACTGTGCATGCTTCACGCCGAACACGGGAAGGATTGACGATATCCTCAGGCTTGCGAAGGAGTACAAGGCAGACGGTATCATTGATGTCAACCTGAAGTTCTGTAACCTGTATGATACAGAAGGGTATCTGATAGAGCGCGCGCTGAAAGACGCAGGCATTCCTGTACTGGGTATCGAGACAGATTATACGGACAGCGACGCACAGCAGCTTAGAACAAGGGTCAGTGCATTTATCGAGATGCTGAATCATTAAGAAGGAAGTTTACATATGTCTGAGATACAGCACTATGTATTGTTTCCCAACCATGACAATGCGATGCGGCTGCACCGGGAATTAAAGGCGATGGGGATTAAGGCGGTGATTGCGCCGACTCCCAGGGCTGCCAGCAAGTGCTGCGGAGTTTCGCTTCTGGTTAAGGAACAAGACCTTGAGGAGATTGAAGCCTGTGTAAAAGAGCAGGGAATCGAGATATTAAAAATAGCAGAGATTGAGCGGGATGTGAATCCCAGAAGAGACAGATATTGTTAGTAGAAAGCTGCGGTCAGCACACTAGGCTGCCCGCAGTTTCTTAGATTGGGGTAAATGATATGAATTATGTAGGTATTGATATAGGCTCGACAGCGTCTAAGGTAGCGGCAGCGGGAGAGAAGGAGCTTTATTTTCTCCTTCCTACCGGATGGAGCAGCAAGGAAACGACGCAGACAATCAAAGAAAAATTGCTGGAAGAGGGTATCGATGTCCTGGCGGATGATACGAAAGTGGTCGCCACAGGATACGGGCGGGTCGCGGTAGATTTTGCCGACTATGTGATTACGGAGATTACCTGCCATGCCCGGGGCGGAAGAGAGATGGCGGGAGACGACTGCGCCATTATTGACGTGGGTGGACAGGACACGAAGGTAATTCTTGTGGAGCATGGCATGGTGCAGGATTTCCTGATGAATGACAAGTGTTCCGCCGGAACGGGAAAGTTCCTGGAAATCATGGCGAACCGCTTAGGCGTCACCCTTCAGGAGTTGTTCGATATGGCGGAGGCGGGAACCGTCCTTCCCATTAGTTCTTTATGCACCGTGTTTGCAGAGTCCGAGGTGATTAATTACATCGGGGAAGGCAGAAGCCGGGAGGATATTGCGGCCGGGGTCGTGGATTCCGTTGCGGCGAAGGTAGCGCAGCTTGCCCAGAGGAAGAATCTTGCGGGAAGGATTATCCTGACCGGGGGATTAAGCCACAGCGGATATTTTACAAAGCTCCTGTCTGAGAAGATTGGGCAGACGGTGGAACCGACAGAGCAAGGCAGGTATGCGGGCGCTCTTGGAGCCGCATTGCTGGCACGGGAAAAAAATAAAAAATAATTCTTATTTTTTGAATGGTTTTTCATTCTTTGGTCGTATTATAGATAGAGATCAGAAATGATCTGGAAGAACAAGGAAAACAAGTCAGGTAGAATGGAGGAAGATCATGAAGAAAGTTGTAACTGTTGTCTTGATTTTTGTGTTGGCGCTTTCTCTGGGAGGAATTGTGGCGTTTGCCGAGAAACCGGTAGAAGCCCGCTGTTTCTACGGCACGAACAATGGATGGGTCTGTGATTACCAGAATTTGGGCTGTGCGTTTGGGAACGGCTGTTTATCCAATTACTGCGGTAATTACGGAACAGGCGTGGACATGTCAGGGTATGTTTCCGAAAGGCCGGTTGTGAACCAGACGCCTGTATATAGCGGGAGCAGCAACCAGAGCTACAGCGGAAGCAGCCAGAGCTATACCGGAAGCAGCCAGTCAACAGGATGGTCCGGAGGCGGTTATCAGGGTTCCGGCTACGTGGACAATAACAACGACGGATATTGCGACAACTGGTCAGGTTCTTACGGCGGAGGCCATCACGGCGGCGGACACCATGGCGGCGGACACCACAGATAAGAGATGAGGTTCTATTGTGCGGAGCGAACAGGAGGTAAACAGGGCGCTGGAACAGTATGCGGATACAATACAGCGCATCTGTATGATACATCTGAAGAATTATCATGATACCGAGGACATATTTCAGACCGTGTTTTTGAAGTATGTCCTAAGTTCCGTTGTTTTTGAAAATGCTGAACATGAAAAAGCGTGGTTCATACGGGTAACGCTCAATGCCTGTAAGGATTTGCTCAAAAGCTTTTTTCACAGCCATACGGTTCCGTTAGAAGAATGGACGGGGCAGATGGAGGACCAGGTGCCGGAGCACAGCGAAGTGCTGGCAGCGGTCCTTTCTTTGCCTGTAAAATACAGGAATGTAGTGTACCTTCATTACTATGAGGATTACTCTGCCGCTGAGATTGGGCGTATTCTTGGGAAGAATGTAAATACGGTCTATACGCTCCTGACGCGTTCAAAGCGGCTGCTCAGGGAGAAATTGGGAGGTGAGAGGTTTTGAGTGACAGACGATTGAAAGAAGCATTTGACAATGTCCATGCAGATGATGAAATCAAAAGGCGCACCAGAGAATTTCTTGCCCGAAAGACCAGAAGCTATGGGCGGGGAACGATGTTCCCATACCGGCGGCTGGCAGCGGCCATGGCATGCCTGCTGCTTGTGGCGATGGGATGGGGAGGTTATTTCCTTTATTTCATACCGGTATCTTCGATTAGTGTGGACGTAAACCCTTCCATCGAACTTGGAATTAACCGGTTCGACCGGGTGGTGAAGGTCGATACCTATAATGATGACGGATATAACATTATGTCTTCGCTGGACGTACGGTTCATGGACTACCGGGATGCGATGGATGTAATTCTGAACCAGGAGAGCGAGGAAGCGTATCTGGCAGAGGATTCCTGCATTGCCATTGCCGTATCCGGGGCGGCGGAAGGAAAACAAAGAGAGATGCTTGCATGCCTCCATACATGTGCCTCTTCCTATGGAAATGTACATTGCTCGACAGGGAGCCACGGCGATGCCGCCGCGGCACATGAGGCGGGGATGACTCTTGGGAGGTATCAGGCGTTTTTGGAGCTTCAGGCGTTGGATTCTTCTATTACGGCAGAGGATATCGAGGGGCTTACCATAAGCCAGATATGGGATAAGATTGCCGAATTGTCAGGAGATACCGGGCAAGATGGGAATGCTGCGCAGTATACGCCGGGAGGGCAAAACGGGTGTGGTATGCATCATGGAAATGGGGGACAGGACGGAGCCAGTACACAGAATGGGACACAAGGTACATGCCAGCAAAACGGACATCATAGTGGGCATGGACATGGCCATTGATTTTAAATATAAAGAATGTAAATTATTTGTATATATTAACGAAAATTTCAAAAAAACTATAGACAACTTGTGCAAATGTGATAAGATGGAAGTATAATAAGTCTATGGGAGGGGAAATTATGGAAATTTTCTTGAATGTGGTTCCAATCCTGGGAATCGTCGCCCTGATCTTTGCGGCTGCGTTAGCTTCTAAGGTCAACAGACAGGATGCAGGAACTGAACGGATGAAAGAGATTGCGGCGTCGATCAGCGAGGGCGCCCAGGCATTTTTGACAGCCGAGTATAAGATATTGATTTTCTTTGTGATCGTGCTGTTTGTCCTGATTGGTGTCGGAATCGGAAATTGGGTGACGGCGGTATGTTTCGTAGTCGGCGCGGTGTTCTCAACGCTGGCAGGGTATTTTGGAATGAGCGTGGCGACGAAAGCGAATGTGCGGACAGCCAATGCGGCGAAGGAGAGCGGAATGAACCGCGCGCTTTCGATTGCATTTTCAGGCGGGGCGGTCATGGGAATGTGCGTAGCAGGACTTGGGGTTCTTGGTGTAAGCACAATTTACCTGATTACAGGAAATGTGGACGTATTGTCCGGGTTCAGCCTTGGCGCATCTTCGATTGCTTTGTTTGCCCGTGTGGGCGGCGGTATCTACACGAAGGCGGCGGATGTGGGAGCCGACTTGGTAGGTAAAGTAGAAGCAGGAATCCCGGAGGATGATCCCCGTAATCCAGCGGTTATTGCCGATAATGTAGGCGACAATGTAGGTGATGTTGCGGGAATGGGTGCAGACTTGTTTGAGTCTTATGTGGGAGCCTTGATTTCAGCGCTTACGCTTGGAATCGTGTATTATAAGGTGGAAGGTGCAGTCTATCCGCTGTTGATTGCAGGGCTTGGACTGATTGCATCTATACTGGGAACATTTTTCGTAAAAGGGGACGAGAATTCTAATCCTCACAAAGCGTTAAAGATGGGTTCTTATGTGGCGAGCGCTTTAGTCCTGGTGGTTGCATTTGTATTCAGCCAGTATCTTTTCGGGGATTTCAAGGCTGCGATTGCCATTGTTGCCGGATTGATTGTAGGGCTTTTGATTGGTATTATCACGGAGGTCTATACGTCCGGGGATTATAAGTCGGTAAAAGAGATTGCGGAGCAGTCCGAGACGGGGCCTGCGACGACCATCATCAGCGGGCTTGCCGTGGGCATGAAATCTACGGGTATTCCGATTCTCCTAATTAGTATCGGCATCTTCGTGGCATATCAGTTCTGCGGGCTGTATGGGATCGCCCTTGCGGCGGTGGGCATGCTGTCTACGACCGCAATTACCGTAGCTGTAGATGCCTATGGGCCAATTGCGGACAATGCCGGGGGGATTGCAGAGATGTCCGGCCTGGATGTCAAAGTTCGCAAGATTACAGATAAGCTGGATGCTGTGGGCAACACGACGGCGGCGATGGGTAAGGGATTTGCAATCGGTTCTGCGGCTTTGACCGCCCTTGCGCTCTTTGTCTCCTATGCCGAGGCAGTGCAGCTGAAGAACATTGACTTGCTGGACAGCCGTGTGATTATCGGTCTGTTCATCGGCGGTATGCTCCCCTTCTTGTTCTCCGCTATGACGATGGAATCTGTTTCAAAGGCGGCGTACAAGATGATTGAAGAAGTAAGGCGGCAGTTCCGTGAGAAACCGGGAATTATGAAAGGAACGGATAAGCCGGATTATAAGTCCTGCGTTGCCATCTCGACGACGGCTGCGTTGAAGGAGATGCTTGTGCCGGGAATCATGGCGGTAGTGGCGCCTCTGGCAGTCGGGCTTTTGTTAGGGCCGGCATCACTGGGAGGCTTGCTGGCAGGCGCGCTTGTCACAGGCGTTATGATGGCGATTTTCATGTCCAATGCAGGCGGCGCATGGGACAATGCGAAGAAATATATTGAAGACGGGACTCATGGCGGCAAAGGAAGTGAAGCCCACAAGGCCGCGGTAGTCGGAGATACGGTGGGAGATCCGTTCAAGGATACGTCGGGACCGTCCATTAATATACTGATTAAGCTTATGACGGTCGTGTCACTGGTATTCGCGCCCCTGTTCTTAACCGTTGGGGGTCTGTTATGATCGTTCTTTACTGACAGACTGGGAGACGTTTTGTAAGGAAACGGTCTCCCTTTGTTTTTTGTAATCAGTCGTAGTGAGTGGATTGAAGGAATAGATGGCGCCAAGCCTGAGATGACAGATTGTTAAAAATTTATCCTTTTTTGAAAAATTTAGATGATTTTTATTGATTTTATTTTTTTATTATGTATACTATTTATCAGAGGAAGTAAGAGAATTGGCTTCCGGATGATATACCGTGGATTCCGTGTAGTACCGGTATTCGTAGATGGTTATCATTAAGAAACTGTATACTATGAAAAAAGGAGATTATGAAAGATGGCAGAGATTAATTTGAGCAAGTATGGCATCAATGGCACCACTGAAATCGTACACAACCCTTCTTATGAGATGTTATTCGAGGAAGAGACGAAACCGGAACTGGAAGGTTTTGAAAAGGGACAGGTCAGCGAGCTTGGCGCAGTGAATGTCATGACTGGTATCTACACCGGACGTTCACCGAAAGACAAATTCATCGTTATGGATGAGAATTCCAAGGACACCGTGTGGTGGACCTCCGATGAATACAAGAACGATAACCACCCGGCTTCCGAAGAGACTTGGAAGGCAGTGAAGGACATTGCCTTGAAAGAACTCTCTAATAAGAGGCTGTTTGTTGTAGACGCTTTCTGCGGTGCGAACGAAGACACACGTATGTCTATCCGTTTTATCATGGAAGTTGCATGGCAGGCACATTTCATCCGGAATATGTTCATTATGCCGACCGAGGAAGAGCTTGAGAAGTTTGAGCCTGATTTCGTTGTTTACAATGCATCCAAGGCGAAAGTAGAGAACTATAAAGAACTCGGGCTGAATTCTGAGACGGCTGCTATGTTCAACATTACAAGCCGCGAGCAGGTGATTGTCAATACATGGTACGGCGGAGAGATGAAGAAGGGTATGTTCTCTATGATGAACTACTATCTGCCGCTGAAAGGTATCGCTTCCATGCACTGTTCAGCCAACACGGACATGAACGGAGAGAACACGGCTATCTTCTTTGGTCTTTCCGGAACAGGCAAGACGACGCTTTCCACAGATCCGAAGAGGCTTCTTATCGGTGATGACGAGCACGGCTGGGATGACGACGGTATCTTCAACTTTGAAGGCGGATGCTATGCGAAGGTCATCAACCTTGACAAAGAGTCTGAGCCGGATATCTATAATGCGATTAAGAGAGACGCCCTTCTTGAGAACGTTACTCTGGACGCAGAAGGCAAGATCGACTTCAACGATAAGAGCGTGACGGAGAATACCCGTGTATCCTATCCGATCAACCACATCGAGAAGATCGTGCGTCCAAAATCTGCAGCTCCGGCAGCAAAAGAAGTTATCTTCCTGTCCGCAGATGCGTTTGGCGTACTGCCGCCGGTATCCATCCTTACTCCGGAGCAGACACAGTACTACTTCCTGTCAGGATTTACAGCGAAACTTGCAGGAACAGAGCGCGGCATTACTGAGCCGACGCCTACCTTCTCTGCTTGTTTCGGACAGGCTTTCCTTGAACTGCATCCGACGAAGTATGCAGAGGAGCTCGTAAAGAGAATGGAAAAGAGCGGCGCGAAGGCTTATCTGGTAAATACCGGATGGAATGGAACCGGAAAGCGTATCTCTATCCGTGATACCCGTGGTATTATCGATGCGATTTTGAACGGAGATATCCTGAAGGCATCTACCAAGAAGATTCCATACTTCAACTTTGATGTTCCGACAGAGCTTCCGGGCGTAGACACGAATATCTTAGATCCACGCAATACTTATGCAGATGCTTCCCAGTGGGAGGAGAAGGCTAAGGATCTGGCTCAGAGATTCGTGAAGAACTTTGCGAAGTATGAAGGAAATGAAGCCGGAAAGGCTTTGGTTCCGGCAGGCCCACAGTTATAACCTAAAATTAATATCGGATGTGAAAGAACCGGCGCTTATTGTTTGGCGCCGGTTCTTATTTGATAGGAACTCTATTGTTATCCGCCCTGAAATTAGATATAATAAATGAAAAGAAATCTGGCAAGGAGTGCCATAAGCCGTATATCATAGATTTTATACGGCAATAATTTAAACGATGCTCTGGCGGCAGACGGAAGATTGTGGTAATATATTGGTCGTATAAAATGGTGAAAAGAGGGATATCAGATGACAAAGGTAGACATTATATCGGGATTTTTAGGGGCCGGAAAGACAACATTTATCAAGCAGTTGATTGAACAGGTCTTTACAGGTGAAAAACTTGTGCTGATTGAAAATGAATTTGGCGAAATCGGCATTGACGGTGGTTTCCTAAAGGATGCAGGAATTGAGATTACGGAGATGAATTCGGGGTGCATCTGCTGTACGCTGGTGGGGGATTTCAGCAAGGCGCTCCAAAAGGTCTTGGAAGAATACAAACCGGACCGTGTGATGATCGAACCGTCGGGAGTCGGCAAATTATCGGATATCGTGAAGGCAATCGAAGATGTGAAGAAGGAAGCCGAGATTGAAATCCATGGAAGGATTACGGTGGTTGACGGAAAGAAAGCGGCATTATACATTAAGAACTTTGGAGAATTTTTCGAGGATCAGGTAAAGCATGCATCTACAATTGTCATTAGCAGGACACAGATGATGTCAGACGAGAAGATTGAGGAATGCGTCCATATGCTCCGTGAGAAAAACAAAGATGCGGCAATTATTTCCACACCATGGGAGAAATTGGGCAGGGAAGCCATTTGCCGGGCGCTTGGGCATGGGGCGGAGATAGAAGAGCTTCTGGAAAATCACACCGGGCATGACCATCATCATAACCACGGGGAAGACTGTGGATGTGACCATCATCATGAGCATCATCACGGCCATGAAGGACATTGCTGTGGTCACGGCCATGACCACCATGGCCACCATCACCATCATGCAGACGAGATATTCACGAGCTGGGGAAAAGAGACTGCCCACAAATACACAGACGAGGAGCTTTCTTTCCTGCTGAGGGCATTATCCGAGACAGAAGGATACGGGAACGTCCTGCGTTCAAAGGGAATCATCCCGATGGCAGACGGCACATGGAAACAGTTCGACCTTGTCCCGGAAGAGTATGAAGTCCGCGAAGGCCAGGCTGACTATACCGGTCGGGTATGCGTAATCGGAACAGACTTGAAGGAAGAGGAACTGCTGAAATTGTTCCATATCTAAAACCGAAAAGGCATCCTGCCTCAAGAAGTATTTGGATGAGGATGCTTTCAGAATTTAATAAATAGGGAATGAAGGTGATTGCATGAAGACTCCTGTGTTCATTTGTACAGGTTTTCTTGACAGCGGGAAGACGACGCTTGTGAAGGATACGCTGATGGAACAAGACTGGATCGCGCCGGGACTGACACTGTTGATTCTGTGCGAAGAAGGAGAGGAAGGATACTCCAAGGAATATCTTGAATCCCACGAAATGGCCATGCTGAAAATCGAAGAATTTGATCAGTTGAATCCATCATTTTTCAAGAATTGTGAGAAGAACTATCATCCTGCCCAGGTAGTGATTGAGTACAATGGGATGTGGAAGCTGGAAGATTTGCTGTCCATTAAGTACCCCAGAAGCTGGGAACTGCAGGGCGTCTATTCCACCGTAAACGGCATGACTCTGGATATGTACCTTAAAAACATGAGGAATCTGCTCATCGAGCAGTTGACGGAATCAGGGTTGATTGTGGTGAACCGTTGTCCGGAAGGGGCGGACCGCTCCGGTTTCCGCAGGGCGCTCAAGGTGCAGAATCCCATGGCTCAGTTGATATTCGAGGGAACGGACGGCAGAATCATACAGCCGTCAGAGGAAGACCTGCCCTATGATGTCAAAGGGGACAGGATACAGATAGAACCGGAAGATTTTGGAATCTGGTATGTGGACGCATACGACCACCCTGATCTGTATCTCCACAAAGAAGTAGAATTCGTAGCGCAGGCATTCCGTCCCAAAGGGATGGGAGAGAACATGTTCGTCCCGGTACGTAAGATTATGACCTGTTGTGCCGATGATTTAAAGTTTTATGGCTATCCCTGTAAATCAGACCATCCGATTACATTCAAGAAAGGCGCATGGGTTAAGGTCCTGGCAAGATTTGAATATGAACAGGCAGTATCTTTCGGGAATGAACAGCCGGTGTTGTATCTGATTGCTATGGAGGGGGCTGCGAAACCCAAAGAGGATGTGGTCTATCTTATGTGACAGAAAGGACCGTAAGGGGCGTCTGTAAGAGGCATGGACGGCCCCTTTTAGGATATGGTACAGGCGGAGGGTGTGGATGAGGACAATCAGTATAGGAAATGACGGATTTGATGCGATTCGGGAGAAAAATTGTTTTTATGTGGATAAGACTGCATTTATCAGAGAGTGGTGGGAGTCAGAGGATAAGGTCACATTGATTGCCCGCCCTCGCCGATTTGGGAAAACTCTGAATATGAATATGTTAGAATGTTTCTTTTCTATGAAATATAAGGGACGTGGAGATTTGTTTGAGGGGCTTTCTATCTGGTCGGATGATAAATACAGGAACCTACAGGGAACCTGTCCAGTCATATCCCTTACGTTCGCGGACGTGAAATCCGGCACATGTGATGGGGCGATTGCCCGAATCAAGCAGAACTTGACAGACCTATATAACCAGAATGAATTTTTACTCAAGGGTGATTTACTGAATGCGAAGGAAAGGGAGCAGTATGACGCCGTCAGGCCGGATATGAAAAATGAAGAAGCAGAGGTCGCTGTGCGTGCATTAATGGGATATTTGAGCCGTTATTACGGGAAAAAAGTCATCGTCTTACTGGATGAGTATGATACCCCGCTGCAGGAAGCATATGCCAATGGTTTCTGGGAGGAAATGTCTATGTTTATCAGAAGCATGTTTCATTCGATGTTCAAGACAAACCCTTATCTGGAACGGGCAATGCTGACGGGAATTACGAGAGTAAGTAAGGAATCCATTTTCTCAGACCTGAATAACCTGCAAGTAGTGACGACGACTTCTTGTATTTACGAGAATGCGTTTGGTTTTACCGAGGATGAGGTGTTCGCCGCGCTTAAAGAGGCCGGGATCTTGGACAGACAGGAGCAGGTAAAGGCGTGGTATGACGGATTTACTTTTGGAAAAAGCAGAGATATCTATAATCCTTGGTCGATCACAAAGTATCTGGATGAGAAAAGGTTCGCGGCATATTGGGCAAATACCAGTTCTAACAATCTGGTCAGCAATCTTATTCGGGAAGGCGCTTCCGATGTGAAGATTGCAATGGAAGATTTAATTGAAGGAAAAAGCATTGAAAAAGTCATTGATGAGGAGATTATTTTCGAGCAGTTAGATGATAACAGCGAAGCAATCTGGAGCCTGCTTTTGGCGGCGGGATACTTAAAAGTGGAGGACGTCACCGACGCCGACAACGGGGAAGATGCAGTTTACCGTTTATCTCTGACCAATTTAGAGGTCAGGAAAGAATTCCGCAAAATGGTCCAGGGATGGTTCAAAAAAGCATCCATTCGATATCATGATTTTGTGGAAGCGCTACTGGCAAATGATGTGGCGTATATGAACCAGTACATGAACCGGATGACACAGACGGTATTCAGTTATTTTGATACCGGGAACCATCCTTCTGAACAGACGGAACCCGAACGTTTTTATCATGGTTTTGTGTTGGGGTTGATCGTGGATGCAAAGCTTGATTACCATGTCACTTCAAATCGGGAAAGCGGTCTGGGAAGATATGATGTGGTCATGGAGCCTCGTGATAAGAAAAAGGATGCGTTTGTGTTTGAGTTCAAAGTGAAGAACCAGGATTCTAAGGAAAGTCTTGAAGATACGGTAAGGAATGCGTTAAAGCAGATTGAGGAAAAGAATTATGACGCGATGTTGATTGCGAAAGGAATCCCGAAAGAGCGAATCCGTCATTATGGTTTTGCTTTTGAGGGGAAGAGAGTATTGATTGGTTAGTTATAGACATTTGTAAAGCCTCTGGAAGAGAGGTTATGTGCCGGAAGAAGGGTGCTTATGAAATTTGGGGGATATGGGAAGAGAAGGCCAGGGAAGAGCTTGGCATTTGTAGTCAGTTTATTTATCTGTGTTATGATGCTTCTGTTCGGAACAGAAGCGGTCTTGCCCCATGCAGAAGAGCCGGGAAACCAGCCGGGAGAGACAAAAAAACAGGAAATTTCGGATAAAGAAGAAAAAGCCAAGCAGAAATGGGAAGGCGATACCATCTACTGTACGGCGTTGGGAGACAGTATTGCCAAAGGTTACGGAGGCAAAGGACAGGAAGATTTGAGGAGTTACACCCAATTCATTGCCGACTGGGTGTCTGAGGAGACGGGGATACCTGCGGAATGTGAGAAATTTGCAAAAAACGGGCTGGATTCTTCGCGACTAAACTCCGATATCCTGACCAAGGAGGAAGCCCTGGCATCCCTTGACCGGGCGGATATCATCACATTGACCATCGGGGCCAACGATTTGATGCAGGAATTTAAGCGCGCGGCAGGGGAGGTCTTAGGTACAGAGCGTAAGTTTTTGAGTGTATACGATGCATTTGATTCTTTGCAGGATGGCGTGGAAGGGAACCCGCTTCTGATCGTAAAAATACTGGATGTGCTGAACAACTGGGATTATGAGGTGTTTGAAGAACAATGGACAACTGCCATGGAAACCATAGCGGCACACAGGAAGGCTGGGGCGCAGTTGGTGGTTACGAATATTTATAACCCGGTGAGTCGGTTTGAATTGCCGGGAGCCATGAACGGCATTGTAGAGGACATTATCCGCAATATGAATCAGATTATGTACGAACACGCAGAAGATTACGATTACCGGGTCGTCGATTTGTTTGAATCGGAGATCTGTGAACATACCCAGGAGGACGGCCTTCACCCGGATGAAGAGGGGCAGGAGCTGATTGCCAGGCTGGCGGCTGAAAAGATTGATACCGGCAGGTTCAAAGGGGAACCGGAGAAAGAGATAGAAGAAGAACCACGTCCCGAAAAGGTGGAGCCGCGTAAATACAGTCTGTGGACGGTCTTAGGACCGATGCCCTGGATTGGCCTTGCCATCCTTTTGGGAATTGCCGCCGTATTCCTGTTCTGGACGGCAAAGAGGAAAAACAGGGACTTGTACCGAAAAAGGAACAAAAATAAGGGCAAGAATGACTAGACTTTTAACAATGTGTGGACTATAATAAAAACACACGCCAAATTATGCCAGATCAAGGTATGACCCTCAGGCGGACTTGGTCCGGTCTGGCAGATTAATTTGCACAATTATAAGGAGGAACAACGAAAATGGCAAGAAAAATGAAGACCATGGATGGTAATCAGGCTGCGGCTCACGCATCATACGCATACACAGAAGTTGCGGCTATTTACCCGATCACACCATCATCTGTTATGCCGGAGCATGTGGATGAGTGGGCAACTGAAGGCAGGAAGAATATCTTTGGACAGACTGTCCAGGTAACAGAGATGCAGTCAGAGGCAGGAGCAGCGGGAGCAGTACACGGTTCTCTGGCGGCAGGCGCTTTGACGACGACATTTACGGCATCTCAGGGCTTGCTGCTGATGATTCCTAACTTATATAAAGTAGCAGGCGAGCAGCTTCCGGGTGTATTCCATGTATCCGCGCGTGCGCTTGCCAGCCATGCACTGTCAATCTTTGGAGATCATTCTGACGTATACGCATGCAGACAGACAGGCGCCGCTATGCTCTGCGAGTCAAGCGTACAGGAAGTTATGGACTTAACGCCAGTTGCACACTGTGCGGCTCTCAAGGGCAAGCTCCCGTTCATTAACTTCTTCGATGGATTCCGTACTTCCCATGAGATTCAGAAGATTGAGACATGGGATTATGAAGATTTGAAAGAATTAGTTGATATGGATGCCATTGATGCGTTCAGGAACCATGCATTGAACCCGAACCACCCATGCCAGAGAGGTTCCGCACAGAATCCGGATATCTTCTTCCAGGCAAGAGAGGCATGTAACCCATACTATGATGCTATGCCGGCAATCGTACAGGAGTACATGGACAAGGTAAATGCTAAGATTGGTACAGACTACAAGCTGTTCAACTACTACGGAGCAGCAGACGCCGAGAAGGTAATCGTAGCAATGGGTTCCGTATGTGATACTATTGAGGAGACCATTGACTACCTGTTGGCGGCAGGCGAGAAGGTTGGCGTCGTAAAGGTTCGCCTTTACAGACCGTTCTGCGCACAGGCATTGATTGACGCAATTCCTGACACTGTAAAATATATCAACGTTCTTGACCGGACAAAAGAGCCAGGAGCACAGGGAGAGCCATTATACTTGGATGTTGTATCCGCATTAAAGGGTTCTAAGTTCGACGCGGTTCCGGTAAATTGCGGACGTTACGGACTTGGTTCTAAGGACACGACGCCTGCACAGATCGTTGCAGTATTCAATAATGCTGACAAGGCAAGATTCACCATCGGTATCGAGGATGATGTGACCAATCTTTCCCTTGCAACAGGACCGGCATTGGTTACGACACCGGAAGGAACCATTAACTGTAAGTTCTGGGGACTTGGTGCGGACGGTACGGTGGGAGCGAATAAGAACTCCATTAAGATTATCGGCGACAACACAGATATGTATGCACAGGCATATTTTGACTATGATTCCAAGAAGTCCGGCGGCGTTACCATGTCACATTTACGTTTCGGTAAGAAGGCAATCAAGTCTACCTACCTGATTCATCAGGCGAATTTTGTTGCATGCCACAATCCTTCTTATGTGGACAAGTATAACATGGTTCAGGAATTGGTTGACGGCGGAACATTCCTTCTGAACTGCTCATGGGATATGGAAGGCCTTGAGAAGCATCTGCCGGGACAGGTGAAGGCATATATCGCAGACCACAACATTAAGTTCTACACCATCGATGGAATTAAAATTGGTAAGGAAATCGGTCTTGGAGGACGTATCAATACCGTATTGCAGTCTGCATTCTTCAAGCTGGCGGCAATCATTCCGGAGGAAGAGGCAATCGATTTGATGAAGGCTGCTGCTAAGGCTACCTACGGAAGAAAAGGCGACAAGATCGTTCAGATGAACTATGATGCCATCGATGCGGGTGCGAAGCAGGTGGTAGAAGTTGCCGTACCGGATTCATGGAAGTCCTGTGCGGATGAGGGATTATTCTCACCAGAGGTCAAGGGCGGAAGAGAAGATGTTGTAGACTTCGTTAAGAATGTACAGTCTAAGGTGAATGCACAGGAAGGTAATTCTCTTCCGGTATCTGCATTTAACGACTATGTAGACGGCTCTACGCCATCCGGTTCTTCTGCATACGAGAAGCGTGGTATCGCAGTAGATATCCCGGTATGGGTAGAAGAGAACTGTATCCAGTGTAACCGCTGTGCGTATGTATGTCCTCACGCTGTTATCCGTCCAATCGCCCTGACAGAGGACGAGCTTTCTAAGGCTCCGGAAGGAACAAAGGCGATCGATATGATTGGTATGCCAGGCATGAAGTTTACCATGTCCGTATCCGCTCTTGACTGTACAGGATGCGGTTCTTGTGCGAATGTATGTCCGGGCAAGAAGGGCGAGAAGGCTCTTGTTATGAAGAACATGGAAGAGAATATCGGCTCACAGAAGGTATTTGATTTCGGCAGAGAGATTCCGGTGAAGCCAGAGGTTGTGGCTAAGTTCAAACCAGAGACGGTAAAGGGAAGCCAGTTCAAACAGCCGTTGCTTGAGTTCTCAGGAGCTTGTGCAGGATGCGGAGAGACACCTTATGCGAAGTTGATTACCCAGTTGTTCGGTGACAGAATGTATATTGCCAATGCCACAGGATGTTCTTCTATCTGGGGCAACTCCTCACCTTCCACACCTTACACGGTAACTCCGGAAGGAAAGGGACCGGCTTGGTCAAACTCCTTGTTCGAGGATAACGCTGAGTTCGGATACGGTATGCTGTTGGCACAGAAGGCAATCAGAAAGAGATTAAAAGCTCAGGTAGAAGAGATTGCAGGCTCCGACAAGGCTTCTGAGGAAGTGAAGGCGGCATGCAAGGAATATCTGGATACCTTTAACTGCGGCGTATCCAACGGTGACGCTACAGATAAATTAGTTGCTGCACTGGATGGAATCGACTGTGATATCTGTAAGGATATCGTTAAGAACAAAGATTTCCTTGCTAAGAAGTCTCAGTGGGTATTCGGTGGCGACGGATGGGCTTACGATATCGGATTCGGCGGCGTTGACCATGTATTGGCAAGCGGCGAAGATATCAATGTAATGGTATTCGATACCGAAGTTTACTCCAACACAGGCGGACAGTCTTCTAAGGCCACCAAGACGGGTGCGACAGCACAGTTCGCGGCAGGCGGAAAAGAGACGAAGAAGAAAGACCTTGCAGGAATTGCTATGAGCTATGGCTATGTTTATGTAGCACAGATTGCTATGGGTGCAGACTTCAACCAGACGGTTAAGGCAATCGCAGAGGCAGAGGCTTATCCGGGACCGTCACTGATCATTGCTTACGCTCCATGTATCAACCATGGTATTAAGAAGGGCATGAGCAAGGCTCAGACAGAGGAAGCGTTGGCGGTAGAGTGTGGATACTGGAACAACTTCCGGTTCAATCCGGCTGCAGAAGGTGCGAAGTTCTCACTTGACAGCAAGGAGCCGTCAGGAGACTATCAGGCATTCCTTGACGGAGAAGTTCGTTACAATGCACTGAAGAGAGCGAATCCGGAGAAGGCTGAGAAGCTGTTCGCGAAGAACGAGGCTGAGGCTAAGGAGCGGTATGCTTATCTCAAGAAGCTGGTTACGCTGTATGGAGAGGACTAAAGCAGATTGAGCCAGGTTCTTAGGGAAGAATGCAGTGATATGATCATGTAAGATAAATTTAAGATGCGAATCCTTTTCAGGTTCGTTAGAAGGGAAGTCCCGCACGAATATTTCGTGTGGGACTTCCTTGTGTTATAATAGTATAGATTTACCTATCTATTTTTTTCAGGCTATGATATACTATTTTTGAAATTTATTAGTTTCAATGAAGAATTTGAATAAGAAATCTGATGTAAAGCGTGGGATATGTGATGAAGGATGTGCAGGATATATCGAACAGGATAAAAGAAATTAAAGATTTTGCCAGAGAGAATGATAATGAAATCAGCCTTTTGGCCTGGAAATTTGTCGAGGAGTTTTTATGCTGCAAGAGTTAATCTTAAATAATTTTAAATGTTTTGAAAACCTTCACATAGATTTTTCCACCGTCAATATTTTGACTGGTTTAAATGGGATGGGCAAGTCTACGGTCATGCAGAGCATACTGCTGTTAGCCCAGTCGAAAAAGAGCATATCTTCGGAAGAGGTGTTGTCTATAAAGGGAAAGTATGTGGATCTCGGAACAGGACAGGACATTCTTTTTGAAAAGGCAGAAAAAGATGAGATTGGAATCGAGATACGGACGGAAAATGAAGAAGAACGGTTTTTATTTGAGTATCAGCCGGAAGCAGATGAGCTGCCTTTGAGAAAAATTAGTTCCGAGTTAGGGGCATCGAAGATTTCAGGTTGGGCAGATAGACTATTCTATCTGTCAGCCTATCGTATTGAACCACAATTTTTGTATCACATTGAGAATGAAAAAGATATTTCAGAAAGACATTTTGGGAAAAACGGCGAATATGCGATTCAATATTTAAAGCTGCATGGCGGAGACGATGTGGCAAATCAAGAAGTCGTAATCGGAGACAGGAACAAGACGACGGTGGCAGATCAGGTGAGAGCATGGCTCGATATCATCTCTCCAGGCGTATCGCCGATGATTCATATTGACATGTCTTCCAGAACAGCGGAATTAAAATATGAATACATTGAAGGCAGAGATAAAACCAATTCCTACAAAAGTGTGAATGTAGGATTCGGTATTACTTATGTACTGCCTATCATTGTTGCGTTAGTCTCTGCAAAACAAGGCGACATTCTCTTGCTGGAAAATCCTGAGGCGCATATCCATCCCAGAGGACAGAGAATGTTAGGAGAATTGATTGCGGCGGCAGGTTCAGGCGGCGTACAGGTAATTGCCGAAACACATAGCGACCATGTGCTGAATGGAATCCGGGTCGCTGTCAAAAAGAATAAACTGAATCCAGAGGAGACTGGCTTCTTCTTCTTTTATAAGGATGTGGATGATTCCTACAGACATAAAGTTGCGTGTCCGAAATTGGATGAAAATGGGCGTCTTGACAAATGGCCTGAAGGCTTTTTTGACGAATGGGATAATGCGCTTTTAGAGTTTTCAGTATCCATTTGCCACAAAAGAACTTGCGGTACAATATATGCACCGATTCCTTGATATCTGTAAACGAATTCAGAAGGATGAGGTAACGAATATTCAGGAAATAAAAACAGGTTTTATTGATTCTCAGGCAGAGATTGGACCTGATTATAAACTGATTCAGTTGATCCAGGAGTTTAAAGGCAGAGAAGAAAGAACGTTATTGTTGGGGATTTTAACGAATAGAGGTACTTATCGGGAAGAGGGCGGAAGCGCTTGTAAAATTGACGGAAAAGAATCATCGGTATGTATACAGGGTATCGATAATTTTCTGGTCAGTCTTTTATCAAGCCGGTTATTTTTTGAGAAAACAATCAAAGGAATGGTTGGTCAGGAAGAAATAGAGTTGAGGAATCTGTCTAAGGAAGAGCATATAGATTATTATCGGAATGAGTTAGGTCTTCGGCGCTATCATGGGAATGATAAAAAGCATAAATTTGACAGAGAGAATCCGTATGGAAAAGGAAAGATTGGAAGCAGGATGGATTTACATGATGAAGAAGCGCAGGAACTGCTGAATAAGGCTATTGATATCAAAGGCAGATTATATGCAAAGAAAAACGGAAATTATTACGCGTTCCAGAATGAAAGAGATATTTTTTATCATGGATACCGGGCAGATGATTTGGGAGAGGATATTAAGAGACAATTAGACCGGAAATTTACTTAGATAAGGAGATAAGAAATTGCCAATCATATTTCACAAAAAGACAAAGGAATTTCACCTTTACAACGAAAAAATCAGCTACATATTCAAAATTCTGGCAAACGGACACCCAGGACATATCTATTATGGAAGAAGGCTCACAGACCGGGACAGCTTTGGCGGCATGATCGAGTATGCATTGCGGGACATGGCGCCTTGTGCCTTCGAGGGGAACAGCACGTTTTCCCTTGAGCATCTGCAGCAAGAATATCCATCCTTCGGCTCTGGCGACATGCGTTTCCCAGCATTTGAACTGGAGCGGCAGGACGGAAGCCGCGTGGTGGATTTCAAATACCAGAAGCACGAAATCTACGCCGGAAAGAAGAAGCTTCCGGGACTTCCCGCCGTATACGTGGAAAAAGAAACAGAGGCACAAACCCTTGAGGTCACACTGGAAGACGCCCAGTTAGGGGCAAGGATCGTCCTGTCCTACACCATATTCGAGGCGTTTCCGGTCATCGCCAGAAATACCTGCTTCTACTGCGGCAGGGAGGGCATTACACTTCTGAACGCAATGAGCGGTTCCTTAGATTTGCCTGACAAGGATTATGAGATGGTAGAACTGGCAGGAGCATGGTCGCGGGAGCGGCACGTACATATAAGGCCTCTGGCATATGGAATCCAAAGCATTTACAGCCTCCGGGGATGCAGCAGCCATCAGTTCAACCCCTTTCTGGCGCTCAAGAGGAAGAATGCGGATGAACATTCCGGTGAAGTGATTGGGGCAAGTCTCATATACAGCGGAGATTTCCTTGCACAGGTGGAAGTAGATAATTTTGACGTGACACGCCTTATCATGGGAATCCATCCCAATGAATTCCGGTGGGAGCTGCGTCCGGGAGAGTATTTCCAGACTCCGGAGATGATTCTTGCCTACTCGGAAAATGGACTGAACGGCATGAGCCAGACATTCCACAAGCTGTACCGCACAAGGCTTGCCCGTGGAAAATGGCGTGACAAGGCGCGCCCAATCCTGATTAACAACTGGGAGGCGACCTACTTTGACTTCAATGAGGAGAAGATTCTGGCGCTTGCCCAAAAAGCCGCAGAAATCGGCATTGAATTGTTCGTGCTGGACGACGGCTGGTTTGGGAAACGCAATGACGCCACCTCTTCCCTGGGGGACTGGCAGGTGAACAGAGAGAAACTTCCGTCTGGCATGAAAAGCCTTGCAGAGCGGATAAACCAAATGGGCATGGGATTTGGCCTGTGGATTGAGCCGGAGATGGTCAATAAGGACAGCAATCTTTTCCGAGAGCACCCGGACTGGGTGCTGGCAGACAGCCGTAGGAATTACTGCCACAGCAGGAACCAGTATGTGCTGGATTTTTCCAAATCAGAAGTGGTAGACCATATTCACGGGCAGATTCGGAAAGTGTTGGGCGAAGCAAATATTTCCTATGTAAAATGGGACATGAACCGTTCTTTTTCAGAGGTATTTTCTAACGGCAAAGATAGAAGCTGGCAGGGAAAGGCGCGTCATCAGTATATCCTAGGGGTCTATAGCCTGTATGAACGGCTGACTCAGGAATTCCCGGATATTCTGTTTGAGTCCTGCGCAAGCGGCGGGGCGCGGTTCGACCCGGGGATACTCTATTATGCGCCCCAGGGATGGACGTCGGATGATACGGACGCCGTAGAACGAATCAAGATACAGTATGGCACTTCCTATGTCTACCCCCTGAGCAGCATGGGCAGCCATGTAAGCGCATCGCCCAATCATCAGTTGTACCGGCATACGTCCCTTGAGACGAGGGCGAATGTGGCGTATTTCGGGACTTTCGGATACGAGCTGGATCTGACGGAGCTTTCAGAGGAGGAGCTTTTGACGATGAAGGGGCAGATTTCGTTTATGAAAAGATACCGGGAGCTGATTCAGGGAGGAGTGTTCTATCGAATCAAGAATCCCTTTGAGCATAATTCTTCGGCATGGATGGTGGTGTCCAAGGATCAGACGGAAGCGTTGGCGGCGTATTTCCGTGTGTTACAGCCGACGCAGGCGGGATTCGAGCGGATACGGCTTGCAGGCCTGCGGGCAGATTGGGAGTATGCTGTGACGGAAGAAATGGGAGGAGAACTGCCAGAAGGGACGGAACAATGCTTAGGGGAGGACAGACACTTCGGGGATGAGCTGATGTATGGGGGACTGAGCGTTTCTGATGTGTCCTCCGGCCTTAGGGGTGTTGCGAGAGAAAAACAGGGCGATTTTCTGTCAAGGCTCTTCCATTTGAAGAAAATTTGATAAAGGAAAGAGATAAGCGATGAAAAGATTATTAGTTACAGGCGCATCCGGTTTTCTAGGAAGGAGAATTGCAGAATTTTACGGCAGAAACTATGAGGTCGTAACGCCGGGGCATCAGGAGATGGATATTACCGACAAAGAAAAAGTTTCTGCGGTATTCCATGATTTCAAGCCACATTTTGTGATACACAGCGCGGCAGTCTCCGATGTGGGAATGTGTGAGAAAGAGCCGGAAAGGTCTTGGAAGATGAATGTAGAAGGAAGCAGGAATATCGCCCTGGCATCGGCAGAACTCCATGCAAAATGCCTGATGTGCAGTTCTGATCAGATTTACTTCGGAAGCCGGATACCAGGACCCCACCGAGAAGATGAGAGTGTGAATCCGCTCAATGTCTACGGAAGGCAGAAGAAACAGGCCGAGGAGGAATGTCTGGCAGAAAATCCTAAGTGTGTGATGCTTCGGCTGTCATGGATGTATGACACCGTAACAAAAAGCAAATATGAGCATGGAGATTTTTTCCGGACACTGGCTTTGGGGCTTAAAAAGAAGGAGATTCTGCGTTACCCGGTACATGATGTGAGGGGGATTACGGATGTGGATGAAGTCGTCCGTAATCTTGAGTATGCGTGGGAACTAGAAGGCGGAGTCTATAACTTTGGCTCTCCCAATGACAGGAATACATATGAGACGGTAATTGCCATGTTTACAAAGCTTGGATGGGATGCGAAAGTTGTACAGAGAAACGAGGAAGCTTTTGCGCCTGCTCCCAGAGATATCAGTATGAATACAGACAAGATAAATAAAAACGGAATTGTATTTTCATCCACATTGGATGGACTTATAAGAAATGGATGCTTGCTTAAACTGACAAAAGAGAGCAAGTAAAGTCGGGACAATGCAGAGGATGACAGCTATACTGTAACTACAGCGGCAGGATATTGCGTTGAGATGTATGATGCGCCAGGTAAGTACCCGAATGGGACAAATGACGTAAATTATTACACAGAGATATGGATTCCGGTCAGAAAGAAATAATTTCAGAGAGACTTGGAAAATGTAGATAAAAGTCAATCCTTTATTGACAATCCTGCCGAAAAGTGTTATAAATGCACTATGTGAATAACCAACTTGATAGAGGCGCGGTTTTCATGAGTATTCCGTAACGATAGTTTGGGAAGCTGTTACGATAGAAAGGGAATGCCGCCGAAGGAGTGAGGAATCAGGAACCTGGTTCCAAGGGTATCCCAACCCGCATTTCTGGGACGCAGTCAGAAGATGCTGCGGACTGTCACATCAGTGGAGCGCTATCATAGGTATAAGATTGTGAAGATTGACAGATATGAAGAGAGATTATGCCATGAGCGCGCCCGGAGTAAAGCGTTGTTCATGGCATTTTTGTATTTACTATAAGAAGGGAAAGAGAGGAAATCTTTACAATGAGAGAAAAGAAAAGAGTATTTATGGGCATATTCACATTCCTGTGTGTTCTGGTATGTGGTTCCATGGCTGTATTCGCCGCAGACGAAGCGGCAGAGTACATACCTAAGATGTACGCATCCTTCTGGTCGCTGATACCGCCAATCGTTGCCATCGCATTAGCGCTGATTACGAAGGAAGTATACAGCTCCCTATTCGTCGGAATCCTGATAGGAGGAATCTTCTATTCTGGGTTCACATTTGAAACTACGATTACCCATGTGTTCCAGGACGGTATCGTGGGCGTATTGTCCGACAGCTATAACGTCGGAATCCTGGTGTTTCTGGTCGTTCTTGGAATCATGGTCTGCCTGATGAACAAGGCGGGAGGCTCCGCCGCATTCGGGCGGTGGGCCAGCGAACACATCAAGAGCCGGGTAGGCGCACAGCTTGCAACCATCCTGCTTGGCGTATTGATTTTCATCGACGATTATTTTAACTGTTTGACCGTAGGAAGCGTCATGCGTCCCGTAACGGATAAGCACAACGTATCCCGGGCGAAGCTGGCATACCTGATTGACGCCACGGCGGCTCCGGTATGTATTATTGCGCCGATTTCTTCCTGGGCTGCTGCCGTTACCGGCTTCGTAGAAGGAGAAGATGGATTCTCCATCTTTATCCGTGCGATTCCATACAACTATTATGCAATCCTGACGGTGGTGATGATGGTCACGATTGTCATCCTGAATATTGATTACGGCCCGATGAAGCTCCACGAGAAGAATGCGTTGAATGGAGACCTTTACACCACCCCGGACAGGCCATATGCCAATGCGGAGGAAGACGTGGATGAAAGCAAGGGAACCGTTATCGATTTGGTGGTTCCAATCGTCGTATTGATTATTTCCTGTGTCATTGGGATGATTTACACAGGCGGCTTCTTTGAAGGGGCAGGGTTCGTGGAGGCATTTTCTAACAGCGATGCTTCCGTAGGTCTGATGCTGGGAAGTTTCTTTGCCCTGGTAATCACCATTGCATTCTACGCAGCCAGAAAGGTGCTGAAATTCAGTGAGTCTATGGCGTGCGTTCCGGACGGTTTTAAGGCAATGGTTCCTGCAATCCTGATTCTTACGTTTGCATGGACTTTGAAGGCAATGACGGACAGCCTTGGCGCGGCAGAGTATGTTGCGGGCATCATGGGTTCCGCGTCTGAAGGGCTTGTGAACCTGCTCCCGGCAATTATATTCTTAGTAGGATGTTTCCTTGCATTCGCCACAGGGACATCATGGGGAACCTTTGGAATCCTGATTCCGATTGTGGTAAACGTGTTTGCCGGAACCAATGAGACGATGATGATTATCTCCATCTCTGCATGTATGGCAGGCGCGGTCTGCGGCGACCACTGTTCGCCAATCTCCGATACGACCATCATGGCTTCGGCAGGAGCGCAGAGCAACCACGTTAACCATGTGACTACACAGCTGCCCTATGCGGTTACGGTAGCAGCCGTATCCTTTGTGACCTATGCCATAGCCGGGTTCGTCAAGAATGCGTTTATCTGCCTCCCCATCGGAATCTTGCTGATGGTGGGAGCCCTGGTTGTAATCAGGAAAATGAAAGCAGAATAAGCGGGAAAGTTTTTCGGATTCCTCTTGTAGAGTCGGGAAAAATTGGATAGAATGTATGGTACAACCACAAGACTGAAAGGAGAATAAAAATAGCAGATGAGTATCACAGATTTGAAGGCATATGAATTAGTGAAGGAAGAGGAACTGGTTGGAATCCAGGCAAAAGGTTATCTGCTCCGGCACAAGAAGAGCAAGGCAAGGATTCTTTTGATAGAGAAGGACGACAACAACAAGGTATTTTCTATCAGTTTCCGGACACCGCCGGGCAACAGCACGGGAGTCCCGCATATCATGGAGCATTCTGTCCTGTGCGGCTCGAAGAATTTCCCGGCGAAGGATCCCTTCGTGGAACTGGTGAAAGGCTCCCTGAATACCTTCCTGAATGCCGTGACCTATCCGGACAAGACCATTTATCCGGTGGCAAGCTGCAACGACAAGGATTTTCAGAATTTGATGCACGTCTACATGGATGCCGTGTTCTACCCTAACATCTATGAGCATGAGGAAATCTTCCGGCAGGAAGGCTGGAGTTATAAGCTTAACTCCCCGGAAGACAAGCTGGAATACAACGGCGTCGTATACAACGAGATGAAAGGAGCATTTTCCTCCCCGGAGGGTGTACTGGATCGGGTGATTCTGAACACGCTGTTCCCGGACACTTCCTATGCGAATGAATCCGGAGGCGACCCGGAGTTTATTACGGATTTGACCTATGAGCAATTCCTTGATTTTCACAGGAGATACTACCATCCGTCCAACAGTTACATTTATCTGTACGGGGATATGGACATGGAAGAGAAGCTTACCTGGCTGGATGAGGAATATCTGAGCCATTTTGATGCAAAAGAAATCGATTCCCGGATTCGTTATCAGGAGCCTTTTACGGAAATGCGCGAGAAGACCATTCCCTACTCCATAGCAAGCGAAGAATCGGAGGAAGATAACACCTTCCTTTCTTATAATAAAGTAATCGGCACCAGCCTTGACCGCGAGCTGTATCTTGCATTCGAGATTTTAGACTATGCGTTGCTCTCTGCGCCGGGCGCGCCGCTGAAAAAAGCGCTCACAGACGCAGGGATCGGGAAAGACATTATGGGTGATTTTGACAATGGAATCTACCAGCCCATCTTCTCGGTGATTGCAAAAAATGCCAATGAAGATCAGAAACAGGCGTTCGTTGACTTGATTGAGCAGGTGCTTACCGAGCTTGCAGACAAGGGGATAGACAAGAAGGCCTTAGAGGCTGGGCTTAACTACCACGAGTTCCGCTACCGGGAGGCTGATTTCGGCAATTACCCTAAGGGATTAATGTATAACCTACAGATGATGGAAAGCTGGCTCTACGACGAAGAGGAACCGTTCCTCCATGTGGAGGCGCTGGATACCTTTGAATTCCTGAAAAAACAGGTAGGAACCGGATATTATGAAGGGCTGATACGCAAATACATCCTCGATAACCCCCACGGGGCCGTAGTCGTCGTGAAGCCGGAAAAAGGGCGTACCGCAAGGATGGACGCTGAACTTGACCGGAAGCTTCAGGAATATAAGGCGGGGCTTACGGCGAAAGAGGTAGAAGCGCTGGTGGAGAAGACCGAGGCTCTTGCGGCTTACCAGTCTGAGCCGGAGAAAGAAGAGGATTTAGAGCGTATCCCGGTTCTGAGAAGGGAAGACATTTCCCGGGAAATCGAGCCGATTGTAAACGAAGAGATGAATCTGGCAGGTATCCCTGTCATTTTCCACGAAATCGAGACAAATGGAATCGGATATCTGGATGTACTGTTTGACATTTCCGGTATCCGGGAAGAGCTGATTCCCTATGTCGGAATCCTACAGTCCGTACTGGGCATCATTGATACAGAGAATTACGGATACGGGGAGTTATTTAACGAAATCAACATGCATACCGGCGGAATCGGCACATCCTTAGAGATCTATTCTGACGTGACCAATATTCAGGAGAAAGCATTCAGGGCAACCTTTGAGATAAAAGGGAAAGCGCTGTATGAGAAACTCCCGGTGGTATTTTCTATGATGAGCGAGATTCTGACGGCATCTAGGCTTACGGATACAAAACGAATCAAGGAGATTCTTGCCATGTCAAAATCAAGGCTTCTGATGCGGTTTCAGTCCTCCGGCCACACGACGGCGGCGCTGCGGGCCATGTCCTATGCATCGCCTTCTGCGAAACTAAAGGACATGACCAATGGAATTGAGTTCTATCAGACGGTGGCGCACATCGAAGAGCATTTTGAGGAAGAAAAGGACCAGTTGGCAGAGACGTTAAATAGCCTTGCCAAGCAGCTTTTCCGTCCGGAAAATATGATGATTAGCTATACGGCTTCCAAAGAAGGGCTTACGGGAATCGAGGCGCTGATAGAAGGAATGAAAAAGAGCCTGTACCACGGTACGCCTAAAGAAGAAAACTGCGTCATTCACTGTGAGAAGAAGAATGAAGGATTCAAGACGGCGTCTAAGGTGCAGTATGTGGCAAGGACGGGGAACTTTATCGAGGGAGGCGCGCCATATACGGGCGCTTTGCAGATTTTGAAAGTCATCCTGAGCTACGATTACCTGTGGCAGAACATCCGCGTCAAAGGCGGAGCGTATGGCTGCATGAGTAATTTCAACCGGATTGGCGAGGGATACTTCGTATCTTACCGTGACCCGAACCTGAAACGGACGGTGGAAGTCTACGAAGGAGTCGTGGATTATCTCAAGAATTTTACCGTCAGCGAGCGGGACATGACCAAGTATATTATCGGTACAATGAGTAATATCGACCATCCTATGACTCCGGCGACCAAGGGAGACCGTTCTATGAACCTTTATATGAATAAGGTAAGCGCCGAGATGATTCAGGAAGAACGGAACCAGATTTTAGACGCGGGGCAGGAAGACATCCGGGCGCTTGCCAAGGTGGCTGAGGCGGTGCTTGCGGCGGATCAGCTCTGCGTCATCGGAAGCGAAGAGAAGATAGAAGAGAGCCGGGAGATGTTTGGCACGGTGACGGGATTCTGACAGAGGGGAAAAAGCATGAAAAAAGACTATAAATCCGGTTTTGTGACCTTAATCGGACGTCCAAACGTAGGAAAATCTACCCTGATGAACCATCTCATCGGCCAGAAAATAGCCATTACGTCTAATAAGCCCCAGACTACTCGAAACCGCATCCAGACGGTGCTGACGATGGAGGAAGGGCAGATCGTGTTCGTGGACACGCCGGGAATCCACAAGGCGAAGAACAAGCTGGGCGAATACATGGTGAATGTTGCCGAGAAGACGCTGAACGAGGTGGACGTGGTGTTATGGCTGGTGGAGCCCACCACGTTCATCGGGGCGGGAGAGCAGCATATTGCGAAGCAGCTTCAAAAAGTCAGGACCCCGGTGGTGCTGGTCATCAACAAGATTGACAGCGTTAAGAAGGAGGAGGTATTTCCGGCAATCGACGCATATAAGGATATCTATGATTTTGCGGAGATTGTGCCTGTGTCGGCGAGGAACGGGAACAATACGGATGAATTGCTCCGGGTGGTGATGCGCTATCTGCCTTACGGCCCGCAATTCTATGACGAGGACACCGTGACAGACCAGCCGGAGCGCCAGATTGTTGCAGAGCTGATTCGGGAGAAGGCGCTTCATTGCCTGCAGGACGAGATTCCCCATGGAATCGCCGTGGCAATCGACCGTATGAAAGCAAACCGCAGCGTCATGCACATCGACGCCACCATTATCTGCGAGCGGGACTCCCACAAGGGGATAATTATTGGCAAACAAGGAAATATGTTGAAGAAGATTGGCAGCACGGCGCGTTTTGAGATTGAAAAAATGCTGGAAATGCAGGTAAACCTGAAACTTTGGGTAAAAGTTAAGAAGGATTGGCGGGACAGTGAATTCCTGATGAAAAATTTTGGATATCGGGAAGAAGAATAAATTCATATAGATGTGGGACAACCTAACCGTAGAAAACGCAAGGAATAAATACACGGTACAAAAGGACGAGGTGAGAACACATGGAGGAAGAATACTGGAAGCAATTCTTTAAGTCTGGAAAAATCAAGGATTATCTTTATTATAAGGGAATAGCAATCTGCCGGCAAGTAATGGACAGGTATGCCTTCGGGCATACCTTGCCGCAGGAAGACGGGCGGAAGCTATCCAATCAGGAATGAAAGCGAGGCGGCAGGTGAATCAGATTACTGTGACAGGCATGGTGCTTGCGGCGTCACCAATTGGCGAATACGACAGACGAATCGTAATCCTCACGAAAGAACGGGGGAAGATATCGGCGTTTGCCAGGGGGGCGAGAAAGCCTAACAGCGCATTGGTAGGCGTCACAAGCCCGTTTTCTTTCGGAGAATTTACCGTATACGAGGGGCGGACATCTTATACATTGATGTCGGCCTCTATTTCCAATTACTTCCAGGAACTCAGGATGGATGTGGAGGGCGCGTACTATGGGTTTTATTTTCTGGAAATCGCAGGATACTATGCCCGTGAGGCCAATGACGAGACTGCGCTTTTGAAACTGCTCTATCAGACCTTTCGCGCCCTTGTGAACCCTCATATTCCGAACCGCCTCATCCGCCGGATTTACGAGCTTAGGGCGGTGTCGGTCAACGGCGAGGGACCTCAGGTGTTCGAGTGTATTTGCTGCGGGGGCGGCAGCGGTGAGATGTCCTTCAGCGTGAAGCGGGGCGGGCTGGTATGCAGCCGCTGTATGGAAGGCGGGCGTTTCCCGGATGCCAGGCGCTTACATCCGTCCACCCTGTATACGCTTCAATATATCATTTCCTCCCCTATCGAGAAGCTCTATACTTTTGTGGTAAAGGAGGATGTGATGGAAGAATTAGAGGGGACCGTGACGGATTATCTTGCCGAATATCTGGGAAAATCTTTCAAATCACTGGAAATACTGGAAACAATTCTGTAATTACTACTTGAAATGAAGAGAGGTTAAATGTATAATAATTAACAATTATTTATAGAAGGTGAGGAAGAGGATATGGCAGAAAAGACGATGGAGAAGATTGTAGCGTTGGCGAAATCCAGGGGGTTTGTATACCCGGGTTCCGAGATCTACGGCGGGCTTGCCAATACATGGGATTATGGGAATCTGGGAGTGGAATTGAAGAACAACGTAAAAAAGGCATGGTGGCAGAAGTTCGTACAGGAGTCCCCCTATAATGTGGGCGTGGACTGTGCAATCTTGATGAATCCCCAGACATGGGTGGCAAGCGGGCACCTTGGCGGATTCAGCGATCCTCTTATGGATTGTAAGGAATGTCATGAGCGTTTTCGCGCAGATAAGATGATTGAAGATTATGCGCATGAGAATGGAATAGATTTGGGCGACAGTATCGACGGCTGGAGCCATGAAAAGATGGAGGCTTACATCAAGGAGAAGGAGATTCCCTGTCCGACCTGTGGAAAACATAATTTCACAGAGATCCGGGAGTTCAACCTGATGTTCAAGACCTTCCAGGGCGTTACAGAGGACGCCAAGAGTATCGTATATCTGCGCCCGGAGACGGCACAGGGAATCTTCGTGAATTTTAAGAACGTACAGCGTACATCAAGGAAGAAGATTCCGTTCGGTATCTGTCAGATCGGTAAGTCCTTCCGTAACGAGATTACGCCGGGCAACTTTACGTTCCGTACCAGAGAGTTCGAGCAGATGGAGCTGGAATTCTTCTGCGAGCCGGATACAGACCTTGAGTGGTTCGCATACTGGAAACAGTTCTGCCTTGATTGGCTGAAGGCCCTGGGGCTGAAAGAGGAAGAGGTTCGTTACCGTGACCACTCTCCGGAGGAATTGAGCCATTACAGCAAGGCGACCACAGACGTAGAGTTCTTGTTCCCATTCGGGTGGGGCGAGCTGTGGGGCATTGCCGACAGGACAGATTTTGACCTGACTCAGCACCAGAATACCTCCAAGCAGGATATGAGTTATTTTGACGATGAGAAGAAGATCAAATACATTCCTTACGTCATCGAGCCGTCACTGGGAGCAGACCGTATGGTACTTGCTTTCCTGTGCAGCGCATACGATGAGGAGGAGTTAGAAGGCGGGGATATGAGGACAGTCCTTCGTTTCCATCCGGCGCTGGCTCCGGTGAAGATCGGCGTGCTGCCCCTTTCCAAAAAGCTGAACGAGGGCGCCGAGAAGGTATATGCTAAGCTTTCTAAGAAGTACAACTGCGAGTATGACGAGCGCGGCAATATCGGGAAGCGTTACCGTCGGCAGGATGAGATTGGTACGCCGTTCTGCGTGACTTACGATTTCGAGTCCGAGGAAGACGGAGCCGTGACTGTGCGCGAGCGAGATTCCATGGAGCAGGAGAGAGTCAAGATTGATGAGCTTGACGCATATTTTGCAAAGAAATTCGAGTGGTAGGCATAGAGAAACCTGAATGACAGACATGAGAATGGCGGGGGAATGAATCCCCCGCCATCTTTGCAGCCAGATTTTCATGTGAGGAATTCCCGGCTGCGGTGCATATGACACTTTATTTTACTAGGAAAGAGTTATCAGTTTTATTTTGCGTAATTCTCCGGATGTAATCTTCTGTCCCTGTACTCCGCACAGGCGGTAAACAAAACGTCTGTAGAAGAGTTGAGTCCTGTCTCGCAGGAATCCTGAATAACCCCGACAATAAAGCCAACGCCGACAACCTGCATTGCGATATCGTTAGAAATACCGAACAGGCTGCATGCCATAGGAATCAGGAGAAGAGAACCGCCTGCAACTCCGGATGCTCCGGCAGCACTCGCCGCGGATAATACACAGAGGATGAATGCGGTCGGGAAATCTACGGAAACGCCCATGGTATGGGCTGCTGCCAGTGCCATTGTTGAAATCGTAATCGCCGCGCCCGCCATATTAATGGTAGCGCCCAGCGGAATGGATACAGAGTAGGTATTCTCATCTAACCCAAGGTTCTCGCACAGTTCCATGTTGACCGGAATATTCGCCGCAGAGCTTCGTGTGAAGAAAGCAGTGATAAAACTGTCTTTCAGACACCGGAACACCAGCGGGAACGGATTCGAGCGTATGCACAGGAATGCAACCAGCGGGTTTAATACCAGCGCTACGAACGCCATAGTGCCTACCAGCACAAGAATCAGGCGGCCATAGCTTAACAGTACGCTGAGTCCCTGTTCGGAAATGGTGGTGAAAATCAATCCCATAATACCGAAAGGTGCGCAGCTGATAATCCACTTCACAGCAGTCGCAACGGCGTCGGCGATGTTCTCTAACGCCTTCTTCGTACCGTCGTTCGCCTTCTTGAGTGCAATACCGAAGATACATGCCCATGCGAGGATGCCGATATAATTCGCTTTTACAATGGAGTCAACCGGATTGGCTACCACGTTCATCAGCAGGTTGGTCAGGACCTCCGTTACTCCGCTGGGGGGAGCGACATCGCTGGCTGCCGTGCTTTCAGACAATGTCAGCGTAATTGGGAAGAGATAACTTGCCAATACTGCAGACAGAGCAGAAATCAGGTTCCCCAACAGATAAAGGATGACGATGAACTTCATGTTCGTCTTCTGCCCTTCCCCCATGTGGCACAACGCGCTCATAACAAGGAAGAAAACCAAGATAGGGGCAACGCCCTTCAAAGCCCCGACGAACAGGTTGCCCAAGATAGAGATTGCCGTTGCCTGCGGAATTACCAGACCAAGGATAATGCCGACTGCCAGCCCGCATATAATTCGTTTTACAAGGCTGATGCTGTTCCATTTGTTCAATACGTTTTTCATGTTCACTTACCTCTCTTTGCAGATGAGTCAATCTGCAATTCCTCTCTAAAAAATATATTCCCCGATTCATTGATATACTGTCTTGGAGGAAGATGTCAGAGGTAACATCAGGCTCCCTTCCGTTCATATATATCAATAATACAATATTCATTATATAGAAAAATATACATCTTGTAAATACTTATTTGTGAAATAATAACGAAATAATTTTTTGCGACAATAAAAAATATGTCATTATAAACGAAAAAGAGAATAAATATCATTTGGCATTGTATAGAAATAACAATAATATATTATATATGAAGGGACGGAGGGAAATGTACAAAATGATAAAATATTTGGATGATATGATAAGAAAAAGAAACAAAATATACAAAGGAATCCATTGTAAGTCATGTCATGGAGTGTTATAATGACATCAGATAAACAGTCGCCGGGGAGGCGGCAGGAATAGGAGGAATATAGAATTGAGTGAAAAGAATGATGGATTGATGTGGGCGCTTGTGAAGGAGAAGCCTGAAGAAGGACTGTGGATGAAGCGTGTTCCGATTCCGGAAGTAGGACCGAACGATGTGAAGATTAAGATCCGGAAGACTGCAATCTGCGGAACGGACGTACATATCTATCAGTGGAACGACTGGGCGCAGCATACGATTCCAGTAGGACTGACAGCGGGACATGAATACGTGGGCGAGGTCATAGAAGTCGGGGAAGGCGTAAGAGGCTTTCAGATTGGCGACCTGGTATCCGGTGAGGGGCATATTACCTGCGGCAAGTGCCGGAACTGCCTGGAAGGCCATAAGGAGAACTGTAAGGATGCGAAGGGCGTAGGCGTGAACCGCAACGGCGCGTTTGCCGAGTATCTGGTCATCCCATCCTGCAACGTATGGCCGTGTAATCCGGCTATCCCGGAAGAGATGTATGCAATTTTTGACCCCTTCGGCAATGCTACCCATACGGCGCTGTCCTATGACATGCTTGGTGAGGACGTGCTGGTGGCAGGGGCAGGCCCGATTGGATGTATGGCGGCGGCAATCGCCAAATTCTCAGGCGCAAGGCATGTTGTCGTTACAGATTTGAACCCGTACCGGCTTGATTTGGCGAAGAAGCTGGGAGCAACCAGGACCGTGAACCTGACGGAGGAGAAGCTTGCGGATGTCATGAAGGAGATCGGCATGACGGAAGGATTCGACGTAGGACTTGAGATGTCCGGGTCACAGGCAGGCCTTCACGATATGATCCACAACATGAAACATGGCGGCAACATCGCCCTTCTGGGACTCCAGAGGACGGACGCCAAGGTGGATCTGGAGACGGTAATCTTCAACGGACTGAATATCCGCGGTATCTACGGAAGAAAAGTATGGGATACCTGGTACAAGATGTCCACCATGATTCAGGCAGGGCTTGACATTTCCCCGATTATCACGCACCATTTCGACATCAAGGATTACGAGAAGGGCTTCGAGGCGATGATTTCCGGACAGTCAGGCAAGGTAATCCTTGACTGGGCGCATGTGAATGATTAATTTTTTGAAAAGGAAGGAATAATAAGAAGATGGCACGTAAAGACGATATTTTAAGCATTTATACGAAAGAAGTAGAAGGAATCAAAGAGGCAGGCCTGTTCAAGGGCGAGGCTCCGTTTGTTTCTCCCCAGGGTGCAAGAGTGAAGATGGAAGACGGAAGAGAGCTTTTGTGCATGTGCGCGAACAACTATCTGGGGCTGGGGGACAACCCGCGCCTGATTGAAGCGGCGAAGAAGACATATGATGAGAAGGGTTACGGCGTTGCGTCTGTCCGTTTCATCTGCGGAACCCAAGATATCCATAAGAGGCTTGAGAAGAAGATCTCTGATTTCCTTGGAACAGACGATACGATCCTGTATTCCTCCTGCTTCGATGCCAACGGAGGATTATTCGAGACGATTCTGACGGCAGACGACGCGGTAATCAGTGATGAGCTGAACCACGCTTCCATTATCGACGGGGTACGTCTGTGCAAGGCAAAACGTTTCCGCTATAAGAACAACAATATGGAAGACTTAGAGGCGAAGCTTAAAGAGGCAGACGAGGCAGGCGCAAGAATCAAACTGATTGCGACAGACGGCGTATTTTCCATGGATGGAATCATCTGTAACTTAAAGGGCGTGTGTGATCTTGCGGATCAGTACAATGCATTGGTAATGGTAGACGACAGCCACGCAGTGGGATTCGTAGGCAAGACCGGACGCGGGACGCCGGAATACTGCGGCGTACAGGGACGTGTGGACATCATCACAGGGACGCTTGGCAAGGCTCTGGGAGGAGCATCCGGCGGATACACATCCGGACGCAAGGAAATTATTGACCTGCTCCGCCAGAGAAGCCGCCCATACCTGTTCTCTAATTCCCTGGCTCCGGCAATCGCAGGCGCAAGTATTGAGTTATTCGATATGCTGGATGAGAGTACCGAGCTTCGAGACCATCTGGAAGAAGTGACGGCTTATTACCGCAAGGAATTAGATGATAATGGGTTCGACGTCATCCCGGGAACCCATCCATGCGTGCCGGTTATGCTGTATGACGAGAAGACGGCGGCAGAATTCGCCAAGAGGATGATGGAGAAGGGCGTGTATGTTGTGGCGTTCTCCTATCCGGTAGTTCCTAAGGGAAAGGCAAGAATCCGTACGCAGGTATGTGCGAGCCATACGAAGGAAGATATTGATTTTATTGTGAAGTGCTTCAAAGAAGTAAGAGAAGAGATGAAGTAGTTACCCAAAAGAAACTGGGGGCGTAGTAAAATACCATTTTACTGCGTCCTCTCATTGTGAGGCAGACATTCGTCTGATAGAATAGGAAACATGCGCAGTTTCATGGACTGGGCAAAAATAGAAACAAATGGAGGAAGTATAATTATGAGTCAGGAAAACATATGGAGATCTTATTCTCCGGCTGCATTGGAGGAACTGGAGAAGGTAAACAACGAGTACAAGCTGTGTCTGGACGAAGGTAAGACAGAGCGGGAATGCATCGATGCTACTGTGGAGAGGCTTGAGAAGAAAGGATATAAGTCTCTGGAAGCAGTGAAGGAAGCGAAACAGCCGCTTAAAGCAGGCGACAAGGTATATGCCGTGTGTATGAATAAGGCAATCGCAATCTTCCATATTGGGAAGCAGCCTCTCGAGGCAGGAATGAACATACTGGGCGCCCACATCGATTCCCCGCGTATCGACATCAAGCAGAACCCGCTGTATGAGAACGATGAGTTTGCCTATCTGGATACCCATTACTATGGCGGTATCAAGAAATACCAGTGGGTTGCAATCCCTCTTGCACTTCACGGAGTGATTGCGAAGAAGGACGGCTCTGTGGTGAAAGTAAATATCGGAGAGAAGGACGACGACCCGGTATTTGTAATTACCGACCTGCTGGTGCATCTGGCGGCGAAACAGATGGAGAAGAAGGCGAATGAAGTCATCGAGGGAGAGAAACTGGATCTTCTGATTGGCAGCCGTCCCATCGAGAAGGACGAGACGCTGGACAAAGAAGAGAAGGATATCGTGAAAGCCAACGTAATGCGGCTGTTGAAAGAATACTATGATATGGAAGAAGAGGATTTCGCATCTGCAGAGCTGGAGATTGTGCCGGCAGGCAAGGCAAGGGATTGCGGGATTGACCGGAGCATGATTATGGCTTATGGGCAGGACGACAGAGTATGTGGCTTCACGTCCCTTTTTGCGATTCTGGATGTGGAAGAAGTGGAGCGGACGGCGTGCTGCATTCTGGTGGACAAGGAAGAAATCGGCAGCGTAGGCGCTACAGGCATGCACTCCCATTTCTTTGAGAATGCCGTTGCAGAGCTGATTGCATTAGAGGGCTGTGAGTCAGACCTGAAATTAAGGCGCACGCTTGCAAACTCCAGAATGTTATCCTCAGATGTAAGCGCGGCTTATGACCCGATGTTCGCAGAGTGCTTCGAGAAGCGCAGCTCCGCATTCTTCGGTAAGGGGCTGGTATTCAACAAATTTACCGGGAGCAGAGGAAAAGGCGGCTCCAACGATGCGAATGCCGAATATCTGGCAAAGATCAGGAAGATGATGGACGACAGCCAGGTAGGATATCAGTATGCAGAGCTTGGCAAAGTAGACGTAGGCGGCGGCGGAACCATCGCATATATCATGGCGACCTATGGCATGGAAGTGATCGACAGCGGCGTGGCAGTGCTGAGCATGCACGCGCCATGGGAAGTGACCAGCAAGGCAGACGTATACGAGGCATATAAAGGATACAAGGCATTTTTGTTAGCTGAATAGAGATGAAAAGAGCTGTCACGGAAAACGGCGGAGTGCAGGTTAAGGGAAACCCGGATAGAAGTTGTTTTCGTGGCAGCTCTGCTGCATTTACAAGGTAGGTATCAAAGATGCACACTTATCGTTATGGATGGGGCTGTCTGGCAGGTTGGCTGCTGCCATGGCTTTTACGCAGCGCATCCGTAATCCCTTTGACGGAAGAAGAGTATTCTGACGGCGACATTCCGGTAGCCGCCTTGAATTGCTTGGAAAAATACGGCAGAGAGCTATAAGAGAGATAGTAGGCAATCTCCGTGAAATTCATGGTTCCCTCCCGGATAATCTCCCGGGCATGCTGAATCTTCAAGGTATTGAAGAAGTCGATTACGCCGCATCCCTTCGCATCGTGGAACAATGCCTGTAAAGCGGAGCGGCTGATGGAAAATTCATTGCAGATATCCGACAGCTTCATCTGTTCGCAGACATGCGCTTCCATGAATTGGATAATCCGGTCAAGGCGGTCCTGCTTAACGGACTGCTTCTCCGGCGAATCCTTGGGAATGGCAGAATCGGACACGGTATTTTCCGGATGGTTCCGGACACAGGTAATCAAGAACAGCTCCAGGTAGAGGATGATAAGCTGCTGGGACGCAAAAGGCGTCGAATCCTTTAGCTTCACCTGCTCTACGCTCGGCAGATTCATGGGGGTGGAGAAGGTCTGCTTCCCCTCCGATATAATGTGGGAGATTAAGGTGCGTTCTTCCCCGGACAGCGTATAGCTTTTATGTACAAAATGTTTCATTGCCGGAGAACGGCATATGAAGGAAATTGCAATCAGGTTTGGAGAATTCTTGCCAATAGATTTGATGGCATGAAATTCATTTGGCTGATGGAAGATGATATCGCCTGTGTTCAAAGTCATCCATGTATCGTCAGAACGGACGGATACGGTTCCGTTGTCTACATATAAAAATTCCCAGAAATCATGTGCCTCTCCCTGAAAAATAAAATTCTTCATATATTCAAAATAATGAAGCGTGATGATTGATTCAATCTGTATCTCTTTGCGCAGCTTGGTTTTGATGTAAGTCAAAATACCACCTCCTGTCAGTCTTTCACCATAAACCATAGATAACACGCTCTGTGTATGTATAAATAATAGCAGAAATAAGATGATTATACAATATCCATAGACAATAATGTAAGCATAATTGTGCAAGTTATATTATAATGCTATATAAATAGAAGAGAAAACGTGCAGAATGACGAAAAGGAAAGGGACGATATGACAAGTATTGAAGTAAATAATGTAAAAATATCCTTTGAAGAGGAGAGCCTTCGTTTTATACTATATCAGGAAGGCGCTGCGTGGGAATGGATGGAATCCTACAGGCCCCACTTCGAGTACGAAGGCGGAACCTTGGAATTCAAAGATGCGGTTTCCGTCAGCCATGAGAGGGTTGACAATGGTCTGGGAGTAGGAATCCGAAGCAGATATCAGGGATTTATCGTTGGGGGAACACAAGTCCCATATGCATTTGAGACATATGTTTGGATTGAACAGACGACGGGGCATATCTATTTTGAGTGGATTCCGGTCTGCGAAGAAGGGCTGCAGGTAAAGCGTGTGTACTGGCCGGGGGCGATGGCGTTTGAGGAAAAACGTAAGGATTGGTATACGCTGCTCAATTACCAACAGGGCTTATTGATACCCAACACATGGGAGACGGAGCTGGGTCCCATCGTGTTTGACGGATTTTTTGGGACCGCAGGGGCATATATGCCATGGTTCGGCCAGATTAAGGAAGGGGAAGGCTGTCTTGCCCTGTGTACGACGCCCTGGAATGCTGGGTATCAGGCGGAGCATCCCGCAGGAGGGCCGTACACCCACGTGAATGTTTATTTTGAGCCAAGCCTTGGCAGGATGGAATACCGCAGGGTAATGCGCTATACGCTGATGAGCCATTGTGATTATAACGATATGTGTAAAGTATACCGTACATATGTAAACGAACAGGGGAATCTCAGGACTTTGAGGGAGAAGGCGGTGAAGGTTCCGGTAATCGACCGGCTGATTGGCTCCGGGTTCGTACATACAGGGATTAAGACCCAGGTATGCGAGAATTCCGATTTCTTCGATCCGGAACAGCCGGATAAGAACAATCATCTCACCACATTTGCGGCAAGGGAAGCGCAGATGAGGGAGATTCACGAGGCGGGGGCGAAAAAAGTGTACCTGCATCTGGACGGCTGGGCACAGCCGGGATACGATAACCAGCATCCGGACTATACGCCGGCATGCGAGGAGGCAGGCGGATGGGCAGGGATGAAATCCCTTGCAGACACCATGCATGAGCTTGGATACCTGTTCGGAATTCATGACCAGTACCGGGATTTCTATCTGTCATCCCAGAGCTTCGACGAAGACTATGCATGCCGCCTGATGGACGGCACGATTCCGCGGCACCAGCGTTGGGCGGGCGGACCTCAGTCCTACCTGTGCGGTACACAGGCTCCCTATTATGTGAAGAGGAACTTTGAGGTTCTTAGGGAGAATCAGATTGAACTGGACTGTGCGTATCTGGACGTATTTACCTGTAACGAAGGGGACGAGTGTAATAACCCCCGCCACAGGATGAGCCGTAGAGAATGCTATGAGGCGAGGAACCATTGCTTTGACTATTTGATGTCTAGGGGAATCCTGCCAAGTTCCGAGGAAGTGAATGATTGGTGTGTGCCAAGCATGGTGTTCTGCCATTATGCGCCTTATGATTTCATGCTTAGAAAGCCTGGAAGCCCGAAGTTTGGCGTACCTGTGCCGTTGTTTAATCTGGTGTTCCATGACTGTCTGATTGAGCCATGGATGATGGATCAGGTGAGCGAAGACGAGGACTATATGCTGTACGCAGTCCTGAACGGCGGGGCGCCCTACCTTCTGAGAGACGGCGCATATCCGAATTTTGACGGTTCTTTTGAGACGATGGGGTTAGGCTTGAAAGAAGATATCAAGAGGTGCGACGTTGTCTGCGAACTCCATGAGAAGGTAGCGAAATGCGAGATGGTGCGCCATGAATTGGTGGATGGGGAATACACGGTTCAGCGCACGGTATTCGCAGACGGCACGTCTGTAACGGTTGACTTTGGAAAACAGACCTATGAGATTGCTTACGGGACAGACAAATAAAACGATACATGAAAGAGAGGGATGGAAAGATGGGCAAATTAATGAAAGTTGCGATTGCAGGGCTTGGCAGCCGGGGAAAGGATATTTATGCGAAGTCAGCAAAGCTTCATCCGGAGAAGATGGAGATTGTTGCAATCGCGGACATTGATCCTGAGAAGGTGGCTCTCGTTGCAGAAGAGTACCATGTGCCAAAAGAGGCATGTTTTGCAAGTGCGGAAGAGATGCTGAAAGAAGACAGGCTTGCGGACGCCATGATTATTGCAACCCAGGACCGGCAGCATGTGGGGCATGCATTGGCGGCTTTGGAGAAGGGGTATCATTTGCTTCTTGAGAAGCCGGTATCGCCGGAGCTTAATGAGTGCAGAAAATTGGCGGAGGCAGCGGAGCGTTTCGGAAAGAAAGTGGTGGTATGTCATGTGCTCCGTTACACGCCGATTTACCAGAAGGTAAAAGAGCTGTTGGATTCCGGCGTGATTGGGGATGTGGTTTCGATTATGGCGTCCGAGAATGTTGGATGGTATCATCAGGCGCACAGTTTCGTGCGCGGCAACTGGGCGAATTCTGATGAGACAAGCCCGATGATTCTGCAGAAATGCTGCCACGATATGGACCTGTACCTCTGGCTTGCCGGGAAGACTTGCGAATCGCTGACTTCCTATGGGGATACCTATCTGTTTAAGGAAGAAAAGGCGCCAAAAGGGTGCGCCGGGCGTTGCCTTGAGGGCTGTAAAGCAAAAGAAGACTGTCCGTTTGACGCGGAGAAAATCTATCTGGACCACAAGATATTCGGCTACCGTAAGGGAAACCGGAGCTGGCCGTTAGACGTACTGGTGCCATCCGGCCCGACAGAGGAAAAGGTTCTGAAAGCGATTCAGGAAGGCAGGTATGGACAGTGCGTTTACCACTGCAATAACAATGTGGTAGACCATCAGGTCGTGAATTTAAGGATGACAGACGGAACCACCATGAGCTTTACTATGTGCGGGTTCACACCGGAGATTTCCAGATATGCAAGGTTTATGGGAACCAAGGGGGAGATTCGGGTAGATATGGTGGGGGTTGCGAAAGACTGCGAAATCAGCATCCGCAGGTTTGCGTGCGACATGCCGGTGGAGACAATTGACGTGGCGTCCCTTGCCGAAGATTTTTCCGGCCACGGCGGTGGAGATGACCGTATGCTGGTGGAGTTCCTTGATATTATCAGCGGCGAGAAGGAAGAGAGTTCTTATGTGACATCCCTGGGCCGTTCGTTGGAAAGCCACTACTGCGCACTGGCGGCAGAATATTCCAGAACCCATGACGGATGCCCGGTGAAGATTGCGGAATTCGCAAAAGCATAATTACGGTATGTAAGCTTTCTGGAATCATGGAAGCTTCATATATAGATTCAAATTCTGAAAATAAAAAGAAAAGGAGAGTGGAACAATGAAAAAGAATTTGAGAAGATTAGTAGCATTTGGACTTACGGCAGCGATGGGAGCAACGATGCTTACCGGATGTGGCGGCGGAAATGAGGCGGGGGGGGGTGGAAACTCATCTTCTGACAGCGGCAGCAAAGGCGGAAAAGTAGAGCTTACCATGGCAGTATGGGATTCCGACCAGGAACCTGTAATGCAGAAGATGGCAGAAGCCTACACCAAAGAACATCCGGACGTAACGGTTAAGACTCAGCTTACCACATGGACAGAGTACTGGACGAAACTTGAGGCAAGCGCGATGGGCAATTCTTCTGCAGACATCATCACGATGAATGTCCTTCATGTAGAAGAATATGCTGACGCAGGTATCCTGATGGATCTGACAGACGCAGAGAAAGAGTCAGACCTCAAGGCAAGCGAGAACTTCCCGGCGCCGTTGTTAAACGGTTATACAGTTGAAGGTAAATTGTACGGAATCCCGAAGGATTTCGACACCAACGCTATTTTCTATAACAAAGAGATCTTTGACAATGCAGGCGTAGAATATCCGAAAGACGGAATGACCTTTGAAGAATTCCGTAAGTTATGTGAAGACCTTGACGCAGCAGGACTTCCAGAAGGCGTATATCCGGTTCCGGTAAACCGTAACTCAGGACAGACGACTTATGATGCAACCATCTATGCAAATGACGGATATATCCTGAATGAAGATAACACCGAGGTAGGTTGGGACGATCCTAAGACCATCGGCGGAATCCAGCCATGGCTTGACTTGGTACTAGACGGACTTTCACCGTCACTTGAACAGATGGCGAACACAGATCCGGACAGTATGTTCCAGGGCGGACAGGTAGCAATGTATCTTTCCGGTAACTATATGATTCCTTCTTACAATAAGACATTGGAAGGGAAATATGGTATCGTTTCCAGACCGACCTTTAACGGCAAGAATACAGACATCATCAATGGTCTTGCGTTCTCCGTATCCGCATTCACAGAGCATCCGGAAGAGGCAGTAGATTTCGCATTGTGGCTTGGAAGCAAAGAGGCACAGACCATTCAGGCTGAGGCAGGTGTTGTTATTTCCGCAAGAAATGACTGCCAGGATATCTATGTGGGAACACATCCGGATCTGAACCTGCAGGTATTCCTTGACAACGTAGAGAACGCAGAGCTGCTTCCGCACTGTAAGGCGACATCTGAGCTTGCACAGGTTGAGAAGACCTATTTAGAGCAGGCATGGATGGGCGAAATTACTCTGGAAGAGGCATGTGAGAAGATTAAGCCTGAGGCAGATGCAATCCTTGACAAGATGAATGCAAAATAAGTAAAGTAGGGATAGAGTATGGGCGAGGAAAAGAAAATGGCAAAATCTGTAAAACGGAAAGCCAGTAAAAGGGATAAGAAGGACTGGTTGGCGGCGTATGTCTTTATTGCGCCGGTAACAATCGGACTGGTGATATTCTATATGGTTCCGTTCATCCAGAACTTCTGGTTTAGTTTTAATGATGTAAATAAGTTTAATATGGCTACCTTTATAGGACTGGCGAATTATAAGCAGTTATTTCAGGAGCCGGATTTGCTTCTGGCTTTGAAGAATACGTTGATTTATGCAATCGTTACGGTTCCGATTGGCCTTGGGCTGTCACTGTTGGTTGCATCGCTGCTGAATTCAAAGATTAAGGGAACTTCCTTTTATCGTACAATTTATTTTCTGCCGTCCGTAACGATGTCAGTAGCCGTTGCCCTGGTGTGGAAGCTGATTTTCCACAGTGAGTATGGAATCTTCAACGCTATGATTGAAGCTCTCGGCGGAGAGGGAAAAAGCTGGCTGACTACGCCGTCTACGGCGCTTGGGTGTGTTATGATCGTTGCAATCTGGGGAAGTGTCGGATACAATATGATCATTCTGCTGGCGGGTATGCAGGGGATTTCCAAGTCCTATTATGAAGCGGCGGCGATTGACGGAGCCGGTCCGGGAACCATATTTTTCAAGATTACCATACCGTTGCTCTCGCCGACGATCTTCTTCGTCATCATCACGGGAATGATCGGCGCCTTCCAGGTGTTCGACAGTATCTATATGATGATTGACCCGACGACGAACCCGGCGTTCAATCAGGTTAAGACCATGAACGTATTGTTCTATCAGAATGCGTTTATGTACGGATACAAAGGTTACGCAGCGGCAATCTCTATCTTCATGTTCGCAATCATTATGATTATTACTGTAATCCAGATGATTGGACAGAAGAAATGGGTTAACTACGACTAGGGGAAGGAGGAAATACGATGTCAAAATCAGCGTCAAGAAAGCGTTTGCTAATACATATTATATTGATAGCGGGTATTGCGATTACGGTATTCCCATTCCTTTGGATGGTGTTTACCTCATTTAAGACATTGCCGGAATCCATGAAGATACCGCCGGCAATCCTGCCGGAAGCGTTGAACACGGAGTCTTATCAATATGTGTGGGATGTACTCCCGTTTGGGACTATTTATACCAATACAATTATTGTTACCATCATAACGGTGCTTGTCCAGGTTGCCTTCTGTACGATGGCGGCTTATGGATTTGCAAGGATTGATTTTCCGTTTAAGAATGCAATCTTTTTGATTATCTTATCCATTCTGATGGTGCCGGGACAGATTTTCCTGATTCCACAGTATTTGATTATCCAGAAATTGGGGATGATCAATACACTGCCAGGTTTGTTCCTGCCGAACTTATTCAGTGCGTTTGGAACGTTCCTGCTCAGGCAGTTCTTTATGTCACTGCCTAAGGAGCTTGAAGAGGCGGCGCTTTTGGACGGATGTAACAGATTCCAGATTTTTGGAAAGATCATGCTGCCATTGGTTAAGCCTGGTATCGTAGCGTTGGTTATCTTCACTGCGAAATTCGCATGGAACGACTTCATGTGGCCGTTGATCGTCAATTCAGATCCGGCGAAAATGACATTAGCTCCGGCGTTATCGCTGCTGAAAGGCCAGTATGCGACCAACTATCCTGCGCAGATGGCAGGAGCTGTGTTAGCGGTTATACCGATGATTGTACTGTTCTTCATCTTCCAGAAACAGTTTATCGAAGGTGTTGCACAGTCAGGTATTAAAGGTTAGAATTACGGGGGAGGGGTGCAAGCCTCTCTCCCATTTTTGTGCATAATTTTCTTGCAGTTTGAATGCCGGGGAATAGGAAGGCACAGAATTAGATATTTTATGAGTAGGCAGAAAGGTTAGGGAAAGATTAGAAATGAAAGAAAATGAACTTAGGTTATGCCGCGTTATATCAGCGGAAAAGGATTCGTCCCAGAGGCATATCGTCTATTTCTGTTTTGACGGCGGTATCAAGGGAAAGATAACGTTTTTAGAAGAAAATATTTTCCGTTATGATGTGGATCCCTCGGGTGAATTTGCAGCCTATGCGAAACCTGTGGATGAGAAGCATGCCGCCAGGATTCAGCAGCGTCCAGACGATTCAAAGGCATATACAAGGCCGGAGGCGGCAGTTACAGAGCAAGATGGCAGAACCGTTGTCCGGTGTGGGGATACATCCGTAATCTTCGATAATGGGACGGCAAAGATGCAGGTTCGGGTGAAAGACAGGATTGTACTGGAGGAAGCGGAGGCTCTTTCGGTTCAGGAGGATTCCACAGTGCAGACGTTGTTCCGGCAGAAGGATGAGGATTTTTTCGGAGGAGGAACACAGAACGGACGTTTCCTGCATACAGGAAAGAAAATCCAGATTGTCAACGAGAGCGGGTGGATGGACGGCGGCGTGGCATCCCCCAATCCTTTCTATCTCTCAACTGCAGGATATGGGGCGCTGCGCAACACATTTACCGAGGGAAGTTATGATTTTGGCGCTGAAATGGAGCAGGAGCAGATGAATCCTAAGGCAGATGGCAATCTGGGGGACAGAAACCGGCAGATGATCGTCACGGAACATAAGGAAAATAAGTTCAGCGCATATTACTTCCTGTCCGGTGCGGCAGATAAGCGTCAAACGGTGCAGGAGCTCCTGCAGGGATACTACCATGTGACAGGAAACCCGATGCTGCTTCCGGAGTATGGTTTCTACGAAGGGCATCTGAACTGCTATAACCGGGATGCATGGTCGGAGGAATCTGGCAGCAAGGCATGGGTTGTGAAGGGAAGTAAGCCCTATACCTGGGAGGGAAGGACCAGGTATGAAAGTGGTATGGCAACAGGCTACCGGCTGACGGAAAACCTTCATTCCGAGTCCCTGAACGGAGAAAAACCCCATGTTGCCACCGAAAATTACCCGGAGACGGTAGACACCCCTTACGAATATTCTGCAAGGGCGGTTCTTGAGGAGTATATCCATTATGACATGCCTCTTGGGTACTTCCTTCCCAATGACGGTTACGGCGGCGGTTACGGGCAGAACGGCTATTATGTGCAGGGCGGCGTAGGCGAAGATGGTAAAAGCAGCGAAGAACGGATTGCGGCTGTGGACGCCAATGTGGAAAACTTTGCAAGGTTCACTGAGTTTGCCAACAGCAAGGGCGTAGCGTCCGGGCTGTGGACAGAGAGCAATCTTTCCCCTGACTCTGACAGCGAGACATACTGGCATCTTCTGCGCGACTTCAGGAAAGAGGTGACGATAGGCGGGGCGACCACATTGAAGACCGACGTTGCGTGGGTTGGGCCTGGGTACTCTTTCCAGCTTGACGGCGTGAAGACGGCTTACGATATCGTAACCACGGCGAAGAACTTCCGCCCCAATATCATTTCCTTGGACGGATGGGCTGGCTCCCAGCGTTTCAACAGCGTGTGGAGCGGCGACCAGACCGGCGGGAACTGGGAATATATCCGTTTCCATATCCCCACCTACATCGGAAGTTCTTTAAGCGGCAATCCCAATATCGGCAGCGACATGGACGGAATCTTCGGCGGAAGGGCGCAAGTCGCCGTGCGGGATTACCAGTGGAAGGCGTTTACGCCCCAGATGCTTAATATGGACGGATGGGGAAGCTACATGAAAGCGCCGTATACCTTCGGAGATCCGTACACAGGAATCAACCGTATGTATATGAAAATGAAGTCGCAGCTCATGCCGTATATCTACACCTGTGCCGTTTCCGCATCCAACATTGATACAGGCAACGGCGATACCGGACTTCCCATGGTCAGGGCAATGTTCCTTGAGTATCCCGGGGATGCATATGCAGGAACCAGGGAGATGCAGTACCAGTTTATGCTGGGAGGTAGTCTTCTCGTGGCCCCGGTCTACAAGAACGTTGCTGCGGACGAGATGGGCAATGACGTGAGGAACCGTATCTACCTTCCGGACGAGAGGGAAGTGTGGACGGATTATCTGACAGGACAGAAATACCAGGGCGGGCAAGTGCTGAATAACTTCGACGCCCCCTTATGGAAACTGCCGGTATTTGTGAAGGGCGGGACAATCCTTCCGATGTATGAGGAGAACAATACCCCGGACGCTATCGACAGGACCAGCCGGATCGTGGAGTTCTGGCCTTTCGGAACCAGCGAATACACGGCGTACGAGGACGACGGGAAATATATCCGCAACCAGACGGAGGAAGATGCATCTTACGGTGTAATCGACCATATCTCCTACGGAAGCCATGTGTCCGTGCGGTATACGTCTGTGGTGGAGGGAAACCATGCATGGCTTACGGCAGAGAAGGCAGAAGGGGATTATGAGGGATATGTTCCAAAACGCAGCACAACCTTTATCGTACATCTGTCAAAGAAGCCGGAAGAGATTATCGTGAAGAACGGAGAAGAATCGCTGCATGTGGCGGAAGCTGTCCTTGGAAAGACAGGGCAGACTGCATGGGAGGCATTCAAAAAGATTGTGCCTGAAGAGGGAGAGGCTGTCTTCTTCTATGACGAAGCTCCGCCGCTTTATACCTATGCCCCGGCAGAGGAAACAGAGTTTGCGAACCTGACAAAGGATGTAAAAGCCGCGCCTAAACTCTATATAAAGATATGCGGCGCAGACGCCGCAAAGGAAAGGCAGTCCGTGGAGATTCTAGGGTTTGTCAACGAGTTTATCCGCCCGGTTGATAAGGAGAACATAAGCCTTACAGTTCCGGCGCTTGAAGCGCCTAAGGAGCGGAAAACCTCAACCTCCATCTGGCTTACCTGGACAGAAGTCCCAGAAGCAGATTCCTACGAAATGCTGGTTGACGGCAACCTGAACACCATGGGCAATACCTGTTCCTACCTGCATGATGAACTGGAGTATCATTCAGAGCATACCTACCGCGTGCGTGCAAGGAACGGGGAAGGATATTCCCCATGGAGCGGCGAACTGACAGCAAGCTCACTCCTTGACCCATGGAGAAATGAAATCGGCGCCCTTGGCACGGTCACATGGACCGGAGGCGACGAGGCAGGCGCGCTCAAATATGCGACGGACCACAGTTTCCGCGGTTTATTCTTTGCAGCGGACGATGTGGTGAAAGACAGGATTCCGTTCATCTATGACTTCGGGGCAATCTATGATTTGGACAGGTTTGAGTACTATCCAAGAGACAGCTACGGAAGCGGCACGGTGGAGCAGATGAACATCTATTCCAGCCTTGACAACGTACACTGGAAACTGGAGTGGAACGGCGAGGAACACGAGGAGTGGAGCTATGACGAGAACCTTGAGGTGGAAGAAAATGCGAAGGCCGTAACCCTTGACGGGGTAAGCGCCCGCTTCCTGAAACTTGAAATCGTGAAGTCAAAGAGGAACTTTTTTGCATCCCACGAGCTTCCGGTGTTCAAGAAAGACGGTTCCAGGCCATTTGCGGTGGGAAGCACCAATAAGAATGAGAAGGTAACAGAGGGAGATTATACCAACATGAAGAATTATCTCGGGACCTCTGTCAAGGATGGGGCAAATTTTGTGGATCAGATCCAGAAACGGTGCGGCGATGTGAATATGAACGGGGTCTACGACGTGTACGATTATGCATTTACCATGTTCGCCCTTGACGGCGGGACAAAGCAGACGGGGGCGGTAGCCGGAAGTATTTCCCTAATCCCGGAGGCAGAGTCGGTAAAAGCAGGAGAGACATTTACGCTGGCAGTTACCGCCAAAGATGTGAAGAACCTGAATGCATTCGGAAAAGTTCTCGATTATGACCCGGCGCATATGGAGTTCGTGTCCCTTGTGCCAGAAGCTTACGTCTCACAGATGGAAGACCTGACCGTCCACAAGCGGTACGGAGACGGTACGGCATATGTAAACCTTGCCGTTGCAAACCGCGGCGACCAGAAGCTTTACGAAGGCAGCGGCATCCTGGCAACACTTACCATGAAGGCGCTTACGGATATTACGCCGAAAGACGAGATGGAATTTGAAGGCATCTGGCTGATCGGGCCGGGGTTTGACACGGTATAGGATTACTCATAATATTCCGGGATGGCCTCACGCTCTGGCTCATATTTCCTGAAAATGCGGTCGAAGATGATACAAGCCGTGAATGCAACGACGGAAAAGCCGCAGATTACGGAGAGCATGAGAATCATCGCCAACATTTTTACGTTGAGCGTACATAAGAAAATAATCAGGCTGTACATTGCGGCAAGCAGGACGGTGTAGGGAAGATGCCCGATTGTCATAAAGAGGGCGTTCTTCACCGCCTGCTTAGTCGTGCATTTGAAATGTGACACGATAGGGAAGACATAGATGAAGATACAGGACAAAAGGGCGGTTACGACTCCAAGCGCGACCTTCATTACGGAAAACAGCGCAGAATCACCGGAATTCAGGATGATGTGGTCAAGACCGATGAAGGCTGCGATTGCAGCAAAGCATAGCCAGAGGATTGTGCCTTGTTTAAAACTCTCCCGGAATCCTTTCCAGAATCCGGCCCAGACGTAGGGACTTTCTCCCCGCACCATCTTCAGGCAGACATAGTGCAGAGCGCTGATGGACGCGCCGATGGTGACGAGGGGGATGCAGGATAGCAGAAAGATGATATTCAGGATAATTAAGTCAGCCATGTTGTTCAGAAACTGCATAAAAGGGTTGTCCAGATTAAATAAACGGTTCATAGTGGCTCCTTTCTGGCCGGACGCCCGGTCGGTAAACTCATTCATTATGATATAGTATAAATAAAATTGACTATAAAAGCAAGAGCGCTTTGGATTCGCGGTTCTATATTGCAGGCGCTTTGGATTGTAGAAAGTTTTTTTCAATGGTATAATTAATACTTAGAAAGGCCTTCCCCGTGTGGAAGATGTGTCCGGGGCTTTAGTGTATCGAGACAGTGGGAAAACTTACGAAACAACGAAAGGAGAAGGGAATATGGTTACGGAAGAGGTTATTAAGAGCGGGGAGCTATACAATGCGTCAGACGCAGAGTTATACGAAGTGCAGTGGAGGCTCAATGATCTGATGTACGAATACAACCAGACCAGGCCATCCAACCGCAGAAAGCAGCAGGAGATTTTGAAGGAACTTTTGGGAGATTTGGGTGAAGATTGCGTCATCGAGCCGCCCCTCAGGGCAAACTGGGGGAAGAATACCCATATCGGGGACAACGTGTATGTGAATTTTAACCTGACGCTGGTGGATGATGCGGATATCTATATCGGCAGCCATGTGATGATCGGGCCAAACGTTACCCTTGCAACGGCAGGGCATCCGCTGGAAGCCGAACTCAGGAATAAAGGAATGCAGTTTAACAAGCCAATCCGTATCGGGGACGGCGTATGGCTCGGCGCGGGAGTAATCGTCCTTCCCGGGGTGACAATCGGGGAGAATACGACCATTGGAGCAGGAAGCGTTGTGACAAGAGACATTCCGGCCAATGTAGTAGCTTACGGGAATCCCTGTAGGGTTAGAAAGACGCTGTAACCGCGTACCCGGCGTACCGCATACAGGCATCTGCAGCAGAGACTCGGCTTATTGACGGCAAATGGGCAAGGTTATAAAACTTTCACAATATGATACTTTAAAAACTTACTGAATTGTGGTATATAAGACAGTAGGATATTGATAAGTGTAAAGATAAGTGTGGAGGTATAGATGAGCAGAGAAGACATAAGAGAAGAAAACATAAGGGAAGAAGTTGTCAAGGAAGAGGAAATCGTTAAAGAAACATGGGGGACGATGTCTGTCTGGAAAAAGCTGGAATACTTATGGATGTATTATAAATCATGGCTTTTTGCCGCAGTAATCCTGGTTGGGCTGATTTGCCTCGGCGTAACGATGTACAAGGGGATGCATACGAAGGTGCTGCTCAATGCCGTCGTAATTGGAGGAGACAGCCAGAAAGCACAGTGGCTTGAGGAATCATTTGCCGCGTATGCGGGCATTGGGGAGAAGGATGGGGAAGTACGGGTCCGCGCCAATATCCCGGACGACAAGGGTGGCACAACCAGTAAGACGGCGCTGACGACGCTGATGGGGGCGGATGCGGTGGACGTGCTGGTGTGTTCCGAAAGTGTTTTTGAGGAGTATGCGGATCAGGACGGATTTTTAGATATGGAAACACTTCTGGATGAAAACGGGGCTGGGTATAGCGGGACTCTAAGCGCGTACGGGGTGCTGCTGGATTCCGGCAATATTTTGGAGCAAGAGGCCATGACTTCTTATGATAAAATCTATGTGGCGGTTCCGGTCAACAGCCAGAACCCGGAGACGGCGGCGAAATTTATCGAGTATCTCGGCGGTGGCGCAGACTGTATGGAAGACGATACGGAGGATGGGAACTGAGCAATCCACCTGCCTTCGGCTGGAAGGTAAGAGATTTAGCTGTCAGGGGAATTTGCAAAGAGAAAGCTAAAATATGAAGCGACATGTGAAATTCCGTCTGGAAACTAATTGGAAATACTTGACGAATACTGGTAAAACCAGTAAAATATTATGTGCGACTTAGAAAAATATATTGTTTTTAGGAGGTCATGACAAATGGCAAAATGGGTTTATATGTTCACAGAAGGCAATGCAGACATGAGAAACCTTCTTGGCGGTAAAGGCGCGAACCTTGCTGAGATGACAAGCTTGGGTCTTCCGGTTCCGCAGGGCTTCACGATCACGACAGAGGCATGTACACAGTATTACGAGGACGGCAGGAAGATCAATGACGAGATCATGGAGCAGATCATGGAAGCCGTTACGAAGATGGAAGCCATCACAGAGAAGAAATTCGGTGACAAAGAGAATCCGCTGCTTGTTTCCGTTCGTTCCGGAGCAAGAGCATCTATGCCAGGTATGATGGATACCATCCTGAACCTTGGTCTGAATGAAGACGTTGTGGAGACGCTGGCAGAGAAGTCCGGCAATCCGCGCTGGGCATGGGACTGCTACAGAAGATTCATCCAGATGTATTCCGACGTAGTTATGGAAGTAGGTAAGAAGTATTTTGAAGAACTGATCGATAAGATGAAAGAAGAGAAGGGCGTTAAGCAGGATGTTGAGCTTACGGCTGAGGATTTGAAGGCGCTTGCAGGACAGTTTAAAGCAGAATACAAAGAGAAGATCGGACAGGATTTCCCGACTGACCCGAAGGAGCAGCTGATGGGCGCAATCAAGGCTGTATTCCGTTCATGGGACAACCCGAGAGCGAACGTATACCGTCGTGACAACGACATCCCGTATTCATGGGGAACTGCTGTTAACGTACAGTCCATGGCATTTGGTAACATGGGTGATGACTGCGGTACAGGAGTTGCATTTACCCGTGACCCTGCAACAGGAGAGAACGGCCTGTTCGGCGAGTTCCTGACCAACGCACAGGGCGAGGACGTAGTTGCAGGCGTACGTACGCCGATGCATATTTCCGAGATGGAGCAGAAATTCCCAGAAGCATTTGTAGAGTTCAAAAAAGTTTGTGAGACTCTTGAAAAACACTATAGAGATATGCAGGATATGGAGTTCACGGTAGAGCATGGTAAGCTTTATATGCTGCAGACACGTAACGGAAAGAGAACAGCTCAGGCTGCCTTAAAGATTGCGTGCGACCTTGTAGACGAAGGTATGAGGACAGAAGAAGAGGCTGTTGCAATGATCGATCCTCGTAACCTTGACACACTGCTTCACCCGCAGTTCGACGCTGCTGAGCTGAAGGCTGCAACACCGTTAGGAAAAGGACTTGGAGCGTCTCCGGGAGCTGCCTGCGGTAAGGTTGTATTTACGGCAGAGGATGCGGTTGAGTGGCATGCAAGAGGCGAGAAGGTGGTTCTGGTGCGCCTGGAGACCTCTCCCGAGGATATCACCGGAATGAAGGCTGCCCAGGGCATCCTGACAGTCCGCGGCGGCATGACCTCCCATGCGGCAGTGGTGGCCCGCGGTATGGGGACCTGCTGCGTATCCGGCTGCGGCGACATCGCCATGGACGAGGAGAACAAGAGATTCACGCTGGCAGGCAAGGAGTACCATGAAGGGGACTATCTCTCCATCGACGGTACCACAGGAAACATCTATGACGGCCAGATTCCTACCGTGGACGCTACAATCGCGGGCGAGTTTGGCAGGGTCATGGCCTGGGCCGACAAGTATAGAAAGCTGAAGGTGCGCACCAATGCCGACACTCCCGCCGATGCCAGGAAGGCCAGGGAGCTGGGGGCGGAAGGCATCGGCCTGTGCCGGACGGAACATATGTTCTTCAATGAAGACAGGATTGCCGCCTTCCGTGAGATGATATGCTCCGATACCGCAGAGGAGAGGGAGGCTGCCCTGGAGAAAATCCTTCCTTACCAGCAGGGCGACTTTGAGAAGCTGTACGAGGCTCTGGAGGGATATCCGGTCACCATCCGCTTCTTGGATCCTCCTCTGCACGAGTTCGTGCCCACGGAGGAAGCCGACATCGAGAAGCTGGCTGCCGCTCAGGGCAAGACCGTGGAGGAAATCAAGAACATCATCGCAGGCCTGCATGAGTTCAATCCCATGATGGGCCACAGAGGATGCCGTCTGGCCGTGACTTATCCTGAAATCGCCAGGATGCAGACCAAGGCTGTCATCCGCGCTGCAATCAATGTGCAGAAGGAGCATCCCGGCTGGAAGGTGAAGCCCGAGATCATGATTCCTCTGATCTGCGATGTGAAGGAACTGAAATATGTGAAGAAGATTGTAGTAGAGACCGCTGACGCGGAAATCAAGGCTTCCGGGATTGAGCTGTACTATGAAGTGGGTACCATGATCGAGATTCCCAGGGCTGCCCTTACGGCGGACGAGATTGCGGCGGAGGCTGACTTCTTCTGCTTCGGCACCAATGACCTGACCCAGATGACCTTCGGTTTCTCCCGGG